>JAANMU010003140.1_pt1 | contig 11015 bp, 15 predicted proteins | sample 7279701 | NCBI WGS metagenome assembly JAANMU01 (sample SAMN14094539, study PRJNA606508) | bioreactor metagenome | isolation source: A lab-scale SPAN reactor treating ammonium-rich wastewater day 57 | place: Ireland: Galway | collected 2017-03-13 | reverse complement strand
CATTGCCGTCAATCCCTGTGGCGAGGAGGGCTTGCCTGCCTGGGGAGTCTGTAACTTAGGTTCGATTAACCTGTCGGCTCTTGTAAAAGGTAACGATATCGACAAGCAAGGTACTTTTGATTTTGCCGCCCTTAAAAAGATCGTATCCGTTGCCGTCAGATTCCAGGACAACGTCGTTGATATGGATCCTTATGTTTTCCCGGGCATCAGAAAAACCCAACTCGAAGGAGAGCGAAGGATCGGGTTGGGGACGATGGGCTTAGGCGACACCCTGATAAAGCTCCATATGCGTTACGGTTCACCCGAATCGCTGGAATTTATAGACAAGGTATACAAATTAATCAAGGACGAAGCCTACAAGGCCTCCTCCATTTACGCCAAGGAAAAAGGGAGCTTTGCCAAATTCAACGCCAAGCTTTATCTTGACGGCAAGTTCGTGAGCCAGGTCTCGGAAGATGCCAAGAGGTCAATCAAAAAGAATGGAATAAGGAATTCGCTCCTTTTGATGCAGGCGCCGACCGGATCAACCTCACTTATGGCCGGAACTACTTCGGGAATCGAGCCGGTCTATGAATTTGAATTCATGAGGCACGACCGGTTGGGCGACCACGTGATACGCCACCATTTATATGAGGCTTGGTTTAAGAAACACGAAAAGGAAGTCAAGGACGGAAGAGTCCAAAGACCGGACTGGTTCGTGTCGGCCAATGACCTGACTCCGGAAGACCACGTCAAGGTTCAGGCGGCCATCCAAAAACACGTCGACGCGTCAATCTCAAAAACCGTCAACGCGCCAAAGACCCATACGGTCGAGGACGTCAAGAGGCTTTATACCTTAGCCTATAAGTTGGGATGCAAAGGAATCGCTTATATGAGGGACGGTTCGCGCCCAGGGGTCCTGGAACGCAAGGAAGAGAAAAAAGAGGAAGTTAAGGAAATTGTTGCACCCTCCTATACGATAAAACCCCGTCCCATGGTTGTCCGCGGGGCAACTTATAAGATCCAGACTCCGGTCGGGATGGCTTTCATTACCCTAAACACCAACGGAGGCGATCCTCCGGAACCCCTGGAAATGTTCATTACCGTCGGCAAGGCCGGAACCGATGTTTACGCCATGGCCGAAGGTTTGGGGAGAATGATATCTGTCGCCTTGAGGTTCTCGTCTCATTTGCCGGTTGCAGAGCGCGTCCATGAAATTATCGACCAACTTCGGGGAATTGGCGGAGCCCGTTCCAGCGGATTTGGTAAGGACAGGATAAGAAGCCTGCCCGATGCCGTTGCCAAGGTACTGTCAATGCACTACGGTCTAAACGGCGAGGCTAAGCAGTATAACGGAAACGGAGTCGCCCATGTTGAGCCGGAAAAACGTCCCGAACCCAAGCTTGTGGCGTCCCAGCCGGGCTTGATCCAGCCGGCAGTTGCCAAGTCAACCTCGTTTGATATCTGCCCCTCATGCGGAGAGGCATCCTTGGTCCACGAGGAAGGCTGCAAGAAGTGCTACGGATGCGGATATTCCGAATGTTGACCCTATGCCAATATATACAAAGACCGGAGACGGAGGGAAAACCTCCCTTTATGGAGGCAAACGGGTTTCGAAGTCCGATGTCCTCGTTGAGGCGTACGGGACCGTTGACGAACTGTCGAGCTTCATCGGGTTAACGGCGTCAAAGATCAAAAACACCAAAGACAGGATGTTCCTGATTTCCATACAGAAAGACCTCTATCTTATAATGGCCAATCTATCCGGGGCAAAGACCGATCTCTCATCGTTTGATACGAGAATCCTTGGGTTTGAAAAGACCATAGACCGATACGACAAAAAATTGCCGAAATTGACAAAGTTCATTATTCCCGGAGGAAGCGAGAACTCGGCACTTTTCCAGGTCTTGCGGGTATTGACGAGGCGCGCCGAAAGGAAGACCGTCGCACTCAATGATGAGCGCCACCAATTGCCGATAAAATACCTAAACCGCCTCTCCGACCTTTTTTTTACCATGGCCAGATCTTACAACCGTAACCGGGAAATTGTTCTGTAATCGGTAAGATTAAAAGATTATTAATATTCCTTTAATATTTGGGCGAAGCATAATTCGCTCAAATATCTTATAATGTAACACCAATGAAAAAAATAGTATTAGCCATAATCATCGCCTTGTTCGTCTTTGCCGGGATATCATATTTTGCCAAAGATAGCGGAAAGATAACCGGGGAGGCGACCGCCACAAGGATTATTCCGGTTGAGATGAAGATACAAAACGGACAGACATTGAAATCCAACGTGAAGGAAGGTCAGACAGCCCTTGAGTATCTTGAGGCCCAAGCCGACATCAAGACAAAAGGGGAGGGAGTGAATGCTTACGTGGTTGCCATAAACGGACTTGGAGTTGACGCCGATAAAAATGAGTTCTGGTCATTTTACGTAAATGGTAAAATGGCGGAGGTCGGTGCCGGCAGTTACAAATTGATGCCCAACGATAAGATAGAATGGAAAATAGAAAATTATTGATAAAAGCTCTGCCCTATCTAGCCATTATAGTTTTGGCGGCCGTTGCCCGTATCGTTCCCCATGCGCCGAACTTTGCCCCGATCGCGGGTCTGGCAATATTTACCGGGTACCATTTCAAAAATAGATTAACCTGGGCAATTCCCGTTGCCGCCATGGTGCTTTCGGATTTCATAATCGGCTTCCACTCGACCGTCCCATACGTTTATGCGAGTTTCATTGCCATGTCTTTCATCGGATCGTATATGAAAAAAAAGAATGCCTCATCGCTCATCCTGACAAGCTTGGTATCATCGGTGTTGTTTTTCCTTGTGACCAACTTCGGCGTTTGGGCCACCGGTTCAATGTACGTCAAAAACATGGGTGGGCTTTTGCAGTCGTATGCGATGGGTTTGCCGTTTTTCAGGAATACGGTATTGGGCGATCTTTTCTATACGTTTTCCTTTTTCTACGGCTTCGACTATTTAACGGTCTTCTTAAGCAAGAAAAGTCTTTTGGGCAAGTCCGCGTAAAGGTTTGAATCGGTTATAGTCGGCAAGATTAAAAAACTATTTTAATTTCTTCAATATTTGGGTGGAACATAAATCGCCCAGATGTCATATAATGATTTTATGGCTAGTAATTTCACTGCGATTACCGATTTGCTGAACAAGAACAATAAAAACCAACCGGTCGGCTCGGTATCACATTCCAAAGAGGCCGAACCCGGTGCCGATTTTTCCCAGATCAAGGAGGTCGTCGAACACGAGCCTGAGGCGGAAGTCGAGAAGTTTGTGACCCCGCGCGCCGAGTCGATAGAACTTCCCCCTGACCTTAAAAAACTCGGTCTCCAACAGGCCTCAACTACCCAGTTTCCGACACTCCAGAATGTTAAGTTACCGATAAGCGACGAGAAAGTCGTTGTCGGTATGCACGCCCCGGTTACGTCATCGATCAGGTGGTTGGCGACTTTTGCCATTTACCTTTTGGCAAGAGCAAATCTTGGTTTGAAAGTGGTTAAAGGGAAAGTTGTCAGGGTAATGAAGACTTAAGCTACTTTATTTATTTCGGCGACAAATCCTTCTTTGCCCATAGCTCCGACAAACTGGTTGACGGGGGTTCCGTCCTTGAAGATTACGAAGGTGGGGATAGAGAAGACGGAATAGTTTTGCGCCAATTCCGGATTCTCGTCGACGTTGACTTTTACGAACTTCATGTCTTTCATCTCTTCCGAAAGCTCGGTGATTATAGGACCGGTTACCTTGCAGGGCCCGCACCATTCGGCATAGAAGTCGACAAAGACCTTACCCTTATGATCTAGAACTGCTGCCTTGAAATTATCCTTGTTTACCGTTGTTAATGCCATAGCAGAGTAAATATTAAAGCAAATTTTTTTCAATTGCAACCAGAAAAACAAGGCAACCTTTTTAGTCCTTTAAGCCGGCCTCTAGAATTATTTGTGTTTTTCGGATTGAGGATCAGATGAGAAATTTCATGCTTAATTGTTACTAAAAAAACGGTATTTGAAAGTGTATTTCCCGTAGTCGGGCGTTAAGATCGAACTAGTCGCATTCCGGACGGGAATTTTTGCTTATTGACAAGGTAAAAGAAATTAACTATTATTTGGGTATGTTAAATCTACTAACGCTGTTGGCCCAAGCTCAACCAAGCACCGATGTTGGAAGCATCTCTTATTCAAACGTTAAGCTCGGTTTTCAGATCCCATCATTTGACGCTGTTTTGACATTTATTATCCGCGGCTTTTTTATAGTCGCAGGTCTTGTGGCCCTGCTTTACCTTCTTATGGGTGCGTTAGCTTGGATTACGTCAGGCGGTAACAAAGAAAACGTCGACAAGGCCCGCGAGAAAATCCAGGCGGCCCTAATCGGTGTCATTCTGGTATTTATCGTTTTGGCGATAGTCGGAGTCGTAGAAAACATGCTAAATCTGGGTCTCGGAGTCACCAGAGAAATTGTTTTCCCGAAACTAATTAACTGAAAATTATCGCATCCTCATGAATTTATTTCTTCCCGCAATGGCAGTCTATGCTCAAATCCAGGACTGGGGTCCGGCAACGGGTACGGGCGGTTGCATGGTTGACGGCGTTCCCACCCTCAAGTGTCTTGAAATAGTATTTGGAAACATTCTTTTCATGTCGACGGCTTTTATCGTCCTGACGCTTTTTATCATGTTTATCGTCGGGTCTTTTAATTATCTAACGTCATTTGGCAATCCCGAGAAAGTCAAAAAAGCTCAAGGGACCTTGAGACTTGCCGTAGTCGGATTCATGGTCTTCATAGGCGCCTTCCTGATTCTCAAGATAATAGATATCCTTTTCCTGGGTAATACCGGGGCAATCTTCAAGTTTGAAATAGGCGGCCCGTAAAACCCGCAATAACCACTTATAAAAAAATAGCCCCTTTCATTAGTCTCTATTCTTAGAAGATCTTTTATTGGGTCGAACCGGGAGTTACGAAGATGACTTTGACCCCTTGGTCTTCGGGAATCGGAGATGCGACTTTGTTTTGATCTTTGACGAAGTTAAACAGGACAAATACCAAAAGAGCCAAACCGACGGCGATAAGAACAAGCCCGATGCGTTTCATAATCGTTAGATTAAAAGACTAATATTGTTCCTTATATATTTCGGCAAAACGTGATCTACCGAAATATTTTACAGATTAACTTTTTCCTTAACCAAAAATCTCGGTCTTTTTTGGATCTCCGTATATATTTTACCAACATACTCACCGATTATCCCGATCGTTACAAGCTGGACACCCCCCAAAAACATGACGGCGGTGAATAACCCCGTCCAGCCGATGACAAACGATTCCGGATAAATGAGTTTCATGATGAGCTCGTATATCATTCCCAGAAATCCGGTAATTCCGGCGGTAACTCCAAGGTATGTCGCAATGCGAAGGGGTTTTATGGAAAAAGAGGTGATTCCGTCCATGGCGAAGTTGATCATCTTGAATACGCCGTAATGGGTTTTTCCGGCAAACCTTTTTTCGCGTTCGAAGTATACGTATGAGGAAGGGAATGACCCCCAGGAGACAAGACCCCTTAAGAATCTTGATTGCTCTGGAAGTTTGTTCAGGAAATCGACCACTTCACGGTCCAATAATCTAAAATCCCCAACATCCTGCGGGACCGTGGTGTCTGACAAAAAGTTTATGAACCGGTAGAAGAACTGGGCGGTTATTTTCTTGAAGAAACCGTCGACTTCGCGTTTGCTTCTTTTGGCATATACGACCTTTGATCCCTCCTGCCACTTACCGACCATTTTGGGGATGATCTCGGGCGGATCCTGAAGGTCGGAGTCCATGGATATGACAACGTCGCCGCGGGCTATTTCGTATCCTGCGGTCAGGGCCATCTGGTGTCCGAAGTTGCGGTAGAAGCTCAACAGCTTGATGCTCTTGTTTTTTTCGACCTGTTTTTTAATCGTCGGCACGGTTTTGTCGTGCGACCCGTCGTCGACAAAAATGACTTCATAATCATACTGCTTGACCGAGGGAATAAGTCTTTTTAAGAGAGGGAGAATATTATCTTCTTCGTTGTAGACCGGAACGATAACCGAAACCAAAGGATTGTTCATGCTTTTATTATAGCACTTGTTACGGGGCCGGGAGTCGAACCGCGGTCTAGGAGATTATGCACGATGTTATCTCCAATTGCTTGGAGTGTCGGACTGTGTCTTCACCCCGCCGGTAAGCGGGGGTTGGCGTTCAGTCTCTACAGGTCCGTGATAGAAAATATCACAGTTCCCGCGGCGTTGTCCCATAGGGAGTTCGCCGTTATAAGCCAATTATCATAGGAAATTACTTTCATATGAGCCCATTGTTTTAAGCCTCCTGTGCAACCGTACACTACCCCGTATTTAAAAAGAACATCTCTATTATATCATTTTAATCTCTACTCTTTATGAGTAAATCCCACCATTGTCGCCAGACAGGAGGGGGCGTCGGGGTTATCTTTCTGGGGGAAGGGGTCGGGGACGGGAGGATGAGAGCGATCTCATCCGGTTTCAAAAGATTGAGATCGTTTCTTATGATTTTTTCAACTTCGGTCACCGATTTTTTCTTGACCATCTCGGTCTTCAACTCGATATTCATTTTTTTCTCCGCCTCGTAATCGTGGCGGTAATCGTCGAAGAACTTCATTTTGTCCTTGTAATTGAAGATGTTTTTCAATAAAGAAAAAAGCAGGAAAAAAATAAGGAATATGGCAAGAGCTGTCTTGACCTTTCTCATAAGAAGATTATACCCAAATTCAACCCAGGTTTATTTTTGACCAAAGAAGCGGCATGATCCGTCCCGGATCGGCCTTGGATTTTAATTTTCCCATAACAACCCCGATGACGGCTTTGGGATTAGTGTCAACGAGCGATTTGTTTTCCTCGAGGATCTTGTCCATTTCTGAGGCGAGTTCTTCGTCAGATATTTCCTTGGGGAGGTATAATGAGACAACTTCAAGTTGTTTTTTGTTTTCCTCAACTAACTCCTGGCGATTGCCCTTGGTGAAAGCGTCGATCGATTCCTTGAGTTCTTTTGCGAACTTCTTGAGAACAACCAAAATCTCCTCGTCATTCAATTCCGACTTCTTCTCGATCTCGCGGTTTTTGACCTGGGAAATGACGAAGCGGATAACGGTCAGGCTCACCTTATCTCCCGATTTCAAGGCTTTTATCTGGTCGTCTTGCAATTTTTGTCTTAACATACCATAATTATAAGGCACTTTGATTAAAAAACCAAAGTATTAAGATCAATCGTATTGATCTTTTATCCAAAACAACGGATCATAACCTATGAGAAAAAAAACCACCAAGGATATTTCAGCCCTCATCCAGTCGTTCCAATCGTTCATAAAGAACAAGCCCAAGACGGACGCCATGTACCGGGAGTTGAGGATGATGAGGTTCAAGATCAAGCCGATCCAAGGAGACCTTCTAGCGGTTGACCTCAAGGACGAGCGGTTTATCGAAACCCTTTGGAGCTTGGGCAAGCTTGATGAATTTTTCCAGATGGAATATCCGAGACTGACGGCAAAAAACAAGGAACTGTTCCTTAAGATATTCGACGATCTTTACCATAAGTACCAGAAGGAACTGAATAGTATCAATATATATAAAGGGTCAACGTCAGAAAAAAATAAAGTCCTCGAGATGGAGATATTCAAGGAAATAAAAAACAAAAAGATCAACTGAAATATGAAAAAATTCCCCGTTGTCCTGGATCTTGAGACAAAACACACTTTCCGTGAATTTTCGGAACCCCGCGACCTGGGGATAACCGTTGTTGCCATCTACGACTATGCGGACAACACCCCGAAGGTGTTCACGGAGAAAGAGCTCAATAGGCTTTTCCCGATCTTGGAATCCGCCTCTTATGTCATCGGCTACAATGTCCGGAACTTTGACGTACCGGTCCTCCAGGGATATTACCCCGGGAATGTTGAGAACTTCCCCCTTTTTGACATCATGGACGACGTCAGGGAGAAGATCGGCAGGAGACTGTCCCTGAATGAACTCATCACGACTACGCTTGGAAAAAAGAAGACCGGTCACGGACTCCAGGCGATCGAGTTTTACAAGGAAGGCCGCTGGGAAGAACTCAAGAAATACTGTATGGACGACACCATGTTGACCAAAGAACTTTTCGAATACGGCATGAAGAACCAGGAGATATTCTATCTTAATGAGGTCGGTAAGATTTCGATCAAGGTCGACTGGAAAAAGTACCTTGAGAGCCAGGAATCAAACGACATGCCCCTAACGCTTCCTTTTTAACAAAATAACGGTCATTGTTTAAGAAATAATAAACGAGAGAATCCCGAGTACAACCAGTCCAAGATGTACATATTTCATCTTATCTTCGTGCTTTTTGAACAGGAGAAACGAGTAGATCATGGGGAGAGCCACCGCAACAAAAATGCTTCCGAAAACAACATAAGGTGCCTTCCAAAGAATAAAAGATTCAATAATAATGGCCGATCCGACAAGGGTAAAGACCCGTCCACCATACCAATGGGTCTTATTCCAGTTCTCCTCGTTCGACAATGTCCAAGGGACCCTTATCCCGATGAAATAGTTTTGCTTGAGTCTGGGAAGAGCAAGTCCCAGGACCAGGAACAATAGACCCATTCCGAAAAACATCATCGGCATTATGCTCGCTTGCGGGTTCAGGGCGATGTAGAAAATAATAAACTGCATGTATGTCAAAAAAGCGATGATTGCTGTCTGGATCAGGTGCCATTCCCGGTTGAAAGATTTGTAATTGTTTTTCTTCGGATCAAGGAAAGGGAGTATTTGGTAGAGAAGAAATATGAAAAGCGACATGCCCGGCATTATCCAGACGGCAATACTCTTTGGCATCAGGCTGTCGACTTCTCCCATGAAGTTCCAATGCATCGGAACCATGTCAGGCAGTCGGGGAAGATAAAATAGCGAAGCTGTAAAGGATATGGCTATAAGAAAAAAATTGATCCATTTCATACTTCCATAGGATAATCCCGGGGTAATTATTTGTCAAATCTGGTCCGAGCCCAGTCCATATCTAAGCTTCTGTTGTAGAAAACCGCCTTGTCAAACTCCGTCCTCGCCAGATCGTTGTCGCCCTGCTTTTCAAATACAAGACCCCTCAAAACGTAAAGCTCGGAAAAAGCCCGGTTCTCGTTGTTGAGAATTTTATCTGTCATGGATAAAACCCGGTCGTAATTGCCAAGGGCAAAGTACGCCTCGATCGGTTCCGTCTGGTACCAGAGGGTTCTAAATGAAAGAACCGATTCAATCTTTTCAAATTCCAAAATCGATTCGGAGTAATTACCGACATTGAAGTTGGCGACCGACAGGTTCAGTCGGGCATAGATATCTTCGGGATTTTGCTCCAACTGTTGTTTTGCCCTTTCAACCGCTTTTTGCCAGGCAACCATATTGTCAACGTCCTCACCCAATATGTTTTCGACAATTTCCTTTTTGTCCTGAGTCGCCAATACGAGGTATTCGTAGTTGAACTGCTTCCAAAGAAGGTCAAAGTCCTGGTAAGCATATTTCAGATTCCGGCCCTGAAGAGAGTCATCCTGAATAATTTCGTTAGTTGAATCATCATATCCTTTGACGACCCGGTAGTGGCCGATGTCCTCGTTTAGAGTCAGCAATGTCCGAGTGACGACAGGGATATCTTGGGCAATTAATTGCTTGATTATCTCCACATTTCCGTTAGGGCGATGGTAGGGAATAAGGTTGTATTCCTTGGATTTTTCAGCCAACTCTTCAAGAGTCACCGACTTGTCGTCGTTGTCACCTTGTGGGTTTTGGTAAGGTCGAAGCAATTGTCCGAGTTCGGCCTGACTCACGTTTATTCCGTAATACGACAGGGCCATAGATAGAGCGGCCGGGCCGCAGTTGTTGAAGGTCTGGAATGAATGGGAACCACCCGGCAATATTTTTGTCAAAGGAGGGGTCGGCAAGGGGTAAGGGGTGGGAGAGGGTTCAAGAGTCGGGATAGGAGTCGATAGAATTGTGGTCATCGGATTCTCCACAATTATGTTTGGTCTCGTCCAAAGATAGAAAATAGCCGAGTAAACGACGATAGCGATACCCAACAATAACAGGATTCTTTTGCCCACAATCCCTCAATTTTAACAGACCAAAGTAAGAGGAAGCTGAAAAGTTTTCAAGCTGAAAACAGACCGCTTTTCTGATATCATATATGTGTTCTTTTAAAATCCCCTGTAGCTCAATCGGTAGAGCAGGTCGCTGTGAATGATCGCAGCCTCCGGTAGAAATGCCGGATGGAAAATCGGGTGAATTCAGGGAAGTCCCTGTCAAGGGATAATCCTGAGCCACTCCCTAAGTCAAATTAGGGAAGGTGCAGAGACTAGGTGAGTACACCCTAGAGCGTCCGACACCTAAAGGAGTAAAATCCCAAGGTGATGATATAGTCCATCCCTTAAGGTAACTTAAGGACAAATGTAACGACAAGGTTCGTGGTTCGAGTCCACGCGGGGGAGCCCAACGTTTCTTATTATAACCGCATGATTTTCTTGTAATACCAAGAAGATCGGTGTAGGCACGGCATTGATAATCACCCTATTTTTCACTTCAAATCTTTCAAAGAAGAATCTCATATAATGTCTCTTCAAAAACGGTGGTGCATCGATATAGGTTTTATAAATATTTCGGGTTAAAGAGAGTATTTCTTCAATCAAATTCATATCAATCCGGCAACTATCTTCTATCTCTTTGACTCTTGATTCGGCATTTTGGATTTTGAGTTCCAATTCATTGTGTTTTCGCTTGTATGTCTCTCTGTCTATTGTTTCATCAAGAAGACTGTCTTCCAATTTATTTCTCCTCGTTTCAAGGGAGGTTTTCAGGTTAATCACAGATTGTTTGTTTAAAAGTGATATTTTTCGGTTTGCCTCAAGTTTTTCCTTAACTTTTTTCATAACAAGGCTTACAAATTCTTTTGTGAATTCCATTTTTTTGAATTGTTCTTCAACTTGTTTTTCCAAATTATTCATCTCA
>JAANMU010003138.1_pt1 | contig 11024 bp, 9 predicted proteins | sample 7279701 | NCBI WGS metagenome assembly JAANMU01 (sample SAMN14094539, study PRJNA606508) | bioreactor metagenome | isolation source: A lab-scale SPAN reactor treating ammonium-rich wastewater day 57 | place: Ireland: Galway | collected 2017-03-13 | reverse complement strand
TCCCTGACTCCCATCAGGCTGCTGACATTCGGCTCCGCGACGTGGGCGGCCCTTGACGCGGCGCGGTTCGTATGCAATTGTTAACGCTAACAAATATCACTGGTTTCCGGCCGCTGCGCCGGCGCCCTGTTTGAGAGGGAATCATGGGGACGCAGGAGTCTTACGTTGTTGGCATCGATTACGGCACCTTGTCGGGACGTGCTGTAGTGGTGCGGGTGCGGGACGGGGCCGAACTGGCTTCCGCCGTTGTTGACTACCCGCATGCCGTCGTGGAGCGCTCGCTGCCCGGATCCGCCGACAGGCTGCCCCCGGAATGGGCGCTGCAGGTGCCGGAGGACTACCGACAGGTGCTCAAGCAGGCGGTTCCTGCCGCCGTCGCCCAGGCCGGGATCGACCCGACCCTGGTTGTTGGGATCGGCACCGACTTCACGGCATGCACCATGGTGCCCACGACGGCGGACGGCACGCCGCTTTGCGAACTGCCTGAATTTGCCCATGAACCGCACGCCTACATCAAGCTTTGGCGCCACCATGCCGCACAACCGCAGGCCGAGCGCATCAACGAGCTGGCGCGCGAACGCAAGGAAAGCTGGCTGCCCCGCTACGGCGGCCTCATCTCCTCCGAATGGGAATTCGCCAAGGGCCTGCAGCTGCTGGAGGAGGCCCCGGATGTCTACGCCGCGATGGACCACTGGGTGGAGGCCGCGGACTGGATCGTTTGGCAGCTGACCGGGAACTACGTCCGCAACGCCTGCACGGCAGGCTACAAGGGCATCTACCAGGACGGGAACTACCCGTCCGTGGAGTTCCTCTCCGCCCTGAACCCCGGCTTTGGCCGCTTTGTCGTGGACAAGCTGGACCACCCCATTGGCAGCCTGGGCGATTCCGCCGGAGGCCTGAGCGCCGAAGCGGCAGGCTGGACCGGACTGCGTCAGGGCATCCCCGTGGCCGTGGGCAACGTGGACGCGCACGTCACCGCGCCCGCGGCGAAGGCCGTGGAACCCGGCCAGATGGTGGCGATCATGGGCACCTCAACCTGCCATGTCATGAGTTCGGGCGAGCTCAGGGAGGTGCCCGGCATGTGCGGCGTCGTGGATGGCGGCATCATCCCCGGGCTCTACGGCTACGAAGCCGGCCAGTCCGGCGTGGGCGACATCTTTGGCTGGTTCATCAAGAGCTCCGTGCCCGAGAGCTACCACGCCAAGGCTGCCAAGCGGGGGGTCGGGATCCACGAGTACTTGACTGCTCTTGCCGAACAGCAGTGCATTGGCGAGCACGGTCTGGTGGCCCTTGACTGGCACAGCGGCAACCGATCTGTCCTGGTGGACCATGAACTCTCCGGCGTGGTGGTGGGCCAGACCCTGGCCACGCGCCCGGAGGACGGCTACCGGGCACTGCTGGAGGCCACGGCCTTCGGCGCGCGCGTCATCGTGGAAACCTTCAACAATGCAGGAGTTCCCGTCACGGAATTCATTGTGGCCGGAGGGCTCATGAAGAACCCCCTCCTCATGCAGATCTACGCGGATGTGTTGAACCTGCCGCTGTCCACCATCGGCTCAAGCCAGGGACCGGCGCTTGGCTCTGCCATCCATGCCGCCGTTGCGGCCGGGCTTTACCCCGACATCCGGGCCGCTTCGCAGGCCATGGGGAGCGTGAACAAGGGGGTCGTGACCCCCATCCCGGAAAATGTGGGCGCGTACAACGCCCTGTTTGCTGAGTACCGCATCCTGCACGACTACTTCGGTCGCGGCGCCAACGACGTCATGCACCGGCTGAAGGCCATCGCCAGGGACGCGCACAAGGTCGCTGCGGAGGTGTCGGCATGAACGCGCCCGCTTCAGCCACCCCGGCCATCGTGGCCGCCATCGCCGGCATCCGGGAGGAGCTGTGCACCCTGCACGCCGAGCTTGTCCGCTACGAGCTTGTGGTGTGGACGGCCGGCAACGTCTCCGCCCGCGTGCCCGGCGAGGACCTCATGGTCATCAAACCCTCCGGGGTCGACTACGACCGGCTGACGCCGGAAGTCATGGTGGTCACCGACCTCCACGGGGTCCCCGTGGACGGAGGATGGGGCAATCCTGACCTGGCGCCGTCATCCGACACGGCAGCGCACGCCTACGTCTACCGGCACATGCCGGAGGTGGGAGGCGTGGTGCACACCCACTCCAGCTATGCCACCGCCTGGGCCGTGCGCGGGGAACCGATTCCCTGCGTGCTGACAATGATGGGCGATGAATTCGGCGGGGAGATCCCCGTCGGCCCGTTCGCACTCATCGGCGACGACTCCATTGGCCGCGGCATCGTGGAGACACTCAGCGGCTCGCGCTCACCCGCCGTGCTCATGCAAAACCACGGCCCGTTCACCATTGGCCCCACGGCCAGGGCTGCCGTCAAAGCCGCCGTGCTGTGCGAGGAAGTGGCCCGCACCGTGCACCTCTCACGCGAACTGGGGCCGCTGATCCCCATTGACAGTGCCCACATCGACAGCCTCCACCAGCGCTACCAAAACGTCTACGGACAGTAACCTGCCCGCCTCGTACTTGAAGGAATGAACATGTCTTTGCAGTTGAACAACTCCCTGTCCGGATACGAAGTCTGGTTCCTGACCGGCAGCCAGAACCTCTACGGCGAGGAAACCCTGCGCCAGGTGGCCGAACAGTCCGCCGAAGTGGTCAGGACCCTGGCCGAATCCACCGAAATCCCCGTGCGCGTGGTCTTCAAGGACGTGCTGAAGGACTCCGAGTCCATCCGCCGTGCAGCCCTGGATGCCAATTCGGACGACAAGGTCATCGGCCTGATCGCCTGGATGCACACCTTCTCCCCGGCCAAGATGTGGATCCGCGGACTCACCGAACTGAACAAGCCGCTGCTGCACCTGCACACCCAGGCAAACGAGGCGCTGCCGTGGGCCGACATCGACTTTGACTTCATGAACCTGAACCAGGCCGCCCACGGCGACCGGGAATTCGGTTACATCCAGTCCCGCATGGGCGTCGCCCGCAAGACCGTGGTGGGGCACGTGTCCAACCCGCTGGTGCGGGAAAAGATCGGCACCTGGACGCGCGCCGCGGCCGCTGCCGCCCAGGTCCGGACCCTGAAGCTGGCTCGCTTCGGCGACAACATGCGCAACGTCGCCGTCACCGAGGGCGACAAGACGGAGGCGGAAATCCGCTTCGGCGTCTCCGTCAACACCTGGTCCGTCAACGAACTGGTGGAGGCCGTGGACGCCTCGTCCGAGGCCGACGTTGACGCGCTCATCGAGGAGTACCTGCGCCTGTACAACGTGGCGCCCGAACTCCACCCGGGTGCGGCGCGCCACGAGTCACTGCGTTACGGCGCCAAGATTGAGCTGGGCCTGCGCAGCTTCCTGGAAGCCGGCAATTTCGGTGCCTTCACCACCAACTTCGAGGACCTGGGCGGGCTGCGCCAGCTCCCGGGCCTGGCCGTGCAGCGGCTCATGGCCGACGGTTACGGCTTCGGCGCCGAGGGAGACTGGAAGACGGCCGTGCTCATCCGTGCGGCGAAGGTCATGGGCGAGGGTCTCCCCGGCGGCGCCTCCCTCATGGAGGACTACACCTACCACCTGGTCCCCGGCCAGGAAAAGATCCTCGGTGCGCACATGCTCGAAGTCTGCCCCTCGTTGACCGCGTCCAAGCCCTCCCTTGAGGTGCACCCGCTGGGCATTGGCGGGCGCGAGGACCCCGTGCGCCTGGTGTTCGACGCCGATCCCGGCACCGGAGTGGTGGTGGCACTTTCCGACATGCGCGAGCGCTTCCGCCTCACCGCCAACAAGGTTGAGGTGGTCCCGCTGGATGAGCCGCTGCCAAACCTGCCCGTGGCCCGTGCCGTGTGGAAGCCGCTGCCGGACTTCGCCACCTCTGCCGCTGCGTGGCTTGAAGCTGGGGCCGCCCACCACACCGTGATGAGCACCGCCGTCGGCATCGAGGCGTTCGAGGACTTCGCCGACATCTTCGAAGCCGAGCTCCTGGTCATTGACGAGGACACCACCCAGCGCGGCTTCGCCCGTGAAATCCGCTGGAACCAGGCATACTACCGCCTGGCACAGGGGTTCTAGCGCGCGGCGCCGCCCGCCAGTGACAGCCAGTTGTCACGGGTGGCCTGGGCGGCGCCGTCGGCATCGCCCAGGGCGGCCAGGCGGATGATCTCGGCATGGGCGGTCACAGAATGCTGGGCCTCGTGGGAGCTGAATCGCTGGCGCTCAAGCCGCCGAAGGACAGGCATGGCCTGCTCCAGCAGGACGGGCACCATCTCATTGCCGCAGGCGTCGACAAACACGCTGTGAAACGCATCGTCGGCAGCCAGGGCGGCATCGGCGTCATTATTCTTGATCGCCGCGGCAAAGGCGGTGTTTGCCCGGCCCATGGCGGCCAGCCCCGATTGGCCCAGCTGCGGCACGGCCAGCCGCGTGGCCAGCTCATGCATGGCCGCCACCACCTGCTGTGCGCTCACGGTGGAGCCGGGGTCCAGCGGTGCCACGGTGGTTGCCCGGCCAGGCTGAGACACGATCAGCCCTGCCCGTTCCAGGCGCAGCAGTGCCTCGCGGATCGGGGTCCGGCTCACGCCCAGCCATGACTCCAGCTCGGGATCGCGCAGCCGTTCGCCGGGGGCGAAGGTTCCGTCGATGATGGCGTCGCGGATGGATTCGTAGACGTCATTGCGCAGCAGGGAGCGCTTGTGGATTCCTTGGGGCGGGGGAGTCGGCATGCAACATAGGATATATCGCCTCCGTTGATTCCGGGCCGCCGTCCCGTGGGCGTTCGTGCAACCCTTGACACCCGGCCGCTCGTGGTATGCAATATATTGCATACGCAAACGTCTGGCCGTTCAACCGCGGCCAGCCCGCAAGCTCCTGCGCACCGCAGCCAACTCGACAAGGACGTCATGGCACTCTCGGATTTTGAACGCTACCCGCTGACCTTCGGTCCCAGCCCCATCCACGACCTTCCCCGCCTGAGCCAACACCTCGGCGGCGCCAAGATCTGGGCCAAGCGCGAGGACGTCAACTCCGGTCTGGCCTTCGGCGGCAACAAGACCCGCAAGCTGGAATACATCGTCCCTGACGCCATCGCGCAGGGCGCCGACACGCTCGTGTCCATTGGCGGGTACCAGTCAAACCACACGCGCCAGGTCGCAGCCGTCGCCGCCAAGCTCGGCATGAAGGCCCGCCTGGTCCAGGAAAACTGGGTCGACTGGCCGGACCCGCTCAGCGACCGCGTCGGCAACATCCAGCTCTCCCGCATCATGGGCGCCGACGTCCGCCTCGATTCGGCCGGCTTCGACATCGGCATCCGCAGCAGCTGGGAACAGGCCATCAAGGAGGTTGAGGACGCAGGCGGCAAGCCCTACCCCATCCCGGCCGGCGCCTCCGAGCACCGCCTCGGCGGCCTCGGTTTCGCCAACTGGGCTTATGAAGTCCAGGCGCAGGAGGCGGAACTGGGCGTCTTCTTCGACACGATCGTCGTATGCACCGTCACCGGCTCCACCCATGCCGGCATGATCGCAGGCTTCGCCGGCCAGGACCGCCCACGCCGCGTCATCGGCATCGACGCCTCCGCCACGATCGAGAAAACCCGCGCGCAGGTAGCCAGGATCGCCCGCCACACCGCGGACCTCATGGGCCTTGGGCGCGAACTCCGCGACGATGAAATCACCGTCCTTGAGGGCTGGGCCGGGGACTTCTACGGCATCCCCGTCCAATCCACGCTCGACGCCATCCACCTCACCGGTTCCCTCGAGGGCATGATCATCGACCCCGTCTACGAAGGAAAATCCATGGCCGGGCTCATCGACCTGGTCAAATCCAGGGATATCCCCGCCACGAGCAACGTCCTGTACGCGCACCTCGGTGGCCAGCTCGCCCTGAACGCCTACAGCGGGCTGTTCCGCTAGGCCCTGCGATGGGGGCCCGTGCCGGGCTATCCGCCAAACGGCAGCCGGGGGTCCATATCGTCCAGGTCCCAGGTCTGGCGAATCCAGCCGTGGTGGGGGTCGTCGCTGATGAGCCAGTCGCGGACCGGGCCCGGCCCCGCCATGACGTTGAGGTAGTAGAGGTCATAGCCGGGGGCGGCCATGGCAGGCCCGTGCCAGCCGTAGGGCACCAGGATGGTGTCGCCGCTGCGGACTTCGGCGTTGATGTCGATGGGGCGGTCGTCGGAGGCGTAGACGCGCTGGTAGCCAATGGCGTCCCTGTCCGCGGGTGCGGGGGAGCCTGCCGCCACCTGGGTCTCGAAGTAGTAGATTTCCTCGAGCGCCGTTTCGCCGTCCTTTTCCTCGTCGTGCTTGTGCGGTGGGTAGGAGGACCAGTTGCCGGCCGGGGTGAGGACTTCGCAGACGATGAAGCGGTCCGCCTCCAGCGCTGCGGGCGTGCCGAAGTTGTGGACCTGGCGTGAGCAATTGCCCGCGCCGCGCAACTCCACCGGGATTTCGGCGGCGGTGACGTGGCGGGTGGGATGGCTGATGTGAGCGGGCGCCGTCGCAATGGCGACCCGTCCGCCGTCGTCCGAGCTGATGGTGACGGCCTTCTGGACGCCGGTGTACAGCACGTCCGTCGGGCCGCTGAAGACGCTTGGCCGCCCGGCAAGGCGGTAGTTGTCGCCGTCGACCACAGCCGTGAAGCTGCCGCTGAGCGGGACAACGATCCGTTCCTCGCCCTCAGCAGGAAGGGCGACGGCGGCACCCGGCTTGAGCGTGGCGACCTTCAGTCCGGTGTGGGCCCAGCCGTCAATGGCGGCGGTGGAGTCGGCGGTGCCCAGGGAGATGTCCCAGGGCCCCTCGCCGGCCGACCCGGCCGGGTATACCCAGTTGTTCATGGGATTCCTTTATGTGGAAGCGTTAACGCTGGACGAGGGTCATTTCAAAGGTGTACTGGTCGGCGCGGTAAACGTGGCGTCCCGTTTCCACGAGGCGGCCGGTGTCGTCCACCGCAGTGCGCTCCATGGTGACCAGGGCGGCGCCGGGGGTGGTCTCGAGCAGCCTTGCCTGGAGGTCCGTGGCGATCGTGGCCCCGATGCGCTGGGTTGCGAGGCTAAAGTTCACGCCGCCATTGCGCAGGATGCTGTACAGGCCCTGCTTGCCGAGCCCGGCCTCGTCGATGTCCACGATGTCGTTGCGGACCCAGTTCTCCATGAGCGCCAGTGGCTTCCCGCTGACCTTGCGCAGCCGGGTGAAGTGGTAAACCTTGGCGCCTGCCGCCAGGCCGAGCTTGGTGCAAACCTCTTCGTCGGCTTCGATGTGGGAGAAGGTGAGGATGTCGGTGGTCGGCTTGCTGCCCTGTGCCGTGAGATCGTCGAACAGGCTGGAAAGCTCCAGGGGCCGGCGCACCTGGCTGGACACCACTTGGGTTCCCACGCCGCGCTTGCGGACCAGAAGTCCCGCGCGGACCAGTTCATCCATGGCCTTGCGCATCGTGGGGCGGGAGAGGTTCAGGCCGGCGGCGAGGTCAATTTCGTTCTCGAGCTTGTGCCCCGGCTCCAGTTCTCCCGAGGTGATGGCGGCCTGGATGCCCTGCACCACCTGGTGGTAGAGGGGGACGGGGGATGAACGGTCGATGCTGAGATTCAATGAATTGGCCATGGCCTGCTCCTGGAAGGTGTCGGGCGGTCAGGGTGCCACATGGCAGGACCGTCACCTTGAGTCATCTTATTGACAGGACAAATCTTTTACAAGACACGCCAAGAGTTGGCCGGATTCTGCGCACATTGTGCAATCATGTCGTAATGTCAGTACAAATATTTGACAGGACATGGTTTTTCCTGCACAGTATCATGTGTGACGGTCGTCATTCTGAACTGTCCAGCGGCGGGCCCAGGGGTCCGTTCAGATTCTTTGCCACCGGCTTGTTCCCGTTGAAAGGTTCAATGATTGTTGTGAGTCATGACTTGATTACCATGGGGCGCATCAGCGTCGACATCTATCCCAATGACATCGGGGTGGACCTGGAGGACGTGGTGACCTTTGGGAAGTATCTGGGCGGTTCGGCCACAAACGTGGCCGTGGCAGCTGCCCGCCATGGGCGGAAGGCCGCGGTCATCACGCGGACTGGGGATGACTCCTTTGGCCGCTACCTGCACCGGGAGTTGAACAAATTCAATGTTGATGACAGCTTTGTCGCGTCTGTGGCGGGGCTGCAGACGCCCGTCACCTTTTGTGCGATCAAGCCGCCGGAGGACTTCCCCTTGTACTTTTACGGGCGCCTGCCCACGGCTCCCGACTGGCAGATTGCAGCGGACGAGCTGGACACGGATGCCATCAGAACGGCCAGGGTCTTTTGGTCCACCGTCACCGGCCTGTGCCAGGAACCCAGCGGCGAGGCGCACGTGACAGCCCACCTGGCACGTCCCCGCGATGGCCTGGCCCCGGGCCAGTTCACGATTCTTGACCTCGACTACCGGCCCATGTTCTGGGAATCCGAAGAAGCCGCGCGCGCCCAGATTGCCAGGATCCTTCCGCACGTCACGGTGGCCATCGGCAATGACACGGAATGCGCTGTCGCCGTCGGTGCGGGCACCCCGGACGAGCAGGCCGACCGCCTGCTGGCAGCAGGCGTTGAGGTCGCCGTCGTGAAGCTCGGCCCCGACGGAGTCATGGCCAAGACCGCCACCGAGCGGGTGGTCTCCGCGCCGGTTCCGGTCGAGACCCTCAACGGTCTGGGGGCCGGAGACTCCTTTGGCGGGGCCTTCGTCCACGGCCTCCTGGCAGGCTGGCCGTTGGCCCAGATCCTGGACTATGCCAATGCGGCCGGCGCCATTGTCGCCTCACGCCTCTCCTGCGCCGATGCCATGCCGACGCCGGATGAGGTCACCTCGCTGCTGGCCGAACGAGGCCGTCCGCTGCCGGACTCGGCTCCCCTCTTGAACAAGGAAGGTGCCCTCGGATGAGTGCCCCCATCATTGCCACAGGCTTGGATGCCGATCCGCGCCGCTACGCGCACCTGACGACCCTGCGTCTGGAAGATCCTGCAGCCGTGGCCCGGGCGGCCCAGGCACGCCGCCGCCACCCGGGCGTGAAGACTGGTGTGCAGAACTTCATTGTTGCCGCGGACCACCCGGCCCGGGGAGCCATTTCCGTGGGCAGCAATCCCACCGCCATGGCAGACCGGCTTGATCTGCTGGACCGGCTGCAAACAGCCCTGGCCAACCCTGCCGTGGACGGCGTGCTGGCCTCACCCGACATCCTGGACGACCTGCTGTTGCTCGGCGCCTTGGAGGGGAAGCTCGTGTTCGGTTCCATGAACCGCGGCGGGCTCGCAGGGCTCGTCAACGAAATTGACGACCGATTCACGGGCCACACGGCCCAGGCCCTGGCGGACCTCGGCGCCGACGGCGGCAAGATGCTCACCCGCATCGCCCTGGACGACCCCGCGACCGTCGCCGCCATGGAAGCCTGTGCCAAGGCCATTGACGCCCTGGCTGAACGCAAGCTCATTGCCATGGTGGAGCCGTTTCTGTCGGTGCACGAAGGCAGCAAGATCCGCAACGACCTCTCCACCGATGCCGTCATCAAATCGGTCGCCATCGCCTCAGGGCTGGGCTCCACAAGCGCCTACACCTGGATGAAGCTGCCCGTTGTGGACGAGATGGAACGCGTCATGGCCGCCACCACCATGCCCACGGTGCTGTTGGGCGGGGACCCGTCCGGCAGCCAGGAAGAAGTCCTGGCCAGCTGGGGTGCGGCCCTGGCACTGCCCGGCGTGCAGGGCCTGACCGTCGGACGCACCCTGCTGTACCCACAGGACGGCGACGTCGCCGGGGCCGTGGCCGCCGCGGCATCCCTGTTGAACCTGCGCCCGTCGAACACCCAGGAGTAGCCCGATGTCCGCACGCACCATGACCGTTGCCCAAGCCCTCGTGGAATTCCTGGGGAACCAATACACCGTCGACAAGGTCGGCACGCAAGAGTACCGGGGCAGGCTGATCCCGGGCACCTTCGGCATTTTCGGGCACGGCAACGTGGCCGGAGTGGGCCAGGCCCTGAAGCAGTGCCAGGCATCGGACCCGGCGCTCATGCCCTACTACCAGGGACGCAACGAGCAAGCCCAGTCGCACCAGGCCGTCGGCTACGCCCGGCACACCCGCCGCCGCGCCACCTACGCCGTCAGTGCCTCGGTGGGCCCCGGTTCCACGAACCTGCTCACGGGTGCCGCGCTGGCCACGACCAACCGGCTGCCGGTCCTGTTGCTGCCCAGCGATGTCTTCGCCACCCGCGCCGCAGACCCGGTGCTGCAGCAACTGGAGCGCCCGGACGCCTACGACGTTTCGGTCAATGACGCCTTCCGCCCGCTTTCGCGCTATTTTGACCGGGTTTCGCGCCCCGAGCAGCTTTTCTCGGCGCTCTCCCACGGCCTGCGCGTGCTGACCGACCCGGCCGACACCGGTGCCGTGACGATCTCCCTGCCCCAGGATGTGCAGGCGGAGCTGCTTGAGGTCCCGAAGGAATTTTTGGCCGAGCGCGAATGGCGCATCCGCCGCCCGGATGCCGACGACGACGACATCCGCCGTGCAGCAGCCGCCATCAAGGCCGCCAGGAACCCGCTCATCATCGCCGGCGGCGGTGTCCTCTACGCGTTCGCCGAAGGTGAGCTGGCCAAGCTTGCGGAAGCCACCGGCATCCCCGTGGGCAACACGCAGGCAGGCGTGGGTGTCCTGCCATGGGACCACCCGCAGTCGGTTGGTGCCGTCGGCTCAACAGGCACGACGGCGGCGAACGCCCTTGCTGCCAACGCCGACCTGGTCATCGGGATCGGCACCCGCTACGAGGATTTCACCACAGCCTCCCGCACCGCCTTCCAAAACCCGGACGTGCGCTTCATCAACGTCAACGTGGCACCCTTGGATGCGTATAAGCACGGCACCGCGCTGCCGATCGTGGCCGACGCACGCAAGGCCTTGGTCAAACTGAACAGGGCCCTGGGCGGCTACCGGGTGGGCGGTGAGCTGGAGTCCCTGCTGGCCACGGAAAAGGCGCGCTGGAATGCCATCGTCGATGACGTCTTTGACACCCGCCAC
>JAANMU010003135.1_pt1 | contig 11043 bp, 10 predicted proteins | sample 7279701 | NCBI WGS metagenome assembly JAANMU01 (sample SAMN14094539, study PRJNA606508) | bioreactor metagenome | isolation source: A lab-scale SPAN reactor treating ammonium-rich wastewater day 57 | place: Ireland: Galway | collected 2017-03-13 | reverse complement strand
GTGGCGGTTGTGATCAGCGACAGCCAGGGCAGACCCTTCCGCATGGGCACTGTCGGCGCGGCCATCGGCGCAGCAGGGCTGCCTGCGCTGTGGGACCTGCGCGGACGCCCTGACCTGTTCGGCACGGCGCTGCGCGTCACCGAGGTCGGGTTTGCTGATGAGCTGGCAGCCGCCGCCGGGTTGGTGCTCGGCCAGGCCGCCGAAGGCATCCCGGTCGTGCTCATCCGGGGGTTGAGCTATCCGCCGGACGAGGAGGCGCGCGCTGCTGACCTGGTGCGCCCACCCGATCTCGACTTGTACAGCAACGCAACGACCTGACTGCAACAACAGCAAAATTTAGCGAGGAATCGACTGCCGCTCCATGGCGCAGCCGGATAATCGACGTGACAACAACCCAAACCCTGCCCAAGGCGGCTCTGTACCAGCTTATGCGGGAGCGGCGCTCGATTCGCCGCTTCCAGCCGCGCCCCGTACCGCACGAAGCCCTGGTGAGGCTGCTTGAGGTGGCTATCTGGGCTCCCTCCGCCCACAATCGCCAGCCCTGGCGATTCGTCGTGTTGAGCGACGAGGCAGGCAAACACCATCTTGCCGAAGCGATGGGCCGCGAGCTGGCGGTAGACCTGCGCGCCGACGGGCTGGACGAGGCGGCCATAGCCAGGGATACCGGGCGCTCATTCGAGCGACTGGCAGGTGCAGGCGCGCTCGTGGTCGCCTGCCTGACGATGGCCGACATGGACACCTACCCCGACGGCAGGCGGCAGGCATGCGAGCATGCGATGGCGGTGCAGGGCGTGGCGATGGCCGCCCAGAACCTGCTGCTGGCCGCGCACGCGGAAGGGTTGGGCGCGGTCTGGATGTGCGCCCCGTTGTTCTGCCCGGATGCGGTGCGGACGGCGCTTGCGCTGCCAGCCGACTACGAGCCACAGGGCGTCATCGCGCTGGGCTACCCGGCGGAGACGCGCCACAAGACGCGCGAACCGCTGGAAACAAGGGTCATGTTCCGATGAGCCTGCGCGACCGGGTCGTGCTGCTGGTGGGTGGGGTAGGTGGGGCCAAGCTCGCGCTTGGCCTGGCGCATGTTCTCCCGCCGGAGTCGCTGACAGTCATCGTCAACACCGCCGACGACTTCGAGCACCTGGGGCTGCACATTTCGCCCGACGTCGATACGCTGATGTACACTCTGTCTGGCCTGGCTAACCCGCAGACCGGCTGGGGCCTCGACGGTGACACCTTCCGGGCGATGGAAATGGTCGAGCGGTACGGCGGCCCAGCCTGGTTCCGGCTGGGCGACGGCGACCTGGGGACGAACCTGGCGCGTACTATGCTGCTGCGCCAGGGGCACACGCTCACCGAAGTCACGCGCCGCCTGTGCGTGGCACTGGGCGTGGCCCACCGACTGTTGCCCATGACCGACGACCGGGTGCGCACCATGCTGGAAACCGACTGCGGCCCGCTCGACTTCCAGACCTACTTTGTGCGCGAGCGCTGGCAGCCAGTCGTACACCGGATTCGCTTCGAGGGCAGCGGTGAGGCGCAGCCCAGCGAGGCCGTCGCCGCTGCGCTGGAAGCGGCCACACTGATCGTCCTGGGGCCATCCAACCCTTTCCTGAGCATCGACCCCATCCTATCGGTGCCAGGCATCCGGGCGCGCATCACTGCCTCGGACGCGCCCTGTGTAGCCGTCAGCCCGGTCATCGGCGGGCAGGCAGTCAAAGGGCCAACGGTCAAGCTGATGGTAGAGCTGGGAGTGGACAATTCGCCTGTCGGGGTTGCCAGGCATTATGAGGGATTTCTGGACGGCATTATACTGGACGAGGCAGATGGTAGCCTGGTAAAGTTGATCGAGGCCCTCAATTTACGGACAATCACAGCACCAACGTTAATGAATACTCTGGCAGATAAAGTTCACCTGGCAAACAGGCTATTGGAATGGTTAGAGGAATCCACCAGTGAGCATCTGGGTCATCGTCCCGATTAAACCACTCAACCGGTCAAAAAGTCGCCTCGCAGAGGTTCTGGACATCAAGCAGCGCGAGTCGCTCAGCCGCGAGATGCTGGAGCGCACGCTGGATACACTGAGCAAGGTACAGGGCATCGGCGGCGTGATAGTCGTCAGCCGCGACACGGGAGCCCTGTCGCTGGCGCGTCGCTTCCACGTCCAGACGCTCCAGGAGAGCGGAGCACCGGAGTTGAATGCCAGCCTGACGGCGGCCACGCGTGTTGTGGCAAGCTGGAACGCAAGCGGCGTCCTGATCCTTGCATCGGACATCCCTCTGGTGCAGGCAGGAGATATCGAAGCGATGCTGGGGCTAGGCAAGCCCCCGCCAGTGGTGGTGATCGCCACCGACAGACGCCGCGAGGGCACCAACGCCATGCTGGTACGCCCGCCTGGCCTGATCACCTACCGCTTCGGCGAAGGGAGCCTCAACAAACACGTAGCCGAGGCCAAGGCTGCCGGGGCCGAGGTACACATTTACGAATCGACGACAGTGGGGCTTGACGTGGACATCCCTGCCGACCTCGACCTGTACCGCGAGATGCTCGTCGAGCACGATCTGAGCCAACAAGCCTGGCTAGGCCCCGTTTAACTGGCCCGGCTCATAACAAAACCGATACCACGAGAGATAAAGGAGCAGGCTACTATGGCTAACCGAGTTGCACTCTATCTTCAGGACGCGCACCCCCTCCCGGACGGCATCGAATATGTGAAATACGCAGAACAGCGAGGCTTCGAGGCAGTCTGGCAGGCCGAGTCACGCCTGGTGCGCGACGCGGTTGTGCCGATGGCGGCCTTCGCCGCCACGACCTCGCGCATCAAGGTTGGTTCGGGCGTGATCAACAACTGGACGCGCAACGCGGCGCTGATCGCCTCCACCTTCCTGACGCTGGATGACCTTGCCCCTGACCGCATCCTGCTGGGCATCGGCGCGTGGTGGGACCCGCTCGCCAAAAATGTCGGCATCGACCGCAAAAGCCCGCTGACGGCAATGCGCGAGGTGGTTACCGTCACGCGGCAGTTGTTGAACGCCGAGACGGTGACGTTCCACGGCGAATACGTTAACGTGACCGGCATCCAGCTCGACGTGGTTCACGGGCGCAAAGGCCCGCGCAACGTCCCGATCTACATCGGCGCGACCGGCCCCAAGATGATGGAACTGACCGGCGAGATCGCCGATGGCGTGGTGCTGAATTACCTGGTCAAGCCCTCCTACAATGAGGAAGCGATGCACCACCTGGAAGCAGGCGCGAAACGCGCCGGGCGCAGCATCGACGAGATTGACCGCCCGCAGCTTGTCGTCTGCTCGATGGACACGGATCGCCAGCGAGGGCTGGACGGCGCGCGCAAGCTGATCACGCAGTACCTTGCCCAGCAGCCGCACTTCGCCAAGGCGCTCGGTGCGGACGAGCAAATGCTCGCTGAGATCAAGAAGCGCCTGGGCTGGCCTGCCACCGAGGAGCAGATCGAAGCGGCGATGGAGTTCGTGTCGGACGAGATGGTGCAGATGGTGGCCGCCGCAGGCACGCCCGAAGAGTGCCGCGCCAAAGTGCAGGAGTACATCGACACGGGCTGTACCTGCCCGATCCTGTACCCGCTTGGGCCCGACGTGAAGGCGATGATCGACGCCTTCGCGGCCACCTAACTGCACGCGGGCCGCAAGGATCGTGAGCCAACCTGAAAGTGTGCCCGCGCCCTTCCCGCAGCCAAACTCAAAGCACTGCTTTGTATGCGGGATGGAAAGCCCCGTCGGCCTGAAGCTGCGCTTCATGGATGATGGGGTGGGCGAGGTCAGGGCAGTCTACACGGTTAGCGAGAGATACCAGGGCTATCCGGGTGTGGTGCACGGCGGTATCGTGGCAGCCATGCTGGACGAGGCCGCCGGGCGCGCCGCCATGATCGGTGACCGCAATCGCTTCATGTTCACCGGCAGGATGGCCGTCCGCTACCGCCGCCCCGTACCGGTTGAAACCGAACTACTCGTCATCGGGCGGATCGTCAAAGATCGCAGGCGGGTGGCCGAAGCGCACAGCGAGCTGCGCCTGCCCGATGGTACGGTCGCCGCTGAAGCGGATGTGACGCTGGTTGAGGTTCCGGCTGAGTTTCTCCCCGATGCCAACCTGGAAGCCCTGGGCTGGAAGGTCTACCCGGACGAGATGTGACGGGTGCGGGCTGAAAAAGCGCCCCACAAGGAGAGTGATCGATGCTCTATAACCTGCAAGAATACCACTGCCCGGTGAGCCTTGATGAGGCGCTCCGGCTGCTGCGCCGCGAGAACGTACACACGGCAATCCTGGCCGGAGGCACAGACCTCATTGGCCAGCGGAACGGCGCGGTTGAGGCCGTCATCGACCTGGCAGGGCTGGGGCTCGACTTCATCGAGCGGGCAGACAGCGCCCTGCGATTGGGCGCGATGGTGCGCCTGCAAACAATCGTCGAGGAACTGCCGGATGTGGCGGGCGGCCTGTTGTCCGAGACAGCCCACCGCATGGCTGGCTGGCACATCCGTAACGTGGCTACGCTGGGCGGCACGCTGGCAGGGGGTCGCCTCCACTCGCCGCTGGGCGTGGCGCTGGCCGCGCTCGGTGCGCGGGTGGAGGTCGCGGGTGAGACGGTCGAGACCCTGCCCTGGCCCAAGCTCCCTCCGGAGAAACTGAACGGGAAGCTGGTTACCGCAGTGGTCATTGAGCTGCCCGGCGGTGAGATTGGCGCGGCCTACGAGCAGGTCGGGCGGACGCCCGCCGACCAGCCCATCGTCTGCGCGGCAGCGGTGGCCGATGCTGCCGGGGAAGGCGCTGTTTCGGCCCGCGTTGCCGTGGGGGGGCTGCTGGCTGACGACCTCCAGCAGCTTGAGTTGACGGTAACAGCCTCGCACCCAGACATCAGCCCGGTGAGCGACATTGCCTCCGGCCTGCCTGAAACGGCGCTGCTTTCGGACCACCTGGGCAGCGCAGCCTACCGCCAGAGCATAGCGCCCACCCTCGCCCGGCGGGCCCTGATCGCTGCGCTGGGCCGGGCCGGGGTGAGCGTTGGATAGAGGGGTCAAGACGATGCAGATCAGCTTCAAGCTCAACGGAGAAGAATTCACCGCTGAGGCGCGTCCAAGCCAGACACTGCTTTCCGTGCTGCGCGAGAACGGCATCTTTGGCGTGAAGCACGGTTGTGAAACGGGTGAGTGCGGCGCATGCGCCGTGCTGCTTGACGGCAAGCCTGTCAACAGCTGCGTGATGCTGGCTGCCCAGGCCGCCGGGCACGCGCTTGTAACGATCGAGGGGTTGGGGGGCGAGCAGCAGCGCGGCTGGCGCGGGAGCGAGCCCTTGCACGCGCTCCAGACGACGTTCGTCGAGATGGGGGCCATCCAGTGCGGGTACTGCACCCCCGGCATGATCCTGGCCGCCCATTCCCTGCTTGCTGAGGAGCCTGAGCCGACGGAGGCGCAGGTGCGTGAGGCGCTGACCGGGGTGCTGTGCCGCTGCACGGGCTACGTCAAGCCGGTGCAGGCCGTGCTGCGCGCGGCGGCTATGCTGCGCGGCGAAGAAGTCCCCCCGATCTCACCGGACGAGGCGATGGCAGTGCCCAGCGGGCTGTTTGAGCCACGTGAGACGCTGGAGCCGCCGGTAGCGCCCGGCGGGAACGGGCCGCGCACCGCGCTCAAGACCACGCCCATGCCGACGATGATCGTCTCCGAAGCGAAGCCGCTGGACTACGTCGGCAAGCCGGAGCCAAAGGTTGACGCCAGCAAGCTGGTGCAAGGCCACTCAGCCTTCACTGACGATATAGAGATGCGCGGGCTGCTGGTCGGCAAGCTGCTGCTCAGCCCGCATGCTCACGCCATCATCAAGCACATCGACGTGAGTAAGGCGCGGGCGTTGCCGGGCGTGCATGCCGTGCTGACCCACAAGGACATCCCGCGCGTGGTCTACACCACTGCCGGGCAGTCACACCCCGAACCAGGCCCGCGCGACAACTTCAGCCTGGACTACAAGGTGCGCTGGGTGGGCGACCGGGTGGCCGCCGTCGCCGCCGAAACCGAGGAGATCGCGCAGCAGGCGCTCGACCTGATCGAGGTCGAATATGAGGTGCTGCCCGCCATCCTCGACCCGCGCGAATCGATGAAACCCGGCGCACCGCTCATCCACGACGAGCCGGAGAGCTGGCATATCGAGGACAAGCAGCGCAACCTGGCCTCCATGATCGACTGGGAGCTGGGTGATGTGGAAGCTGCTTTTGCCCAGGCCGATCACATCTTTGAAGATACCTACTACAGCCCCAAGGTGCAGCAGGCCCCTATTGAGCCGCATGTTGTCGTCACCTGGTGGGACGAGGACGACCGGCTGATCATCCGCACCAGCACGCAGGTCCCGTTCCACGCCCGGCGCATCCTGGCCCCGGTGCTCGGCCTGCCTGAGAAGCGCATCCGGGTGATCAAGCCGCGCATTGGCGGTGGGTTCGGCGTCAAGCAAGAGGTACTGATCGAGGACATCTGCGCCCACCTGACCATCGTGACCGGACACCCGGTCAGGCTGGAATACAGCCGTGAGGAGGAGTTCGCTTCCTCCCGCACCCGCCATTCGATGTATCTCACGCTCAAGACGGGCGTGATGAACGACGGGACAATCATCGCCAACGCAATGCATGTCCTCTCGGATACCGGCGGCAGCGGCACACACGGCATGACGGTCACCGGCAACACCGGCCACAAGGCGATGGCGCTCTATAACGCACCGAACATCAAGTTCCACACAGACATCGTGTACACCAACAAAGTCCCATCGGGCGCGTATCGCGGCTACGGTGTGCCTCAGGGCTTCTGGGCGGTGGAGTCCCACATGGAGCACATCGCCCGCTCGCTCAACCTCGACCCGCTGGAGTTCCGGCTGAAGAACGCCATCCAGGAAGGGGACGAGCACCCGGTCAGCAAAATCTGGAGTGAAGGCCGCGAAGGTCTCACCGAGGTGATCCACACCTGCGGGCTTCCGCAGTGCGTCGATCAGGCTGCGGCGGCGATCCGCTGGCAGGAGCGTTTCAACAACCCGGAATGGCACACTGTGCCCGGTAAGCCGCACCTGCGGCGCGGCATCGGGGTGGCGATGGTCATGCAAGGCACGGCCATCCCCAACCTGGACATGGGCGCGGCGAGTATCAAGATGAATGACGATGGATCGTTTAACCTGCTCGTTGGCGCGACCGATCTGGGAACCGGGTCGGATACGGTGCTCACACAGATGGCAGCCGAAGTTCTTGGCTGCCCGCCGGAGGACTTCATCACCTATTCGTCCGATACCGACTTCACGCCCTTTGACAAGGGCGCGTACGCCAGCAGCACGACCTACATCTCCGGGCGAGCGGTTGTGCTGGCCGCGGAGAAGGCCGCCGACCAGATCAGGGCGGTGGCAGCGCGGATGTTCGCCAAGGACGGTGACCCCGTCGAAGAAGAGTCGCTTGAGCTGCACGACCGGGCAGTGTGGGCCCCCGATGGCCGCTCGGTGACGCTGCGCGAGGTGGCGCTCAACTCGCTGCACCACGAGCGCCAGCACCAGATCATGGCGTCGGCCAGCTACGTATCACCGGAGTCGCCCCCGCCCTTTGCCGCCCAGTTCGCCACGATCACGGTCGATACCGAGACCGGCCAGGTGACGGCTGACGAGCTTGTTATGGCCGTCGATTCGGGTGTTATAATCAACCCGGTGACGGCCAGCGGGCAGATCGAGGGTGGCATGGTGCAGGCGGCAGGCTACGGCCTGTGTGAGGAGCTGACCTATGACGACGAGGGCCGGGTGACCAACCCGCGCTTTGGCCCATACTGGATCTACCGCGCCGACGACGTGCCTGACCTGACCACGATCTTCATCGAGACCTACGAGCAGAGCGGCCCCTTCGGGGCGAAGGCCGTCGCCGAGATTCCGATGAACGGGCCTGGCCCGGCCATCGCCAACGCGGTGTACGATGCCGTGGGCGTGCGCATCAAGGATGCGCCGCTCTACCCGGAGAAGGTATGGCGCGCTTTGCACGCTGGCGAATAAGAGCCAGAGCCTATGCCGTCTGACCGCGCGATCTACGAGGCGCTGCTGAAAGTCAAGCAGGGCGGGCAGCGGGCCGTGCTGGCAACCATCATCCGCGATCAAGGCTCGGTGCCGCGCCACACCGGGACAAAGATGCTCGTCTATCCCGACGGTGCGTTTGTCGGCACTATCGGCGGCGGCGAATTGGAGAGCCGCGTGCTGGCGAGGGCAGCGGAGCTGTTTGGCAGCGCGCAGCCTGTCGTCGAGCACTACGAACTGGCTGAACCGGCGCGCGGCGATCCCGGCGTTTGCGGCGGCCAGCTAGACATCTTCCTGGAGCCAATCATGCCCGACCCGACCGTGCTGGTCATCGGCTGTGGGCACGTTGGGCAGGCGGTGGCCGAACTGGCCCACTGGCTGGGCTTTCGCGTCATTGTGACCGACGACCGCGCCGATCTGTGCAACCCGCAGACCATCCCCCACGCTGACGACCATATCATCGCTGCGCCGGGGGAGATCGCGCAGAAAGCGCCTATCCACGACCAGACTTACATCGCCGCCGTCACGCGGGGAGTCCCGCTGGATATCGCCATGCTGCCCGATCTGCTGGGTACGCCCGCTCCTTACATCGGTGTGATGGGCAGCCGCAGGCGGTGGGCAACCGCCGCCCGCCAGCTCCAGGAGCAGGGGGTCGACGAGAAGACGCTGAAACGGGTTCACGCGCCAATCGGGCTGGAACTCGGTGCGGAGACGCCGCGCGAGATCGCGGTGAGCATCCTGGCTGAAATCATCGCGCGACGCTACGGGGAAGGGGGCGAGCCGATGAAATGGCTCGACTCGCTTGAGGAAACTGGCTGAGGACGTGAGATAGGGCATCCCTTCCATAACCTGCACGTGCGCTTTGCACAAAGGTGTCCCTATGACTCTGCGCGATAACACAAGGGTAGCCGACCACAACACCCACCCGGCATGAAAGGATTAGATAACTCCATGTGGGAAGCATACTACACACCGGCAACACTCGACAGGGCGGTTGAACTGCTCGCTGAGCACGGCGAATCCGCGCGCATCATCGCCGGCGGAACCGACATCATCCTCGAACTGGAGCGCGGCACACGGCGCGGCGTGCGCGCGCTGATCGACATCACGCGCATCCCCGGCCTGGACGCCATCACGCTGGGTGACGATGGGCTGATTCACATCGGGCCGCTGGCCTCGCACAACCAGGTCGTCGGCTCCACGCTGATCCTGGAGCGGGCTTTCCCGCTCGCCCAGGCGTCGTGGTGGGAAGCCTCGCCCCAGATTCGCAACCGGGCGACGGTGGCAGGCAACCTGATCACCGCCTCACCGGCCAACGACGCGATCCCGCCGCTCATGGCGTTGGGCGCGCAGGTGACGCTGCGCTCTGCACAGGGCGAGCGGGTAGTGCCGCTCAAGGAATTCTATCTCGGCGTGCGCAAGAACGTCATGCGCCCCGACGAGATCATGAGCGATATCAGCTTCAAGCCGCTCGACCCGGCCACGCAGCGCGGCATGTTCATCAAGTTGGGGCTGCGCCGCGCACAGGCTATCTCGGTGGTCAACGTGGCCGTCGTATTGCGCTTCGATGGCGACCAGGTAGCGGAGGCGCACATCACCCAGGGCAGCGTCGCCCCGACGATCATCGAATCGCCGGAGGCCGAGGCGCACCTGGTGGGCAAGATGCTGACAGACGAGGCAATCAACCGGGTGGCTGAACTGGCCGCGCAGGCCTGTTCGCCCATCGACGATGTGCGCGGGACAGCGGCTTACCGCCGCGAGATGATCCGCGTGCTGACCCGCCGGGCGCTTATTGGCATCCGCGAGGGCACCGAGCGCGACGACGTTCCGGAGCAGCCCGTGATGCTGTGGGGGCCGAATGAGGGACGTGCGCTTGAGCCTCTGCCTGAGAGCTTCGTGCACGCCGCTGATGAGCCGATCGAGACGACCGTCAACGGCCAGAAGCTGACGATCACGGGCGCGAACCACAAGACGCTGCTCCGCATGCTGCGCGAGGATGCCGGGCTGATCGGCACGAAAGAGGGCTGCGCCGAGGGTGAGTGCGGCGCATGCACGGTCTTCCTGGACGGCACGGCGGTCATGTCGTGCCTGGTCGGCGCACCGCGCGCCCACCACGCCGAGATCATGACCATCGAGGGGTTGGCGCAGAACGGACAGCTTCACCCCATCCAGCAGGCGTTTATCGAAGAGGCAGCCGTGCAGTGTGGCTACTGCACGCCCGGCTTTCTCATGTCCGGGGCCAAATTGCTTGAGGAGAACCCGGCTCCCTCACGCTGGGAGATTCAGCAGAGCATTACGGGCAACCTGTGCCGCTGCACAGGCTACTACAAGATTCTGAGCGCATTCGAGCGCGCAATCGAGATTGCCGAGGAAAGAAGAGAGACGACATGAACACGCAACGCGCAGGCGGGGGGAAGGGGCAGAGTCCGCTGGGGCCGCTGGTTGGCTTCATCCTGCTGATCGTGGTCGGCGGGTTCTCCGTCCTGGCTGCGCCTTCCGTGACGACCTGGCTCCAGACCGCCAATCTGACTTTTGGAGCGCTGGGCTGGAAGGTGCTGCCCATCCAGTTCCCGGCGGGCTGGCCGCCTATTGTATCTCACGGTCTGGTGGCGCTCGTCCTCTTCGGGGTGGTGTTCACCGTCCTGATGATCGTGCTGTTTGCGCTGATGAAGCCGCCGACCGAAGAGCTGGACGTCGAGCTTAAGACGGTGCGCGCCCGGAAGGGCAAGCGCCGCTAGCCATCTGGGGCAGGGCAGGCATGGAGCGCACCGTCCCCCGCACCGACACGGACGAGATTGACCTGTTCGTCCGCACATACTACTCGCTGCTGCGCAGCAGCGGAGAGGTGGCGATCGAGACGCTGGTCGAGAGCCACGTCAGCACCGATTCGCTGCTGCACCCGCACGCCAAAGACCCTGCGCCGGATGTAGCGGCGCTGGTCTCGAAGGCCGCCACCGCCGGTCCGAGCACGAACGCCTGCGACTCGAAGACTGCGTCGACCGCGCG
>JAANMU010003134.1_pt1 | contig 11051 bp, 9 predicted proteins | sample 7279701 | NCBI WGS metagenome assembly JAANMU01 (sample SAMN14094539, study PRJNA606508) | bioreactor metagenome | isolation source: A lab-scale SPAN reactor treating ammonium-rich wastewater day 57 | place: Ireland: Galway | collected 2017-03-13 | reverse complement strand
AAAGATCTGGAACGGTTATGGGTGACCTATACAATAACGACAAGTCTGTTAAAGTAATTCAAATAGTAGGTGACTGGGCTTGTCCTTTATGAAAAACGCAATCACTCTCCGTAATAAGCTATCTAGATCCTAATGTTTTAACCGAAAACCCTAAAAATCATTGGGGATTCTCACTAAATATGATTGCCGAAGGGTCAGTTTCCGACGTTAGTTAAGCATCGTAAAGTTCTTCAAAAAAATCAAAAAAAAGGCAGGGAAATATCAGCGGCTCCATAAATCGATTAAGATTTTTCTCGGATAGATTTTGCATAGACATAGGACATATGGTATAACTTTACAATGAGTTTGTATAATAATACAGCCTATCAGAGAAGGCAGATAAAGGTAGTTGAGGACATAGAAAGCCAAGTCAGGAGTAATGATCTTAAATTCAGTACCGTTCTACCGGTTGAGGATTACGAAAACGATCCGAGACTTTGCTTGACGAGCGTCCACTTTCCCAAGACAGACCTCATTGATTCCGTTTTAAACACGATTGTTAAACCACTTAAAAGAATTACTCCAAGTCACTTCTACTACCAGAAGGACAACTTACACTTAACTATAAAGAATATTAGAGTAATAAGTGACCCGCCAAATTTCACAGTCAATGACCTGATCAGAGCCAAAAATGTGTTTGAAAGCGTTGTACCGAAGTACAAGAGATTTGAAGTTTACTTCTACCGTCTACTCCTCTTCAAATCCAACCTGGCTCTTGTCGGAACAACGGGAGAAGAGTTAGACGAAATAATCCTTGACCTAGATAAGAACTTGAGTGCGGCGGGTATTCCAGATGACAAACAATATACGAATTCAAAAAACTTTTTTTGCAATATGACGCTTGTGAGATTTAATTCGCAATTGACCGCGCGTTATAAACTTAAGATAAAGGAACTTTCGTCAAAAATAAATATCAAACCCTACATCATAGATTCGGTAACGCTTCTGACTTCAAACGCCGTATTGAAAAAAAGAAAAATCCTCGGAGAGTGGGGTTTGAGGTGATTGTAGACGGTTTTCGATTTCGGAAACTTCTTCTTATAGTACCAAGCTTTTAGAAATGATTATCGACAAGCTCTTTATATATATAATTCAAAAAACGATAGACGTCTTCTATATCCTCAAGATAATATTCGGCTTTTGAAATAACGCTTTTTCCAACTCGTATAGCCAGTCCACCGGTGATTTTTTTGAACATGTCCTCATCCGTTGTATCGTCGCCAATAGCTATCGTCAACCTTCCCGGGATCTTTTGGGTAACCATATTGACAATCTGCCCCTTATTCCACTCTATTTTCGGTCTGGCGTCAATAACTTTTTTTCCTTCAACAAATTCGATAATATTTTCGTCTTTTATTTTCTTGACAGACTTGTAAAAAACCTCAATAAAATTTTCTTCACTTATTCTTTTGAGGTTTCGGTAGTGAAGGGACAACGACATGGATTTATCTTCGATAAATATTCCCTCATATTCTTTAGATAATCGGTTGTAGATCTTTTTGACTTCATCTAACGAATCAACGATCCTTTCGTCGAAAGGATACCTGTCGTAAACTCCGTTTATTATCCACTCCAGTCCGTGGTTGCCGGCGTAGTTTAGGCTGGGTAAGTCAATTTTTTCCTTTAGGCTTTTAAGCTTTCTTCCACTTACGATCATTACAAAGACACCATTCAGCGATGAGATTTTCTTAAGAGTGTCCATTGCCTCAGGAGACGCAATACTAGCATCCTTGAAGTTGGTAACAATCGGTGAGAGGGTGCCGTCGAAATCCAAAAAAATCAAAACACCGTTGGCACTCTTGAGTTTTTGTGAAACTTCTTTTTCGTTTTTCCAGATATTTTTCATCCCAGGTTGATGAGATTCCGTAACATGTCGGCCGACCACTTATATATATCGTTTCTTTTGATTGCCGTTCGCATCCTCAGCATCCTCTTTCTCTGTTCGATAATTCCCATCTGGAGGGCTTGGTTTATGGCATCGGCAAGTTCATTACTATCATAGGGATTGATGATTAGGGCGTCTTTGAGCTCGCGTGAAGCGCCCGCAAACTTGCTCAATATCAAAACACCCTTATCGTCGGTTCTTGAAGAAACGAATTCTTTGGCAACAAGATTCATTCCGTCGTGGAGTGATGTCACCAAACATAGGTTTGCTATTCTATATAACTGGTCAATTTCCTCGTGAGTATGATGTTTCTTTAGAAGGATTATCGGTTTCCAACCCTTGCTTTTGTATAGGGAATTAATTCTTTCAACTTCCTCTTCGACCTGTATTTCAAGGTCATGGTAGGCTTGGATCTTGCTCCGGCTAGGCGGAGCCACTTGAATAAAGGTGAATTGGTTTTTGTAGAAGGGCATTCTCTTAAAGAGTTGCTCTATGGCCTTTAACCTTTCAAGTATACCCTTGGTGTAGTCAAGCCTGTCAACGCCAACACCTATATACTTAGTTTTCTTTATACCTATTTCATCAAGAATGGTTTCAGGTTTAATAGTGTTAGTGTCTTCTTCGTCATTAAAGGCAATGCTTATCGGGAAGGATTTGATCATGCTCAAGTGCGATTTTTTCGTGACCGAGAATTGTTCAAGATCGATTAAAGATTCAAGTTCGCGCCCAACCGTTTCTATAAAATTGTTGCAGTGTAGTTGGGTGTGGAATCCTATAAGGTCCGCTCCAAGCATTCCATCAAGAATTTCCTTCCTGAAGGGACAAATGCTAAACGCTTCCGGGTTTGGCCACGGTATATGCCAAAAAATTCCTATTTGAGCATCAGGTCTGGCATCCTTAATCATTCTTGGAAGTAGTGAGAAGTGGTAGTCCTGAATGATGATTATCGGCTTTTTCGTTTTTGATATTTCTTTAAGGATAATCTCAGCAAACTTTCCGTTTACGGATTTGTAGACTTCCCAATCTTCTTCCCTGAAGACCGGTCGGGTATGTGCCATGTGACAGAGCGGCCAGAGTCCTTCGTTGGCAAAGCCGTAGTAATATCTTTTCTCTTCCTCTTCGGTCAACCAGATTCGTTTTAAGGTATATTTTGGTTCGTCCGGCGGGACACGGATTTTATCATTTTTATCGACAACCAGTTTGTCTGCGTCTCCGGAGCTTGACGCTACCCAAGTACCTCCACAGGCGGAAATCATCGGTTCAATCGCCGTTACCATGCCCGAAGCAGGAACGAAATAATTAATCTTGCCATTTTTCTTCGTATGGATATAGGGTTCGCGATTTGAGACGACATACATCATTCTGTTGTCCAGAATTTTTTTGACGTATTCATAAAGTCTTTGCTCGGTCCAGGGTGAGTCAATATCTTCAATGTTTGACCGGGCTTCTTCCTTGACGGCCAGCCGGGCTTCATAAAGACTCTTCATAAAATGAGATATCTCCCTGATAAGTGGTTGGAGAATAAAGTTATTGGGGAGTTGTTTTGGAGGTAACATACTTTCGTTGGTCCTTGAAATTCTTATTGTTTCGGCGATGTCTTTTATAGGTTGGTAAATCAAAAAACGAAGGGTTAAGGCGATTGCCAGGATGATGAGGGTATCCTGGATGCCTAATCGTAATAAATTATTTTTCCAAACTTCGTTCAATCGGTCGTCAATAAATCCGGCGTTTTGCACAAGTGTCAGTGATCCGATGACGCTTCCGTCCTGGTGAAGGGGGAGAGCAAAGACGTATGACTTTTTGTTATCTTCCTTTATAAAATCGGCGCTCAGTTTGTCCTCATCCATGGCGTTGCCGATAATCATTATCATTTGCTCGTTATCTTTTATGATCATACCCTCAGACGAAGCAATGACATTATCCTTATTATCGTAAATAGCGACTCCAGCGATTCTCTTTTCTTCGACAAACTGCTCGATTATTCGCTGGACCTGGAAAGTATTATTGGCGACCATATAGGGTTCGACCCTTTCCTTTAGGGAGTCTGCCAATAGAGTCGTTCGATACTGAAGATCGGTCGTCAACCTTTGCTGTTCGCGATTGGCCTGTTGCATAGTGAAGAATAGGACGACCAGGGAAACGATTATTGTGAATATAAATGCCGTGAATATTGTTTGTTTCATTTTGTTGAGGAAGCGATCTTTTTACAACTATGGGCGCGTGTACGTATTCATATTATAGCAAAATGCGGTATGGTATGTATACTATTACTATATAAGTGTTAGTAATTGAAAAGAATGAACTTATGAAAAATAATAAATTCATGGTGCTTGTTATATTATTTGTTGTTGGCTTAAGCGCGTATTTTTACGGTCAATCGCGGGTGGGAATGAATAAACCTTCTCCTGTTGAGGAAGTCAGTAAGCCAACACCAACGAGCGCCGCGCCTTTTAGCAATAATGGTCGGTACAGGGAATACAGCGAAAGCGAATATGGTTTGGCAGCCGATCAAAAGAGAGTAATATTTTTTCACGCCTCTTGGTGCCCAACCTGCAAGGTTGCTAATGAAGAGTTTATGAGTCAAACCGACAAAATCCCCGAGGACGTTGTCCTATTCAAGACCGATTACGATACCGAAACCGAACTCAAGAAGAAATACGGGATTACATATCAGCATACGTTTGTCCTTGTTGACGAGAATGGGGATGAAATTAAGAAGTGGAATGGCGGCGGGATGGAAGAACTTATTAGCAATACCTAAACGATGATATTACTTATTCTTTTTTCTTTTCTTGCTGGGGTGGTCACAATCCTTTCTCCTTGTATTCTGCCGGTTCTTCCGGTTATTTTGTCCGGCGGCGTGACTTCGGGAAAATCTAAGCCCTTTGGGATTATTGCCGGATTCGTGTTGAGTTTTACGTTCTTCACTCTTTTTCTTTCGGCAATTGTCAAGGCGACAGGTCTTTCGGCCGATGCCCTGCGAGGTGTTTCCGTATTTGTCATTCTGGCATTTGGGCTGAGTCTTGTCATACCCGGTCTTCAGACAAAGGTTGAAAGGTTATTTTCAAGGCTGGCCGGAAAAACTCCGATTGTAAATAAGGGAGACGGGTTTTTCGGCGGGCTTCTCATAGGGTTGAGTCTGGGGCTGATATGGACTCCTTGTGTGGGACCGATACTTGCTTCAATTATCACGCTTGCGGCTTCAAACACGATAGCAGCCGGATCAGTCGCGATTACATTCGCTTACGCACTCGGTACGGCAGTTCCGATGATGGTTATTATGTCCGGAGGGAGGGCTTTGTTGGCAAAGGTTCCGTGGTTGCTTACAAATACCGCTAATATCCAAAGGATTTTCGGAATTCTGATGATTGTTACGGCTTTTTCTATTTTCTTCAATTTTGACCGACGTTTTCAAGCTTATATCCTGGAAAAATTTCCGGGCTACGGCGTCGGTTTGACAAAACTTGAGGACAATAAGGTCGTCAAGGATGAACTCTTGAAGCTGAAGGAAAAAGATAGTATTTTAGAAGAGTTGGGTGGCGGTTTTTATCTTCAAGCGCCGGAGCTCATCCAGGGTGGGCGGTGGTTTAATTCGGAACCATTAAAGCTATCCGAACTTAAAGGAAAAGTAATACTCGTTGATTTTTGGACTTATACTTGTATAAATTGCATAAGGACATTCCCGTATTTAAAAAACTGGCACGAGAAGTACAAAGATATGGGCCTTGTGATCATAGGCGTTCATACTCCCGAATTTGAATTTGAAAAAAATCCTGATAATGTTGCCCAAGCAGTGAAAGACTTCGGACTCGAGTATCCAATAATGCAGGATAACAATTACGCCACATGGAGAGCTTATAACAATCGTTACTGGCCAGCCAAGTATTTTATAGACCATGAGGGCAGAGTGAGGTCGACCCATTTCGGTGAAGGCGAATACGACGAATCGGAGAAGATGATCCAGACGCTTCTTAAAGAAGCCGGAAGCCTGGAAAGCGATATGCCGATAAAAAATGTTGGTTACCGAAACGAATCGAAAACTCCCGAAACTTACCTAGGGTATAGCCGGATAAATAATTTCTCGTCAGTTGAACCGATCAACCCTGATAGTGAATCTCTCTACACAATCCCTTCGGGTTTAAAGTCGAATAATTTTGCTTATGGAGGCCGGTGGGTTGTCAAAGACGAAAAAGCCGAGCCGTTTAAGTCGGCAACGTTGGTTTTCAATTACGAGTCAAAAAATGTTTTCCTCGTAATAGGTCCGAAAGGCAAATCGACGGGATTCGTTAACGTTTACCTCGATGATAAATTCGTCACTAAGTTGGAGATCAACGAGTACCGGTTATATGACATTATTAAACTCGACCGTTCAGGAAACCATATATTGAGGTTAGAGTTCTTGGATTCCAACCTAGAGCTTTTTGCTTTCACTTTTGGCTGATGTGCTAAAATGAGATTTTCATGTATCAAACATTTGGGCGGGTTATATTTCGCCCAAATATTAAAGGAATAACAATAGTTTTTTAATCTTAATAATTATGACTCCATTTGCCCATGTTGCCGCAGGTTACCTCACGACTCAAGCGTTAGACATTTTTAATACAGGTGTCAATTTCAACACTCCGGGCATTATTCTTACGGGAATTATTGCCGCAAACTTCCCCGATCTGGATTTTCTGACTGCGAAAAACAAAGTCCACCACAGAAACACTTGGACTCACGCGCCTTTGTTTTGGCTGCTAGTAGTCGGGGCGCTGTTTGTGGTTGCCGGATTTGTCAATAACGACCAGTTCAATTCTTACTTGCTGGTATTTAGTTTGGGACTGGCTTCGCATTTTTTTGCTGACTGGTTTGCGGCCAGGGAAGAGGAGTACGGAGGAATCAGGTTGTTCTTCCCGTTTTCTAGAAAACATTACGGGTTTATGAAATTGAAGGAGCCTAAGTATAAAGATATGAATGATTTTAATTTAGGCAAATACCTGAAGTATTATATGGAAAATGCCTTTCTTTTTTATTCCGAAGTTTTCCTTATCCTTTTCGGGTTGGCGGTTTTTTTGAGTAGGAGTCTTTCGGTTTTCATGGGAATCTTTCAATAATATATCTTACGTCATCGATAATCATGTACTGTTGTATATAATGATAGATAACCATATGGATAATAAAACAAAAGTGTCGGTTGTCGGGTGCGGAAAAGTCGGAATCACTGCGGCGTATACAATGTATCTTAAAAACTCCATAAACGAAATTGTTCTTTACGACAGGAATCGCGAAAAGGTAGCCGCCGAAAGGTTGGATTTTCTTCATTCATTGTCTTTTTTGGGTAACACAAAAGTTAACATCGCCGAAAATATCGAAGATCTCAAGGGTAGCGACGTCATAGTCTATGCAACGGGCGCCGCCCAGGTTAAAGGCGAAACGCGTTTGGATCTTGTCAAAAGAAACACGGAAATTCTGGAGTCGGTTTTGCCCGAGATTTTAAAATACTCACCGGAAAGCACGATTCTTATCGTTTCCAATCCGGTTGATATTCTAACCCATAAGGCAAACGAAATAACCAAACTGAAAAAAGGCAGAATTTTCGGTTCAGGGACGACTCTGGATACCGCCAGGTTCCGGTATTATCTTTCCGAAGCTTTAGACGTCAACCCGATAAACATCCATGGCTATATACTGGGAGAACACGGGGACAGCTCTTTTCCGACGGTATCTACCGCCAATATTGGAGGTGAGCCAATAACCGAAATGAAAGGGGCCTCGTACGATATGGTTATGGAGGCATATAAGAAAGCCCGTAATGCGGCATACGAAATCATTGCCGGAAAAGGTGCTACTTACTATTCAATTGCCGTTGTGATAGACCAGTTGGTCGCCGCCGTTCTCACCGACAGCAAACGGATTTTTCCGGTATCCGTACCAATGGACGGGGAGTATGGTATAAACGGGATTTCGATGAGCGTACCTTGTGTTCTGGGCAAGAACGGCGTCGAAAAAATAATTGAACTCAATCTGTCCGATGAGGAAAAAAAGATGATGAAGGAATCGGCTGAAACTTTAAAGAAATTTATTTAATTACGACGGTGATTTCTCCCCTATAGTCGCGATCCATCAATTGGCTGGCTTTGCCCCTCACAATTTCCTCAAATTTTTTCGTCATCTCACGACATACGGCAATATCAGGGTCCCAGCCGGAATCATTCAGCATCTTGAGAGTCTCTTTTATCCTGTGGGGAGATTCATAAAAAATAAAAACCATTTCAGGAAAAAGGGCTCTACTCTTAACCATTTTATCGATAAGCCGTTTGCCGTCGGCGGGCTTTTTAGGAAAAAACCCTAAAAATGAAAAGCCACTGTGTTTCGGTGAAGGATTGAATCCTGAATATAAAAGAGCGGTGATGACTGCCGATGGTCCGGGTATGACCACAAATGGAATTTTTTCCTTGACGGCAGTTTTGACTAATAGATGTCCGGGATCAGATACAAGGGGAGTGCCGTTTTCGCTTATAAGCGAAACCTCTTTTCCATCTTTAAGTAACGCTATAATTTCCGGAAGCTTTTCAAACTCCCTTTCTTTATAATAAGAAACTATGATCGGCTTGCGGTCGACTTCGGTGAGTTCTGGAAACTGTGTGCCGATAAATCGAGCCAGGGTACTGTATGAACGGCTATCCTCAGCAAGGATGTAATGTGAGGACATAAGTGTTTTTGCCTGGCGGATCGATAAATCATCGAGATTACCAATAGGGGTTGATATAATATAAAGCATATGAAAGAAATTTTAATTGATTTTATAAACTCATCCGTCAATTCCAATTATAGCTTATTGATACTCGGAATATTGTCTTTTGCCGAATCGTCGTTTTTTCCGATTCCCCCCGATACCATAATGATTCCGATGGCATTGGTCAATTCCAAACTTGCGATCTTCTACGCGTTTTTGACGACAGTAAGTTCGGTTCTCGGCGGACTTTTCGGTTATTTCATAGGGTATAAAGGCGGAAGACCGATCGTGAAGAGATTCATATCAGAGGAAAAACTTTATCAAGTTAAATTGCTTTATCAAAAATATGACGTTTGGGCGATAGTCTTGGCCGGCTTTTCACCTATTCCCTATAAAATATTTACTATTGCAGCCGGTCTATTTGAGCTTGACGTCAAAAGGTTTATGATTGCTTCTTTCATCGGCCGAGGGGGCAGATTTTTCCTGGTAGGTATATTGATTTACCTTTTTGGTGACCGGATTAAGGATTTTCTCAACAATTATCTGGAGCTTGTCATAATCGCTCTGACCGTCCTGTTGGTCGGAGGATTCATTGTCGTCAATAAGTTTTTGTCAAAACCAAAAGTTCCTGTTCAAAATAAGGAAACCTCCTAAAGCTGCACTCGACAGTCATGTAAGTATATCCTTGCCAACTAATACGTTTTTAGTGTAAAATAAAAGGTTGCAATTTTCCTATACAATGTTTGACCTCAAATCCGCTTTTATCCCAACCGGAGACCAGCCCGAGGCCATAAAAGGCTTGGTTAATGGAGTGGAGGAAAACCTCAAAAACCAGGTCTTAATTGGAGTGACCGGATCGGGGAAGACCTTTACCATGGCCAATGTTATCGAGAAAACGAAGCTTCCAACATTGATAATTTCCCACAATAAGACATTGGCTGGGCAACTCTATCAGGAATTTAGGGATTTTTTTCCCGATAACGCCGTTTCCTATTTTGTTTCCTATTACGATTACTATCAGCCGGAAGCGTATATTCCAACGACCGACACCTATATCGAAAAGGAGGCCCAGATAAACGAGACAATCGATAAATTAAGGTTGGCTTCAACGACAAACATTCTAACACGAAAAGACGTTATTGTCGTAGCCTCAGTTTCGTGCATATATAATATCGGATCTCCACAAGAATACGGCAAATTCGTCCTTGAGATTGAAGTAGGTCAACCCGGAGACCAAAAAGCGATCGCCCGTCGGTTGGTTGAGCTTCAATACGAAAGAAGCGAATTTGAATTCAAGAGGGGAACGTTCAGGGTAAGGGGGGACAGGATGGATATATACCCGGCGTATGAGGATAACGGATACAGGGTTATTATAAAAAACGGCCAGGTCGAGAAAATAAGCCGCTTTGAACCCATATCCGGCAAGATAATTGGTACACCCCAAGAAACGTCAAAAACCATAATATATCCGGCCAAACACTATATGATGAATCCCGAAGTCTTTAAGAAGGTTGAAAAGCAGATTAGGGAAGATCTCAAGAATGAATCCGAGTCTCTGAAGAAAAAAGGCAAGCTTCTTGAAGCAGAAAGACTCATAAGGCGCGTCAACTACGACCTTGAAATGATCTCTGAGATGGGTTACGTCAACGGTATCGAAAATTACTCCAGGTATTTTGACGGCCGCAAGATAGGCGATCCGCCTTATTCGCTTTTGGAATACTTCAGACAGACTTACGGGGACGACTGGCTTTTGTTTATCGATGAGTCCCACATGACCGTTCCGCAGTTGAGAGGCATGTATAATGGTGACGCATCGCGTAAGAAAACCCTCATCGATTTCGGGTTCAGACTAAAGGCGTCTTACGACAACCGGCCACTGAAATTTGAGGAATTCTATCCGGTGCCGTCGAAAATTATCTACGTTTCGGCGACCCCCGACGCGTGGGAGCTTGAACGGTCAAAAGTTGTTGAGCAGTTAATCCGTCCAACCGGAATCATTGATCCTGAGATTATTATCAGGCCGTCGTCTGGCGAGATACCCGACCTAATTTCGGAAATAGAAAAAAGAGCCGTCAAAAAGGAGAAGGTCCTAGTGACGACCCTGACCAAAAAAACCGCTGAGGATTTGACTACCTATCTGACGGAAAAAAATATAAGAGCGTCGTATCTTCATTCCGATATTCAGACTCTTGAAAGGTCGGATATTCTTGACAACTTGAGGAAAGGCGAGTTTGACGTACTTATTGGCGTCAATCTCTTAAGAGAGGGGTTGGATCTTCCCGAGGTATCGCTCGTTGCTATATTGGACGCCGATCAGGAGGGGTTCTTAAGATCATATACGTCACTAATCCAAACCATGGGAAGGGCGGCCCGCAACATTACCGGTCAGGTCATCGTCTACGCCGATAA
>JAANMU010003133.1_pt1 | contig 11053 bp, 11 predicted proteins | sample 7279701 | NCBI WGS metagenome assembly JAANMU01 (sample SAMN14094539, study PRJNA606508) | bioreactor metagenome | isolation source: A lab-scale SPAN reactor treating ammonium-rich wastewater day 57 | place: Ireland: Galway | collected 2017-03-13 | reverse complement strand
AGACCGATTTCGGCGCACCGGGCTGGGGCGGACCGTGTCCGCCGGCGGGCGACAAGCCGCACCGCTACGTGTTCACGGTCTACGCGCTGAAGGTCGAAAAGCTCGACATCCCTGACGGGGCGAGCGCGTCGCTGGTCGGATTCATGGTCAATGCGAACGCGATCGGCAAGGCGACGCTGATCGGCAAGTACGGGCGAAAAAAATAGTCGCGCTGGTCCTGCTCAATCCGCGCGCCGCCGGAGGGCGGGCGCGGCGCCTGGCCGATCCGCTGCGGCAGTGGCTCGCGGCGCACGCGCCGGAGGTCGAGTTCGCGCTGACCGACGAGATCGGTCGCGCGCGCGAGTGGCTGCTCGGCCGTCGCGAAGGCTCGCGCGTGGTGCTGGTCGGCGGCGACGGCACCGTGCAGCAGCTGCTTCCGCAACTGCTCGCGCGAAGCCTGCTGCTGGGCATCGTGCCGGTGGGCAGCGGCAACGACCTCGCCGGCGCACTGGGCCTGCGCGGGCTCGACTGGCGCGACGCGCTGGCCCGCGCGTTGCAGGGGCCGACGTCGCGCTGCGACCTCGGCGAATTGTCGACCGTCGGGGCGACGCGGCCGTTCGCATCGAGCCTGGCGGCCGGTTTCGATGCGGCGATCGCGCGGCGCGCCTCCGAGGGGCCGCAGTGGCTGCGCGGGCTGCCACGCTATCTCTGGGCCACGCTGGGCGAACTGGCCGGTTTGCGCCGCTGGCAGCTGCGCGTGTTCGTCGACGGCACGCTCGTGCACGACGGCGAGGCGCTGTTCGCTTCGTGCCTGAACACGCCGAGCTATGGCGCGGGGATGCCGGCGGTGCCCGGCGCGCGCATCGACGACATGCGGCTCGATCTGCTGCTGGTCGGCCGCTTCGGGCGCGCCGGCGCGCTCTTGATGCTGCCGCAACTGCTCGCGGGCCGTCACCTCGGCCATCCGCAAGTGCGTGCCGCGCGTTTCGCGCACTTGCGCGTCGAATGCGACGCCGAGTTGCCGTTGGCGGCCGACGGCGAGCCGCTGGCTGCGGCACGCGAATTCTCGGTGCGGGTGCTGCCGGGGGCGCTGAGGGTGGTGCGCGGTCTGCCCGAAGACTTCCGAAAGGGGTCTTAAGAGCCGCCTAAGGCAGCGGGTCGACAGTCCTGTGCATCGACCACGCAGGGTACCTGCACAGGAGCAGACATGAGCATCCGTTCGATGACGCCTTCACGCCTCGTCGTTGCGCTGGTGGCCGCCGGAGTGATCGGCGGCGCTGGCGCCACCTTCGTTTCAGGATCGATGGCCGCGGCTCCGGCCGCCGCAGCCAGCGCGTCGGCTGCGCCAGGCGCCGCCGCGCCCGCGATCACGCCGGCCGACTTCACGCAGGTCGTGCAACGCTACGGGCCGGCGGTCGTCAACATCAGCGTGAGCGGCATGAAGAAGGTGGCCGGACAGGGCATGCCGGGGCTGGACCCCGACGATCCGTTCTACGAGTTCTTCAAGCGCTTCGCGGTGCCCGGCGGCCAGGGCCAGCGCGAGATGCCGGTGCGCGGCGAGGGTTCGGGTTTCATCGTCGATCCGAACGGCATCATCCTGACCAACGCGCACGTGGTGAGCGACGCGAAGGTCGTCACGGTGAAGCTCACCGACCGGCGCGAGTTCAGCGCGAAAGTGCTCGGCTCCGATCCGAAGACCGACATCGCGGTACTGAAGATCGATGCGAAGAACCTGCCTGTGGTGCCGCTGGGCAGCGCGCGCGACCTCAAGGTCGGCGAATGGGTTCTGGCGATCGGCTCGCCGTTCGGCTTCGAGAACTCGGTGACCGTGGGCGTCGTCAGCGCCAAGGGGCGCTCGCTGCCCGACGACGGTTACGTGCCGTTCATCCAGACCGACGTCGCGCTGAATCCGGGCAACTCCGGCGGCCCGCTGTTCGACTCGCGCGGCCAGGTGGTCGGCATCAACTCGCAGATCTTCAGTCGCACCGGCGGCTACCAGGGGCTGTCGTTCGCGATTCCGATCGAGGTGGCCACGCGGGTGCGCGACCAGATCGTCGCGCACGGCTCGGTGCGCCACGCGAAGCTCGGCGTCACCGTCCAGGAGGTCAACCAGACGCTGGCCGATTCGTTCAGGCTCGAGAAGCCCGAAGGCGCGCTCGTCGCGAGCGTCGAGAAAGGCGGGCCGGCGGATCGGGCCGGTCTGCAGTCGGGCGACGTGATCCTGAAAGCCGACGGCAAGCCGATCGTGGCGTCCGGCGACCTGCCCGCGCTGATCGGCGAGGCGTCGCCGGGCGACAAGGTCGCGCTCGAGATCTGGCGCCAGGGCAAGCGCCAGGAGATCACCGCCAGGCTGGGCGACGCGAGCGAGAAGGCAGCCAGCACGGCTGCTACCGACGACAAGGCGGCCAACGGGCGGATCGGGCTCGCGCTGCGGCCGCTCGATCCGCAGGAGCGCCGCGAGGCGGGAGTCGATGGCGGCCTGCTGGTCGAGGGTGCCGGCGGTCCGGCGGCGATGGCCGGTGTGCAGCCGGGCGACGTGCTGATGGCGGTGAACGGCACGCCGGTGAAGAGCGTCGAGCAGGCGCGTGCGGCGCTGGCGAAGTCCGACAAGTCGGTGGCGCTGCTGATCATGCGCGACGGCAACCGGATCTTCGTACCGGTGCGGATCGGCTGACGCGATCGCACGGCAGGTCGCGGGTTGCGTGATGAGCACTTTCGATGTTGCGATCGGTGTCGGGCCCGCCGGCACCGCCGGACAACTCCGCGGTCCGGCCGGCGTGCCCGCGCACCGATCCGGTGGCGCGGGCGAGCACGGGCCGGCGGGTGCGCGCCGGCAGTGGCTGGTGGCTGCCACCGGCGTGATCGGCGGCGCGGGCCTGCTCGCTTCAGCCTGGCCGCTGCTCGACAGCATGGAGCCGTCGGCGCGAGCGCTGGCGGTGGGCGGACCGGTGACGGTCGACGTGTCGGATCTCGCGCCCGGGCAACTGCGCACCGTGCTCTGGCGCGGAAAGCCGGTCTGGCTGATGCGACGCACCGATGCGATGGTGCGTGCGCTCGAGCAGCCGAATCCGGTGCTGGCCGATCCCGCTTCGAAGCGTTCGGAGCAGCCGGCATCGTGCGCGAACGCGACGCGCTCGGTGCGTGCCGACCTGTTCGTCGCGGTGGGCGTGTGCACCCACCTGGGCTGCACGCCGGTGCTGCGCCTCGACGATGCCGCGTTGAACGCCGAACTCCACGCACCGGGCGGCTTCTATTGCCCGTGCCACGGGTCGCGTTTCGACCTGGCCGGCCGCGTGATGCAAGACGTGCCGGCGCCACGGGGCGGCGCCGGCCCGCGGCGCGGGATCAGCCCGTGGCGAACATCGCTGCGACGGTTGCGGCCATCGCCGCAGTGGCGATCCATCCGAGCCAACGCAGCCGCGGCCCGATCGCGTTGGCGCCCATCGTGTCGCGCCGGGTGGCGAGCAGCATCATCACCGCCATGATCGGCACCGCGGTCACGCCGTTGAGCACCGCTGCCCAGAACAGCGCCTTCACCGGATCGAGCGGCGCGAAGCACAGCGCGACGCCGCCCACCGTCGCGATCGCGATCACGCCGTAGAAGCCGCGGCCTTCGCCGTGCTCGAGGCGCAGGCCGAGACTGCCGCGCCATCCTGCAGAGCCGGCCACCGCATACGCGGCCGAGCCGGCGAGCACCGGCACCGCGAGCATGCCGGTGCCGATGATTCCGAGGCCGAACAGCAGAAAGGTGAATTCGCCGGCGAGTGGCCGCAGCGCCTCGGCTGCCTGCGACGAGGTCTGGATGTCGCGCACCCCGGCCGCGTGCAGCGTCGCCGCTGTACTCAGGATGATGAAGAAGGCGATCAGGTTCGAGAAACCCATCCCGACGATGGTGTCGACCTTGATGCGCCGCAGGTGCCGGCGCACCTGCACCGGCGTGCGCGGCGGCCCGCCGCGCGCATCGGCATCTTCGACTTCCTGGCTGGCCTGCCAGAAGAAGAGGTAGGGGCTGATCGTGGTGCCGAACACCGCCACGACCATCAGCAGCGCTTCGTGCGTGCGCGTGAACTGCGGCCACGCGGTCTCGCGCGCCACCTGCAACCAGTCGACCGTGACCGAGAAGGCGACCGCCACGTAGGCGAGAAGCGCAAGCGTGAGCCACTTCAGCACGCGCACGTAACCCCGGTACGGCAGGAACACCTGCAGCACCAGGCATAGCAGGCCGAAGGTCAGCGCGTAGACGTGCGCCGAGCCTCCCAGGATGAGGCGCAGTGCCTCGGCCATCGCGGCGAGGTCGGCGGCGATGTTCAGCGTGTTGGCCGCGAGCAGCATGCCGACCACCGCATACAGTACCGGCCTCGGGAAGCGCTCGCGGATGTTGGCCGAAAGGCCGCGTCCGGTGACGTAGCCGATGCGTGCGCTGATCACCTGGATCGCCGCCATCAGCGGCAGCGTGAACACGACGGTCCACAGCATCGAGTAGCCGAACTGCGCCCCCGCCTGCGAGTAGGTGGCGATGCCACTCGGGTCGTCGTCGGCTGCGCCCGTGATCAGGCCGGGACCGAGCTGGCGCAGGCCGCGGCGGACATTGCGCTGAACACCTCGTTGGAACCGGAGCCGGGGGACGGGGCGGATGGTGGGCTCCGGGTGGGTTCGCGGGCGGCGGGGCGGGTCGAAGAAGGAATGTGGCGCGCAGCTTAGTCGAGGCGGCGCGGGAGGGCAAACAGGTGGCGGTGGGTGAGATGTGGACGGCTGCCAGCCCGAGCGGGAGAGCGACGAGGCGCTGGTCATGACGATCGATCTGTCGGGATTGCGTCAGGAAGAGGCGGCTTCAATCCACGCGCGCCCCGAGAGGGGCGCGCGACTGCGAGCGTGCAACTGATTGTCGACGTTCGATATTCGCGGCACTTGCCGCGAACCCGGCGAACAAAGGGGCAACGTCAACCCTGGATCGCGGCATCTGCAAGAATTGTCAGGAGGTGAGCCCGCCGCATCTGGCCGCGGCCGGGTCCGAAATCCCTTTGCCGATGATGCGCTGGTGCAGTAGCATCATGGCATCGTAGCCAATTCCTGGGGGCGCAACGCCCTGCCCGACATGCGCACCACTCTCGACATCGATCCCGACGTCCTCGCTGCTGCCCGCGAACTGGCCCAGCGTCGCGGTGCTTCGATCGGTCGAATCCTTTCCGACCTCGCGCGCCAGGCGCTGGTCGCCGGGGCGCCGCCGCTCGCGGCCGGCGAGCCGGCGCCCTCGTTTCATGGTTTCCAGCCGTTCCCGGCGCGGGGAGTCGTCGTCGATAACGAGACGATCGATCGACTTCGCGATCAGGAAGGCGTCTGATGCGCGCGCTTCTCGACGTGAACGTGCTGATCGCCCTGCTCGATCAGGGCCACGTGCATCATGCGGCGGCGCGCGCCTGGCTTGAAGGGAACATCGGGCGGGGCTGGGCGTCGTGCCCCATCACGCAGAACGGCTGCATACGGATCATGTCGCAGCCGGCTTACCCGGCGGCACTGGCGCCGGCACAGGTGGCCGATCGGCTTCTCATGGCGACCCGCACGCCGCACCATGCCTTCTGGCCCGACGATTTCTCGCTCGTGGCCTTCGAAGGCCTGCGCTGGACGTCGATTCTCGGCTCGCGTCAGATCACCGATGCGTACCTGCTTGCACTGGCGGTGCGCCACGGCGGCTGCTTCGTCACCTTCGACCGGGCGGCGCCGTTGGGCGCCGTCGAAGGTGCAACCGCCGCGCACCTCGTCGTGCTCTGATCCGGCGCGCCCGAACGCCCGCGCTCTCGGCCCGGCTGCGCGCCAGCACTCCGTGGCTCAGGCCGCTTCGATCGGCACCGCGCTCGCGATCAGCGATTCCCAGGCCGCCGCGTTGCCGGGCCAGCCGCGATCTCCGCGTTCGCCGAGCCGGCGCAGGATCTGCGCCAGCTGCCAGGTGGGCGGCTGGCCGAGCGCGGCCGGCCTTTCGCGCCAGAGCCGCCGCACGAGGTTGTCGTCCACCGCGAAGCGCTGCGCGAGCGCCTCGATCACCAGCCGATCCTGCCCGGCGTCGATCGCGCGCTCGAGCACGCCGGCCCAGTGCAGGCTGTGCGCGCTGTCCTGGCGTGCGGCGAGCGGGCGCAGGTCGAAGGTGGGCGGCTGGCGCCGTCGCGCGCGCCGAAGCGCCGCATCGGCCGGCGTGTCGAGTGCCTCGGCGTCGGCCTCCGCATCGCTGCCGTCATCGTGCCCGTCGCGCGACGCGGCCCGGGCGTCGAGCGGCACCAGCGTTTCGGCGAAAAAGGTGGCGAAGGCCGGCAGCCGTGCGAGCAGGTGCGCGCGCGGCACGGCGTGGCGCGGATCGAGGCGCAGCCAGTTGTAGCAGCCCAGGTGCTTGCCGGCGCCGGTGCGTGCGAGCTTCGCGAGCGTCACGGTGTCGAGGCTCGCCTCGATGACGGCGGCGATGCGCGCGTCGACCGCGCCTTCGCGCAGGTCGATCGAGCGCAGCGCGCGTCCGTAGAACTCGACGTCGATGATCTCGTCGCGCAGCGCGCCGCGCAGCCGGGCGAGGAAGTCCGGGCAGCGGGCAGCGCGGTCGAACAGCGAAGCGGGCGCGCCGGGCTCGAGCCGGTGCTCGCGGTCGAGATGGCGGTGCCAGTCGGCACGGCGGCGATCGAGCACGGTGAGCATCTCTGCGGCGAGCGAATCGAACAGCAGGTCGAGCGTGGCGTCGGCGCCGTCGCTGCGAGCAAGCAGATCGACGAGCAGCCTGAGCGTGCGATCGGAGAGCAGCGCGCGGAAGTCGTAGACCAGCTGCTCGCGGTCCACGCCCAGGAAGCGCACGTTGAGCCCCCAGGCGCGCGTGAGCTGCGCGAAGATCGGGTTGGTCATCAACGACAGCCGCGAGGCGAGCGGCAGCTGCACGACGAACAGCCGCCAGTCGGACGACGGGTTGCGGAACACCAGCGCGCGCGGGCTGTAGCGATAGCAGCGCGCAAGGTACGCGAGTTCGGGGCCTGTGGTGCCTGCGTCCTGGAGCTCTTCGTCGATCGGGACGCCGTCGACCGCGAGGAACTCGACCTCTTTCAATCGGCCCGCTTGGCGAGGATGAGCAGCCCGCCGCCGAAGACCACGAGCGCTGCCGCCATCAGGGTGCGCGTGACCGACCCGCGCCAGAAGGCCTCGACGGCAAAGAGAATGCCCGCCGTGAGCACGATGCGCGCGGTGCCTGCGGTGCGCTGGGCTGGGCTGAGCTGGGCCATGGCGTTAATCTACCCCAGAAAGAATCGTGATGCTGCCCCGCGGGTCTTCAGCCGGTGCGCCTGCTCGACGCTGAGCGTGCGCTCGCCGGCCACGAGTTCGATCTGCTCGCCCGCTGCAAGCCTGCCGGGGCGCACCACCGCGCAATAGAAGCCGGTGTAGCCCGACTGCACCATCATCTTCGAGGCCCAGCGAAACCCGAAGTGGGCGTCGAACTTGTAGCAGGGTGTGCGGGGCTGCGTGACCACGAGTTCGACCTCGCCGAAGCGCAGCCGGTCGCCCACCCAGACCTGCGCTTCGAGCAGCCCCGAGACGGTCAGGTTCTCGCCGAGCGAGCCGTGCGGCAGCGCGTCGACGATGCCGGCCTGCTCGCGCACCGTCTCCCAGAACGGATAGTGCTCCACCGGGTAGAGGTAGACCGCCTTGTCGAGGCCGCCGTGCGCCGAGAGGTCGACCTGCTCGTCGCCGTCGAGTCCGAGCGCGCGGACGGCGACGATGTCCCCGACCGGCGTCTTGCGTATCGCGCTCATCACCTGCCGCACGCCGCCGTCGCCGGCCTGCGCCTCGAGCGGTGCGGCGCGTCCGGCGCTGATCGTGATCAGCTTCGGCATCGCGGTTGCGCGCCTGGCGCCGCACGGGCGCAACCGCACCGACCGATGGTGGACAAGCGGTGGACAAGCGCAGGACATCGGGCGGAATAGCGGGCCGGATAGCGTCGGGATAACCGGTGTGCAAGCGGTGCCCGAGCCCGGGACAAGACCGGGAGAAGGCGGGGACAAGGGCGGGACCGCAGTTGCCCTTCCCGGGGGACGGCCAGGGGGTGCTCAGTGGACATCGAGCGTGAGTCCCGGCAGGTCGAGTCCGCGAAGGCGCGTCTGCCAGCGCTGTCCGGGCGAGATCGGCCGGGCGTCGGTCAGCGTGCCGGTGCTGATCAGCGCGCCCGGCTCGATCGAGCGGCCGCGCAGGCGCAGTTCGCGAGCCAGATGCGCGATCGCGTGCATCGGGCCGTCCAGGACGTTGGCACCACAGCCGCGCTCCAGCGGACGGCCGTCGCAGAGCAGTTCCACCTCGACCGCGGCAAGCCGTGCGAGCGCCTGCGCGGCCGATTCACCGAGCGCGGCCACCGGCTGCGGCGGGCCGAGCACGAGCGCGCCGTGCAGCCCCTGTGCGGCGAAGGCCTCGGCGGCGCTGAAGCGCCAGCCGGGGAACGGGCTGTGCACGATTTCCAGCCCGTGCGCGACCCACTCGGCGGCCGCGAGCACTGCTTCGGCGGTGTCGGCCGCCGGGGCCGCGCGCAGGCCGACCACGATCTCGGGCTCGATGCGCGGTTCGACGAAGCGCGCCGCGGATAGCGCCACCGGCGCGCCTGCCGCGGCGCTGACCAGCGTCGAATTCCAGACCGGTGCCCAGATCGGGTGGAACACCCGGTAGAGCGGCCAGATCGAGCGGTTGGTGAAGCCGATCTTGTAGCCCACCGGCCGCTCGCCGCGCGCCACTCGCGCAATCGCGATGCTGGCCTGGATCGCCTCGGCCGTCGCAAGATCGTCGAGCGACTCGATGCGCGAGCGCTCGAGGCTGCGGGCGTGGTCGCAGGCGTCGAGAATCGCTGCGGCGGAAAGTTGCTCGGCCATGGCGCCGATTATCGCGCAGCAGGTGCGCGGCGCCCCCGTGCAGCAGGCAGCGCCGATCCGGCTGGTCGATCCGTGCCGCCCGGCGGGCGAAGGGGTGATTCCCGTCACCGTCAGCGCTCCGGGGCAAGGTGTACACTCGGACGCCCCGGGACGCCCCGCCCCCGCAGCGAGCGGTGACGATCCAGCCGGTTTCCCATCACGGAGGTTCTCTCATGTCCCACGCTCGTGCCGAGGCGGCAGTCACCGCAACCGCTGGAGCTGGTTCGAACGTTTTCTCGGCTGCGTCGCTGCAGGCGCCCGACTGGGTGCGGCATCCGCGCCTGATCGACTGGGTGGGCTCGATCGCCGCGCTCACGCGCCCCGACCGGGTGCACTGGTGCGACGGCTCGCAGCAGGAATACGACCAGTTGTGCGAGCAGATGGTCGCCGCGGGCACGCTGCGCAAACTCAACCCGGCCAGACGGCCCGGTTCGTTTCTCGCGCTGTCCGATCCGAGCGACGTGGCCCGCGTCGAGGACCGCACCTTCATCTGCTCGGAGAAGCGCGACGACGCGGGGCCGACCAACAACTGGGTCGATCCGCAGGAGATGCGCGCCACGATGCGCCAGCTCTTCGACGGCTGCATGCGCGGCCGCACGATGTACGTCGTGCCGTTCTCGATGGGGCCGATCGGCAGCCACATCTCGCACATCGGCATCGAGATCACCGACAGCCCGTACGTGGCGGTGAGCATGCGCATCATGACGCGCATGGGCCAGGCGGTGTTCGACGTGCTCGGCGAAGACGGCGGCTTCGTGCCCTGCGTGCATTCGGTGGGCAAGCCGCTCGCGCCGGGCGAAGCCGACGTGCCGTGGCCGTGCAACCCGACGAAGTACATCGTCCACTATCCCGAGACGCGCGAGATCTGGTCGTTCGGTTCGGGCTACGGCGGCAACGCACTGCTCGGCAAGAAGTGCTTCGCGTTGCGCATCGCGTCGAACATGGGGCGGCAGGGCGTGCAGGCCGGCGGCATCGGCTGGCTGGCCGAGCACATGCTGATCCTCGGCGTGACCTCGCCCGAAGGGAAGAAGTATCACGTCGCGGCCGCGTTTCCGTCGGCCTGCGGCAAGACCAACTTCGCGATGCTGGTGCCGCCGAAGGGCTTCGAGGGCTGGAAAGTCACCACCATCGGCGACGACATCGCGTGGATCAAGCCGCAGGCCGACGGGCGCCTGTACGCGATCAACCCCGAGGCGGGGTTCTTCGGCGTGGCGCCGGGCACCAGCGAGAAGACCAACCCGAACTGCCTCGCTACCTTGCGCGAGAACACGATCTTCACCAACGTGGCGCTCACCGACGACGGCGACGTCTGGTGGGAGGGTCTGTCGGAGCCGCCCGCGCACCTGATCGACTGGCAGGGTCGCGACTGGACGCCGGCCGACGGCAAGGCGGGACGCAAGGCGGCGCACCCGAACTCGCGCTTCACCGTGTCGATCGCGCAGTGCCCGTCGATCGACCCGAACTGGGACAGCGTCAGCGGGGTGCCGATCGACGCCTTCATTTTCGGCGGGCGTCGCTCGACGACGGTGCCGCTGGTGACCGAGGCGCGCGACTGGGTCGAAGGGGTCTACATGGCGGCGACGATGGGCTCGGAGACCACCGCTGCGGCCGCCGGCCAGCAGGGCGTGGTGCGCCGTGACCCGTTCGCGATGCTGCCGTTCTGCGGCTACAACATGGCCGACTACTTCGCGCACTGGCTCGACCTGGGGCACCGGCTGAAGGCCGGCGGCGCGACGCTGCCGAAGATCTTCTGCGTCAACTGGTTCCGCACCGACGAGAACGGCAAGTTCGTCTGGCCGGGCTTCGGCGAGAACATGCGGGTGCTCGAGTGGATCCTCGGGCGGCTCGAAGGGCGTGCCGGCGGTGTCGAACACATGTTCGGCACCTCGCCGCGCTACGAAGACCTGAACTGGAACGGCCTGACGTTCAGCGCCGCCGATTACGCGAAGATCGCCTCGATCGACCCCTTGGCCTGGCAGAAGGAGCTCGACCTGCACGCCGAGCTGTTCGAGAAACTGGCGCAGCGGCTGCCCAGGGCGCTGAACCAGGTGAAGGCCGAACTGGAGAAGCGGCTCGCGGCCTGACGCGAAGGCGCGGCGACGCCGCGCAGGTCAGCGTCGCCGCAGGTAGTAGCGCTCGTCGAACAGGCGCACGCTGCC
>JAANMU010003131.1_pt1 | contig 11055 bp, 3 predicted proteins | sample 7279701 | NCBI WGS metagenome assembly JAANMU01 (sample SAMN14094539, study PRJNA606508) | bioreactor metagenome | isolation source: A lab-scale SPAN reactor treating ammonium-rich wastewater day 57 | place: Ireland: Galway | collected 2017-03-13 | reverse complement strand
CGACGACAGGCGAGCACCTCGACCCCGGGGCGCAGCCCCGCCAGGTTGTGCAGGTGTCGGCGCCCGATCGAGCCGAGGCCGTCGAAGAGGACCTTCATGGATGGAGAGCCAAGGTCGTGATTCCCGGACCCGATTCTAGGCCGGCAGGTGCGCGCCCGGTGGGCCGGCGACCTCGCCGCCGGAACCGCAAGCTGGAAGGCCGCCGATCGGCTTCGCCCTGAAGCTCCATTCGGCTGGACATCGAGGGCCGATCGGCCGACCGACCCGCCACTGCCCTCTTTGGAGCTAAGATCTCAAAGTTCCCAGTACAGCTCTATACCTGACTCGAGCGTGAGGCTCCATGTTGCCAAGAAGGGTTCCGGCCCTCGCCGTACTGCTTGTGTGGTTGGCGTTGCCCTCCTTGGCCGAAGTGGTCCGGTGGACGCAGCGAGATGGGGTCGAGGCCTCAGCCACAGGTGGTTTACGGAAGACCGTCTCGTCGAACTCCTGGGATGCCGGCGCGATTTCGACCCGGAGCCTGCTCTCGGGGGACGGCAACTTGGAAGTCGTTGCTGCCGAGACCAGCACGGACCGCGTCATCGGTCTGAGCCGCGGCAACACGAATCATGCGGTTGCGGACGTGGACTTCGCATTCCGGCTGAAGGCTGGCGGGCTGCTGGATGTCGTCGAGAACGGCGCGGTTCGTGCCACCGGGACCTACGTGGCCGGAGACCTGCTCCGGGTGGCGATCGAGGGCGGAGTGGTCAAGTACCGGCAGAACGGGACGCTGGTCTTCTCGAGCACGACAACTCCCTCCTATCCCCTTCTTGTGGATGCCTCGGTGGCGAGTGCTGGAGCGACCCTCGGGGCGGCGAGCCTGACCGGCGACCTGGTGACGAACGTGTCGTGGACGGCGGTCGCCGACGCGGTCGCCAATGGTCCGGGGCTGACCAAGCAGAGCGCCAGCGCATGGACCTCGGGGGGCGTGTCGCGCCGGTCGTTGACGGCCGCCGCCCCTGCGTTCGTCGAGTTCTCGGGAACGCCCGGCGCCTATCTCATCGCCGGCCTCAGCAACGGGAACACCGACAACACGCCTGCGGACATCGACTACGGGCTCTACCTTTACGCCGACCGAGTGCGGATCTTCGAGTCCGGCCAGATGCGGCTCGAGCAGGTCGTTTCGTACTCGGCGACGGATCGCTTCCGGGTGTCGATCTCCGGCTCGGTGATCACGTACTCCCGCAACGGCGTGCAGATCTACCAGACGACGAATGCCACCCCGACGTATCCGCTTCTCGTGGATGCGGCCATCTGGTCGAGCGGCGCCAGCTTCACCGACGTGGTGATGTCGGGCACGCTCGCATCGAGCGCCCCTGTGGCGGACGCAGGTGGTCAATATGCGACGCCTGCTCACGTCGACCTGCCTCTTCTCGGCACGGGCTCGGTCGGCGCCAACGGGGCCGAGATCGTGGCGCACGAGTGGGCCTTCGGCGACGGCGGGTACGGGTTCGGCGCGGTGGCTCCCCACACCTACGAAGATTTCGGCCAGTTCGAAGCCACGCTCACGGTCACTGACGAGGATGGCGTGACGGACAGCGACACGGCCGTCGTCGACGTCCTGGACGCCGAGGACGTCTTCTGGCGCAACCTCGTCAACGTTCAGGCCACCGGTGCCGAAGCGAGCGGGCTGCACAAGAACGCGGGAGGCAACGCGTTCAACGCCGGAGCCTCTTCGTGGCGGACGATTCCGGAACTGGCGAGCGGGTACGTCGAATTCGGCGTCGGCGAGAGCGACAGCTACCTCCTGTGCGGCCTCTCGAACGGCGACTCGAACACTTCGCAGGACGACATCGACTATGCGATCTACGCCTACGCGGGGACCATCCGCATCCGCGAGGGCAGCACAACGATCATCGCCCCCGGCGGGACCGCGAGCTTCGGGACCTACACGACCGGGGATCGCTTCCGCGTGACCGTGGCCGGAAGACGAATCCGGTACTACAAGAACGACCAGCACCTCTACACGAGTTCGACCCTCGTGCCCGAGACGGCGCGGTTGGGGGTGGACTCTTCGATCTGGGACCTCGGCGGCGACCTGGTCGACGTCAAGATCGCGGGCCCGCTCAACCTGCCCCCGGCGCCGGTGGCCAACGGCCCCTACCGGGTGGCCCTGGGTGAGTCGGTCCAGTTCGCGTCGGCGGGCACGGAGGACGACGGAGGTCCGGCGCAGATCACCTACCTGTGGAGCTTTGGCGACGGAACCTCTGGCACAGGCCCCTCGCCCGTTCACAGCTACACCCAGCGCGGCCGATTCACGGCGACCCTGACCGCCACTGACTCCCAGGGCGCCAGCCAGTCGACGACGGCCATCGTCGACGTCGGCCGGGCGGTGGTCTGGGTGAACCAGCAGGGCGTGGTCGTCGAGAACGGCAACGAGCTTCGCAAAACGGCTGCGAACGGGTGGAATGCCGGAGCTTCTTCCACGGCTCCGGTGGCCCTCTCCGGCGACGGCTACCTCTACTACGAGATCCTCGACACGGCGACCGGCGGAACGCCGAACGACTACTGGGTCGTGGGCCTCAACGACGCCGACCAGGGCCTGGGGATCGACGAGATCGACTTCGGGGTCTACACCTACGCGGGCGAGGTCCGGGTCCGCGAGTCGGGCGTTCACCGGGGCAGCTTCGGGAGCTACAACGCCGGGGACAGCTTCCGGATCGAGCGTGCTGGCGACCAAGTGAACTACTACCGCAACGCGTCGGTGACTCCCTTCTACACGCGCCCGAGTGGCGCCGGAACGGCTCCGCTCGTCGTCGACGCCAGCGCCTGGTCGTCGAACGGCCGGATCAAGCGAGCGATCCTGTTCACCGAAGCGGCGAACACGTCGCCGTTCGTCGACGCCGGCCCCGATCGTGCCGCGCTGGTGGGGCCGTCGGTCGACCTGCTCGGTTCCGCCGTGGACGACGGAATGCCCACCCCGGCGCTCTTGACGCTGAACTGGTCCAAGGTTTCTGGGCCCGGAGGCGCGACGTTCGGTTCCCCGAATCAGGCCGCGACGAGCGTCAGCTTCGATGCACCCGGGACCTACGTGCTGCGGCTGACGGCGTTCGACGGGGCGCTCAGCGCCCACGACGACGTCAAGGTCACCGTGGAGGCTTCCGATTGCGTTCCGGCCCTCAGCGTCCCCGCCGGTACCTACAAAGACACTCAGTGGGTGGCGGCCAGTTGTCCCTGGATCGGCGCCGACCTGCGCTACACGACCGACGGGAGCATCCCCACCGCGACTTCCGCGCCCTATTTGGGGCCTGTGATGGTGGGCACGAGCATGACGCTCAAGGTGCGGGCTTTCAAGATCAATCTGTCGGGTGCGCCGACCTCCGCGACCTACACCATCCTTCACCAGCGCCAGGTGCTGTTCGTCGCCGGCAATTCCACCCTGGGCGCCGAAGACCAGGCTGTAGCCGACCACCTGACCCGGCTCGGTTTCGGGGTGTCGGTGCAGTCGGGTGTCGACGTTCAGTCCAGCCATGCCGATGGGAAGGCTCTCGTGCTCGTCTCGTCGACGGTGTCGGCTTCAGACATCGGGACGCGCCTGACTGGCATCGTCACGCCCCTGGTCACCTGGGAGCCGCACCTGCTCCCTCTGCTCGGGATGACGCTGGGGACGCTCGATACTCACTTCGGGTTCCAGGCCGACCAGAAAGCCATCGATATCGTCGCGCCCTACGACCCGCGCGCGGCCGGTTTCGAGGGCAACACGGTCGAGATGCTCGGCGACCCGGCTTCCTTCGAATGGGGCACCCCCGGCGCGCAGGCCTGGGTCGTCGGCCGGGTCGCGGGGAGCACGACGAAGGCGACAGTCTTCGGCTACGAGATGCGGAGCACACTGGCCGATGGCACGGCCGCCGCAGGCAGGCGAGCCGCGTTCCCGATCGCGAAGAGTGGCCTCACGGGGGGCTGGGCGCTGCTCGACGCCATCATCCACTGGGCGACCTCGCCGACGAACACGGTTCTCTTCGTCACCAACTACACGCCTCCCGCCGCCGACCTCGCCCTCAAGGGGCGCCTCGAGCAGCAGGGCTTTTCGGTGCGAGTCCGCAACTACGACGAGGTCACCCTCGCCGACGCTGACTCGGGCGTCCTGGCCCTGATTTCGAGCGAGTGCAATGGACAGGCCCTGGGGAATCGGCTGAAGACGACCAAGACGCCGTTGCTCACCTGGGAGAGCGAAGTCCTCGTCGCGATGGACCTCGCAGTCTCGGCGCAGTGGGTCGCGAACCAGACCCAGGTGGACATCGTCAACTCCTTGGCCGCCGACCCGTTCTTCGCCGGTTCGACGGGAGCGGTCACCATCTCGACGGCCGGCCCCTACACCCAGGGCCAGGCTGACGGCGACGCCATCGTGATCGGTCGCATCGTCGGAGACCCCAGCTCGGAAGCGCACTACGCCTACGACCAGGGCGGGAGCATGGCGGGGAGCGTCGCCGCCGGGCGCCGGGTCGTGTTCCCCACGGTGGCAGGGCTCAACACCACCGGCTGGGCCCTGTTCGACCGCTCCGTCGAGTGGCTGCTGGCCCAGGACTCCGACGGAGACGGGCTGTCCGACCGCGACGAGTTCGCCTGGAACTCGGACCGCTTCAACCCCGACTCGAACGGCGACGGGATCCCGGATGGCGCCGCTGTCGACATGGGGCTCAACCCGAGTGCGACGGACTACGACGGCGACGGCCTGTCGAACACCCAGGAACTGGCGCTGGGCACCAACCCCTTCAACTCCGACACCGACGGCGACGGTGTCCTGGACGGGACGGACGCGTTCCCTCTCGACTCGACGCGGTCGCAAGGGCCCCAGCCCGTCCCCGGCGATACCACGCCACCGACGATCACGGTGTTCGCGCCCTTCGGCGCGGTGCTGATCTCGTCCCTGCCGTAGAACAACTCGCCGAGGACCTCGAATGAACCGTGAACCGAAGACCCCCTTGGTGCACCGACTCGCCGCCTGGACCCTGATACCGGCGCAGGTGCTGGTCGCGGTCCCCGTGACGGCGCAGGAGGCGTCAGCCTCTGTACACCCGCCGACGGTGGTCGCCAACCGGACCTTGCCTCTCGTGCGTCGGCCAGATCCGAGCCCCAGGCTCCCGCCGGAGGCCCGAGTCGAGCACTTCACGTCCTTCCGTGGCCTGACCGAGCCCTTGCTGCCCGTCGGTACCCCGTCCCCGGGTGAGAACCGCGCTCTGGCGCTCGCGGCCAATCGCTATCTCGACGCTGGGGACGTCGAAGACGTGCGTGAGCTGACCGGATTCCTCGCGCGACACCCGAAGTCAGCCTGGGTCCCGAGCGTCCAGCTCCAGGTCGGGCTGATCTACCGCGCCCGGGGTTACTTCAGTCGAGCGCTGGACTCGTTCGAGGCCGCCTGGAACGGAGCGAAGCACGACAAGGGTACGGGGCGACCCGTGGCCGACCGGGCGCTGGGCGAACTCGCGGAGTTGAGCGGCAGCCTGGGCCGCTACGGCAGGCTCGAGGAGCTTCTCGGAGAAGCCGCCGACCGCGACCTGGTCGGAGTCAACGAGGAGCGGCTGGCAGGTGCGCGAGAAGCACTGTGGCTGATGCGTAACGACGAGGGCTCGTCCTTCCGATGCGGGCCGCTGGCCATCCACAACGTGCTGCACCGAACGGGCTCCCTCACCGAACAGCAGAACGCGGCCATCTCACGCCTGCGCTCGACGGCACGTGGCACATCGCTCGCCCAGGTGGCGGACCTCGCGCGAGCCGTCGGTCTGTCGCTGCGGACAGCGCGCCGGGTCGGCGGCGCCGGCTATCCGGTTCCGTCCGTCGTGCACTGGCGGAGCGGGCACTTCGCGGCCATCACCGAGCGCGATGGCGACCGCTATCGGATCGAGGACCCCACGTTCGGCAGCGAACTGTGGGTCAGCGAGAAGGCGCTCCTGGACGAGGGTTCCGGTTACGCCTTGGTTCCGGAGTCGAGCCTGGCTGACGGCTACGCTGTCGCCACGGCCGAGGAGGCGGCGACCGTCTGGGGCCGAGGCATCACGCGCAGGGACGAGAAGCGGCACAGCAAGGAGTGTGACGAGAGGCGCGGCGGAGGTGGCGGCTGCCCGTCCGGAAACTGCAGCAAGGGCATGCCGCAGTACTCCTTCCACGCGATGCTCGTGAGCCTGGCGATCACCGACAGCCCCGTGGGCTACCACGCGACTCACGGCCCGTCGCCGGACTTCCGCGTCAACTACATCCAGCGCGAGGTCTACCAGCCCGACACGTTCGCGTACACGAACTTCGGCCACAACTGGACGTCGAACTGGATCAGCTACGTCAAGGACGACGGCTCGACGGCACCGACGAGCGCCGAGTTGTACGCGGCCGGAGGCGGAGCCGAGCAGTACACGGGGATCACCGCCGCGACCTCCTCGCGCGAGGTCCAGACGCGGACCACGCTGGTGCGGGTCAGCAACTCTCCGATCCGCTACGAACGGCGCCACCCAGACGGAGCCTACGAGGAATACTCGGTGATCGTCAGCCAGGCGCCCGACCGCAAGGTCTTTCTCAGCCGGAAAGTCGACGCCGAAGGCCACGAGTTGGCCTTCGTCTACGACGCGAACGCGCGCCTCGTCGCGGTGCAGGACGCCCAGGGCCTGGTGACGACGATCGCCTACAACGGCGACGAAAGCCGAGTCTCCAGGATCACCGATCCGTTCGGGCGTTTCGCGACCTTCGAGTACGAGAACGGCAAGCTGGCGGCGATCACGGACGTGATCGGCCTGCGCTCGGAGTTCACCTACGCGGGCAGCTTCATCACCGCGATGAAGACGCCCTACGGGACCACCCGCTTCCGGAAGGGCGAAGTGAACCCGGATCAGGTCGCGCGCCAGAAGTGGCTCGAGGCCACGGACCCTCTTGGGGGGACGGAACGCCTCGAATTCCGCCAGGAGACCGCCAGCACCGGCGTGCCGCCCGGCCAATCCGGCGAGGCGAGGCCCCTCGAGATGGACCACTTCTACAATTACGACGACGGGCGCAACACGTTCTTCTGGGACAAGCGTGCGATGGCCCTCCACCCGGGCGACTATCTCCGGGCGGAGATCCTGCACTGGGTTCACGAAGACACGACTCCCGGCGACGCATCGACGGGGGGCGTGCTCGAGAGCGTAAAGCGCCCGCTCGAGAACCGCATCTACTTCAACTATGCAGGCCAAGCCGGGGCCGCCACGCTGCCTGCCCTGAGCGTCGTCACGAAGAGCGGCCGACTGCTCGCTGACGGGTCGACTCAGCTCTGGCAGAACGAGTACAACACCGTTGGCAGCCGAATTCGCTCGATCGACCCGCTGGGGCGCAAGACGGTGTACGCCTACGGTACGGGCACCACATCGGACCCCGTTCCCGCCATGGGTCAAGGCACCGACCTGTTGGAAGTGAAGCAGAGGACGGGCACAGATCCAGAAACCTACGACGTGCTGGCTAGGTACGAGTACGACACCGCCCACCGTGTAAAGAAAGCGTTCGACGCGTCCGGCAGCGAGACGACCTACGACTACACTTCCTCCGGACAGCTGTCCTCGGTCACTACGCCGGCGCGTGCGGGAGTCTCGGAGAACAGGACGACGACTTACGCGTACGACGCCGAGGATCGGCTGACGACGGTGACCGACCCGGCGGGTGGACAGACGACCTACACCTACGACGACTTCAATCGTGTCGCGTCCGTGACGAACAGCGACCAGTACACGGTCTCCTACGAGTACGACGCACTCGACCGCGTCACCAAGATCACCTATCCGGACGGCACTTTCGAACAGACGGTCTACGACCGCCTCGACCCGGTTCGGCAGCGGGACAGGCTCGGTCGCTGGAGCGAGACGAGGTACGACGCGCTCCGGCGGGTCGTGTTGCAGCGCGACGCGGCTGGCCGCGTGGTGATCCAGGAGTGGTGCGGCTGCGGCAGCCTCGACGCCCTGATTGATCCAAACGGCAACAAGACCCGCTGGGAACGCGACCTCCAGGGTCGAGTGACGGCCGAGATCAGGCCCGACGGCGCTAGGTGGATGTATGCGTACGATGACACGGGGCGCCTGGTCTCGGTCACCGACGCGAAGGGGCAGATCAAGACGTATACCTACGCCGTTGACGACCGCCTCGCGAGCATCGCCTACGACAACGCGACCCACACCACGCCGGGCGTCGCGTTCACCTACGACGCCGTGTACCCCCGCCTCGTCAGGATGGTCGACGGTACCGGCGCGACGACCTACGCCTACTACCCGGTCGTGGGCGCGCCGCTGGGGGCGGGCATGCTGCAGGCGGTCGATGGCCCCTTGACGGACGACACCATCACCTACGCCTATGACGAGCTGGGCCGCGTCAAGGCCCGCCAGGTGAATGGGTCCGCAAACGAAGTGACCTACGGTTACGACCTCCTGGGCCGGATGACCTCCCAGGTCAATCTGCTCGGGACCTTCTCCTTCGCGTACGCAGATGCGACCAGCCGGCTGACGAGCGTGACCTACCCGAACGGACAGACCTCCGAGTACGAATACTTGCCGAACACGGGCGACCGCAGGCTCGCATCGATCCACCACAAGAAGCCCGCGGGCGGTGGCACCCTGGCGAGTTTCGACTACACCACGGACGCTGGGGGGCGTATCCTGACGTGGAGGCAGCAGCAGGAATCGAACCCTGCCAAGGAGTACACCTTCGGCTACGACGCGGCCGACCAGCTCACGATGGCTGTCCTGAGGGACGACGCGACCCAGGACGTGCTCAAGACCTACGGCTATGCCTACGATCCTGCGGGCAATCGCACGCTCGAGGCCATCGACCAGGCGGCGACCACCGCGGCCTTCAACGCTCGCAACCAGCTCACCGCCACCACTGCAGGCGGCGCGATCCTGTTCCAGGGCCAGACGAACGAGCCCGCCTCGGTGACCGTCGGAGGCGTCCCGGCCCAGACTACGGCTGCCGGCTCGTTCGTAGCCCCCAAGGCCGTCACACCCGGCCAACAGAACATCGTCATCGCGGCGACAGACGGCTCAGGCAACACCCGAACGAACACCTACCAGGTCACGGGTTCCGGCGAGGCGGCGACGTACACGTACGATCCAAACGGAAACATGACCGCCAGAACGGAAAACGGAACCACAACGACGTACGAGTGGGATGCCGAAAATCGGCTCATTGCGGTCAAGCAGGGCGGAAACACGCTGGCCAGCTTCACCTACGACGGCCACGGTCGTAGGTACTCGACGACCACAGGCGGCGCCACGCAGAGCTTCGTGCACGCTGGAATGGATGTGGTCGAGGAGCGCGCGACTAGTGGCCTTAGGCGGCACTTCCGAGGGCCGGGAATCGACCGGCAGCTGGGCAACGTCGACTCGGTAGGCGTGAAGGTGTTTCTGGTCGCGGACCACCTCGGTAGCGTGCGCACCGCGTCCGACCATCAGGGTGTCCCAACTCTGACGCGAGACTACGACCCCTACGGACGGCCGATTGCAGGGGCCTCGGCTAGTGGCTACGCCTTCACTGGTCGAGAGTGGGAGAGCCCTACTGGCCTTCAGTTTTCAAGGGCCCGCTTCTACGACCCGAGCGGAGGGAGGTTCATCAGCGAGGATCCGATTGGGATCCGAGGCGGACTGAATCGCTTCGCCTATGCGGCCGGGAATCCCGTGCGGTTCGTCGATCCCTTCGGCTGGAACAAGGGAGATCCCTGGTACGGCGAGACGGATCGAGATTTCAAGCGGTATGTCGAGAAGCGAAAGAGGGACGAGAACCGCCCTGCATCTGACCGGCTGGACAAGGACACCCTGGAGGAGTGGAAGGCTGACTGGCAGGAAGAGGGTTCGCCAAAGCGCGACGAGAAGCCTTACGACCGAAAGGACCGCAAGAAGCGTGAGGTGCCTGACAGCGAGCAGAACATCACTGACCCATTGCCTCCCCTTCCGCCGATTCCGGACTGGGTGCCGCCTGCGGCGGCTGCTGCGACAGGAGCCGCCATCGTTATCTGCTATCTGTCCGGTGTGTGTGAGGTGGTGACGGTTGGGGCTGGGGCTGCTGCTGCTGCTGCTGCTGTCATCGTCTGTGTGACTGGGAGTAGCTCCCAGCCGCCACCGAACAAGCCGCCGACCTACTGAGGAGAACCAGTGGCGCGCGTGCACATCGTTGAAGGCCAGTCAGAAGGCACCTACTACGCCTTCAGCGCTGCTCTTCGCATCGCAGACGTTCCGAACCTGCACAGTGCGATCAGCCGCAGACTCGAGGTTGAGCCTACCCGGTGTCACGTGGCCGGAGACTTGGCCGCTGCGGCAACCGGCAGGCGCTGGCCGAACAGCGTATGGGTTCTAGAGTCACCCTTGCCCGAGTCTGCGCGCTTGAACGACCACTTGCGATGGCTCTGCCCTCTCCTGACAACGCATCGCGACTTTCTTCGCTCGCTAGTGGAGTCGGGCGCCGCCGTGGACGTTTTCTGCGGCTATCGATCGACCGCTGAGAACGCTGGCTTCGAGATCGAGCCGGACGTACTTGAGGCGCTCAGTAGAGCCGGGTGTCGTCTCTCCGTCTCGGTAATGGTGTGGCTAGAGGGACCGACTGGATTGACGGAATCGTAACTAGCCCCGACCCTGTGAGGTCGGCCGACATGATGGGGAGGGACGCGCGGCACGCCCCCTGCAGCTGGCCCGCGTTAGTCGCAGGGGTCGCGCCGCGCGTCCGTGTCGTTGAGTGCGGCGACCCCCGGCCTGTACCGGGCCTTGCTGCTGGCAGACCGGCGGGCAAGGCCCGGTCCAGTCCGCGGCTCGCCGCAACGGCTCCAAGCGTGCGCTGGCCTGCGAGGCGAGCGCCGGCCCGGGTAACGCTCGCCTCACAGCCCAGCGGTCGTCGATTAAGGCGTGGCCGCGCCGGTCGTGGTTCCGGTTGTAGCTGTCCGCGCCCCAGGTCGGCCCGAGGGCCTGCGCGCCCGTCACGAACGACACAGGGCCGGTTGTGGCAACGGATCGGTTGTAGTGGCGTCGCCCGTGCCGGGTTCCCGCGGCTGTTCGCTACGCTCCCTTCGGTCGCTCCGCCCGACAACGT
>JAANMU010003127.1_pt1 | contig 11067 bp, 13 predicted proteins | sample 7279701 | NCBI WGS metagenome assembly JAANMU01 (sample SAMN14094539, study PRJNA606508) | bioreactor metagenome | isolation source: A lab-scale SPAN reactor treating ammonium-rich wastewater day 57 | place: Ireland: Galway | collected 2017-03-13 | reverse complement strand
GCTCCGATAACTTGATCGCATCCCCAATAAGACTGACATTTCCAGCATACGGATGTAGCAGATTCACACTCCAATTCTCGGCTTCCTTGCCATTATCACCAAATGGGCGGGCAATCTTGAACTCGATTGCCCATTCGTCTTGTATGGCCAGGTCGGGAGTCCGCTTAGTGCGAGCAGGCACTCCTTTGCTTGACAATCTCTTGGCAATTTCGCGAACGATCTGCGGTTCACCAAATGGGCCGATCCCTGGTTTGAAAGCCTTGTGAACCGGTCCTTCGGAGTCAAAACTCTTCAAGATATCCGCAATGAGTCTGACGATCTCTATGTATTGCATGGCTCCAACAGTATGATGAGACATCCGCGTTGTGTTCTGCCCGCTAACCGCTAATATTCGATCTTCCCGTGCTGGCCCACGCGTGAGAAGCGGCGCGTGCGCGGCCCTCGCCCCATGCTGTAGTCAGTCTGCGGGGCCGCCCCCCGGCGCATCAGCGGCCTGCGCCGCGAGATACTCATCAGCAGCCCGACCGCGGCCAGCACCGTCACCAGGTTCGAGCCGCCGTAGCTCAGGAAGGGCAGCGGCACGCCCGTGAACGGGATCACGGCGGTCATGACGGCTATGTTCAGCAGCGACTCGAAGGCGATCCACGTCCCGATGCCCACCGCCACCAGCGCCCCGAACGGCTCCTGCGCCTCGCTGGCGATCTTGAAGGCGCGCCATACAAACAGGGCCAGCAGCGTGACCACCACCAGGCAGCCAAACAGCCCCAGCTCCTCCCCCACGATGGCGAAGATGCTGTCCGTGTGGGCGGCGGGCAAAAAGCCGAACTTCTGGCGGCTCTGGCCCAGCCCCACCCCGAACCAGTTGGGCGTGAAGGCGCTGCCCCCTCCCCGGCTGCCCGGCGCGGTGAAAGCGATGATCGCCTGCTGCACGTGCCAGGATGCCTGCGTCAGGTCCTGCATGGCCTGGACGTGCTCGACGAGGCGCGTGCGGGCGTATTCAAACTGCGTGCTCAGCACCCAGCCGACGAGCCCCGCCCCGGCCCCGGCCAGCACGATCTGGATGATGTTGGCCCCGGCGACGAAGAACATCGTCCAGGCCGTCACCGCAATGATGAAGGCCGTGCTGAGGTCTGGCTGGAGGACGATCAGCCCGCCGACCAGCCCAATGAGCACCGAGAACGGGATCAGGCCGTAGCCGATGCGCTGCAGCCGCCCCTGGCGCGAGGCCAGCCACGCCGCGAAGTAGAGGATGACGGCCAGCTTGGCCGCCTCGCCCGGCTGGTACGATCCCTCGTAAAGCGAGCGCTGCGCGCCAAACGCGCGGTTGTTGTTGACGATCAGCAGCCCGCCCAGCGCCAGGATCACGACGAGCATGACGGCCAGCGCCACCCGCCGGTCACGCAGGATGCGGTAGTCGAACCGCCACAGCAGCAGCATGACAGCCACGCCAAGCGCCGCCGAGCGTGCCTGCCGCAGGAAGATGCGCAGCGGCGAGCCAAACTCCAGGTAGCTCCAGTCAAAGGTGGTGCTGTAGACCATCAGCAGGCCGAAGGCCACCAGCGCGGCGACGATCAGCATGAGGTACACGTCAAAATCGAAGATCGTCGGCGCGGGCGGCGCGACGGGGCTGCTGTCTTCTTGCGTCTGATCGGGAGTTGTCACGGCCATAGGTTGTTACCTGGCTATTGGCTGTTGGCGGTTAGCTATTGGCGATGAGCCAACTGCCAACCGCTAATCGCTGATTCCTAAAGGCTGTTCACAATCCGGCGGAACGCCTCACCGCGCTCCTCAAAATCGTAGTAGGCGTCGTAGCTGGTGCAGCCCGGCGAGAGCAGCACCGCGTCGCCCTCCCCGGCGAGCTGGGCGGCCAGGCCCACCGCATCGTCGAGCGCGCTCGCCTGCTCAACGCGCGTGTCCGTCCCCTGCACGATGCGCTCGGCGGCGGCCTGCTCGGCGATCATGCGCCCGGCCTCCCCAAAAGTAATGATAGCATGACACTGCCGGACGGCCAGCTTGAGCAGGTCGCCCCACGGCAGCTTCTTGTCGCGCCCGCCCAGCAGCAGGACGAGCGACTCGCCCTCATACGCCTGGAGCGCGGCGATGACCCGCTCCGGCGCGGTGGCAATCGAGTCGTTGACGAAGGTGATGCCCATCCACTCGCGCACGACCTCCAGCCGGTGCGGGACGGGCTGGAAGGCCAGGATCGCCTGCCGCATCGCCCGCGTCGACGCGCCCGCCGCCCCGGCGATGGCGCACGCGGCCAGCATGTTCAGCACGTTGTGGGCGCCGCGCAGCGGCACCTCAGCCACCGTGCAGACGGTGTCCATCGGCAGGGTGAACTGCGGGCGGCACACCAGCCGGTCGCCGACGAGCCACGCGCCCACGTCTACCGGAATCTTGCTGCTGAAATAGGCGATCTCGAACTGGGCGCGGTGGCGCAGGTCGTAGGCGTGCGCGTCGTCGCGGCCCAGCACGGCGATATCGCCCGCAAGCTGGTTGTCGAGGATGCGCGCCTTGGCCTCAACGTACACGTCCATCGTCTGGTGGCGGTCGAGGTGGTTCGGGGTGATGTTCAGCACGGCGGCGACGTGCGGGCTGGCCGTCATGATCTCAAGCTGGAAGGACGACAGCTCCATCACAGCGATGTCGGACGGCTTCATGAAGGGCAGGTCGGCGATGAGCGGGTTGCCGATGTTGCCGCCCACCCAGGGCAGCCGCCCGTCGGCCTCCAGCATCTGGCCGACGAGCGCGGTCGTCGTCGTCTTGCCCGCCGAGCCGGTGATGCCGACCACGTGGCACGGGCAGCGCTCCAGGAAAAGCTGCGCGTCGTTGCTCAGGGGGAGGCCGCGTTGGACCGCCTCCTGCACAATCGGGGCATCCACTGGAACCCCGCCCGACAGGCACACCAGGTCGGCGCTGGTGAGCAGGTACGCCGGGTGCTCGCCGAGCACGGTCGTGATGGGCAGGTCTTTGAGATCGGCCAGTACGTCGGCCAGCTCAGCCTCGGCGCGCAGGTCGCTGACGATGACCTTCGCCCCGACGCTGCACAGCCAGCGAGCGAGCGCGGTTCCCTGCCGCGCCAGCCCCAGGATGACGACTCTTTTTCCGGCGAGTGGGTCGGACATGCGCGCTCCTGGAACACGAAGGGACGAAGCGACGAAGGGCAAGAAAGCGCCCGCCAGGATTGGCGTTTCAATTGTATGCTATCCGGGCGTCAGGCCAAAATGCGGGCCCGGAGCGCGAGGGCTGCTACGCCTGCAAGTCCTTGACCTTCACCCAGAAGGCCGCCTCCGGCTTGATCACGAGCACGTCCACCGGCCCGCCGACCAGCTTGGGGCGCGGGTGAAAGCGCATCGTGTCCGCCGTCACCTGCACGGCGTACTGCGCGTAGTCGATGGCGTCCTGGAGGGTGAAGAACCCCCACTGGATGGGGAAGTGGGGCAGCGGCTTGACCTCGCCATTCGTGTCGGGCAGTGAGACGGGCATCACCAGCCGGGCGAGGATGTCGGTGACGCCGCGCCAGGCGGCCCCCCACTGGCCGGGCTTGTTCAGGCGCGTCACCCGCCCGGTTTTCACCAACACCTCCCACACCTGCTGCTCGGCCTCGCCCTCGCTGACCCTGTACCCGGCGACCAGGAAGCCGGAGTCGGGCGGCACTTCCAGCCGGTCGAAGTAATCGACGAGCGCCTGGGGCACGTCGTCCACCGTGTAGTTTTGGCGGTGCACCTCGTCGCTGATGAACGACTCGATGTAGCCCGTGATCGGCACGCCCTGCACGTCGGGTGCGCCGAAGAACGAGATGCCAATATTGTTCAGGGTGATGAAGGTCTTGTAGGCCGAGTCGGAGAGGCCGATGCCCAGGTGGACGATCTCGGTGCCGCCCTGCTGCTGCTTGGAGGAGAGCGTCAGGCGGCTGTCGGAGGCCATGACGATCCCCTCGCGGACGTACAGCGTGATGATAAACGACATGCTGCGCTCCTTCCGGTAGCGGCGGTCGCCACCATTGTAGCACAGCCGCCGCCCGCGCGATGCGGCATTTCGTCCCTTCGTTCTTTCGCGCCTTCGTGTTTCAACCCACCCGCTTGCGCTATACTGTGGCCACTGTGACCCTTGCGGACTGACAGGGAGCCTGCCATATGCCGCCCATCGACGATTTTGGCCGCGACTACCTGCGCCTCACGCTGATGATTGACCGCCTGATCCCCGGCTACGTTGACGCCTACTACGGCCCGCCGGAGCTTCGTGCCGAGGTCGAGGCGGCCCCCGCGCCCGAACCCGCTGCCCTGCTCGACGAGCTGGCCCGCCTTGAGGCGCGCATCCCGGCTGGCGACCCGGCTCGCGAGGCGGCCCTGCGCGCCACCGTCCGCGCGATGGACTGCACGCTGCGCATCCAGGGCGGCGAGCAGATTGAGTACCTGGACGAGGTGCAGCGCCTGTATGACATCACCCCCGCGCTGGTCGACGCCGCCCGCTTTGAGGCCGCCCACGCCGACCTGGACGACCTGCTCGAAGGGCCGGGCAGCCTGGGCGAGCGGCTGGAGGCGTTCCGCAAGGTGTATGCCCTGCCGCCACACAAGCTCATGCCCGTGCTGGAGATGGCCCGCGACGTGACGCGCCGCCGCACGCTGGAGCAGATCGACCTGCTGGAGGGCGAGTCGGTCGAGGTGGCGCTGGTGAACGGCCAGCCCTGGAGCGCCTATAACTGGTACAAGGGCAGCGGTCGCTCGTTGATCGAGTTCAACACCGACATCCCGGTGGTGGCGCTTGACGTTCTCGACCTGTTCGCGCACGAAGCATACCCCGGCCACCACACCGAGCACCAGCTCAAAGAACGCCGTCTTTACCAGGAGAAAGGGTATGCGGAATGCGCGAGCGCGCTGCTGCATGCGCCCTCGGCAGTCATCGCGGAGGGGATCGCGACGACTGCGCTGGAGATCATCATGCCGGGCCGCTCGCCGCATGACTGGCTGGTGGATGCGATTCTCCCGGCGGCGGGGCTGCCGCCTGCCATCCCCGCTGATCTGGATCGCGTGGCCCGTGTGGTGAAGGCGCTGCGCCCGGTGGGCGGCAACGCCGCCATCCTGTACCACACCGGCCAGCTCGACGAGGCAGGCGCGCTCGACTACCTCCGTACCTACGGGTTGATGGGCGAGAAGCGCGCCCGGCAGACGCTCAGCTTCATCACCAACCCGCTTTTCCGCGCCTATATCTTCACCTACACCGAGGGCTATGCGCTGATCGACCGCGCGGCGCGCGATGGCAAACGCTCGCTGTTCAAGCTGCTGCTCACCGAGCAGGTGCTGCCCTCGGAGCTGGCGGCAGCCGCCCCGCAGTAGGGCAGGGGGGTGGTGTCGCAGGAGAGTCACCTCATGATCTATAGGGGGCTGCGTAGTCTCTGGAGAAGCCTTATGGCTGTCATAAAGAGGGAATTGACAACCTGCCGCGAGCCGCAGTCGAGAGCAGCCGCTAGGCCCGTCGAGACTCACCCCGTGCCACCGGAAGATGTCCACAAGGCATTCGAGGAAAGCTGGCGCGATAATGAGCGTGGCTACCGCTACCTGGCGGACCGCTGACCAAACTCAGCACTCAGCACTCAGCACTCATCACTCGTCACTCCTAATACACCAAATCTCCGGAGATGAACGCCGCCGCGCGCGGGTCGTGCGGCGCGTCGAAGAACTGTGCGGTGGGCGCAACTTCGACGAGCTCCCCTTCCAGCAGCAGCGCGACGCGCGTCGCCAGCCGCCGCGCCTGGAAGATGTTGTGCGTCACGAGCACGATGGTCGTCCCCGCCTGCGCGTGCTGCTCGCGCACCAACTCCTCGATGATGCGCACGTTGGCCGGGTCGAGGTTGGCCGTCGGCTCGTCGAGCAGCAGCACGCGCGGTTCCAGCACCAGCGCGCGCGCCAGCGCCACGCGCTGCATCTCCCCGCCCGACAGCGTCCGGGGGTGGGCGTCGGCCAGCGCGGTCAGCGAAACGCGCTCCAGCGCCTGGGCGACGCTTGCCCCTGCGTCGCGCTCACCCCGCACGCGCAGCCCGTAAGACACGTTGGCCCGCACGCTGCGCGAGAGCAGCGCCGGGCGCTGGAAGACCATCGCGATCTGGCGGCGCTCGGCGATGCTTGCGCTCTCGCTGGTCACCGTCTCCCCGTCCAGGCGCAGGCGCACCGCCCCCGCTGTCGGCGCTTCAAGCAGCGCCAGCAGACGCAGCAGCGTGCTCTTGCCCGCCCCGCTCGGCCCGACGATAGCCAGCGCCTCGCCCGGCTCGACGTTCAGCGCGGGGATGTTCAGCACCGTGCGGCTGCCGTAGGTTTTCTGGGCCTGCTCGATCTCGTAGATAGCCATCATTCCCGCTCGTGAAGCCTGCCCTGCCCAAGCACCATCACCCCGTTGGCGATGAACGACAGGGCAAGCAGGATGATACCCAGCGCCAGCGCCAGGTCGAAGTTGCCTTTGCGCGTCTCCAGCACGATGGCGGTCGTCAGCACGCGCGTGCGCCCCTCGATGTTGCCGCCGACGAGCATCACCGCGCCCACCTCGGAGATGATCGAGCCGAACCCGGCCACCAGCCCGACGATCACGCCGACGCGCGCTTCGAGCAGCACGGCCAGGCTGGCCTGGCGGCTGGTTGCGCCCAGCGCGCGCAACTGCGGCCTCAGCGACGGGTCGACGGCCTGCACGGCGCTCATCGTGACCCCGATCACGAGCGGCGTGGCGATGATCGTCTGCGCGACGACCATCGCCTGCATGCTGAACAGCCAGCCCAGCCCGCCCAGCGGCCCGCTGCGCGAGAGCAGCAGGTACACCACCAGCCCGACCACCACCGGCGGCAGGCCCATCCCGGTGTAGATCAGGGCGGTGAACAGCCGTTTGCCGGGGAAGCGTCGCAGTGCCAGCCACGCCCCTGCCGGGACGCCCACCAGGCTGCTGAGGGCGAGCGCGATGGCCGTCACCTCCAGCGAGCGGACGGCAATCTCGACGACCACCGGATCGAGGGTGGCGATCAGTTGCAGCGCCTGCCAGATGGCTTCGATGAAGGTGCGGATGGTGAATTCCTCCCCAGGGATCAGGGTGCGGTAGGCGCGCGCTCCTCGCTACTGCGCGCCCGCCGTGCGCCGTTCAGGGGCGCGTCGACCGCCACTGTTCAGAGTCGGGCACAAACAACTGCGTGCCGTCTGCCTCGTAATCGGCGATCATCTGCTGCGTCTCAACCGATGTGATCCACTCGACAAACGCCTGGGCCAGCTCGTAGTTGACGCCGGGATGCTTCTCCGGGTTGACGGGGATCGCGCCATAGGGGTTGAACAGCACCGGGTCGCCCTCGACGAGCACCTCCAGCGCCAGCCCGCCAGCCTTGCGTGCGGCATAGGTCGCCCGGTCGCTGAGCGTATAGGCCTGCTGCTCGGCGGACATCGTCAGCACTTCACCCATCCCCTGCCCGGCGGAGATGTACCATGGGGAGTTCTGCTGTGCAGAACTCCCCATGCCCGCCGCCTGCCAGATAGCCAGCTCCTTGGTGTGCGTGCCGCTGTCATCCCCGCGCGAGATGAAGTCCGCTTCGGCGCTGGCAATCGTGGCGAAGGCTTCGGCGGCGCTCGTCATGCCAGCGATGCCCGCCGGGTCGTCCGCCGGGCCGAGGATCACGTAATCGTTGTACATCACATCGTAACGGGCCGTGCCATCCCCATTGGCGACAAACTCGTCCTCGCGGGCGCGGGCGTGCACGAGCAGCACGTCGGCGTCACCCGCCGCGCCCATCTCCAGCGCCTGCCCCGTCCCGACTGCAATCACGTCTACCTCGGCATTGTAACGCGCCTCAAAATCGGGCAGGATGACGTCCAGCAGGCCGGAGTCGTAGGTGCTGGTCGTCGTCGACAGGACAAGCCGGGCCGGTGCGTCGGTGCCATCGCCTGCGGGCACGGCGCAGCCCGCGAGCAGAGCTGCCAGCACAGCCAATCGCAGAAGGCGGCGCGGCAGCGTCATTGCTCGCCATCCTCAAAGTGCTCGCGGCTTGCCACCAGCCACTCGATCAGGAACTGCGCCTGCCGGATGCGGAAGTCGTCCACCAGCGCGTAGAACGGGTCACTTGCCGCCCGGCTGCCGGGCTTACGCTCCCACTCGTCGAGCATCTTGAGCAGGATGGCGATCTGCCTGTCGATCAGCCTGACCGCGCCGGGCAGCTTGAGCCGGTCGAAGAAGCGCAGCTTGGCAAGCAGCTCGACGCGCATGGCGCGCATCGAGCCGATTGGCTGGCGCAGCCAACCCATGAACGTCTCGTAGCCGACATCCGTCAGGTGGTAAACCTTTCGCGCCGGGCGGTTCTCCTGCGGCTCGGTGGTGGCGCTCAGGTAGCCTTCGTCTTGCAGCGCGGAGAGCGCGACGTAGAACTTGGTCTGCCCCGCTTTCCAGATCGAGCCGAACCCTTCCTCGAAGTCCTGGTACAGCCCGTAGCCATGCCTGGGGCCTGGCACCAGCAGCCCCAGCGCGGCGTACCGGATCGGGTAGCGGCCAAAGCCGCTGTGCTGCGAGTCGACCATGCTGTGCTCCTTGTTTGATAGCAAATGGCTGATGGCCGATGGTTATTCTATGGGCTATCGAGGCGGCGTCAGCCGCCGAGCTATCAGCCATTCGCTGCCAGCCGCCAGCCGCTTGCCATCAACTTCACAATATTTACAAACTAAATAATACTAGATAAACTATAGCCAGCGACAGCCCATGCTCGAAGTGCTGTTTGTCAGTTTGCCATGATGACAACCGGCATGTACTCGCCGCCTGGGCCATGCTATGATGGACAACGCAAATCTCGCCAGCAGGCTTGTCCTTCGCTGGCGTTAGGGCTGAAGGCGCAGGCGCGCCTCGCCCTGGAGACCCGACCTGTGCCGATTGACCGCTTTGGCCGCGACATCCACTACCTGCGCATCTCGCTAACCGACCGCTGCAACCTGCGCTGCGTGTACTGCATGCCGGAGGACATCACCTTCCGCCCCTCGCCGGAGATCATGCAGGACGACGAGATTCTGACGCTGATGCGCGTGTTCACCGCGCTTGGCTTCCACAAGTTCCGCCTGACGGGCGGCGAGCCGACCATCCGGGCGGGTATCGTCGAGCTGGTGCGCGCCATGACGAGCACACCGGGTGTGCGCCAGGTGTCGATGACGACCAACGGCGTACTGCTGGAACGGCTGGCCCGCCCGCTCAAGGAGGCCGGGCTGGCGCGCTGCAACGTCAGCGTCGATACGCTCGACCCCGACCGCTTCAAGGCGATCACGCGCTGGGGCCGCCTGGAGCAGGTGGTTGCCGGGCTGCACGCCTGCGAGGAGGCCGGGCTGCTGCCGGTCAAGATCAACACGGTCGTGGCGCGGGGCTTCAACGAGGAAGACGTGGTTGACCTGGCCCGCCTCACCTTCGAGCATGACTGGCAGGTGCGCTACATCGAGATGATGCCCTTTGGTGAGGTGGCCGACTTCGCCCAGTCGCAGATCGTCACCGAGCAGGAAGTGCTGGGGCGCATCGAGGCCGCGCTTGGCGCGTTGGAGCCGCTCAACGGCGGGAAGCTCGACGGCGAGGCGCGCCTCTTCCGGCTGGCCGGGGCGCGCGGCACGCTCGGCTTCATTAGCTCAGTCACCGAGCCGTTTTGCGCGGCCTGCACGCGCGCCCGGCTCACGGCGGATGGTCGCCTGCGCCTGTGCCTGTTGCGCGATAACGAGGTTGACCTGCTCACCCCGCTGCGCGCCGGGGCGACGCCCGCCGAGTTGGAAGCAATCATCCGCGAGGGAATCTGGCGCAAGCCGTGGGGTCACGGCCTGGCCGATGACCTTGTCCCCCAGGAGCGGGTGATGTCACAGATCGGGGGATAAGCCGTTCGTGCATGGATTTGCCGATCCGGTTCTACACTGACGCCCATATTCCCAAAGCCGTCGCCCAACAACTTAGAGCCAGAGGGGTTGACGTTGTGCGCTGCCAGGAAGTGAGCATGGCCGACGCCGACGACGAATCCCAGCTCGAATACGCTGCGCGCGAAAACCGGACTCTGGTCACTGCCGATGACGATCTGCTCAGGCTTCATGCAGCGTGGCAAGAGTCGGGCAAACAGCACGCCGGATTGTTCTACATCTTGCCTGAAGTCCGCAATCAAAAGAAGGGGGCTACCGGGATCATCGTGCGGGCGCTGCATTTCTACTACGAGGCGACAGTATCCGGAGCGGCGGTGCTGGAGCAAGATGTTTATAATCAGGTAAGGTATATCGGTGTGAAGGAGTGGACGTGATGGTCGTTCTGGCGATTGAGCATATTGTCCAGACCCCGGGCACTTGCGGCGGCAAGCCGCGCATAGCCGGGACTCGTGTGCGTGTGCAGGATGTGGCCGCGTATCACAATGGTGGTATGGGAATTGAGGAGATGGTCGATCAGTTCGACCTGACGCCCGGCCAGGTATACGCTGCGCTTGCCTACTATTACGACCATCGTGAGGAGATTGAGCGAGAGATGGTCACGGGCGAAGAGATTGCCGGGCGTCTCCTGGCCGAGGGCCGCGCCAGCACATCAGCCGACCTCCTGGCACGGTTTGACGCGCCACGTGACGAGTAGCCGCCCGGCGAGGCGCACTGGCGAGCGAAATGAACGGGCCGCGCCGGAGATGGGCGCGGCCCGTTTGTGTTGGCTGGCGGATTACCCGCCGCTCGATCTAGCTTGCCCGCCGCAGCCGCCGCGCCTCGACGGCCTGGTAGTTCAGGACCAGCGCCGCAATCGCGCCGGGAACCCACCCGGCGAGCGTCAGCAGCAGCACGATCAGCACCGTGCCGCACCCACGGTCCAGCACCGCCAGCGGCGGGAAGATGATGCATAGAACAGCGCGTGCCAGGCTCATCTCGTTTCTCTCCTGTTCCATTCACAACTCATGCCCAGTCTCTGCACTCTTCTACGCACCAGCGCGCGGAACGTTGCGCTGCTCGCCCTTTTGACACCGTGCCGATTCGCCTGTAATCTCTGCTGTGCTACCAGATGCGCACCAGTAACCGGCAGCACGCAGCGTGCGTCGTTGGGTTGGGATGGATGGGAATTTGATGC
>JAANMU010003119.1_pt1 | contig 11101 bp, 8 predicted proteins | sample 7279701 | NCBI WGS metagenome assembly JAANMU01 (sample SAMN14094539, study PRJNA606508) | bioreactor metagenome | isolation source: A lab-scale SPAN reactor treating ammonium-rich wastewater day 57 | place: Ireland: Galway | collected 2017-03-13 | reverse complement strand
GTCGGCTTCGGCGTTCATCTCGTCCTCGACCTCGCGGATCTTGCGCGCCATGTCATTGCGCGACTCGTCCTCGACCATCGAGAGCAGCTTCTCGCGCGCCTCATCGCGGCTCATCTCCGCCACCCGTTCAAGCGCAGCAACCTGCTCGCCCTTCATCTTCTCGATCTCGCCCTGCTGTTTGTCGAGCGCGCTCTGGCGCTTGTTCAGGCGCTGCTCACGCTCCTCCAGCTTCTCAAGGCGCTCGTCGAGCTGCTCGCGTCGCTTTTGCAGCCGGTCCTCTTCGCGGCTCAGGTCGGCGCGGCGGCGGCTGATCTCCTGCTCCGTCTCCTTGCGCTGCGCGGTGACCTCGTCGCGGGCCTGACGCGCGATGGACTCTGCCTCGTGGCGAGCCATGACAACGAGATTCTGCGCCTCCTGCTCTGCCGCAACCCGCTTGCCGCGCTCGATGCGAGTCAGCCAGATGTAGCACAACGCAGCGCCAGCGACTATGCCGATGATTAACGCAGCGGCTAGGACTATCCAGGTTCCAGATTCCATAAGATCAAGCCTCCCCATCCAGGTTCACGTCGTCGGTCGCAGACGCGTGGGCCTGGCTATCTATCTCGGCCCATAGACGATCCAGGACCTGACGGATCGTGTCATACGAGAATCCCCGCCGGGTGAGATACCCCCCCAGCTTGGAGCGAAAAGTCTGTTCATCGGCCCGGATGTAGCGGCGGGCTTTGCTCTGCGCTGCCCGGAAGGCGGCTTCCTCCTCGTCCACGCCCTCAATCTCGGCACGGATCACCTCGTCGGGCACGCCTTTCTGCCGCAGCTCGTAGCGCAGCGCCCGCGCGCTGCGCGGTGCGAACTGCTCGCGGTTCTCAATCCAGAAGCGGGCAAATGCCCGGTCGTCCACCAGTCCGGCCCGCTCCAGCCGCTCGATGACGGCCTCAACCGTCACGCTGTGATATTGCCGCTTCTTGTCGCTCAGGTTGCGGCGAACCTCCTCGGCGCTGCGCGGGCGGTACGACAGAAAGCGCAGTGCCTGCTCGTGGGCCACCTCGATTTCGTCCAGCGCCTTAAGCCGCGCAACCTCGTCATCGTCGAGCACCTGGCCTTTGTGGAGCTTGATAGCCTCGATCAGGGCCAGCCCAAAAGCGAATTCGCCGTCAAGGTAGACGTTGACGCGGTTCTTGTTGCGCTTCTGCGCGACCAGAGCCGTGATCGTGCCTGCCATCTCCTCGTTTCTCGCCAACCCGGCCAAAACGCATAGCAGCCGTGGGCCAGCCACGGCTGCTAGAGCCTGCGAAGCTTTGACTATCCACAAGATGGATAGTTGTATGCAAACAGCCCGGACTCGCTACCGTCTACGAGCCAGAGTCGTGATCGATCCGCTGGATGCAGTGCGGCCCGCTGGAAAGCGGTAGGCCGTACCGTTTCATCATTCGGTTTGCGATCTCACCCCTGCCAATAACCCGTCCGGCAGAGGGCAATTGCCACAAGCTTAGCAGAACCCAGCATGGCGCGTGGATAGCGCTGTTGTCTATTCAGGTACGAAATTCGTACACGCTCGTTCGCGCTACAGAGGCCAGTGAGCCGGGCCTTAGGGTGCTATTTGCCTTCCGCCTGCTGGGGAGTCCCCAGCGGTGGGAGATGGTACGCTTCCCGGATCGCCTGGTCAAGCTCGCTGCAGAAGTCGGGATGCTCCCGCAGGAATTGCTTGGCGTTCTCACGCCCCTGGCCGAGCATCTCCTCGTTGTAGCGGTAGAATGCGCCGCGTTTCTCGATATTGCCGAGCTCGGTGGCCAGGTCAAGCAGGTCGCCCTCGTAGCTGATCCCCTCACCGTACATGATGTCGAACTCTGCCTCACGGAAGGGGGAAGCTACTTTGTTCTTGGTGACCCGCACCCGGGTGCGATTGCCGACGATCTCGCCGCCTTGCTTGATCGCTTCGATGCGCCGGATGTCGAGCCGCACGCTGGCGTAGAACTTCAGCGCGCGCCCGCCGGACGTGGTCTCCGGGCTGCCGAACATCACCCCGATCTTCTCTCGCAACTGGTTGGTGAAGATCATGGCCGTGTTGCTCTGCTTGATAGCGCCCGACAGCTTACGCAGCGCCTGGCTCATCAAGCGGGCCTGCAAGCCCACGTGGCTGTCGCCCATCTCGCCCTCGATCTCGGCGCGCGGCACCAGGGCAGCGACCGAGTCGAGCACGATGACATCGACAGCACCGGAGCGCACCAGCGCCTCGGCAATCTCCAACGCCTGTTCGCCCGTATCAGGTTGGCTGATGTATAGCTCATTGACGTTGACGCCAATCTGCTCGGCGTAGTTCGGATCGATGGCATGCTCCATATCGATAAACGAGCAGATGCCACCCCAGTGTTGCGCCTGGGCGATCACGTGCAAACAGAGCGTTGTCTTACCCGACGATTCTGGCCCGTAAATCTCGGTTACGCGCCCGCGCGGAATGCCCCCCACGCCAAGCGCGATGTCGAGCGATAGCGCCCCGGTGGGGATGGAATCCACCTGCAGGTGCGAAGCCTCTCCAAGCCGCATGACTACGCCATCGCCGAAGCGCTTGGTGAGCTCTTTCAGAGTCTTGTCGAGCGAGGCCAAACGGCCATCATCGGGCATCTACCACCGGCTCCTGAGCTGAATCTGTAACATTCGACCGAGCGTTCTATAGCTTGAGGTTAGTGTACAGCAATGACGAAAAACGTGCAACAGCGCGCAGCGATTTGATAGCGCGTGCCTGCCGGTGTTGCGACGAGGCGGCTGATTGCCAGCCAGCACGCAGAGCATGGTATACTTGCCACCTGATCTGACTGCATCTCTTGCGCTTCCCAGGCATCCAAATGACAGAACCGGTATTGACCGAGAGCGATATTGACCTGGCAGCCCTGCAACAGGGTGACAGAGCGGCCTTCGCCCAGCTCGTCGAGCTGTACGCCGACCGGCTCTACAACCTGATCGTGAAGCTGCTGGGCGACGCTTTCGAGGCGGAGGATGTTTTGCAGGAGGCCTTTATCAGCGCCTACCGGAATATCGGGCGTTTTGAGGGGCGCAGCAGCCTGGGCACGTGGCTCTACCGCATCGCCTTCAATGCGGCCATGATGCGCCGTCGCAAGAAACGCCCGGACACCGTCTCGATGGACGAGCCGGTCCGGCTGGACGACGGCGGGTCGGTGCCGCGCCAGTTCTTCGACTGGTGCTGCCTGCCTGAGCGCGACCTGCTGAGCAGCGAGGCCCTGCAATATATGGACGAGGCGATCCAGCTCCTGCCCGAATCGCTCAAGCCGGTCTTCATCCTGCGTGACATCGAGGGGCTGTCCACTGCCGAGACAGGCGACGTGCTCGACCTGTCTGTGGCTGCGGTCAAGTCTCGCCTGCACCGGGCACGCCTGTTCCTGCGGGAGCGGCTGTCGGAGTACTTCAGCGAGTGGGCGGCAGAGAAGGGGTAGAGACGATGGCAGAACACACCCACCAGCACGGCGCAGGGTCGTGCCGCGCGCTGCTTGAAAGCATCTCGCTTTACGTCGATGGGGAGGCAGGGGAGGCGCTGTGCCAGGAGATCGAGCGCCACATGGCGGAGTGCGAGAATTGCCGCATCGTCATCGACACCCTCAACCAGACGGTCAGGCTCTACCGCGAACACGGGCACGCCAACCTGCCCGGCGAGGCCAAGCGCCGCCTGTTCGTTGCGCTCGACATCGCCCAGTTCCTCAAAGAAGAAGGGTGATCTAACCACGCTCCCAGCGCAGGCGGGCGCCTTCCCTTTTCGCCAGTACCAGAAACACCCCATTGTGGCGCTTCCCAACACCCTGCTAGAATGGCTTCAGACCCCACGAGACAGAGCGCTGCTACCTGAAACCGGGGAAAGCAGCAGGGCAAGGGACGATGATCGAACGGCAGGAGACCACCCGGCAAGGCGTGTCTTCAGGCGAGCGGGGGGCGCACATCCCGCGCAGCCTGACACAGGTGCTCTATGAGGCCAACGAGGCCGTCGTGCACGGCGACCTCTCTAACTATATCCCCATCCCAACCGGCTTCGACCCGCTTGACGCGGCCATCGGCGGCGGGCTTCAGCGCGGCGAGCTGATCTTGCTGGGCGGCGCGCAGGGCATCGGCAAGACGATCACGGCGGTCCAGATGGCGCGCAATATCGCCCGCTCCAACCAGATGTACGCTTTCTACCTCTCTTATGAGCACACCGAGGCGCACCTGATGAACCGCCTCCTGTGCCTGGAGAGCGTCAACCCGCCGGAGATGAACACCAACCAGGGCTTGCGGATGAAAGACCTGCAAGACATCATCATCACGAAGCACGCCCGCAGCTACATGGGCGGGAACGGCATGACCGGCTCGCTGCGCGGCATCCTGCGTGACAACGAGCGAACTTCCCCGGCCCTGGCCCGCCTGACCGAGTACTCCGACCGCCTGATCCTGCTCAAGGCCAGCACGGCCGTCACCACGCTCAGCGCGATCCGTGACATGACGGCCAGGCTTGCCCAGGCAACGGGCGGCAACCTCGTGCTGTTCATCGACTACCTGCAAAAGGTCGCCATCTACCCGGAAAGAGCGCAGGACGAGAATGACAAGGTCACCATTGTCGTCGAAGGGCTGAAGGACATCGCCATGTCGTTGGACGTGCCGGTGTTTGCTATCGTCGCCGCCGACCGCGAGGGGCTGAAAGCCAAGCGGCTGCACCTGTTCCACCTGAGGGGCAGCTCGGCGCTCGATTATGAGTGTGACATCGCGATCATCATGAACAACAAGTACAAAATTCTGTCCAAAGAGCACGTTGCCTTCAACCCCTATCAGGCGCGCCAGTACCGCGAGTGGCTGGTCTTCACCATCGAGAAGAACCGTGCCGGGCGCGCCATGATCGACGTGGAGTTCCAGCTTCACGCGCCGCATTTCTGCTTCAACCCCTACGGCCAGATGGTGCAGCAGCAGCTCATCGACGACAAGATCATCGAAGCCTGACCCCACCCATCGACTGCCAGCACACGGGCTGCCCTCAAGGGCAGCTTTCTTTGTGAGGGGTTGCCCACAGGTGGCCTCCAGCCACAAGAGGTTATAGAATGGTGAGGGGCGCGCCTGCCGCCCCCCACGCCGCGCACAGGATTCGAAGCACGCCAAGCCGCATTGGCGAGGATATCATGGCAAAAACTCGCACCGTGTTCGTGTGCCAGAACTGCGGGCGTACCAGCCCGCGTCAGATGGGCCGCTGCCCCGGCTGCGGTGAGTGGAGCACGATGGTCGAGGAGTTGGATACGACCACACAGCCTGCGCCCGCTCACCCCGCGCTGGGCAGCGCGCTCTCGCAGCCACGCCGCCTGTCCGAGATCGAGGGCGACCCGTGGGAGCGGCTGCCGCTGCCGATGGAGGAGTTTGCGCGCGTGCTGGGCGGGGGCATCGTGCCCGGCAGCCTGATCCTGATCGGCGGGGAGCCTGGAATCGGCAAATCGACGCTGCTGCTCCAGGTGGTGGCGATGATGGCCGATTACGCAGGCCCTGCTCTGTACGTTTCAGGCGAGGAGTCGGCCCGCCAGATCAAGATGCGCGCCGAGCGGCTGGGCCTCGCCCCCGATAACCTGTATCTGGTCACCGAAACCAACCTGGACGTGATCCTGAGGCACGTGCAGGCCATACAGCCGCGTGTGCTGGTCATCGACTCGATCCAGACGACCTACAGCGACAACCTGGACTCTGCGCCGGGCAACGTCAGCCAGGTGCGCTACATCGCCTCGGTGTGCCAGCATCTTGCCAAAGAGAGCGGCCTTTCCGTCTTCCTGGTGGGGCACGTCACCAAGGAGGGGAGCATCGCCGGGCCGCGCGTGCTGGAGCACATCGTCGATACCGTGCTCTACCTGGAGGGCGATGCGTTTCAGGCTTTCCGTCTGCTGCGGAGCGTCAAGAACCGCTTTGGCGCGACCTCGGAGGTGGGCGTCTTCGAGATGCAGGGCGGGGGCATGGTCGAGGTGCTCAACCCGTCGGAGGCGTTCCTGGCCGAGCGCATGGTCAACGCGCCCGGCTCCGCCATCGTGGTGACGATGGAAGGAACCCGCCCGCTGCTGGCCGAGGTGCAGGCGCTGGCGACGCTCACCAGCTTCGCTAACCCGCGCCGCACCGCCAACGGGGTGGACTTCAACCGCCTGCTGCTGCTGTGCGCGGTGCTGACGCGCCGGGCGGGCTTCCGCCTCTCCGAGCAGGACGTATTCGTCAACGTGATCGGCGGGCTGCGCATCGATGAGCCTGCCGCCGACCTGGCGATTGCGCTGGCGATTGCTTCCAGCATCAAGGACAAGCCGCTCGCCGCCGACCTGGTGGTGGTGGGCGAGATCGGGTTGAGCGGCGAGCTGCGGGCGGTGAGCCAGCTCCCGGCGCGCCTCAACGAGGCGGCCAAGCTCGGCTTCCGCCGGGCGCTGATCCCCAAAAGCGTGCGCCGGGGGAGCGACCCGCTGCCTACCGAGATCGAGGTTACGGCGGTACGCTCGCTGCACGAGGCGCTTGAAGCCGCCCTGAGTGAGAGCGTGTTATGAGCTTGCCAGCGGAATTCCCCCTCATCCCGGCGAGCTTCGCGGCGAGCTTCGCTCGCTTTCCCTTCTCCCACGCAAGCGAGGAGAGGGAAAGGCGACCTGCCGTGGGCAGGTCGCACGGGGTGAGGGGCGAAAAGTGCATAACAGCCTCTAGCCAGCCGGAAGGGAGCCATCCCACGTGACGGAGATTGCACCCATACCAGACAGCCCGCCGCCAGAGACCTCGCCCGCCGCCGCCCGACCGCACGGCTGCCTCTCTGCTGCCCTGATCGGGATCGCGCTGGGCGGGGCGGCGCTGGTCGGCACGATCTGGCTGAACAGCCTGCTGCTGCCCCGGCCCGAGAGCGTCGGCGGGCTGGCGGCGTTCTACGCGCTGGGGCTGGCCGTGCCCTTCGGGCTGGTGGCCTTGCTGCTGCGGCCCGCGCGCTTCGCGCTGTGGCGCGGCGTAGCGCTGGCGCTGGCGCTGGCGGGCGGGCAGGCCGCGATTGCCGGGGGCCTGCTGACGCTCGACCTTGCGCTTCACTGGCCGGGCGTACCGGCCTGGGCTGCCCCGCTCGCCTCAACCGCCTACGCGGTGATCCTGCTCGCCCTGGGGCGCAGGCGGCTGATCGGCGGCAGGCCCGCTGCCGGGCTGGTGGCGCTCGCCCTGGCGCTGGGCGTGCTCATCTCCGCGCCGTGGGTGGTCGTCGGGGCGCTGGGCACGTGGGTCGAGGTGGCACTCTCGCTGCTGGAAACGCTGGCTGCCGGGCTGGTCAGCGCGGCCCTGGTGGGTGCGGTCTTCTTCTACGACGAAGGGCTGCCCGGCGAGCGCCCGTTCTGGTCGGCGGTGGTGGGAGGCACGGTGTTTGCCGCGCTGCTGCCGGGGCTGATGGCCGGGCGCGGCTACTGGATTCAGGGCAACGCGATCTGGCTGGCGCTGCTGCCCGCCGGGCTGGCGGCGGCGACGCTGCTCACGCTCGGCGAGAGGCCGCGCCGGGCGGCCTGGGGCGTGATCGCCTTCTTCCTGCTCGCCTTCCTGCTGCCCCTCGCCTGGACGGAGGGCCTCGAAGGCGACTGGATGATCGACGAGATGGCGGTTGCCTGGGCTCCCGCTGCGCTGGCCGGGCTGCTGCTGGCGTTTGCCGTCGGGTTGGTTGCGCTCGCTGCCCGGCGGGGGCTGGCCCAACTGGTCGCCCGCCCCGCGATCCTGGCAGGCGTTGGCGCGGGGCTGCTGCTGGTGGTCGGCGCGCTGTATGGGTTATTCGGGCAGCCTGGCGTGCAGCCGGATACGTTCTTCGTGGTGATGGACAGCCAGGCGGACACGGCCTTTGCACGCAGCATCCCTGACCGCGATGCGCGTTACCGGGCGGTCTATGAGGCGCTCACCACGCACGCGCTCGCCGATCAGGCCGGCCTGCGCGCCTGGCTGGACGGGCGTGACGTGGCCTACACACCTTACTATCTGGTCAACGGGCTGGAGGTGACGAGCCACAACCTGCTCCTGCGCCGCCAGATCGCGGCGCGGCCTGACGTGGCGCGTGTGCTGGACAGCCCGCAGACGCGCCCGCTGCCCGGCGCCGTCAAGCCGCTGAACCTGCTGCCAGGGGCCACTTACACCCCCGGAAACCTGAGCTGGGGGGTCGATTCGATTGACGCCGACGCGATCTGGGAGCAGTACGGGGTGACAGGTGAGGGCGTGGTCGTCGGGCTGGCCGACAGCGGCGCGGACTGGCGTCACCCGGCGTTGCGCAGCCAGTACCTGGGGTCGGAAGGCAGCCACGACTATACCTGGCTTGACCCGTGGTACGGCACGCTTGAGCCAACCGACACCGGCGGGCACGGGACGCACACGCTCGGCACCGTGCTCGGCCAGGGCGGAATCGGCGTGGCCCCCGGCGCGCAGTGGATCGCCTGCCGCAACCTGGCCCGCAACCTGGGCAACCCGGCCACCTACCTGGACTGCATGCAGTTCCTGTTTGCCCCTTACCCGCAGGGCGGTGACCCTTTCAGCGACGGTGACCCGGCGCGCGGGGCCGATGTGACCAACAACTCCTGGGGCTGCCCGCCAGAGGAAGGCTGCGACGGGCTGACGCTGCCGGTTGCCGTCCGGCACCTGGCCGACGCGGGGCAGATGTTCGTCGTGAGCGCCGGGAACGAAGGCCCGGCTTGCAGCACCGTGTGGGCCCCGGCTAACGCCGAGGCCGCGCTGAGCGTGGGGGCCGTCGATTCAGGCAGCCAGATCGCCTTCTTCAGCAGCCGCGGGCCGGTGCTGGTAGATGGCAGCGGGAGCATGAAGCCGGAGATTGTCGCGCCGGGGGTGGATGTCATCTCCAGCACGCCGGGCGGCGGCTACGGGCAGTCCAGCGGCACGTCGATGGCCGGGCCGCACGTCACCGGGCTGGTCGCCCTGCTGTGGTCGGCCAACCCGGCGCTGGTGGGCGACGTGGACACGACCGCGCAGATCATCATGGAGACTGCCGCTTACATCCCCGCGCCTGACCTGTGCGGGGCCGACACCGGCACGCAGAACAACGTTTACGGCGCGGGCATCGTCGTCGCCCCCGCCGCAGTAGAAAGGGCCCTGCAGGAAGCACCATGACGCGACCCACTGAGCGCCCCATTCCAGGGACCCAACCATGAGCCTCGAAGCCATCTTTGTGCTCGGCGTTGCCGGGGTGGCGCTCGTCCTGTTCATCACGGAGTGGCTTGCGCCGGACCTGGTGGGGCTGCTGGTGCTGCTGGCGCTCGGCGTCAGCGGCGTCCTCGACCTGCCGACACTATTCAGCGGGTTCAGCAGCACGGTAGTCATCACGCTGATCGGCATCTTCATGCTGACGGCGGCGCTGAACCACACCGGCGTGACGGGCTACATCAGCCAGACGCTGCTGAGGCTGACGCAGGGGCTGGGCCAGCGGACGCTCGTCGGCGTGCTGGCGCTGTCGGCGGCGCTGGCGGCCTTCGTCATGAACAACGTCGCATCGGTGGCGCTCGTCGCGCCAATCGGGCGGCGCGTTGCCCTGAAACTCGACATCAGCCCGTCCAGAGTGCTGATGCCCATCGCCTTCGGCGCGCTGCTGGGCGGCACGGCAACGCTGCTGGCGACCGGCAATCTGCTGGTGGCGGGGCTGCTGACCGAGCGCCAGCTAACCAGCTTTGGCCTGCTCGACTTCCTGCCCGTCGGCGGGCCGATTGCAGTCGCCGGGCTGGTTTACCTGGCCTTCTTCAGCCCGAAGCTGCTGCCGGAGCGCTCGCCGAGCGACCAGTGGAGCGGGCTGCAGCAGGCGCGCCAGGAGCTGACCCAAACCTACCGGCTGGCGATGCGCCTGCACGAGGCATACGTGCGGCCCGACTCGGCGCTGGTAGGCCGGACGCTGGCCGAGAGCGACCTGGGCCACAACTACGGCGTCACCGTGTCGGCAGTGGTGCGAGGGCGGGAGACGCACGCCACCCTGCGGCCCGATATGGCACTCCAGCCCGGCGACTGGCTGCTCGTGCAGGGGCGACCGCAGGAAACCGAGCTGGCGGCCCATGACCTGGGGCTTGATCTCTACGACCCGGACGAAGGCACGCAGGCTGTGCTGTACCGCACCAACAGCGAACTGGCCGAGGTGGCCCTCTCGCCGCGTACCACGCTGGTGGGCAAGACGCTGAGCGAGATCAACTTCCGGGAGAAGTACGGCATCAACGTGCTGGCCCTCTGGCATGAGGGGCGGCCCATCCGCTCGTTCCTCTCCGATTACCCGCTCTCGCGCGGGGACGCGCTGCTCGCGCAGGGTGCACCTGAGCAGCTTGTCATGCTGAGCCGCGACCCGGACTTCCTGGTGCTCACCCACTTGCCGGAGATCCCGCAGCACACCGAGCGCGCGCTGGTGGCGGTGCTGATCCTGCTCGCTTTCCTGGTGACGATTGCCTTCAACTGGCTGCCGGTCTCCATTGCCGCGCTGCTGGGCGGGGTGGCTGTCGTCCTGACCGGGTGCCAGTCTATCGAGGAGGCGCGGGCAAGCGTGAACTGGCAGGTGATCTTCCTGGTTGGCGGGATGCTGCCGCTGGCTGCCGCTCTGGAGCAGACCGGCGCGGCGCAGGTCATGGCCCACGCGCTTCATGGCCTGATCGGTGCAGCGGGGCCGCGCAGCCTGCTGATGGCTTTCTTCGCGCTGACGGTGCTGCTGACGCAATTCACGTCAGGGCAGGTGTCTCCGCTGATCCTCGGCCCGCTGGCGATCTCGACGGCGCTTGAGCTGGGCCTCAACCCCCGCACGCTGGCGATGGCGGTGGCCGTCGGCGCATCGTGCGCTTACCTCTCACCTGTGGCCCACCCGGCAAACCTGATGGTGATGGGGCCGGGCGGCTACCGGTTTGGCGATTACGCCAAGCTGGGCTTTGCGCTGATCCTGATCGCGGCAGTCGGGCTGTTCATCTTTGCGCCGCTTGCCTACCCGTTCTGATGCAGCCCCCTACCCGCCCACGATGCTGAGCAGGTCGGCCAGCAGCGAGCCGCTTGACGGGTTCTCGACGATGCGCCCCAGTTCCCGATCATCGCCGCTGTACACGATAAAGGTCGGGACGGCGACCGCGCCCAGCGCCGCCTGCCGCGC
>JAANMU010003114.1_pt1 | contig 11145 bp, 10 predicted proteins | sample 7279701 | NCBI WGS metagenome assembly JAANMU01 (sample SAMN14094539, study PRJNA606508) | bioreactor metagenome | isolation source: A lab-scale SPAN reactor treating ammonium-rich wastewater day 57 | place: Ireland: Galway | collected 2017-03-13 | reverse complement strand
GGCCATCCGGAAGGCATCTTCAACCAACTCAGCCCGCAGGTGGGTGGCCATTGACCAGCCGACAATGGGGCGGGCGAAGAGGTCCATCACCAACGCCAGATACAGCCAACCTTCCGCCGTGTCGATGTAGGTGATATCGGCCAGCCACTTCTCATTGGGCTGGCTGGCCGTGAAATCCTGCGCCAGCAGGTTGGGCGCGGCCAGCGCAGCAGGCTCGCGCTGTGTGGTCACTGGACGCTTGCCTCGCGGCGCTCTCCCCACAATGCCATTCGCCTGCATCAGCCGCGCGACCCGGTGCCGCCCACCCTCAATCCCCTGCTGCTTCAACCTGGCATGGATGCGTGGACTGCCATAGGTGCAGCGGCTCACCTGGTGCTCCTGACGAATAGCCTCCAGCAGCTGCTCATTAGCCTGCTGCCGCGCGCTGGGCGGCCTGCTCCGCCAGGCGTAGTAGCCACTGGCCGATACTTTCAGCACCCGGCACATTCGTCTCACCGGATACACGCCTGTGTGTGCGGCAATGAACGCATACCTCACCGCTCCAGTTTGCTGAAAATGCTCACCGCTTTTTTTAGGATATCTCGCTCCTGTTCCGCTATCGCCAACTGCCGCCGCAGCTGCTTCACTTCCGCCTGCGCTGCTTCCAGGTCGCTTGGCTCCAACTGCGCTGTCCCGTTCTCTCCCTTCCTAACCTGGTACCGGTCACGCCACTTCAGCAGCAGCCCTTGTGTGATACCCAGGTCGCGCTCAATCTGCGCTGCGCTCTTGCCACTCGTCCTCAGCAGCTCCAGCGCCTCCAGCTTGAACTCCTTGGCATAGCTCCTGTAGTTCCGGTTCATGATCCCCTCCTGACCTCTCTACTCTACGACATTTTTTGTGTCCGAGAAATCAGGGGAAGGTCAGCTCGCCGCGAAGCTCGCCGGGATGAGGGGGAAATCCGCTGGCAAGTTCATAACACGCTCCAGTGGCTCGCCAGTCTCATTCGGACCGCGCCGCCTGTCAAGTCGTTCGTGCGCCCGGAACAACTTGCTGGCCCGCTCCAGCTACGTCTCGCCGGGCTTATCCCAGATGTGGCGCACAGTGGCGCTTGGGTGGGTGTGGACGGCATCCACCAGCGTTTGCAGCGGGGCAAGCTCAACGCGCAGGGTGAGGTTCATGCGATCCGGACTGTCTGCCGGGTACGAGGCGATGTTCAGGATGTTGCCGCCGACAGCGGCGATGCGCTCGCCAACCGCCGCGATCTCGCCGGGACGGTTGTCAACCTGGATGCTGAGCCGGATCGTCTGGCTGCCGCCGCCCAGCATGGCGACCAGCACACCGAAGATGTCGGTGTCGGTGATGATGCCTGCCACGCGACCATCCTCGACCACCGGCAGGGCGGCGACGTGGTGCTGAACCATCAGTTGTGCCGCTTCTTCGAGCGGGTAATCGGGCGGCACGATGATCACGTTGGTCGTCATCACCTCATGGATGCGTACCAGCACGCCATCACCCCGGATGGCCTGCTCCCTGGGCACAGTCGGCGCGCGCACGGCTTTGAGGTCTTCGGCGGAGACGATGCCGACAAGCTGGCCGTCGGTGTCGATGACGGGCAGGTGGCGGCACCGGCGGGCGCGCATCAGGGCGATGGCGGCCAGGTAGTCGCTTTCCGGCCCAACGGTGATCGGGTTGGGGGTCATGATCTCACTAACCAGCATGATGGTGGGCCTCCCGTGCAGCCCGGTCGGGCCGGGCGCCAGGCAAGTCGGACGTTGGGGCAGCCGCTTGGAGCCGGTCCCTGGCGTGTGGCCGCCTGGCTGCCGCCCAGAGAATCCCCCTGCCTGGCCCTGCCCGCTAAGGGTGATCTTACCACGCTTGCGCGGGGAGCGGGAACCACACGGAGCAAGGTCGCTGGATGGACGAAAGGGGTGCGGACACACCCAACCAGGGCGCACGGCCAATCTCCGTGTCCCTGGCCTGATTATATGCCAGATAGTGACAAGTTTCACAGAACTTGTGATCAGTGTCCGGCCAGGATGTGATCTATGGCAGTCGGTTGTCAGACAGCGCGGGGGTACACTCTAGGCAGATAAGAGGTTCGCCACGGGCCCGCGAGGGCATCCGGTTACGCGAGGAGCTAAAGAAGCCAATGGGTTTCAAAGTCATTCCTAAGACAGCCTTTCCCACCTGGGTAGAGCAGATGCTCGCCGAGCACCGGGTGGCTGGCCCCAAGCCGGTGGAAGATCGCTTCATCTTTGAGGAGATCACCTCCCCGGCGGAGCTGGAGATGGGCTACACGACGACCACCCTGCCACCCAAGAAGTTTCTGTTGCCGCAGCGCGAGGAGTTGTTCCACTTCAACCTGGACAACGACGAGGTCGAGCCGGTGATCCATGCCGAGCCGATGGTGCTGCTGGGGGTGCACACCTGCGACCTGCACGCCATCAACCTGCTTGACCAGGTGTTTGGGGGCGGCTACACCGACCAACACTACCAGGCGCGGCGTGACCAGATGACCATCGTCAGCCTGGAATGCCTGACCCCGTGCAGCGAGTACTCCTTCTGCAAGAGTATGGGCACGCTCAGCGTGACGGAAGGGTACGACCTGCACCTGACCGACCTCGGCGACGAGTACGCCATCGACGTCGGCAGCGAGAAGGGGGCCGCCCTGCTCGAAGGGCTGGAGGGCGTGCGCGACGCCGTCGACGCGGATTACGAGCGGCTTAACCTGACGCTCAGCGAGAAGTGGCCGCGCTTCCCCTACCGGCTGGAGAGCGACATCACCGACCTGGCCAACCTGCTCTCGGTGAGCTACGAGAGCGACCTGTGGGAAGAGCTGGGTGAGCGGTGCTTCGCCTGCGGAGCGTGCACCATCGTCTGCCCGACGTGCTACTGCTTCAACGTGTTCGACGAGGTTGACTTCACACTTAACGCGGGGCGGCGCGTGCGAGTTTGGGACGGCTGCCCGCTGCAGGAGTTCGCCATCGTGGCGGGCGGGCACAATTTCCGCGAGGCGAATGCTGCCCGCCAGCGCCACCGCTTCTACCGCAAGGGCAAGTACCAGATGGAAGGGTACGGGCTGGCGGGCTGCGTTGGCTGCGGGCGCTGCGCGGAGGCCTGCCTGGTGGGCATCAACCCCGTGCTGACGTTTAATGAGCTGGCGCGCAGGCGCATCCAGGTGACCAGGCGCCGTCAGGAGTCGCTGACATGATATCACCCATGACACTCAAACAGAACCTGGAAGAGACTTCGATCTACCTGCCCACCCCGGCGGAGATCGTGAGCGTGAAGCAGCTCACGGAGCTTGAGAAGGTCTTCACGCTGACCCTGCCGGGCGGGATGTCGCTCAACCACGAGCCCGGCCAGTTCGTCGAGCTGTCGGTGTTTGGCGTGGGCGAAGCGCCGATCAGCATCTCGTCCTCGCCAAGCCGCTCAAACAGCACCTTCGAGCTGTGCGTGCGTCGCGTGGGCGATATGACCAACGTGCTGCACACGATGGGCCCCGGCGCGAAGCTGGGCGTTCGCGGGCCGTTTGGGCGGCCCTTCCCGCTCAAGGCGTTCCAGGGCAAGGATGTCCTGTTCGCGGTCGGCGGTCTGGGCCTGGCTCCTGCCCGCTCGGTGATCAACCAGATGCTCGACGAGCGTGGCAAGTTCGGCAAGGTAACGGTGCTGTATGGCGCGCGCACGCCCGGCGACCTGCTCTTCAAGGAAGAGCTGGAGGAGTGGGGCCAGCGCGACGACATGGAGCTGCACGTGACGGTTGACCACCCGGCAGACGGCTGGACGGGCAACGTGGGTGTCATCACGACCCTGTTCCCCAAGACGCAGGTATACGCCCGCAACACGGTCGCAATCGTCATCGGGCCGCCGGTGATGTACCGCTTTGTGCTCATGGAGACGCTCGGCAAGGGCATCCCTGAGGGCAACATCTGGTTCAGCTTTGAGCGGCGGATGAAGTGCGGCGTCGGCAAGTGCGGCCACTGCCAGATGAATCACCTGTATGTCTGCAAGAGCGGGCCGTCATTCGCGTACAACGAGATCAAACATCTAGAGGAGGCGCTCTAATGTCAGCCTCAAAACCAAAAGTCGCCTTCTTCGACTTCTCAAGCTGCGAAGGATGCCAGCTCACCGTCATTGACTCGCTGCAGACGCACATCGAGCTGCTGGATGCGGTCGAGATCGTTGAGTTCCGCGAGGCCATGAGCGAGCGGGGCGGCGATTACCAGATCGCATTTGTTGAGGGGTCGTGCGCGCGGCCTGCCGACGAGGCGCGGCTGCGCCAGATCCGCGATCAGGCCGACATCGTGGTGGCGCTGGGCGCGTGCGCGCATCTGGGTGGCATCAACGCGATTCGCAACCGCCAGCCGCTCCAGGAAGTACGCGAGTATGTGTACGGCGACAAGGCCGACTGGTACGACACCTACCCGGCGCGGCCCATCGACCAGGTGATCACGGTGGACGCGGTGATCCCCGGCTGCCCGATTGACACTGAGGAGTTCGTGCAGTCGGTCAAGATGCTCCTGCAGGGACGGATGCCGGAACTCTCCGAGATTCCGATGTGCGTCGAGTGCAAGATGAAGGAGATTCCGTGCGTCTACCATCGCGGCAAGGTGTGCCTGGGGCCGATTGTGCGGGCGGGCTGCGGCGCGCTCTGCACTTCCTACGGCACTGGCTGCGAGGGCTGCCGTGGCCTGCTCACCGACCCGAACATGCAGGCGCTCACCGACCTGATGGCCGAGCACGGCCTGCGCGATGCGGATATCGAAGCCAAGCTAACGCTCTTCTTGAGCTACCAGATGGCGGTGCTCAACAGCGAGCTTCAGAGTGAGGGGAAGTGACCATGGCAACAGCCGCACCACCAAGCTTCAAGATCGACGTACACCATATCACGCGGGTCGAAGGGCACGGCAACATCGTCGTAGACGTGCAGAGCGGCGAGTTGAAGCAGTGCGACCTGGAGATCGTGGAAGCGCCGCGCTTCTTCGAGGCGATGCTGCTGGGCAGGCCATACGACCAGGCCTCGCACCTTACGTCGCGCATCTGTGGTATCTGCGCCGTAGGGCACGCCACCGCGTCGCTCCGTGCGACGGAGAACGCGCTGGGCGTCGAGCTGAGCGAGCAGACGATCCTGCTCCGCAAGCTCAACTTCTACGGCGAGATCCTCGACAGCCACACGCTGCATGCCTACATGCTGGTCGCCCCCGACTTCCTGGGGGTGGGCAGCGTGATCCCGCTCGCCAAGACCGCGCCGGACGTGGTGCTGCGTGCGCTGCGCCTGAAGAAGCTGGCGGGCGACCTGTGCGCGGCTATCTGCGGGCGGCACACCCACCCTGTGGCGATGGTCGTCGGCGGGTTCAACCACTACCCCAACAACCAGGAGCTTTACGCACTGCGTGAGCGGCTGGAAGCGGCTCGCCCGGACGTCGATGCGACCGTCGAGCTGTTCCAGACGCTTGAGATACCCGACTTCGAGCGGGAGACGGAGCACGTCGCGCTGCACAAGCCGGATGAGTACGCCTGGATCGACGGGGAGATCAGGAGCACCGACGGCGGCGCATGGCCGCTGGAGGACTACCGCTCCGTCACCAACGAATACATGGTCAGGCACTCGACGGCCAAGCGCACCAAGAACCAGCGCGAGTCCTACGCGGTGGGGGCGCTGGCGCGCTTCAACGTCAACCACGCGCAGCTACACCCCAGGGCGCAGGCGGCGGCGACGGCCCTCGGCCTCAAGCCGGTGTGCCACAACCCGTACATGATCACGGTGGCGCAGGTGGTCGAGATCGCCCACGCAGTCGAGGACGGGATCGTGCTGGCCGACGCGCTGCTGGAACGCGGCGTGGAGTGGGAAGAGCCGGCCCCGCCCGCCCGCCAGTCGGGCGAGGGAGTGGGCGCGTGCGAAGTGCCGCGCGGCGTGCTGTTCCACCACTACACCATCGAGAACGGGCGGATCGCTGGGGCAAACTGCATCATCCCGACGACGCAGAACCTGCAGAACACCGAGGATGACATGCGCGCCCTGGTGCCGACCATCCTCGACCGCCCGCAAGAGGACATCACGCTGGCGCTGGAGATGCTGGTGCGGGCCTACGACCCGTGCATCTCGTGCTCAACGCACCTCTTGAATGTGAAGTTTGAGTGACCCGACTCCTGCAGGGGCACAGCCAGGCGAACGGCGTTCGCACCTGTGCCCCTGTTTGTGCTGACAGAAGGATGGACGCCGCGCACAGTGGATGCAGCTGAGAACCGCACCGCCCACACCATCGTCCTGGCGCTCGGCAACCCGCTGCGCGGCGACGACGGGGCCGGGGCAGCGGTGGTAGCGGCGCTGCGTGAGCGGGGCGTGCCGGACGGCATCACGCTGGTGGACGGAGGAACGCCCGGCCTGGAGACGGCGCTGCTGTTGCAGGGCTACCGCCGGGCGATCATCGTGGACGCCGCCGAGATGGGGCGCGAGCCGGGCGCTTGGATGCGCTTCGAGCGCGAGGCGTTGATCTCCGGCGATCTGGCGCAGATGGGGACGCTCCATGCGGCAGGCCTGGCCGAGGCGCTGGCGCTCGCCGGGGCGCTCGACATCCTGCCGGGCGAGATCGCCATCTACGGCGTGCAGCCGCTGGAGATCGGCTGGCAGCCGGGGTTGAGCGAGCCGGTGGAGGCTGCCATTCCGGCGGTCGCTGCGGCCATTCTGGACGAGCTATCTGAGGTGTGAGGATCATACCGGCCTCACACGTTTTGGCCCGCGCCACAGGCGCAGGCAAGGAGACGCCATGCTGCTGCAAAACGCGCTGAATGTCTGGTGGCTGATCGTGCCGGTCTCGCTGGCAACGGCCATCCTGGAGATCTTCGTCCCATTCTCGGCTGAGCAAGCAGCCCAGCAATCGAAGACCGGGACGTTCGTCGGTTTCCTGATCTTCGGGCTGGTCGGGGGCGTGATCGCCGTGCAGGTCTACTTCTGGATTGCAGGCCGCTGGCCGGAGGACGCCACCAGCATCTACCGCTGGCTGGCGTTTGGGCTGGCGGCAGCCCTGACGATTGCTGCGTTTGTGATGTTTACCGTTGTCAAGAACTGGACTGCGCCGATCCTGTGGACGGTGATGAATGTGCTGTGGGGAGTGGGGTACGGCTGGTTCATTCCCCGGTTTTTTGGCTAACGCCGGCTGAAGCGGCGTAACACGCAAAGGACGACCAACCAATGGCAAGAATCCTGATTATCGACGATGATCCTGACATGGTGCTGGCGGCGCGCCTGTGCCTGGAGGACGCCGGGCACGAAGTGTTTGAGGCGCGCAGCGGCGCGGAGGGGCTGGAGAAGGTGAAGTCCGAGCAGCCCGATCTGATCGTGCTCGACGTGATGATGGACACGACGACCGAGGGCTTCCAGCTTGCGCTGAAGCTGCGCAGCCCCGATCCAGAGTCGGAATACGCGGCCTTCCAGAATGTGCCTATCCTGATGCTGACCTCGATCCATGCCACCGCGCCCGTGCGCGTCGGGCCGGACTCGGACTACCTGCCGGTGGATGCCTTCGTTGACAAGCCCATCGATCCCGACGACCTGGTGAAGAAGGTCGAGGAGCTGCTGGCCCGCTAGTCAGGTAAGGACTTACGCAGTTGGTCAGTTAACGTAGCCGCAAGAGCCAGATAGTCCACCAAGAACACTAAAGGCACTAAAGAATCTGTTGTTTTATTTGTGTTCTTTGTGTCCTTAGTGGATGAGTATTGCTGCTCTCTTGTTCAACTGCGCAACTCCTAAAGGTGTCTGCCTGAGGCGGTGTCTTTGCGCCGCTTTGGCTGATGCACGCAAGGGTGCTCTATGACGGATAGAACGCCAGCGCCAGACGCGCCGCCCCATACCCGCGCCCTGCTCGATTCGCTGCTGCCGGGTGACATCACGATCAACACCCGGCGGCTGATCCGCACGCGCTGGGCGGCAGGCGGGTTGGCGCTGGTGGCTACCGCTTTCACGACGCGGGTGCTCGGCCTGCCCCTGCCGGAAGTCGCGCTCTACCTGGTGGGGCTGGCTGTGCTGGCCTACAACGCGCTGCTCTGCTGGGGGATGCGCCGGGCGCAGACCAACCACGGCGAAGCGCGCCTGAAGCGGGTGCGGCGGCTGGTCGTGCTGCAGGTGGGCCTGGACTGGGTGGCGATGGCTGCCGTCGTGCACCTGACGGGCGGCATCACCAGCCCGGCGATCCCCTTCTTCCTGATCCACATGCTGATGGTCACCATCCTGCTGCCGGGGCAATCGCCCTACATCTACACGGCGATGGGTCTGGCCGTGCTGGTGGCTATCGCGCTGGCTGAGCAGGCAAACCTGCTGCCCCACCGCACGGTGATCCCCGGCCTGCCGGAGAGGCTGCATCTCAACATCGCCTACGTTGGCGCGCAGCTAGGCTTTCTCACCATCACGGCCTTTGCCATTGTGTACCTCACGCAGTCGATCCTCGCCCGCCTGGAGGAGCGCGAGCGGCAGATCGCGGCGTTGTTCCAGACGACGCAGGCCATCTCCTCGACGCTGAGCCTGCCGGAGGTGATGGAGCGGCTGGCGCAGAGCGCCGCCGAGGCGTTGGACATGCCCAGCGCCTCGATCCGGCTGCTGGACGAGAGCGGCGAGCAGTTGGCGATGACCGGTTCCTACGGCCTGAGCCGCGATTACGTCGAGAAAGGGCCGGTCGACCTGGCCCGCAGCCCGCTGGACGAGGAGGCGCTGCGCGGCCAGCCGGTGATCATCGACGAGGCTGGCCAGGATAACCGGCTCCAATACCCGCAGGAGATCGAGGCAGAGGGCATCCGCAGCATCGTCGTCGTGCCCATCATCGGGCGCGGGCGGCGGCTGGGTGTGCTGCGCGTCTACTCTGGTGAGCCTCACCGCTTCTCCAGCACCGACGCCGACTTTGTGATGGCTATCGCGCAGCAGGGGGCGACGGCGCTGGAGAACGCGCTTGCGCATGAGGAGTTGCAGAAAGCGCACCAGGCGCGCGGCCAGTTTGTGCGCATCGTGACCCACGAGCTGCGCGCGCCGGTCGGAGGGGCGCAGAGCCTGCTGCGGACGCTTCTGCGCGGGCTGGCGGGCGATCTGAACGAGCGGCAGCAGGACATGCTGGAACGCATGGGGCGGCGGCTGGACGCGCTGATGGACCTGATCAACGACCTGCTGGGCCTGGCGGCCAGCAAGACGCCGGAACTGGAGGAAGCCGCTACGCGGCTGCCCCTCCAGCCGGTAATCCGCCAGGTGGTTGACCGCTGGAGCGACCAGGCGCACGAAAAGGGCATCGACCTGCGCGCTGACCTGCCGGGCGAGGCGCTGCCCGTGATCGCCAGCGAAGAAGGGCTGGCGCGCGTCTTTGACAATCTGGTAGGCAACGCGGTGAAGTATACGCCGCCGGGCGGCTGCGTGACGGTCAGTGTGGTGGAACGGCCCACCGGCGCGGTGGTCAGCGTGGCGGATACCGGAGTAGGCATCCCTGAGGAAGACCTGCCGTCGCTGTTCCAGGAGTTCTACCGGGCGAGCAACGCGCGCCGGTCGGAGATTCCGGGCACGGGTTTAGGGTTGAGCATCGCCAAGCAGCTCGTGGAGCGCTACGGCGGTTCGATTGGCGTGCAGAGCGCCGAAGGCGAGGGCACCACCTTCAAGGTGACGCTGCCCATCGCCGGGCCGGGCGAGCCGATCTAGCATACGGTCAAAGTTGACGCTGCCGGTCGCGCGTGCTACACTGCGGTATAGGGAAATACACAAACAGACACACGAACGACTCCGAGGGAGCCGCCCGCCGCCCATCGCCTTCAGAGAGGCGCCGGTAGCTGCGAGGCGCCAGGCAGAGCGGCAGGCTTCCACTCCTGAGCACGTCGCCCTGAGGCAATGCGGGGCCGGGTGCGCCCGTTACAGCGGGGAGTCTGGCTTTGCCAGACTCCACAATGAGGGGCTGTCGCCTGCCGGGCGATAGCTTGAACTCAGGTGGCACCACGGGGAAAGTCCTCGTCCTGATCCAGGGGCGGGGGCGTTTTTGTTGGGGCGGACGTTCGTGCGTGGGTAGCTCACAGGGGAGGCAGGATCATGCTGGACATCAACGTGATACGCAACGACCCGGAAGGCGTGATGGCGGCGATGCGCGCTCTCAACGACGAGGAGGCCATCACGCGCGTCGAGCTGGTGCTCGACCTGGACGCGCGGTGGCGCGCGCTGGTTGCCCGTGTGGATGAGATGCGGGCCGAGAAGAACAAGGTCAGCAAGATCATCGGGCAGACGCGCAACCCGCAGGAACGCCAGGCCAAGATCGAGCAGATGAAGAGCCTCAACGCCCGGCTGGAAAAGGCTGAGAGCGAGCTGCGCGAGGTTCAGCCCGCGCTCGATGAGGAGATGCTGTGGATTCCTAACCTCCCGGCGGCGGACGTGCCCGTTGGGCCAGACGAAGGGCACAACGTCGTGCTGCGCGAGGAGGGCGCGCTGCCGGAGTTCGACTTCGAGCCGCTGCCCCACTGGGAGATCGGGCCGCTGCTGGACATCATCGACTTCGAGCGCGGCGTGAAGCTCTCCGGGTCGCGCTTCTACGTGCTCAAGGGGTTGGGGGCGCGCCTCCAGCGTGCGCTGATCGCCTGGATGCTCGACGTGCACACCGGCGAGCACGGTTACACCGAGATATACCCGCCCTTCATGGTGCGCGCTCACTGCATGGTCGGCACGGGCAACCTGCCCAAGTTCGGCGATGCCCTGTACCGCGACATCGAGGAGGACTTCTGGTGGGTTCCCACCGCCGAAGTACCGGTCACTAACCTGCACCGCGAGGAAATCCTCGACGCAGCCGATCTGCCCAAAAACTACGTCGCCTATACGCCCTGCTTCCGGCGGGAGAAGATGAGCGCCGGGCGCGATGTGCGCGGCATCAAGCGCGGCCACCAATTCGATAAGGTGGAACTGGTCAAGATCGTGGCGGGCGAAGATGAGGTTTCGGAGACCGAGCACCAGCAGCTCCTGGCCGACGCGGAAGACATCGCGCGGCGGCTGGGCCTGCCCTACCGCATCGTGCAGATGTGCACCGGCGACCTGAGCTTCGTCGCTGCCAAAAAGTTCGATATCGAGGTCTGGGCTGCCGGGTCGGGCGAGTGGCTGGAAGTGTCATCGGTGTCGAACTTCCGCGACTTCCAGGCGCGGCGGATGGAGATGCGCTACCG
>JAANMU010003113.1_pt1 | contig 11152 bp, 12 predicted proteins | sample 7279701 | NCBI WGS metagenome assembly JAANMU01 (sample SAMN14094539, study PRJNA606508) | bioreactor metagenome | isolation source: A lab-scale SPAN reactor treating ammonium-rich wastewater day 57 | place: Ireland: Galway | collected 2017-03-13 | reverse complement strand
AGCATCGTTCCCCCGAAATGGATCGACTGGCGGACAAGCTCGCGCATTCCAAATTCACTTCTTGATCGCGTGTACCAAAAGATGATCGGTCTCAAACGGGGCCAGATTCACCGTCTGACGAATATCCCAAACGGGCTTGAGCAACAACAACTGGGCGTCAAACACCTTTTGGGCCGACAGCGACTGGCTGATCGACTTGGCCTTGATCGACAAAAGACCCGAATCGCCCTTCTTGAAAAAAGCGAGCCCGTTTGCATTGAAAATCGCGGCCTGATCGGGCTGGGCCACGTCCATAAACAACACGTTCACGCCTCCGATCTCACGAACAATATCCGCATACGCCGCCGTATTGTGCGCATCCGCAACCACGGGAAGCGTATTCGGACGCTGCTCGCACACCCACACAAACTTGCGCATGGACCGCTCGCCGATATCCACGCCAACAACCACGCCGGTCGAGCCCACGATGTCGGAAACGTGACTGATCGACGTGCCCTCGCCCGCGCCCAAATAGAGCACGCGCGAACCCGGCGCGACCGGCAACTGCTTGAGCCCGTTCTTGATTGCGGCCCCAAGCTTGCTCTTCTTGAACACCCACTCGCGGTACTCGACGCCCGCATCAAAAACCAAGCGCTCGCCATACACCTTGGAACCCGGAACAAGATTTCGGGTAAACAATCCCTTGCGGTCCGAAAACACTCCGTCAAACACGCGATTCATGTTTTTTTCCGCCCCGGCCCCAACGCCTGAATCTCTTTAAGCCGCTTCTCAAGCGTCTTGGACAACGAGTCGTCCGCCAAGTGCGATCCCTGCGAATGCAACGCAAAATAATCCGACCGGATCGCAATCGCAATCTTGCCCGCCAGCGCCCGCGCGACCTTGCCCCGCTTTTTCGGATGCGCCGTCTTCACCAGCGGGTGATTGAAAATCACCCCGTGCTTCGGCGGCTTCGAACGGGTCGTCAAATGCGCAAACATGGCCTTTTCGGCCCCCAGCGTCTGAATCGTTCCCGACGGCATGAACGCAAGATTCTTGGCCCCGCCCGCGCGCGTAATCAACCGTGCGGCCAAAAGAGCGGAGACCAGACCACTAGTCACCGGATAACTCCGCGTGGTCTCGGCCTCGACAAACGACTGGAGCGAAACCCGCTCGGCTTTCAAGGAAAGTCCCAAGCGTGCGAGGGCCTGAACCGCCGAAAGCTGGGACGCGGACACCGGACTACCCATGGAAACCGACGCGGCCTTCGACAACGCGACCCGTTTTTCCTCCGAAAGATTCGACGGGAGATCCGCCAAAAAGTTTTCACGCGCGCCCACTCGAACCACGAGATCAAAATACGCGTCCGGATTCTTCTCCACGCGCTCAAGCTCCGGAAACGCGACGCCGTACCACTCGCGCACCTGCTCAAAAAGCAAATTGATGATCTGATCCAGATCGTCCAGCGCATTCACCGCGCGCACAATGTGGGCATCGGGCTCACTGTAACGCGACTGCACGGCCTCTTTGGCCCGCAAAATGAGTTTTTCGCGAAGCGAACGAAGATCCGTCACAACGCCGCCTCCGCCATTCGCTTTCGGAGATACGCCTCAAGATCCGCAACCTTAACGCGCTCCTGTTTCATGGAATCGCGCTCGCGAACGGTCGCATCGTGGTTCTTGAGCGAATCGTAATCCACCGTGATGCAATACGGCGTGCCCACCGAATCCATGCGCGCATACCGTCGGCCGATCGACCCCGACTCGTCGTAAAACGTGAGAAACGATTTCTGCAGGCGATCGTGCAAATTTCGCGCAAACGCATCCAGCCCGTCGCGGGCCATGAGCGCAAACACGGCCACCTGAATGGGCGCAAGCGACGACGGCAAATGCAACGTAATGCGCTGCTCGTCGTTGTCGCGTTTGTCGTACGACAAATCGCACAAGGCAAAAAACGGGCGGTCGACCCCAAACGCGATCTCCAAAACGTGCGGAACAAACTCGGAATTGTCGAGACGCTTTCCGACAAGCTTTTGCTTCGAAAACTCCGCGTGCTTTTTCAAATCGTAATCCGTGCGATCGTGAATCCCACAGCATTCGGTCCAGCCAAACGAGGTCAGTTCGATCTCCAGATCCCACGCATCGTCGGCATAAAACGCTTTTTCGTCCGAATGATGCTGGCGCAAACGCATTTTTTCCCGCGGAATCCCAAACGCAACAAACACCGAAAACGCGAGCCACAAACTCCACGCATACGCCTTCGACTTCAGCAATTTTTTCGCGACGGCATCCGACAGCGCCACATTCGAAGGCAATGCGTTCGCCTTTTGAAGCGCCTCGGTCCACAAGGGCAACAACTCGCCCTTGACCGACTCAAACGCCGGCCACTCGTTCTTCAACAGGGGATCCACAAACACCTGGGCCTCGGCCTGCGTGAACTCGCGCATGCGAAGCATGTGCTGGCGCGGCGAAATCTCGTTGCGAAACGCCTTGCCGATCTGAAACACGCTGAACGGAAACTTGCCCCTAAAAAAATTGTGGTACCGCTTGAACGGCAAATACGTGGTCGTCGCAGTCTCGGGCCGATTGTAGGCTTCGGTGTCCGCGCCCACGGTCGTTCGCATCATCAGCGACTGACGCTGAATCTCCAGATTGAACCGGCCCTTGCAATTCGGACACGTGATGTTTTGGTCCTTGATGCGCGCAAGCATCTCGGCGTCCGCCAAATGCCCCGCGTTCACCACCCCGTTTTCTTCGAGCAGTTTGTCCGCACGAAAACTCGACTTGCACTTCGAACAAAGAACAATCGGGTCGTTGAAATGGTCCAGATGACCCGACGCCTTCCACACGACCGACGGCGCAACGATCGGATACTCGATTTCGAAAAAACCGTTTTGATTGAACACGCGCCGAATCACGGCCTCCAGATTGTTCTTCAAACGCTTACCCATTGTGCCGTACGAATAAAATCCCGACAGGCCTCCGTACAACTCGGGCTCGGGACCGTATGCAAAATCCTTTTCCGCCAAAAACGCGGCCAATTCCGCCGAAAACACCGGCTTTTTCTCAGGCATGACAAACCGACCAAAATGGGCAAAGAATGAATTAAAAACAGGCGGCTGGGGCGGCGATCTTATTTCGAGCGCCAAAGCGGCGGCCGTTTTTCCCCGAACTTTTGCTCGTTCCCGAGTTCCGATGAATAAAATGAAACGAGAGAAAAGGCTTAGCCACCGATGGGATTTGAACCCACGACCTGCGGTTTACGAAACCGCTGCACTACCGCTGTGCTACGGTGGCAACGAACTGAATCACAAAAGAGCGTCGAACGCAATAGAATCGCCATCAAAAACAAATAAAAACCGGCTCTTCAGAGACTTTCCCGCCCGGCCTGCCGACGAACCGTCAGCCCCTGAAACCCTGCACCGCTTTGCAAAAACGGATCAAAAACAGGACGGCCTAGGAACCCCAGTCCAATCCGGCAATCAACTGCTTCAAGCTCGGATGGCTCACGACAAAATCATCCGAGAGGAATTCGTCTTTCGTCACCCACTTGAACTGGGAAAACGTTTCGCTGCCATGATGCGTCTGACGCACTACAAGATTCCGACACGCGACACCGCAATCAAACAAGGTGGCCACAACCTGATTGCGATCCCCCTGACGAAAAAAATACCATGTCCCAAGCAGCCGGCCCACCGAAACCTCCAAACCCGTCTCCTCCAAGACCTCGCGCTTTAGAGCCACAAGCGGATCCTCGCGATAACGCACTTTGCCGCCCGGAAGATCCCACACCTTGTTCGAACCAAGATCCAACTCTAATGCCAAAAACCGGTCGCGATCACGCACCAGCCCCTTGACCGTGCAAAACACCGTCTGATTCACGCCCATCCAAAAACAACCCAACATGAAAGACGATCGAACAATAAAATACTTCCGACAAATCCCGAACGACAAACACGAAACCCGAAAACGGCAATCGACGAATGCCTTTTTATTCTGGTTTGGCAAGGGTTCGAGTATGGAAAAACTCAAGTCCATGATCGCAGGCGAAATCTGTTTGAGCAAAACCCCGGGAAGCTCCATGAAAAAATGGCGCGAAATCTTCGGCGTGTCCCAAACCGAACTCGCCCACCACCTAAAAGTCAGCAGTTCAACGATTTCGGACTACGAGGGCGGCCGCCGCCAAAGCCCAGGCATCGGCGTCATCAAGCGCCTTGTCGACAGCCTCATCGACCTCGACCTCGCCCACGGCGGACGCGTCAGCAAACAACTCGAACAAGACAAACCCGCCGAAAAACCCTTCGACTCCCACGAATTCCCCGCAGCCATCGACGGACCCGCCTTCTCCAAAGCCATCCAAGGCGTCTGCGTCGCCAACCCCGTCCGCCTCAAGGAAACCAAAATCTTCGGCTACACGATCATCGACTCCATCAAAATGATCCTCGAAGTCCCCGTACACGAATACATGCAAATCTACGGCAAAACCCCCGACCGCGCCCTCATCTTTCGCTTCGTCGAAAACGGCCGCTCGCCATTGATCGCCGTCAAAATCGGCCGCTTCTCAACCGACATGAAACCCCGAATCGTCGTCCTGCACTCGAAACTCTCGCCCGAACAAGTCGACCCGCTGGCCATCAAAATCGCCGAAAGCGAAAAAATCCCACTCCTTCTGACCGCCATGCCGGTTGAGAACATCCTCTCGGCCATGCAAAAACTCTAACAAAAAAAAAAAAAAACGCTGTTGGCCAATCGCTCAAAACCGGACCAAGAACGTGAACCGGTACTCGCTTCGCCCGTCCTTCCACGAATGCAGTTTTTTCGAAACCGTTTTTTCGGCCGCATACTCGCGCACGAGCCGGTCGGCAATCCCCCCCGCCGCCTTTTTCGAGCCGATCTGAAAATCAAAACCGTTCTTGACCGGACTGCTCGACTGAACGTCCGCAAGCGAATCCGTTTTGCGCGCCTCGCGAAAAAACGCGTCGATCTTCGAGAGAATCTCCTGCTGGCGCGAATCGTTCGAATCCGAAAAACGCACCTGCAATTTGGCCTCGAAATAATCCGAGCGAATGCGCATGCACGGATCGCACTGGCCCCCGCCCACGATCACCGGAACCAACAACTCGAACGACAACGGCTGGCCGTCCACCTTGACCACGCCGCTTGCACGCGCCGACCACGCGGACTCGCCCACCGGCTCCAAACCCACCGTAAAACGCAAATCGTCAAAATCCGAGGCCACTTCCCGACTCACCAGATCGCGCAACCGATCCTCGGAAAACTCGAGCCACCGATTCTGCACGCGAATCTTTCCACAAAACCGGCACTGGGGCACACGCACTTCGGTCACCCGCGCGCGCGCCAACGCAAAGCGCCGCCTGAAACAATCCTCGCAAAAACCCCGAAACGACAAACCCGTTTCCCGATCGCACTCGGGACAAAACCGCTTAACCATCGCGCCTCACAATGTCCAAGTAGACCGTCGGATTAAAAACCGCGTAATACGTGGCAAGCAAAACCACGCCCGCACGCACGAGCCAAAACACCAAAAACGCTCCCGTACTCTCCGCCAAAAACGCGACCAGCACCGACAACAAAGACAACGCCCACGGAACCACCGCGGCCAAAGAAAACTCGTCCCAAAAACGTCTCGAAAGCGACAGCGTGCGCGACAACACCGCGCCGACCGAACCCGACTCAAGCACGCTCACGCTCAAAAGAGGAAACAACGCGACCCACAAAACAAACACGACCCCCACCACAAGAACAATCATCCACGGAAAATCCCCCGTGCCAAAACCCAAAAAAGCAGGCACCGAAAAAAGCCCGAGCAACAACGAAACCACAAGTTCAAGACCCAATAAAAGCGGAAACGCGACCCAAAAACGCTTTTGACTCGAACGAACGGCGTTTCGAAAAGACACGCGCTCACCGCGATGAAACTGAACCACCAGCGCCGGATACCAGCACGCAACCCACAAATCGACAACGACCATCAAAAGCGTCAGACCAAACAAAACAAGCGACTGAACCAAAACCGCCGACGCGTCCCCCAAAGACACCCCGGACGACGAAAGCACCGTCCGCTTGGCCAAATCCGCGGTCTGAAGCAACAACAAACCGTACCCGACCGCCAAAAGAGCCTTTGGAACCAGCAACTTCGGATGACGAAAAATCAAACCGGCCGCTTTGCGAAACGACGCCCCAAGGCCCATGGCACTAACCCAGCGAAAGCGTTTCCCCGGCCGCGGGCATGAAAACCTCCATGCCCAATTCGGACTCAATCTTCGCGCCAAACGTCTTCATGACGCCCGCATCGCCGTGCACCAAAACCACCTGCCGCGGACCCCACTTTTTGAGCGCGTACAACATCTCCGCCTGATCGGCATGCCCAGAAAAGTCGAACTTGCGCACCTGACACTCGAGACGCGCATCGCCGTCCTCAAACGGCATGACGCCCTCGTCCATCACGCGCCGCCCCGCCGTGCCCTCGACCTGATACCCCGTCAAAAACAACGCCGACGCCGGATCGTTCGCCACATGCTTGAGATAATACATGACCGGACCGCCCTGCAACATGCCCGCCGTAGTCACGACCACCGACGGCTCCTTCAACGCCCGCTTGCGATCCGCCTGCTTGCCGATAAACTCCGCCTGATTCAGCGCATTCTTCAACCCCTTGAAATTCTCGACAAACTTTGGATAATTCTCCATGATCCGCGCGGCCTTCGTGCCCATGCCGTCCAAAAAAATCGGAACCCCCAAACGCGCGTCCGCAAGCAACTCCACGAGCTCCTGACTCCGGTTCACCGCAAACGCGGGCACGACCACCTGCCCCCCGTTCTCCAAAACCTCGCGCACCGAACGAATAAACTCCTGCTCCACGTCCTTGCGCGGCGGATGCAATCGATCCCCGTACGTGGACTCGATCACACACACATCCACCGGACCCACTTTCAAGTCCGCACCATTGTGCAAGCGCGTCGGATTCACGCGCAAATCCCCCGTATACAAAAAATTCGTGTCCCGAATCGCAAGCTTACTAAGCGCGCTGCCCACAATGTGACCCGCGTCAAAAAACGTCAAATGACAATTCCGAGAAACCGGCACCTCGCGCTTGTACCCCAGCGGAAACGCAAACTTTTCCGTAAGCGCAATCTCCTCCTTCGAAAACTCCGGCGTCATGGCCTCTTGCGCCGCGATCTTAAGCGAATCAAACCACAAGAGCTTGCTGATCTCAAGCGTCGGCGGCGTCATATACGACAAAATGCGCTCCTGCGTGAACAAATGAGGCAACGCCCCGATGTGATCCATGTGCGAATGGCTAATGACCGCCGCGTCCACGTGCTGGCGCACGGGCAACGGATACTCGACCTCGTCCGCAAACAATTTCACCCCACGATCCAACAGCACGCGCTCGCCGTAATCCAAAATAAAACTGCTCCGACCGACCTCTTGGGCGGCCCCCAACGCGGTCAACGACAACTTAGACATACAAATCCACAATCCCTTGTTTGTTCATTTTCAAAAAATAAATCAAGTCCGAACAGATAAACCTTTGGTTCCGCCTTTTCATCCCGCCATCGACGGCGTCCTTCGCAAGAGAACAAAAAACCCGAAAAAAAAAACAATTCACGATTGGACAAGCGCCTCGTCGACCGCGGCCTTCAGCGCATCGTACCCCGGAGACACCAAAACCTTCGAACCCACAAAAAACGTGGGCGTGCCGCAAATCCCCACCGACTCGGCCTCGGCCGCATTCTGCGCGATCACCGAAGCAAACTTTTGCGACGCCATACACGCCCGATACACCACCAAATCCAAATTCGCATTCCGCGCAACCTCATCAATCGCAACCAGCCCCTCGTCCCCGCACACCTGCTGATTCTCAAACAACAAACGCCGCATTTCGACAAACTTTCCCTGCTCCGCCGCACACTCGGCCGCCAGCGCCATCTCCGCCGAATTCGGATGATTCGGCAAAGGAATCGGCTTAAAGGCAAACCGAACGCGCCCATCGTACTCGGCCAAAATCCGCGCAACATCCGCCTCCGCAAGCTTCGTAAACGGACAACTATAACACCCAAACTCGATAATCGTCAACGACGCGGCCTCCGATCCCGAAAAATGAACATTCGAAAGCGAAGGAACCCCATACTCCGATTTTGCGGAACAATTGGATCCCCACACCTCGTTCAAAACACAAAACTCGCTCGAATTCGGACCGTTGCAATTGCCAAACGCCCACCAATTGTACACGCCCACCCCGATGCCCGCAAGACTAACGACCATCAAACCGATCAAAAGCCAACTCAACACCTGAAAATGCTTGAACGCCGCGCGCGAAAGCGAAGGCGAAACCCTCAACAGTTTGCCCGCCAATTTCGCACGCATCTTCTGGTCAAAATTCGATTCGCACGGACGCAACGACACGGTCCGCGACACGCACGAAAGCGCCTCGAAAAAAAGCGCACGATGCGACGCGCTGAAAATCCCGAGAATCCCGAAGATTCCAAGCGCGATGAAACAAAACACCATGAAACGACCCAATCGATGGAAAAAAACCGGCGCGTGGAATCAGATCCCAAGCGCCTTCTTGATCGCCGGACGGTCAAAACCGATGATGACCTGATCGTCGATCTTGATGACCGGAACCCCCGTCTGACCCGACAACTGAATCATCTCGTTAATGCGATCCTGCTGGACCGACAGGTTCACCGACTCGAAATCCACCTTGTTCTCCTTGAGAAAATCCATGGCCATGTGACAATACGGGCACGTGGTCGTCGAATACACCGTCACTTTGTGCGACATACTACCCCTCCAATGTTTCGGACACCCGATATGCGTTGGTTTGTGTTTAATAGGCTTTCCCCAAATCGGGGCCCGCCTCACGCGACTTTTTGGGAGCCAATCTTTTATTAAAGAAAAAAAAAAAGAAAAAAGGGGGCCTTGCGGCCCGCGAATTTATCCGGTCAACGCGGCCTCAATGGCCTGCTTGAAAACCGAATACGGCTGCGCGCCCACCACGAGGGTTCCCGCCCCATTCGTCTTTCCGATGAAAAACGACGGAGTGCCGCCCACGCCGGCCGCGCTGCCCTGCGAAAACTCTTGATCCACCTTGGACTCGTACTTTTTCGCATCGAGGCACGAATTGAACTGGGTCTCGTTCATGCCCAAGTCTTTGGCCCACTGTTTGAGCGACGCATCCGACAACTGAGTCTGGTTCTCAAAGATCTTGTCGTGCAGTTCCCAAAACTTGTTCTGCTCGGCCGCACACTCGACCGCGAGCGCCGCGGGCTTGGCCTGCGGATGGAACGACAACGGGAAATGCTTGTACACCAAGCGCACCTTGCCCGTGTCAATATACTCCGACTTCAACTGCTTGTACGAATCGCTGTACCAGCGACCGCAAAAAGGACATTCCAAATCCGAAAACTCGACGATCGTGACCGGCGCCGAATCGGAACCCTTCACATGACCGCCCTCCTCAAGCCCCTTCAAGTTCGCCGTCGGCTCCGGAGTCGGAGACGGCGCCACCTGCGTGGGCGTCGGAACCGGCGAAGGCGAAGGCACCGACGGGACACCCCCCTGATACGCCGACGCCACCTTGTCAATTCCGGCCGCCAGCGTTCCCGCCGTAAAAAACAGCGTAATCGACAAAATGATCGAAGCGACCACGACACTGGACGCCAAAATAATGGTATTGTTGCTACCCGAATCCGACGTCACCGAATCCGCGGCCGCATGATGCTTTGCACTCATTTCAATCCTCCTACATGGAAAAGAATATGCGAAACCACAAAAGAAACCTATAAATACCGCTCGCAAAGCACAGGCGCCAAACACCCCCCACCCAAATTGTACCAAAATCCCCCACCGACTTTTTTGGATCGCCCAAACCCTTCGCGCCAAAAAAAAAAGGCAAAAAAAAATGCGAACGACCAAAAACCACCCAAGCCAAACCCGTTTAGACCGGATTCTTCCCAACAACAAGCCAATCCAAACCAAGGTCGTGGATCTGAAAACCCTTCTTTTTGAGGATCTCCAACCACGCGCTTATTTTCCCCCGCTTGAAAAACGATAACGCCACCGGCGCCCCCGGTTTAGAAACCCGACAAATCTCCGGCCACGCCCGCAAGGCATCGCAATGATGCAACGCGGTCGCGGACACCACCGCATCAAACACCGATCGTGCAAAAGGCAACGCCTCCGCTTTTCCAATCGCCTTCAAACCCGGCGCATGCCCCAAAAGGCCCGCCGACGGATCCACACAAACCACTTGACAATCCGGAAAAAAACCCGCGGACCACCCCGGACCCGCGCCCACATCAAGCAATAGCCCGCGCGGATCAAACAAACCACGAATCCGCGCCCATTTTTCCAACTGCTCGCCCCGATGCAAGCGCACATACCCGTTCGCCCAATCGTCGTACCCCAAGCGATTCCCCAAAGGCATATCATGGCTTTTTTAATCCTAAACCGCTAAAAACTAGCGCGTATGCCCACCCTAACCGTATTCGAATCCATGAAAGTCCTGCGCAAATACGGCATCCCGGTCGCCGAGTCCGTTCTCGTGCGCCAACCAAACGAACTCAAAAACGCGATCGACACCCTCGGCTACCCGCTCGCCATGAAACTCGTCTCAAGCACAATCAGCCACAAAACCGACGTCGGCGGAGTCAAACTCTTCCTCAAAACCGCCGACGAAACCGAACACGCATTCGTTGAACTCCAACAAATCAACGGATTCGAAGCCGCACTCGTTCAACACCAGCACAAAGGCGTCGAACTCATCGTCGGCGGCAAAGTCGACGCCCAATTCGGCCCCAGCCTCCTCTTTGGAATCGGCGGGGTCTTCGTCGAAATCTTTCAAGACGTCTCCATGCGCATCTGCCCCATCGACGAAACCGACGCCATAAAAATGATCCACGAAATCAAAGGCTACCCCCTCCTCGCCGGCGCCCGCGGACTCCTCCCCGTCAACCAAAAAGCCCTCGTCGACGTACTCCTCAAAACCAGCCAGCTCATGATGAACGAAAACATCGACGAACTCGACATCAACCCACTCATCGCCACAAGCGAAATTGCCGTCGCCGTCGACGCCCGCATCGTCACCAAAGAAAAAACACCCCAACTCGCACCCAGCCAAATCCACACCGGATAACCCCCGACTGCCC
>JAANMU010003109.1_pt1 | contig 11183 bp, 7 predicted proteins | sample 7279701 | NCBI WGS metagenome assembly JAANMU01 (sample SAMN14094539, study PRJNA606508) | bioreactor metagenome | isolation source: A lab-scale SPAN reactor treating ammonium-rich wastewater day 57 | place: Ireland: Galway | collected 2017-03-13 | reverse complement strand
GGCTGCCTGCGGGTGCCGCGGCGTTCCTTGGCCTGCTCAGTCCCGTGGTGGCCATCGTTCTTGGCTGGGCCGCCATGGGGCAGGTGCTCGGGCCATGGCAATTGGTGGGCGTGGCTGTGGTCCTGGCATCAGTCATTGCCGGCGTGGGCATGAAAGGCTGGGGCCATGACACAGGAAAAGAACACTCAGGGCCAGCCGGTGCTGGCGACGCTTGCGCTCGCAGGCCGGAACTTTGCGCTGCGCCGGGCGGAGGCGTCCGACGTCGGGCCCATCGTTGAGCTGACGGCGCGCGATCAGCTGAGGGCCTCCGTTGATTCCGCGGCCCCGGAGAAAAGGGAGCCTTACGTTGCTGCCTTCAGTGCGATTGATGCAGATCCGGCCCATCTGCTTTGCGTGGTGGACTCGCCCGAGGGAACCTTGGCGGGGACTATGCAGCTGACGTTTTTGCCGGGACTTGCGCGCGGGGGCGCGACGAGGATGCAGATTGAGGCTGTCCGCGTGGACGAGACGTTGCGCGGCATCGGACTCGGCTCGGCCATGATGCGGTGGGCTGTTGACGAGGCACGGCGGCGGGGCGCCTCGCTGGTGCAGCTGACCAGCGACAATGCGCGGCCGGATGCACATCGATTCTATGACCGTCTGGGGTTTGTCCAATCCCATGCCGGGTTCAAACTGCTGCTGGACTGAGGCTCGGGGCCATCTGCGTCGCGGAGCGGCTGTGGCACGTGGCTGGCCGGGCCGTTTTCGGGCCGGTTCGGCGTTTTGAGGGCATTCATTCCTCCACAAGTGGAGCCAGCCCTGGGGTTGTCCACAGATTTCCGCAGGAGGGCCTGGCGGGCTGCAAAATGTCCGTGGCTGCCCGTACGGTTGATGTATTGGCAGGGTACGGACAGGTCCGAATATGAGTTCCATATTGGACGGCTCCAGGCCTGCAGGGAATGCATCGGTGCGTCAGGGCCGGCGCTGGACTGGCAAGGTGGTGAACGGCATGGCGGCACCGGAATGGCATGATCCCACGGACCGCGATGCCGCCCGCCCGGCATCCGCGGGCCAGGATGTTGCCGGTCCCGGTGCCGCGGCAGCGCTGCCCGGCATGGATTCGCAGGCCAGGACATGGGCTTCTGACAACGACTGTCCCATGCCCGTGCAGGATCCCTCAGGGCGGGGCGCCGCCGCCATGGTCCGGTGCCAGGACATGCTCGACTTGGGCCGTGCGGCACAGGAAACGTGCGGGGCATTCTTTGACCCGATCGTGCTGGCGCAACTGGATGCGGCATTGGCCCATGAGTTGGCACTGCGGGACCAGCAAAGCGCCGTGGAGGCTGCGGCGGACTTGGATGCGGCAGTTCGCAACGACCGCGACGGTATGGCACTGGCGCAACTCAGGAGGCGCGTCGCCTCGACCGCTGCCTCCGCCGAAAAGTCCCAGAGGCAGGCCCAGCTCGCCTTGGACGTCGTAACGGCACTTGACGATTCCGTCGGTGGGGCCTTTGATCCGGAGACGGTCCGCCAGCTCTCCGGTGCGGGCCTGGTGGATGTGATTGACATGGTGGAAAAGGTGAAGAATTCGTTTTCTGCGGTCCAGGCGCATGCGCAGGCATTGTTTGTTGCCGAGCAGCGCCTGGCGCAGGCGCGTGCGGGGATGCCGAAGGAAAGGTTGGGTCGCGGTGTTGCCCACCAGGTTGCGCTGGCCAGGCACGAGGCGCCCCATCGCGGGAGGTACCTGTGCGAACTCTCAGAAGTTGTGGTGCGGGAAATGCCATGCACCATGGAGGCTTTTGCGCAGGGCCGGATCAGTGAATACAAGGCAGGGCTTCTGGCCAAGGAAACCGCCTTTCTGTCCTACGAGCACCGTGCCGCGGTTGACCAGGAGATCTGCGGGGACCTTGATGCTGTTGAGCTGATGGGCAACCGGGAGTTGGCTGCCGCGGCCCGGAAGGCGGCCTGCGCCTTGGACCCGCAGTCGTTCATCAAACGCCACGAGAAGGCAGTCGGGGACAGGTTTGTCTCACTTCGCCCGGCGGCGGACGGCATGACGTACCTGACTGCCTTGATTCCACTGAAACAAGGAGTTCGCATTATTGCCACCCTGACCAAGGTGGCGGACAGCCGCAAGGCAGCAGGTGACGAGCGGGGCAAGGGGCAGGTCATGGCGGATGCGCTCATGCACCGGCTGATCAACCATGCCCCTTGCGCTGACGGTGCCGGGACCATCAGCGACCACTGGGGTGTTCCAGCCGGCAGTCCTGTCAATACCGGGGCAATCCTGCAGCCCACGGCCGCCGAATCGCAATTGTGCACCACGGTGGACGAGGCCAATATTGCCTTGGAACTGGTCATGACAGACCGTTCACTCTTTGGCGGGGACAACGACCCCGCAATTCTGGTTGGCCATGAACCCATCCCGGCACCCATGGCGCGCAACATGGTCCTCGATGAAGGGCCTCAACAAGTTTGGCTTAAACGCTTGTTCACCCATCCCTCCACCAACCAGCTCATGGCAATGGACTCCCAAGCCAGGCTGTTCCCGGAAGGAATGAAACAGTTTCTTCGGGCGCAGGACCAGCGGTGCCGGGAACCTTACTGTGACGCGCCCATTCGGGAATATGATCACATCAAGGCCTTCGCGGCCGGCGGTTGCACCTCCATCGACAATGGGCAGGGGCTGTGCGCTGACTGCAACCAGGCGAAAGAGGCGCCGGGCTGGTCGACAACGCGAAGTCCGGCCGGCGTGGAGGGCGGCGGAAGCCCGCGCGCCACCGAAATCACGACACCTACAGGCCATCGATACGTGTCTGTCGGGCCTCCGCTGTCAGGACCGGCGGCACCGCCCGGACCGCGCAGGAAGCCGCGATAGGCTACGCCAGCCGTACGGCCCGCAGCACCTCGTCATGGATCGTGATGCTGTGGCCGTCTGCGTCGAGTCCGCCCCGTGGCCGGGCCTCAGCGACGCAAATGCGCCACATGTCCTGAGGCAGGGAGGCGGCAATGTCGATGGCCCTGAAATAGAGTCCGTCACCCTGCGGTCTCCGGGCGCCGGCTTGGATGTCAGCCGCCGAATGGCCCACGATCAGCAGGGAGCCGCCTCTGGCGACCGACGTGGCGAGCCGCAGGAACAAGGGCTCCCGATCTTCACTCGGCAGGTGCATGAACTGGGCGGTGACCAGGTCGAAAGACGAAGCCGGAGGCGTCCATTGCAGGAGGTTGTGGTGCTCCCAGGCGATGGAGCCGGGGAATGCCTGCGACGATGTGTGCTGCCGGGCCCGGCGGAGTGCCACATTCGAGAAGTCAACGGCAGTGACCTGCCAGCCCTGTCGGGCCAGCCACATGGAGTCTGCACCCTCGCCGCATCCCACGTCCAGGGCACGGCCAGGGGGCATCCCTGAAATTTCGGACACCAGCTGAGGGTTGGGTTGGCCACTCCAGACGGCCTCGCTGCCGCTGTACCGCTCATCCCAAAATGACTCGCCAAAACTCTGCACCATGTGAAAAGCCTATACCGCCGGGTGCTCCCGGACGGCGTGGATGCACCGCAGTTAACATTTCTATCTGCCGGACCGCATTTTCAAAGGAATTGGCTACCATGGAGGCATGGCGGGAAAGTCCATGTTTTATTGGGTCTCGGGGAAAGAATAATTCCATGGGTGATGCGGGGAAATCATTTTTTGGACGTGAAAAAGAACTGCTTTTCTTTGAACGACTTTTGGCGGCACGTCCTGCTGACAGGTCATCCGTTGTAGTTGTCCGCGGGGGCAGCGGCCTGGGGAAGACTCGTCTGTTGCAAGAATTTGGCGAGGTGGCCAGGCGAAATGGCGTTGTTGCTGTTTATGGTTCAGCGTTCCGGGCGGTGCGGGGCAGGGCTTACGGAATTTGGGAACAAATTGTCGGCGAGCTGGCTTCTGTAATTCTTCCGGTCGCTGATAATGGAGACCTGGAACTCTCGTTTCGTTCCGGCACTCAATCCGTGGACCGTGCCGAGTTTTTTGGTGAAGCTGCCGATCATCTGCGGGATGCAGCTGGCGCACGCCCGCTGGTTGTTCTCTTGGACAACCTGGAACATGCAGATGCTGAATCGCTTCTCATGCTGCGCTACCTCGGGGCGGAACTGGCCCAGGAACCATGCATTTTTATCGGTGCCCTGGGAACGGGCGTGACTGGCATCGGCACGACCCCGGCAAAACAGTTGGAAAAACTGCTGGGAGCCGCTCACGTCATTGAATTGGAGGGTCTGGGCCACGAGGCAATTGACTCCATGGTGGGCCGCGCCGAGGCGGTGGCCTTCCTCCAAGAAGTCAGTGGAGGCAACCCGTTGATGATCACGGAGCTGCTGGCCTCGGGGCAGATGCTCCGAGGCAGGCTTCCGATGGAGCAGCATGCGGACTTCCTCGCCCTTGCCGAGGTAAGGCTGGCCGCATTGGATCCAGATGTGGTTGGAATGCTCGTGGCACTGGCCGTGTTCGAACGTCCGCCCACGTTGGAGGAGCTGGCCGGGTGTGCCGCGCAGCCGGTTCATGAAACAGCCGGGGCCTTGGACCTGGCCGTCGCCGGCGGAATTGTGGCCAAGATTTCCCGAGGGCCCTATTCCGGTCATTTCGAGCTGGTCCACGCCATGATGCGCGCAGCCGTCTTGGATTGGGCTGCACTGTCCCAAATCGAGGCTGCCCGGCAGAGACGGGTGGCGGACCCTTCACTGAACCCGGCCGAGCGTGCCCGGCACCTGTTGTTGATGCAAGGGTCGGTGACGGAGCGCCTGCAAGCCGTCCTTGATGCTGCCAACGAGTCATTGGAATCGTTCGCCTTTGAGGAGGCCGTGGAATTGGGGGAACTTGCCTTGGCATCGCTTCCTGACCACGGGCCCGGCGGAGGGCCGACGGCGGCGAGGATCGCTTTGGCCGTTGGACAGGCGTACTGGCGCATTGGGAGCCACGCCCGTGCCGAAGAAAGTTACCGCCGGGCGTCCCAATTGCTGGGCCGCTCGGGCTACATTGAGGTCGACTACCTGATTGCCTTGGGCCCGCACCTGGAATTTGACTTGTCGGGACTCGCCGCGACCCAAAGGGCGCAACAGTGCCTGGCCGCCCTGTCAGACGGTCGCCTGGTGGACGGCGTGCAAAGGGTCAAGCTGTTGGCCACGCTGGCGCTCGCCCAAGATTCACTGGATCCCGAACAGGCCATGGTGGCCGCCGCCGAAGCCATGGCCGCCTCAGCGTTGGTGGACGATCCGGTGGCGAGGGCGTATGCAATGGCCGCCACGGCCATGACCGACATGTCGCCCCATACTGTGGGCATGCGGCACGACGCCGCCCGGCACATCCTGGCCGTTGTTGAGCAGCACGACGAATTCCGTCTGGCCTCCGTGGGATATTTCCTGCTGCTCAGGTCATTGCTGGAAAAGGGGGACATACAGGAGCTGGATCTGCAGCTGACCCACCGCAGCGACGTCCTGGACAGGTTTCCCGAACTGCATCAAAGCAAGCAGGCCCACTGGTTCAGGTGCCTGCGCGCAATTTTGGATGGCGACACAGTCCTGGCGGAGCAGCTGGTGTTGGCAGCACATGCCGAGGCCTCGGCGACGCAGGAGGCCAGTGCAGATGCGGTGCTTCGTGGCCAGATGGGCATCATCCGCTGGATGCAGGGCCAGATCGGTGACGTTGAAGGAAGTTTCCTGCGCGCCCGCCGGGAGAACCCGGAAGAACGGATATGGGCGGCGTCTCTGGTGTGGCTGTGGCACAAGCAGGGCCGGGACGATGCCGCCGTCCGATTGCTGGAGACGCTGACAGACCTTGACGCCATTCCCCGGAACCGGATGTGGCTTTCCACCATGACTGCCCTGGCGGAGATTGCCAGTGAGATGGGGAGTGAACAATTCGCCCGTGGTATCCGCGACGCACTGCTTCCGTATGCCCAGCAGGTGATCCCGCTCGGCGTAGGTGTGGCCTTTTGGGGCACGGTGGGGCGCAGCCTGGGCCTGCTTGCTGAACGGCTCGGCCTGGTGGACGAGGCCCGGGAACATTTGCGCACGGCCATGGAAATCAGCGCCCGTTCGGGTGCACAGGCGTGGCTGGCGGAGGCCCAGATCGAGTATGCGGAATTCAGCCTGCGGCATGCGGAGAGCCGGAACTATTGCCCGGCAGAGGCCAGGCAGCTGCTGGAGCAGGCACTGGTGTCTGCCAATCGGCGTAGTTTTCGCCTGCTGCAGGTTAGGGCGGAGTCGGTGCTGTCCAGGCTGGAGGCAGATCCCGCTGCTGGAGGGCCGCAGGTGATCACCGCAGCTCCCTCGCAGGGGCACGCACCCGCGGACGGGCGGGCCCGGGTCCGTGTCATGGGTGCGTTCGACGTTGTTTCCCACCAGGGGCAGCGGGCCCGCTGGACATCCCGGAAGGCGCGCGAGCTGCTGAAGATTCTGGTGAGTATGCGCGGGGTCCCCACATCCCGGGAAGTTTTCATGGATGCGTTGTGGCCGGGGCAGGCGCCGGAGGCGCTGGCCAACCGTTTTGCCGTGGCCATCAACACGGTCAGGCGGGCCATGGATCCGGCCCGTGATTTCCCGCCCCATCATTTCCTGGTGGTCGATGCGGAGTCGGTCCGGCTGCAGCTGGACCATGTGGACGTCGATGTTGAGGTGTTCATGGCGTTGGCGCGCGGTACATCGGAATCTCAGCTGCGCCGTGCTGCACAGCTCTACGTAGGTGACGTGTTTGCCGAGGAGCCCTATGCGGACTGGGCCGGCGCGTTGCGGCATGAGGCGCAGCTGACTTATTGCCAGTTGGCCCTGGTGCTGGCCCGGCAGGACGCCGGGGCGGGGGACCTGCTTTCCGCCAGCCAGCTGTATCGGGCAGTGCTGGATATTGAACCGGAAAACCGCGACGCCGGGCAGGGCCTGCTGGAAGCCTTGACGGCAATGGGCGCCCACGGCCAGGCGCGGGAAGTTGCCGGTCGGATGGGTGCGTGGGAGCAGGAGGCTGCGGCCGCCACGCTCTGAGCGGCCTGCGGCCGGGCCCGGCTACGTCGTGAGCGCCGCCCGCTCGTCATCCCGCGGGGCATGGACCACGGGATTGGTGCCGCCGTCAAACGTCTTGACCGGGCGCAGGGCATTCCATGCCTCCCAGCCCGGGCTGCCGGACGTGGCGAAATCGACCCAGGCACGGTGCATCTGGGCGGCCAGTTCCTGAGGTGCGGTGCTGCCGGCCAGGCCCAGGGAGTCAGGGGAGGCCAGGTCGTCAAAGACAAAGCCAAGTTCGACGGCGTGTGCCGCCCGCAGGTGCTCCACCGGGCTCTCCCACGCGAATTCGTAGACGTAGGTGGGGGCGGGGCCGGACAGCCGGGCATCTGCGAGCTGGTTCATGGGCACCCGCAGAAGCTTGTCCGTGGCGAGTGCGCCCAGAATTTCTCCGGTCACGGAGTAGGGGCGGTTGCGCTTGAACAGCTTGACGGCGGCAGCGGTGATGCCGACTTTGCGGCGGGCAACGGCCAGATGCAGGGACTTCAGCTTCATGACCAGCCCGGACGGCACCAGCCAGAGCCTTGCCTCATCGGTGGTGGTGCCAATCAGCAGCGGGATCCCGGAACCGGCACCGGAGGCAAGCGCCTCGGCGGGGCCGGCCGGCACCAGTGAGTCATCCAGGGCCAGGGCATAGGAGGGGCCGCCTTCGAGCGGTGTGGATCCGGCCGTCACCCGTTCCTGTGCCGCAAGCAGTTCGGCCGGGGTGTGTGCTGCAAAGGCTTCCCGGGTGGCGGGGATCTTTAGGTCCCTGGCGATCTTCTTGGTGATTCGCCCTGCCTTGTCCGCAGGATCGGCTGTCAGGGGCCCGCTTTGGATGATGGCACGGCTGAACAACAATTCCGCGTTGGGGTGGGCCAGCAGGGCTGCCACTGTATTGCCGCCGGCGGACTGGCCAAATACCGTCACCCGGCCGGGGTCGCCGCCAAACGCCGTGATTTCCCGCTGCACCCAGTGCAGCGCGGCCAGCTGGTCCGCGAGGCCAAGGTTCAGCGGCGCACCCGCCAGGACGGAGAAGCCCTCGGCGCCCAGCCGGTAGTTCACCGCGACGTATACAATCCCGTCCCGGGCAAAGGAGCCACCGCGATATCCTGCCAGGGCGTTCGAGCCGTGCTGCAGGGAGCCGCCGTGGAACCAGACCATGACAGGGCGCAACTGCTGATCCTGTCTTGCCGGTGCCACGATGTTCAGGTTCAGGAACTTGTCGCCGCTGACAATGACGGTGGGCAGCACCCGTGCGATCGCGCCGGCGTAGGGGTTCTGCGGCGCGGTGGGGCCAAGCTCCGTGGCATCGAGGACGCCGTCCCATGCCGGCGCCGGCGCCGGCATGGCGAACCGCAGGTGGCCAACAGGTGCGGCACCGTAGGGAATGCCCAAATAATGCTCGACGCCGTCTCTCGCCAACCCTCGAACCTTGCCACAGGAGGTGGAGGCGATGGGGCCCACGGCCGGGCCTGCGTCGTGCTCTGACATGGGGACTCCTTGGGCCGGTGACGATGGCTTCACCCTAACAGGGCTGCCGGATCCCGCGGGAGATGTGCGGCTACACCTCGGCCGGCATGTTCGGCAGCGGCTGGTGGGTGGTGACGGCCAAACGGTTCCAGACGTTGATGGCTGAAATCGCCATGAGCAGCATCGGCAATTCCTTGCCGGGGAACTGGGTCGCGGCGTCGTTCCACACCTTGTCGGGGACACCGCCGTCGTGGATCAAGGTGACGGCCTCGGTCAGTGCGATGGCCGCCTGCTCCCGTGCGGAAAACAGGTCCGTGGCTTCGCGCCAGCCGGCCAGGACATCGAGGCGGCGGTTGTCCACACCGGCTTCGCGGGCTTCCCGCCCGTGCATGTCGAGGCAGTAGGCGCATCCGTTGATTTGGGAAGCGCGCATCTTCACCAAGCCCAGCAAATCCTCGCCGAGGGTGCCGCTGTGGATGTACTTTTCCATGGCATACATGGATTGGTAGGCCTGGGGATCGATCTCATTGACGTTCAGGCGTTCGGTGGCCATGACGGATCCTTCTTTCTTGTGAAAAGTTTCCTTTGGTACCTTTCAGCCAACTCCCCGTCCGCCCGGCTGGCAAGGGCAGGCGCGGGCATGGTGTGCCGTCGCCGAGACAGCTGCCCTGCGCCCGGTCCCGGAAACGGGAGGCCTACCCGCCGGGCCCTTTCGTGCTGCGGATCAGCTCCTGGTACCAGTAGTAGGAGTCCTTGGGAGTGCGCTTCTGTGTCTCGTAGTCGATGTGGATGAGTCCGAAGCGCTGGGAGAAGCCCACGGCCCATTCAAAGTTGTCCATGAGCGACCAGTGGAAGTAGCCGCGCACGTCCACTCCGGCGTCCATGGCGGACTTCAGCGCCCGCAGGTGGGCGTCCGTGTATTCGATGCGGCGCAGGTCCCGCACCCGCCCTTCGCTGTCCGGTCCGTCATTGATGGCGGCGCCGTTCTCCGTGATGTAGATGGGCGGCAGCTTCTCGCCATAGCGTTCCTTGAAGCCCAACAGCAGTTCGGTGAAGGCCTCGGGGACCACTGGCCAGTCGAAATCGGTGCGGGGGTAGCCCTCCAGCTCCCGCAGGGAGAACGGCAGGGAGTCGTCGAGCTCGTGCCCGTCGACCAGCGCGGCCTCGCCGGACGTTGGCGCACCCACCAGCGTGGGGTTGTAGGTGTTGATGCCGTACCAGTCGATCGGTGTGGAAATGATGTCCAGGTCGCTTTCGGGGATCGGCGGCAGGAAAGGTGCCAGTTCCTCCGGGTAGGCGCCCTTGAGGATGGGGTCGGCGAAGACCCAGTTGGCGATGTTGTCGTAGAGCCCGGCTGCCTGGAGGTCTTCCTCATGCTCGCTGGCCGGCCACGTGACGGCGTGGTTGTTGGCGATGCCAATGTTGGAAGCACCCGCCGAGCGCAGCGCCTGCACGCCCAGCCCGTGGGCCAGCAGCAGGTGGTGGGCTGCGGGCAGTGCATCAAAGCCGAGGGAGAGCCCGGGGGCCTGGATGCCGGCGCCGTATCCGAGCATGGTCAGCACCACCGGCTCGTTGATGGTGATCCAGCGCGGAATCCTGTCCGCAAAGTGTCCGCCCACAATCTGCGCATATTCCGCAAAGCGTTCGGCCGTGTCCCGGTTGAGCCAGCCGCCGGCCTGCTCCAGCTCCAGGGGCGTGTCCCAGTGGAACAGGGTGGGGCTGGGCGTGATGCCGGCTTCCAGCAGGCCGTCCACCAGCTTGTCGTAAAAGCCAAGCCCGACGGCGTTCACCGCACCTTTGCCGCCCGGCTGGATGCGGGACCACGAGAAACTGAACCGGTATGCGTCAACACCCAGTTCCTTCATCAGGGCGGTGTCTTCGGGGTAGCGGTGGTAATGGTCGCAGGCAATCTCACCGGTGTCGCCGTTGACGATCCGGCCGGGTTCTGCCACGAATGCGTCCCAGGTGGAGGGGCCCCGGCCCCCTTCCCTGACTGCGCCTTCAATCTGGTAGGAGGCAGTGGACACGCCCCAGACAAAGTCGGACGGGAACTGTGGGAAAGCAGGCTTGTTCATGGAGACCTTTCAGGGCGGCAGTCGGCATTGACATGCGTGGCCTGAGCTTTTCGAATGCTGCCTGGAAAGTCAATGGCCTGCTGCCATAGGTCGAGGCTTTGACAGCCGGCTGAAGGCCCGCCTAAAGGTTCAGCGTCGTTCGGATGGCCAGGTGGTCGCTGGCACCGGCCTGAAACACTTCGTTGGACGTTGCGGTCATGCCCCGCTGCAGCAGGTGGTCCAGCCTTGCTACGGGAAAAGGCGAGACCGGCCACGTGAAGCCGGCCAGTCCGCCGTCGATGTTGGGTTCGCTCAGCAGCTGGGTGAGCGGGGCGAAGTTGCGGTCTGTGGTTGCTGCGTTGAAGTCGCCCACGGCGATCATCCGCTCGCTGGTGTCTGCCGCAACGATCCCGGCAAGGGCCGCCAGCATGGTGTCCCGCTCGGCGTGCTGGGACGGGCGTGCCGATGCTGCATGGACTACGTAGATGCGGACCAGCCCGGCGGGAGTTTCGAGGTCGGCGGAAAGTGCCCGGTTCCAGCCCAGGCCCAGGTCCTGCGGTTGTGCATTGCTGATGGGGTAGATGCTCCACAGGCCCACCGTGCCGATGCGATAGGAGTATTGGTAGGCGGGGTCGAGCACGGCGCCAACTGAGTTGCGGGAGGCGCCGTCGATTTCC
>JAANMU010003106.1_pt1 | contig 11188 bp, 10 predicted proteins | sample 7279701 | NCBI WGS metagenome assembly JAANMU01 (sample SAMN14094539, study PRJNA606508) | bioreactor metagenome | isolation source: A lab-scale SPAN reactor treating ammonium-rich wastewater day 57 | place: Ireland: Galway | collected 2017-03-13 | reverse complement strand
GGGGCGTTGCGGCCAGCCTCGGGGATATTGAGCAGGTTGTCATGCGGGCCGAAGACGAGCACGCAGACGATGTTGTCGCGGGTGAGCATCCAGCGCACGAGCGCGAGGCTCTCCGGCTCGGAGAGCGAATAGAGCCCCGCTCCGTCGGTGTGCTCGGGCCAGAGGGCTGGGAAGTTCATGTTCAGGTCCACGCCCCCGCCCGCGCTCCCGTGCGCGCCATCCTCGTTGAAACGTCCGTCGCCGTCGGCGTCACGTCCTTCGATCAGAACGGCGTGCGTCGGCGCCTCGCCCTTCGCAGCCTCGGGCTTGCGCATGATGCGTGGATCGTCGGGGTCCGCGACGAGGTCGGCGCGCAGGCCTGTCGCCGGGGCCGGATGCTTGATCCGCATCATGGTGATGAGGCCGTCGCCGTTCAGATCGTTTGCCGGGTCTTCATTGACGCGCCCGTCGCGGTCGGCGTCGTACTCGACGACGGTGCGGCCGAAGTCGGACTTCGGTGTGCCCTCGCGCGCGAAGAAAGCGGCGTTGTCGGGGTTCAGGTCCGGGATGATGTAGACCGTGCGCTCACGCAACAGGTCGGCGTGCTTCGTCACGAGACGATCGACGAGCGAACGCGCGACGCGCGGACCGATCTCGTGACGACCGTCCAGGCCAGCGACAACGAGCAGCGCGGGACGCTGATCGGGCGTGCGGCCCAGCGAGTCCGGCTCGGGGTGCCCGAGCCGAAGCAACTGCAGCGCGCGGCCGGACCGGCTCTTGCCGATGGACGTGACCTCGACCAACCGCTCTGTAGAGTCCTGCGCCGAGGCACCGGCAAGAAGACCGAAGACAACGGCAGACGCGACGAGCACGGACCTACGCATATCGCCTCCCTGGGCGGTGTCGAGCGGAGACAGAGGCGGAGAAGATAGCAGGAAGGGATGCGCGTGCCGTCGCGTCCTGTGTGTGAAGGTGGGATAGATGGTGGAAAGCGGCTGCGCGGCAAGTCGAGATTGGCCAGTTTTAGCCGTTCTGCCCAACCTAAACCCCTGATATTGGATATTAGTGTCGGCTAATATACGAGTATACTGCGAACAAACTGCCGAATGCGGTTGACAGGAGAGCCGTGCTTCGACGATTATGGGGGGTCGGCCGGGGCTTCGTGGGGAGCGTGGGACCGGCTGCAAAAGCGCAGGGAGGTGGTCATGGATAAGACCCAGAGCGGATCGGGCATCTTCCGGCTGAACGATGGGGACGTCGCGCAGTTCCGGGCCGACACGGACCAGCGGGGAGACTGGTACGTCTGGCGCCGGATGAGCGCAAACGGCTGGGCGACGCTGAGGCGCTGCGATAGCCGCGAAGAGGCCATCGAGTTGGCCCAGTCCCTGAACGAGGATCCCGACGCCGTCCTTGCGTAACGGGGCTGCGGCCCCCTTCTCGCACCAGCCCCCACCCGCCACCCTCGGCACCCGACGGAGGTTTGTCGGTACAAACATGCGCTCAGGCTGTCCCCCGGTTTCCGGCGGACCGGCCGGCCATGAAGGAGCCGACGCGATGAACCACAACAGAGATATCCGGCGCCTCACGCGGGGAACGGCCGTCTTGACCTGTGCGTCGCTGCTGGCGGTCTCGATCGGCGCGTGCGAGTCCAGCCCGCCGCGCCGCGAGACCGGCGACTCGGGGGGGCGGATCAACCCCTACGCGACCACACCGGCGGATCGTTCATCGAGCGCGGCAAACGCGGCTTCGCTCTGGGAGTTCTCCGACCAGGTGGCGGACGCGCTCGCCGCCCGCATCGCGCAGATCCCGGAAATCCGCAATGCTCCGTACAAGGTCGTGATCGAACTGGGCGACATCGAGAACATGACCAACACGCCCCGGCAGGACTTCGAGCTGATCCAGCGGCGGTTGCGCGGGCGCCTGCTCACCAGCGATACGGTGACCGCCAAGGCCCGCTTCGTCGAGGGTGCACGCACGATGGATCGTGAGAAGGACCGCGTGCAGGCCGGCGGCGGTGCGGGGGGAATGACCGACCGCTACGACGAGCGGTTGACCTACGTGCTGCGCGGGTCGTTCTACGAGTCCACGCGCGGCGGCGGGCAGGTGAGCCGGTACTACTTCGAGTTCAACCTCGTCAACCTCCAGTCGCGCGACATCGTCTTCAACGAGTCGTTCGACCTCGCCCAGCAGCGCTGAGCGTGCGACGAGGCGCACCATGCCCGCCCGCCTGCTGAGCCTGTGCATCGCGGCCGCGTGCGTGATGAGCGCGTGCACGGCTTCCGGACCGTCGAAGCAGACAACTCGTCTGCGGCACAGCGACCTCGCGCTTGCGGGCGCAGAGATGCGCGAGCAACTCGCCACGGCGACGTTTCTGGAGGGGCGCACGCCGGAGTCGCCGCCGATACGGATCGTGATCCGGCGGCTCGAGAACCTGTCGAGCGACCGCGTGCCCATCGCCGAGCAGTGGGCGATGGTGTCGGGGCTGATCGCGGATCGGGATGTGCAGCAGGCGGCGCGGGAGCGCGGGGTCGTGTTTCAACTGCCGCCGGAGAAGGCCTCGCTGCTCCGCGAAACGGGGGTTGAGTACCCGGACCTGCTGCCGGAGCACTATCCCACACACGTGCTGCGGGCGTCGATCCGATCGCTGGTGCGCGGCGGGGCCGTGCGCGGTTCGGGGCCGGCGGACGTGCGCAAGGACGTGTACCTGATCTCGTATGAAGTCGAAGAGATCGACTCACGCGAAGTCGTGTGGCAGGCGGACGTGGAGTTCGCACGCGAGGCGAAGGGGCTGCTCGTGGATTGAGCATGGAGGGAGAAGTGGCAGATTGGCAGTGTGGTGAAGCAGGCGATGACACCCCGTTGCATCCATCTCCGATCCCATCACCATCTTCGCGGACTTCGCGTTCCAGTCCTGATTGAGCGTGGCATCATGCTCCTTCGAACGGTACAGATTGCGGCACTGGCGGTCGCGTGCATTGCGGCGGGGTGTGCTTCGTATCGCCCCGACGCCTCGGTGATGAGCGATGTGTCGCGGGGGCGGTACGGGGATGCGCGAGGTCGCATCGCGGCGACCCTGCCGTCGAGCCGGTCCGACCCCGTCTACCTGCTTGCTCGCACGAAGGCAGGGATCATCGCGCTGGCGGACGGGCTGCCAGAGGCCGCGGAGCCGCACCTGGCCGAGGTCTACGACCTGCTGCGGACCCAGGGATTGAACGCGGATAAGACCGTGCCGTCGGTGGTGGTGCACGAGGGCGTACGCATCTGGAAAGGCGAGCCGTTCGAGCAGGCGATGGGGTACGCCTACGTCGCTGTGCATGACATGGTGATGGCGGACTGGGGGAACGCGCGTGCTGCGGCGGGAGATTCGATCTTTCTGCTGCGCGATTTCGGACGTGCGGGCGACGGTCGCTCGCTGACCTCGATCGAACTTGCGAAGCGCGCCGCGGAGCGCGACCGCGACGGCGGCGACTACCTCTCGACCGAATACACCGCTGTCGAGTCCGATTTCGCGCTCGGCTACCTGCTCGCGGGCGTGGCGAACCGGATGCTCGACCGGCCCGAAGAGGCCGCGGAGCACTTCGCCAAGGCCGCGGCGATCGCGCCGCACCTGGCGTCGCTCGCGTCCATGCTCGAGCACGGCGACTACGACACGCTGCTCATCGTTGACACTGGCTTCGGGCCGGAGAAGATCGCCACGGGGCAGGACGGTGTCGTCGCGGCGTTCGTGCCGCGGGACCGCGGCGCCGCGAGCGGGCTGGTCGTGCAGCAGCGCGGGCGTGCGTACACCGAGCTGCCTCCCGCGTGCGACCTGAACGAGATGGCGATGGACCACCGCTGGAACAACCTTGAGGACGTGCGGCGCGTGAAGAGTCTGCTCGGGTCCGGGATGATGGTTGCCGGGGCGGCGGTGGCGATCGGATCGAACGACACAGAAACGCAACTCGCGGGACTCGGGATGCTGCTCGCGGGTATGGCGGTGCGCGCCGGCTCGAAGGCGGACACGCGGCACAACGAACTGCTCCCGCGGTTCGTGTATCTCGTGCCGATCCGTGCGAGCGACGGCCCGGTGACGCTGCAGGTGGCCGGCAAGCCCGGGACGCGACTCGCGCTTGCCGGCCTGCCGTCGCCGGGAAGCGGCGAGACAACGACGGTGCGATACGTGCGCCTGCTGACGGACCCTGACGGCACCGGGTTCGCGCCCGCGTGGGCAGCGTCAGGGCGCATCCTGTATGCGAATGACGAGACGGGCGCGCTCGACGCGCCGACGCTGCCGTACATCCTCGGCGGGCGGTGCGTGCGCACGCCGACGCCGGACCTGCTCGTCGAGTATCAGCGGGCGGGTTTGCCGGATGACGTCTCGTTCGGGCAACTCCTCGAACTCTACCGGCTCGAAGGGCTGGAGCCGCTGCCCGGCCCGGAGCGCAGGCGGGCACGTGGGCACGTGCTCGAAGGTGGGAGGACGGTCTTCACGCCACAGGCGGGATCGGCGGCGTTCGCGCGGCTGTTCGGGCAGGAGCACCCGGCGTACGCTCCGCGCTCGCGCGAGGTGCGCGAGTTGGTGGCCCGCATCGGCGCCGGTGGGAAGCATGAGGAATAAGAGGGCATCAACCCGCGCTTCGGGACGCGGTATCAGTCGACGCACAGACGCAAGGAGACGACCATGGCACCTCGCACACGCACGAACGCGCTCACGGCGACGATAGCGCTCGGTTGCCTGCTCGGCGCGGCCGCGTGCCAGAGCAGCGCGCCGCCCTACCGCGGCCGGGTGGACCCGATCCCGCTGTCCGACTACCCGCAGATCGTGGTGACACGACCGCTGAACGACCTGCTCGGCTTCTCGCAGCCGAACGTGACGCCCGCGACCGAGACCGAGCCGATGCGTGTGGTCGCGCCGGTGCGGTCGATGCAGGACGGATACACGCGCGTGCAGTACCAGTTCGAGTTCTTCGACGAGCGCGGGCGCCCGCTGTCGCAGTCGGGATGGAAGTACAAGTCGATCACGCCGCGGCAGCAGGTGTTCCTGGATGGGCGTGCGCTGAGCACGCAGGCGAAGGACTGGCGGCTGTCGATCCGGCAAGCGGGGTGAGGCGGCCTACTCCACGTCGCGACCTCGCGCACCGCCGACGGTATGCAGCCCGTAAACCCCGATTGTGTGGCGGGTGCCCGGATACTCGCCTTCACCATCGCGCAGCGGCATGACCAGTCCCGGCTCCGTCGTTCCGCGCGCACTGCCATCGACGAAACCCATATTCAACGGACGGCCTGCATATCGCTCCGGAAAGTACGGCGTGACAGGCTCTCTTTCCACCAGAACCGCCTTCTTCGACGGATACGCCACTTCGTGCCCACGCACGGCCCGCCACTGCGACGGTCCCTGCCGAGTCTCCCACGACCAGTACGCGGGGTCGGCGATCAGCGAGCACGAATAGAAATACGACATGCTCCATCCGGCCCCGGGCCTCATGACCGAACGATGCATGATCTTCTCGTCATAGTACAAGTCCGCGAGAACGGCCTGCCAGAGATGATGGGCCTCAAAGTACCGCATCCGGAACTCGTGGCCCTGAATAACCAGGGTGGTGAACTCCGAACTCGGGTCCATGAACGCCGGGAACGTGTCGTTCCAGTCCGTTCGGTACATGTCAATGATCGTTGCGTGTGACCGCAGATTCGACAGCGACACCGAATCGCGACCACTGTCGCGAACCGACGAGAGCATCGGCAACGCCAGCGCGACAAGGATCGCGACGATGAGCGCCGCAACTAGGGCCTCAGCGAGCGTGAACCCCCGCCTCACTCCGTTGCCAGGGACGAAGATCGGCTGGGCGTCGCCTTTGACGTGCTTCCAAACCATAACAATCATGCTCCCGCGGAGAGGGCAGACAGAAGGCCCGCGTTCCGGATCAGGACAGACCATGCTTCCGCACGCGTGGCCTCATAACGGAGAATCGTTCCGAAGCACGCGCAGGCTGGCGGACCGTGGGCGGCCAACTCGTAGGCGAACACGGCGCTGAAGACCGTGATCAGAACGATCCCGGATATGAGCGAGATCGCTCGCCACGTTCCCGAGAACCACAAGGCGGCCGTACCCACCTCAAAGACCGGAACGAGGAGCGCAACCGGAGCAACCAGAGCGCTCGGAACCGCATCCCAGCCATCAAGATCGCGGGCGAAACTGGTCAGATCGGCAAGCTTCAGCACGCCCGCGGCTGCCAACAGCGCCATTGGCAGTCCCACCAGCGAGTGACCGATGATCCGGCTGCGGTTCGTCATGGTATGAACCAGGCGGTCAGGGATTGCCGGGAGGTCCACCAGGAACGGGGGAACAGTTCGCACCCGATGGAACCTCGTCGCGGACAGGATCACCGACTATCCATGCAGAATACTGGTCGGGATAACAGTCGATCCCGTCCTGAACGCCGTGGTAGTAATCACATGTCACATTGAAAACGGTGTAGCTCTGCTTGCCGGGCTGCTCCTTGACGTCCACCTGTCTTGCATCGGGGTTGCGTATTGAAAGTATGCACCTTCCCGGCGGAAGCGTGGGAGGCCTGATCTCGCACGCTCCGTACACGGGTCCCGGAACGTAGCAGCCGATGCCTGCTGCTGAGGCGACGATCACGAACGGTGCGCTGACAGCCGCGAGACGCCAGACGATCGACGAAATCCTTCGTGTAATCGGCTTGATCTCCACCAAAACAGTGATGCCATCACAACAGTCATGCGCCGGCTCGATACCGACACCAGACAAGCAGAACGATCATGCCCGAAAACAGACTCAGCATCACCCACCCGGTCGTTCGAAGCCAGGCTCGGTCCTCAAGGCCACTTCGGCTGCCGATGGACCATGTGCGCTCGCTCCCGTCCGGCATGACGTGAATACCTTGACGCACCTCGGGGCGATAGTCGGCGAGCGACGTGATCCGAAGCACACCTCGCAACGCATCCGCGCCGTCTCGCTCCGGAACGCGAGTGAGTTCATCGAGGCGTTCGCGTGTCACCGATTCCACGGAAAGCACTCGCCACTTCGCGATCACCACGCCTTCGGCGTCTAGAATATCTACGTTGTGCGCGATCCATGTTTCTGCAACGTCGCTATACCGCCAGTTGGCGAATCTCGCACTACCATACCGTTTCGCAGTTGGCGAAATCTGAAGCGTCTCAAGAGACTCAGGCAGCGCTCGCCCCGAGCCGGCGTCGGTCTCTCCCACATACCTCCAAACCATTCTTCTTTCGCCTACCCGTGCGGTCGTCTCTGCCTCCCACCGGCCACTCGATTGTTGTGATGCGCCCGAGGGTGTGCGCTGCACCACGCTGCCCGCACCCAGGCCCACCCCGCCGAAGAACAGGTACTTACGAGCACGATCCGAGGCGCCCGCGATCGACGCCTCCTCGCCCAGCTCGGTGACAGAAGACGGTGTAACGACCGATACTCGGTGCTGGCCTCCCACTTCCTGCAGCGTCCAGGCAAGCCTCCCCGAAAAACCATGATCACTGAACGGCTGTGACGGCGTCGAGGGACGATCCATGGCCCATCGGTGCCTGTCTTTGCCAAGCCAGAGCCGCCATAGGACGACGTCGTCCTGTCCGGACTCGACAAGTGCCCGCATGTCGCGAAGCATGTCGGCGTTGCTCTCGAAGCCTCCTGGCGGACCGGCGGCGATCGCCTCCTCCCACTGCTCAAGGCTCCGGCGCACAACCGCGGCGGGCGCCCGTGACTCATAGGTCACAAGTATCGGGCTTGCGGGGCTCCACTCCGAAGCCTCACGCCACGACTGTTTCCACCACCGCAGCGTGCCGACTTCACTCTGGCCCGCGACATACTCGGCCGCGCACGCCATGCAAATGACGACAAGGGCACTCCGAATGTGCGGATACGCCATCAAAGCCACCGAGCCATATTGGGCAGACTACCGCGCCGCGGATCGGCCTGTCAAGCCGCATGTTCCGTCGTCCGTCATGTTTGCAGTCTGTAAGCATCTTCGGCTTTCGATGGCGCGCACGAGCGCGGTCGCGGAGTTTTCGCCCTATCTGTGCCGCAAGTTCTCGTACTCCGCCTCGAGCAGTTCGAGTGCGGCGACGGCGTCCTCGACGGGGACGGGCGAGGGTCCACCGCGCGCGACCGCATCCACCATCGCCCTGGCCTGCACTTCGTAGCCGCTGAGCGGGCCGACGTCCGGGGCGTGCGACTCCGTGCCGCGGTGCAGCAGAAACTGCGGCGTGCGGGCGAGGTCGAAGTCGGCCGTCGCTCGCTCGAAACAGATGACGTAACGAACGCGGAAGCCGAAGCCGGGCTGGTGCCCCCAGCCGCCCTCGGCGACGACCTGCGGCACGTGGTCGTAGCGGTAGATCGTCGTCAGGTGGTTGGTCGAACCCGCGCAGACGACCTCTCGCGGCGGGCCGAAGCACCAGCGGATGAAGTCCGCATCGTGCATGTGCAGGTCGATGATCGCGCCGCCGCTGCGCGAGTCGTCGGCGTAGAAGTCGGTCCACTCGGGGCGCGAGCCGAGGCGGTGGAAGGTCGCGCTGGTCACGCCGCCGAACTCGCCCGAGTCGATCGCCCGTTTGAGCCATGCCCACGCGGGCCAGAAGCGCATGCACATCGCTGGCGTGCAGAGCGTGCGGGCCTTCGACGCGGCCTCGGCCACGCGGCGCGCGCCCGCCGAGCGCACTGCCAGCGGCTTCTCGACGAGCGCATGCTTTCCTGCCGCGATCGCCGCGAGAGCGAGCGCAACGTGCGTGTCCGTCGGCGTGCAGATGCTGACGAGATCGACGCCGGGGTCGGCGAGCAGATCCTCGGCTCGCTCGTAGGCCCGCACTTTGCCCGGATCGAAGAGACGCTCGCCCGTGCCGCCGGTGTCGATGTTGCCGGCAACGGCGACCTCCCCTGCTCGCCGGCGCGGATCAGAGTCGGCGACGGCGACGACGCGGCAGGCGTGCCCGGCCCCGTTCGCGGAGCGGTACGCGGCCAGGTGCGTCCGCCCCATGAATCCCAAACCGATGATCCCCACACGGACGGGCGGCGCTTCGGACATGGATCAGCCCCCCACCGCCCCAGTATTGACGGGCACGCCCGGACCGCGCGCCGCGCTCGCGCTGCGCTCGTCGGCGAGCGAGCCGTCGTTCTCGCTCGGCCGCCAGAGGACGAATCCCTCGATGGCCTGGTACTCGGGCAGGCCGAGGCGGTCGTACAGTTGCGCGGTGGCTCGGTTGCGGTCCTCCGCCCGCTGCCAGAACTCGCGCGGATCGTTCGGCCCCGGAAACAGCGCCTTGTCCTTCTGCGACTGGTGCTTGAAGATGGCCATCCGCTTACGGTCCACCTCGCTCGGCGAGAGTGGCACGGCCATCTCGATCTCGTGCGGCTCCCACTCCTGCCACGCGCCGCGGTACAGCCAGACTTCGCAGTCGCGCATCCAGTCGCGCGATGCGAGGCGGTGCAGCGCGGTCGTGATCGCCGCGAGACAGACGCGGTGCGTGCCGTGCGGGTCGGAGAGGTCGCCCGCGGCGTAGACCTGGTGGGGCCGGACCCGTTCGAGCAGGTCCGACACGATGCGCACGTCGTCTTCTCCGAGCGGACGCTTCTTGACCCGTCCGGTCTCGTAGAACGGCATGTCGAGGAAGTGGATGCGGTCCGTTCGCACGCCGGAGGAACGAGCGGCGGCGCGGGCCTCGCACCGGCGGATCAGTCCCTTGATGCGCTGGAGTTCGGGCGTGTCGATCGCACCGGGCGACTTGCCGCGGATGAATCGTCGGACGCTCTCGGCCAGCGTCCGTGTCGCGCCGACCGCGTGGTCGAGGCCGAACTCGCTCGAAAACTCGGCGGCGAACTCGGCGAACTTCTCGGCCTCGTCGTCGAAGACGGCGATGTTGCCCGAGGTCTGGTACGCGACGTGAACCTCGTGCCCCTGGTCGCAGAGTCGAATCAACGTGCCGCCCATCGAGATCACGTCGTCGTCCGGGTGAGGGCTGAAGACGACGACGCGCTTCGGGAAGACGTCCGGAGGGTTCGCGTTGTCGATGCCGACACCGGGGACGAAGCGCGGGCGGCCGGGCTTCCCGCCGGGCCAGCCGGTGATTGTTTTCTGGAGGCTCTTGAAGACCTCGATGTTGATCTCGTACGCGCTGCCGCGGGCGGAGAGGATTTCCTGCAGGCCGTGCTCGTTGTAGTCCTCCTCGACGAGCTTGAGGATGGGCTTTTGCAGCTGCAGGGCGAGCCACGCGACGGCGCGGCGCGTCAGGCGGTTGTCCCACGTCAGGCCGAAGCGCGCGACGGGACCGAGCAGCCACGGTGTCTTGAAGCGCGTGAGCTCCGACGCGGCCGCAGAGTCTAGGACGAACTTCGCGTCCGGGTGCCGCTGGAGGAAACTGGCGGCGACCGCGGGCGTGATCTCGCCCTCGACGGCGCGGCGGACAATCGCCGCCTTGTGCTCGCCGAAGGCCATGAGCACGACGCGGCGCGCGTCGAGGATCGTACCCACGCCCATCGTGACGGCCTTGCGCGGAACGTTCCACTCGCCGAAGAAGTCGCTCGCCGCGTCCATCCGCGTGACCTTGTCGAGCGTGATGAGGCGGGTGCGGCTGTCGCGGGGCGAGCCTGGCTCGTTGAACCCGATGTGCCCCGTGCGGCCGATGCCGAGAATCTGCAGGTCGATGCCCCCGGCGTCACGGATGGCTCGCTCGTAGGCGGCACAGTGCTCGTGCACGCGCTCGATGGGAACCGTACCGTCCGGGACGTGCGCGCACGCCGGGTCGACGTCCACGTGGTCGAAGAGATGCTCGCGCATGAACCGCCGGTAACTCTGCAGGCTCTCCGGCGGCATGGGCCAGTATTCGTCCAGGTTGAACGTGGTGACGTTCGAGAAACTCAGGCCCTCCTCGCGGTACATGCGCACAAGCTCGTCGTAGACGCCGACCGGCGTCGCGCCCGTTGCCAGCCCGAGCACGGCGCGTCTACCCTCTTCCGCCCGCTCGCGGATGAGAGCAGCGATCTCGGCCGCAACGGCACGGGCGGCGGCAGCACTCGACTGGTGCACGGCGACGGGAATGTGCTCGCATTCGGGCGCGCGGGGCGTACTCGGTTCGGTCATCTCGTTCTCAATCTCCGCAAGTGGGCGTGGGCGATTCGCATGGCGGGTCTAGCCTACCGGCTCGCGGGAGTACGCAGGGCGATTGCACCTTCGACCAGATCGTGCGACCTCTTCTCAACGAA
>JAANMU010003104.1_pt1 | contig 11200 bp, 5 predicted proteins | sample 7279701 | NCBI WGS metagenome assembly JAANMU01 (sample SAMN14094539, study PRJNA606508) | bioreactor metagenome | isolation source: A lab-scale SPAN reactor treating ammonium-rich wastewater day 57 | place: Ireland: Galway | collected 2017-03-13 | reverse complement strand
GCCTGCAAGTCGTCTTTGATGACACGAACATCCTCGGTGTCACGGGTGGGTCACTCAATTCGGGCACGTGCTTGAGTCAGGGCGGATCGGCCGCCGGCGCCACGCTCGCCGAGAAGGGCATGGAGTTTGACATCCCGATGGCGGACGTCGGCCTGACGCCGCCGTCGCTCGGCACGCAGATCAAGGTGCTGGCTGTGCTGACCGGCAGCTCGGGCTATTTCTCCAACCAGCTCCTGCCCCCGCTGAATCGCGGCAACGCATGGAACTTCGGTGTCATCGGCACGCAGCCGCCGTGCGACCGCTGGTCGGGCGACTTGTCCGACAACAACGTCGCGCCGGGCCAGCAGTGGCTGGGCCACACCATCGTGCCGGCGTGCAGCAACATCCCCGGCGACACCAACGGTGACGGCGTCAAGAATCAGGCCGACATCGACGCCTTTGTCGGCGTGCTTCTCGGAACGAACACCAACACCTGCGACGTGAGCAAGTCGGACCTCAACGGTGATATGGCTCGCAACGGTCTGGACATCCGGCCGTTCATCACGGCGTTCCTCGCGCCATAAGGGAAGGGTGAATTGATGACGGAACGCTTCGTTCGGATACGGTTGAACGCCGCCCTCGCGTTGCTGCTCGGCGCGATGGCGTGGAGCAGTTCGCGCGCGATGGCCGAGCCGCCGCCCGTGATGATCCAGTACTTCGAAGCAAAGTGGGACGTGATCCGCGCCCGCATGCCGGACGTCTTCATGGCCGGCTACGACTCCACCTGGCTCCCGCCGCCCCAGCGCGGACAGGGCGGCACGGCCAGCATCGGCTACGACCTCTTCGACCGGTTCGATCTCGGCAGCAACTCGTCGCAGACGCACTACGGCACGGAGAACACCTTCCGCCTCATGGTGGAAGAGTTTCACCGGGCCAACTGCCGCGTCTTTGTCGACTGGATCATGAATCACAACGGAAGCTGGGACAACAACACGCCCAACTTCATCACCCAGGGCGGCTACCCCGGATTCGTGCTGACCACCGGCGGCGATCCCGCGGGCGATTTCAACAGCTACTCCGACGGCTGCCCGCAATCCACCAGTCCCTGTTGCAGTTTCTCGCTAAGCGATCCGCAGTGCGGCGGCTGCTGCTACCATCTCTACAACGGTCGCCTTCTCGGTCTGATCGACATCGACCCGGGCAAGAACCACCAGTTCATCCGTCATCCCGTCGCCGCGGGCAACCCGGCGAACATCCCCGCCGGCACGATCTACAACGTCCCGAACGCGGCAAACGCCCGGCTCTACCCGGATCAGGCGCTGGGCGCGCAAAACGTCACGCTCAACGGCACCAGTCGAAACCCCGGCACCTTCAACTACACGTTTTATCCGTACAACCTGAACGACCCCATGCAGGGCGACCCGGTCTCCGAGTCCGCCACGCGTCTGCTGATGCGCTCATCGCAGTATTACCTCGAAGTTCTCAAGGTCGACGGCTTTCGGCTTGATGCCGCCAAGCACCTGCCGACCTGGTTCTGGGACAACCTCTGGGATGCAAGTGTCTACAATCGGTACGTCGGGTTCGACGGCGTCGTCCGCACGCCTTACTCGTTCTCCGAGGCAGTCGAGAGCAACAACAACATGGCCCAGTGGGTGCGCAAGCCCGGCGAACCCGGAACCGGTTACCCCGCCATCGGCTGGCAGCAGGGCAATCGCGATGCCCTGGACCTGAACGAAGCCGGCGCGCTGCGCGATCTCGTCGAAAACGACGGCTCCGGCTCCTGGGACACCATCATCAGTTCCTCCGTCGACAACGTCGACGGATTCAACAACGGCACCATCGGCGTTCATCACGTCAACAGCCACGACAACGCCATCAGCACCGGGGAAAACGACAGCATCGCGCAGGCCTACGTCCTCATGCGAACCGGGCCGGCCATCGTCTATCACATGGCCAACCAGTTCGGCCCGCCGCCCAACAACTTCCCCCGGCGCAACGGCCGAGACGACGCCCTCGGCCTGAACAGCTCACAGATTACCGATCTCGTCCGCCTGCGAAATCAATTCGCCCGCGGCTGGTTCGTGCCGATTACCTCGAGCGGCGCCCAGGGCGACGTCCTGGTCTTCACACGCCGCACGCCCAACAGCGTCGACAACGTCGTCGTCGGTCTCAACGACCGCGAGGACAACGGATTCGACTCGCGAAGCGTCACCACCACGTTCCCGCAGGGCACACGCCTGCACGAAATGACCGGCAACGCGGCCAGCGCCACGGTCGATCCCAACAACGACATCCAGGAAATCCTCACCGTCGGCGCGGGCGGCTCGCTCACCATCCGCGTGCCGCGCAATCGAAACGCCAATGGCGTCTTCCATGGTCGCGGGTATGTCATCTACGCACCGGCCGTCCCGACGGGCGCGATTTCCATCACCAACGCCACCACGCAGCTCATCCCCCCCGATTCCGCCGGCGTGGCCGATCACCTCCAGCGGATCAGTCCGATCACGATCGTGACGTCACCCACGTTTGACATTCAGTTGCAGACGACCGTTGCCGACGCGCTCGACCCAAACACCGACGATCTCGCCGTCTATCGCATTGACCAGGGCTTCACCGACACGAACGGCAACGGTTCGATGCACGGCGGCAATCCGTCGTCGGACTTCAACGCCGGCAACACCTCGAGCGACAGCCCCAGCTACGGCTTCGAGAACTTCCTCACGCAGAACTCGCCGCGCTTTACCGGCGGAAGCGGCACCTATCGCCAGACCATCAACGCCGCCGCACTGGGCGAGGGCTATCACTACATCACTGTGCGAGCCTACCGCCATCGCACGACCGGCGATCCGCTCTTCTCCGAGTTTCGTATCGTCGTCTATGTGGACATCGAAGACCCCGATTTCACCTTGCTCGCGCCAACGGCGACCTGCTCGAATGATGTCACGTCGCTGCCGGTCGACTGGACCATCAAGACCGATGACCTCACGACGAACACGGTCTATGTCTTCGTCGATCTGCCCGAGGGGACGGACTTCATCGCGCTGGCCTCGGGACCGTCCAATCGCGCCACGCAATACCTTGACACGTTCACCTTCCGACAAAGCTCCTTAAGCAGCGGCAATCACCGCGCCGACATCGTCGCCATCGAGACGCTCCCCGGAGGCGTGAACAAGTATCGGCACAAGACATTTGTCGGCGTGCAGGCCACCACCGGAAGCGGGCTCGGCGCGGGCGACGTGAACAATGACGCCGCGCGAAACGGCCGGGACATCCAGCCGTTCATTTACCATGTGACCGGATTCAATCCGAACTTCGGCCCGGCGGCGGACATGAACTGCGACGGGCTGAACGACCTCGACGACATACCCCAGTTTGTCGCCAGCCTCCTGAATTAGGCTCCGCCTAAAAAGCCCTCCCCCTCTTGGGGAAAAATTCGTTTCCAAAGCCCTTTCCCCGCTGGGGAGAGGGTTGGATGAGGGGCAAAACTCGTGCATTCGAATGACGATTCCCCGAGCACGTCCCTGGCGCCTGCGGAATCCTCCGCAGCCGTGCTCGGGCGCTGGCACCATCGGGGCCGGCATTCTCGGAATCGGTCAATCGGCGGACCCGCCCTGGGGAATCTACCTCCGTTGAGAATTTCCGCCGGCCACGGCCGCCCGACCTCGCTAAACCATTGACAGAGGCCCCCGAATTCAGGTAAAGTGTTTTACTAGAGGCAAGAAGTGCGATCCGGGGGTCGGGCCGAGTGGCCTGAAGCGGGTCGCGACGAGTAGATAGATGTCGTTTTTTCGGCGCGACCTGCGCCGACGAGGCAAGGAGAGAAGTCATGAAGAAGTTGATTGCGGCCATGATTGTTGCGATCGCGGCGGTGCCGGCTTCGGCGTCCATCCTGTATCAGGATTCGGTCGGCGATGTCTTCACCGGCGCCGGCGGCGGCATTCTGGACATCGTCAGCCTGGAAGTGAACAACGACGCGACGAACATCTCGTTCAAGTTCACGCTGGCCGGCGACGTCGATCTCACCGACTGGGGCAAGTACATGGTCATCCTCGACACCGATCCCGGTGGCGACACGGTCGGCAACGGCTGGGCGCGCCCGATCAGCATGACCAGCGGCGCTGACTATTGGATCGGCTCGTGGGTCGACAGCGGCAACGGTGCTGAGCTGTACAACTACAGCGGCGTCTGGTCGCGCACCGAAGCCACGTACGATCCCGCTCCGAACAACGACATTTCGATCAGCAAGTCCGGCAACACCGTCACAGTGACGACCCTGCTGTCGAACATGGGCCTGTCGGCCGGCGACATCGTCTTCCTCGATGCCTTCACCAGCGGTGGCGGCGGCGGCGATGGTGCGATCGACTCGCTGGGCAATCCGGGCGTTCAGGTCGGCGACTGGGGCCAGCCTTCCGAAGCGCACCCGGTCACCTATCAGGTCAAGGTGCCCGAACCCAGCACGATCGCTCTGGTCGGTCTGGGCGCGCTGGCTCTGATCCGACGCCGGCGCTAAGTGACGCACCGGTCTCGGAAAGCAAGTTGATTCACCACGGCCCGTGTCTTGCGACGCGGGCCGTTTTTTTTGCGCGCTCGCCTCACGGCGCGCCAGCGCGATAGAATCCCCCGACCCATGTCTCCACAGGCTCCCAGCACGACTCCTGCTGAATCGAACCCGCGAATCACGCGACGCAAGCGACGCATCTTCATCTTCCTCTCGCTGGGACTGGTGGCCGTGCTGTTCGGCGCGGTCGAAGGAGTCACGCGACTCTGTGGCTACGGCGGCTATCCCGCACTGATGAAGGCAATCGGCCCGGTCAACGGCGGCACGCTCGTTGTCACCGACCCGGCCGGTGCGGCGTCGTACTTCTTCGCGAACAAGGGCCGCGCGGGTTCAATGTTTGAGAACGCCCTTGTGATGCCCAAGCCGGCAAACGCGGTGCGCGTTTTCTTGTGCGGCGAGTCGGCCATGAAGGGGTTTCCGCAGCCCATGGCGCTAAGCGCCGGCGCGTTTCTCCAGGCCATGCTTGGCGACTGCCTGCCCGGTCGCGCGGTTGAGGTCATCAATCTCGCGACGACCGCCGTGGCGAGCTTCCCCGTGATGGCGATGCTGGAAGACGCGATTGATTATCAGCCGGACCTGGTAATCGTCTATTGCGGCAACAACGAATTTTACGGTGCGTACGGCGTGGCGTCGCTGCATTCGGCGGGCCGATCTACCCCAGCCATGCGCGTGCAGCGGGCCTTTCGCGCCAGTGGCGTGGCACAAGTGCTGGAAGCGTGGACCACGCCGTCGCAGTCATCCAATCAAACGCTTATGGAGCATGTCATGGCACGCTCCGTCATCCCCGTAGAAGATTCGGTCCGGCAGGACGCAGCGCGAAATCTCCGCGCGCACCTGGGCGGCATGATCCGCCTTTGCAAGGCGCGCGGCGTTCCGATTCTGGTCTGCACGCTCGCGACCAACGAGCGCGATCTCGCCCCGCTTGGAGAGGACGACACTACGAACCTGTCACCCGATGCGGCCGAAAAACTGGCATCGCGACTGGTCGCCGCGCGGCAGGCATCTACCGCGCCCGAGGCGGTCGCCGCCGCGATGCGCGACGTCTTGAACACGCACTCGAACAGCGCCCTGGCTCACTACCTGCTCGGGCGCGCGCTGCACGGATTGAAGCAGTACGGCGAGGCCGCCGGCGAATTCGGCAAGGCGCTCGATCTGGATACGATGCCGTGGCGGCCGCCACGGGCCGTTCAGCAGTCGATCGTCGACGCGGCGAAGGAGGATGGGGCGACGCTTTGCGACGTTCGCGCTGCGTTCGCGGCAGCCAGTCCGGGCGGCTGCATCGGCGACGAGCTGATGGACGATCACGTTCACCCGTCGCTGGCGGGACAGGTGCTGATGGCGCGGACCTGGCTGGCGTCGATCAGCGAGTTAGGCGGGCCGATCGCGCCGCCGCGTGAGCGGGTTGCAGCGCTGCCGGACGATGCAACGTACCTCCGCCGGCTCGGTGAGAACGCGTACGAGCGATACGGCGCGGCCCACACGGTTCGCGTGTTGTGCGATATTCCGTTCTATCGGGCGTCGAATCCGCAGGCCTATCAACGGTTCGACGGAATCTGCCGCGAGTTGGAGCGGACGATGTCGCCGGAGGTGCTCGAGGTCGCCCGGCAGTGGCAGACGCCCGCGCCGCATCGGGGCGGCATCCAGCGGCCGATCAGCGGCATGGTCGGTCGCGTGATGCTGAAGAATCGAAATTTCGAAGAAGCGAATCGCCTGATGGACGTGGCATCGCGCAGCGTGCCGAGGTACTCGTCGCTGAATGTGGAGTATGTCTATTTCATGCTGGCCGCGCGGCAGCGGCTAAAGACGCAGTTGGACGAGGCGGACCGGGCGATCGCGCTGGCCGCGATCGAGCGCGGCCTGGCGCTCGCGCGGTTCGCGCCGCTGGCCGATGTGCAGCTTCACCGTTGGATCGGCCGGTTGTATCAGCTTCGCGATGAGCAGGCGAAGGCGATTCCGCATCTCGTGGCCGCGATGCCGGCGCTGGGCGGCACCGATCTGCTGGCGCTGGATCAGGCGCTGGTCTTTGCATACCTCCAGACCGGCCAGGCGCAGAAGGCGAGCGAACTGGTGAAGCAGCGCGTCGCAGCGGGCGGGCCGTTCGTCGAGGCGTATCGGCAGATGCTGCAGCCTAATGCGACCGCTCCGTAGCTTCAAGACCTGACAATTTTTTTCTTGATTCTCCCTTGCGACCCAACCTCCGACCCGGTCGGGGCTACCGTCCATCGAGCGCCGCGCGCGGGAAGCGCCGACTTGATTCCCGTGACCGCGACCCTATCGTTGATCGGCGTTGGGCGCCCGCCGATCGGCGCCGAGGGAGGCAGGGCAATATGGCAATCAAAAAGAAATCGACTCGAACAAACCGAGAAGCGGACCGCGCGGGCCGCGTCGCGCCGGATCGGTGCTCGCATTGCGGCGCGCCTGGCGGCGATCGCGAAGGGACGAATGGGCGACGGCGACGGACGCCCGCGCGATACGACGCCGACGAAGCGCGGGCCGCGCCATGGGGCCGCCGGCCCGACGGCACGCCGCACACGCTGGAGGAGTTCCGCGCGTTTCTGCGCGAGACGGTCCGTGCACTGTATGGCGTGTCGCTGCCCGCCGACGAGCCTGCGAGTTGTTCGCCGGTCGCGCCGGCGAGCGGAGTGACAGAATAATGGCATCTTCGGCGGGGCATTCGGGCGGGCGATGGCGCGACTGGTTGGGGCTGAACGCGTCGACGTTCGCGCTGCTGGGAGCGATCCTGCTGGTGACGGCGAGCACGGAGTTGTGGTCGCCGCTGGTGCCGCAGTATCTCAAGTCGCTCCAGCGGGCGGCGCTGGGCGGCGATCCGTGGCTGATCGTGCTGATCGGGTTGTACGGGTTCTATCGCGATGGACTGGAGGCGTTGAACTACTACGCGGGCGGCGCAATCGCGGCGCGGTTCAACACGCGGCGGGCGCTGCTGGCGTTCAATCTGCTGCCGCTGATCGGCCTGGCGATTCTGTTTTTCTGGCAGTCGCGAACGGCGGTGTTTCTGGCGATTCCGTTTGTGTTCGTGTGGGATTCGCTGGCCGGGCCGGCGATCGTGACGGTCGTCGGCGATTCGCTGCCGTCGGACCGGCGCACGATGGCGTTCACCCTCCAGTCAATTTTTCGACGTGTGTCGCGCATGGTGGCCTACGGCGTGGGAGGGCTGTTTCTCTGGCAATTGGGCAGCGTGACGAGCGGCGTGCGGGCGAACGTGGCGGCGGCGGCGGTGCTGGTGCTGGTGGCGCTGGTGATCCAGTATCGGTCGATGGGGGTCTCATCGCGCGATGAACAGTTGGCGCTGACCCGGCCGCGCGACGTATTGCGGCAGTTCAATCCGGACCTTCGGCGGCTGCTGATCTCGGATATTTTCGCGCGATGGGCCGAAGGGATGGCCAAGCCGTTCATCGTTCTCTTCTGCGTGCCGATCCTCTCGGCGGAAGTGTCGCGCGGGGCGGCGTTGTACCAGTCGGCGTTGCTGAACATCGAGGCAGCGGTGAACGTGCTGCTGTATCTGCTGATCGCGCCGCGGGCGAGCCGGGCGGGGCTGGCGAAGAAGCCGTTCATTGGTTTGACGTTTGTATTCTTCGCGGCGTTTCCGGTCGCGCTGGGGGTGCTGGGGGCGACGCTGGGCGCAGCGGGGTTGTACGTCGCGTTCGGGGTGGCGGGCTGCCGGGAGCTGGGCGAGCCGGCGCGAAAGGCGATGATCGCCGATCTCGTTCCGCCCGCGATGAAGACGCAGTCGGTCGGGGCCTACTGGGCGGCGCGCGGGGTGGCGGTGATGCCGGCGGCGTTGGTGGGCGCGGGGCTTTGGCTGCTGGGCGAACGCGTGACACCCGGGGCCGGCGCGCTGTGGACGTTCACGGCCGCGGGGCTGCTGGGTGCGATCGGCGCGGGGGTGTTTTATTCTCGATTCGGGCTTGAGGCATCCCGTCGTGCGAGTTGATGCGCCCGATTGCCGGCGAGGTGGCGGTCGTAGTATTTCAAATCAAACAGGAACACGTCGCGATCCTCCCCGACCGCCGCAAGCGTGCGACCGTCCGGTGTGAAGGCGATCGAATAGACCGCCTGGCGTTGACCTTCGAGGGTGGTCAGCGAGCGGCCGTCGGCGATCGACCAGAGGCGGATGGATCCGTCGCGCGCTCCGGTGGCGAGGATTCGTCCATCCGGGCTGACATCAAGCGCGAGGACAGCGTGCTCGTGACCGACAAACTCGCGGATGAATTCGGGCGATTGCGCGGCGGCGGACGTGGCGGCCCGTTGGCGGCCCGCACCTCGCAGCAGGGTTTCCACATCCCAGAGTCTGGCTCGGCCGTCATCGCCGCAGGTGGCGAGCCGGTCGTCATCACCTAAGAAGCGCGCCCAGCGCACCGTTCCCTCGTGCGCTACGAATGTCAATATGATGCGGCCGGATTGGATTTCGATGATTCGAATCGTGCCGTCGGTGCTGGCGGCGGCAAGGAGTCGGCCGTCGCGGCTGAAGGCGGCACAGGGCGTTCGATGAGATGCCGCGGAGATCGAGTGAACGGGCGGCGAGGCACCCGAGGAAGCGCGCAGGAGATCGGCGACGCGCCAGAGGGAAACGCGATTCTCGTACCCGCCGGATGCGACCCATAGCCCGTCGGAGCTTGCGGTCACAAAAGAAGGCACTTTGATTCCCGTGTCAATCGTGCGTCGCAGGGTGAGCCGCGGCGGGCCGTCCCCGGACGGGCGGACGTTCCAGAGTCGCATTTCGCCGCCGTAACTGACGGAGACCATCGCACCGTGTGGCTCCAGCAACGCGACGCCGCCGATCGCCTCGCGGTGCTTCTCCGCTGACGTCGTTCGCGCCAGAGTCCGGCTATTCCAGACGCGCAGGCGATTGTCAGGCCCCGCTCCGGCCGATGCGATAAGCTCGCCATCCTGGCTGCATTGCACACTGAACGACGCCGCTTCGTGACCTGCGAGGCGCTGAATGCTCGGCTCGGGCTGGGTGTCCCATTCCTTGATGAGACCATCAAGTCCCACCGAGAGGATTGCGTTGCCGCCTGCGGCAAATGCCGCATGGAGCACCGTGGAGCGGTGACCGAGGCACGTCATCAGCCGTTGGTTTGACGCCAGTTCCCAATTGATGAGCGACTTGTCGTGCCCACCGGTGATCAGCCGTCGCCCGTCGGTCGAGAATTCAACGGTGGTGACTCCGTAGGTGTGTTCTCGCAGGTTCGCGACTCGAACGCCCGACACGGCGTCCCACACTTCCACGCCGCCCTCACCCCAGCCGACCGCGAGCTGGGTCGCATCGGCATTGAAGCTCATGGCCGAGATGTAGCGGAAGGGATTTGCCGGACTGGTTCGAATCCGCCGGATCTCCACACCGCGCGCCACGTCATGGATACGAATCAAGTGATCCAGGCCGCTGATAGCGAGTTGATCGCCGGTGAGATTCAGGGCGAAGACCGTGACTTGCCCGACGACGTTGTACGGAACGGAGCCGGCCAAAGTGCCGCTGCTTGAATCGTAGATTCTCGCCATGCCGTGCGCGTCCAACATGGCGACGCGTCGGCCATCGTCGCTGAATCGCGCGATGACGGCGCTGGGTCGCAGGTCGGCGAGCGCGGCGAGCGGGGGATCCAGCACGTCGAGCCTGCCGGAGCGAATATCAATCAGACACAGCGCTATATAATCGCCTCGCACGGTGAGCAGCACGAGGCGATCGGGACCACAAAACGAGGCCGCGAAGACCGGGTCCACCTTCAGGCGCAGCCGCTCGCTCGTCGTCGAGAGCGGCAGGGACCAGACCTGCACGGCGCCGTCTTGGCCGGCCGTGGCGAACGTATCGCCGGCGGGCGAAACGGCGAGTGACAGACGAATCTCTGCGTCGGCGGCGGCGACGGTGGCGCGACAATGGCTCGCGACGTAGGCTTCGCGCAAGGCCCAATAATCGTCGCGAAGGTCGAGCAACTTCGAGCCGCCTCGTATGGATGAAGCGATGGAATCAAGACCGGCGGGTGAAGCATCGCCCGCCGCGAGGAATTCCCGCCAGAGGACCTCTTCGGCCGAGGCGATGTTGCCGGTGCGCACCATCAGGCGACCGCGTTCGATGTTGCTTTGCGACAGTGCGGCGGCGAGTTGCTCGGCAGAATCTCGCGCGGCGTCCTCGGCGCGCAGGGCCTTGTCGCGCTGGACTGCGGTTCGGCGGAGGTTGACGGCGGTGACGACGGCGAATGCAACGATGAGGAGGAAGAACGCCGAGGCGATGGCAGCGGCGGCGCGGTGGCGCAGCAGGGACTTTCGCACGACGTACCAGGTGCTGTCGCGCCGGGCGTCGATCGGCTCGTTTCGGAGAAATCGCTCGAGGTCCTGTCGCAGCGACTCGGCGGACTGGTATCGCCGGGCGCGGTCCTTCTCCAGGGCCTTGAGCACGATGGTGTCCAGTTCGTCGCCCAGCGCGGGATTGCGGCGTGACGGCGCGACGGGCGTCTCCACCGTAATGGCGCGAATGGCATCGGCGAGCGGACGGTCAACGTCGCTTGGCAGCTTGCCCGTCAGAGCTTCGTACAGCATGACGCCGAGGGCGTAGACGTCGGTGCGCGTATCGATGACGTCGATGCGGCCTTCGACCTGCTCGGGCGCGGCATAGGCGAAGGTGCCCATGAACTCGCCGGGGCGGGTGGCGAG
>JAANMU010003103.1_pt1 | contig 11203 bp, 8 predicted proteins | sample 7279701 | NCBI WGS metagenome assembly JAANMU01 (sample SAMN14094539, study PRJNA606508) | bioreactor metagenome | isolation source: A lab-scale SPAN reactor treating ammonium-rich wastewater day 57 | place: Ireland: Galway | collected 2017-03-13 | reverse complement strand
CAACTTAATTAAGATACTTCGTCGGGGCGGCAGGATTCGAACCTGCGACCTCTTGCTCCCAAAGCAAGCGCGATAGCCGGACTACGCTACGCCCCGATATTAAATTTTAATTTGTTTTCCAGAACCCCAAATAATTTTAAACTTTTTAAAAACTCTGCTACCTTTCCGATCAAATCGGGACGCAATAGCCGGACTACAACTCTAAAATATCAAATATCCAATCCAAAAACATAATTTTCAAAAAATAGATTGAAAATATATACGATTGATACTTTAAAAACAATTTTTTAGGACTTGGATATTACTTAAATTACAAACAGAAACTTCTAAAAAATTATAATAAGGCTATGTAACATTTTATTTTTATTCCTAAAAAAGATTCTTAAACAATAAGCTTTAAATAACCAAAATGAGCTTCAACATTTTTTAGCTTTCTGAATAAATTTTCAGAAGTATGAAATAATTATAATCTACTTTTTTTAATGAAATTCCCGTTATTTATATCAACAAGATATATTTTTTCTAATAAAGATTCACGATTACTAAATCTTATATCTGTAATTGCAGTTGCTGGAATCAATCTGGGAGTTGCAACTCTTATTATTGCTTTAAGTGTACTAAATGGATTTGAAAATACACTAACAAAAAAAATTACAGATTTTGATTCTCATATTAGAATTTCTTCATTTAACGATGACTTACCAAATTACAAATATAATATTGACAAAATTTCGCAAAGGATTGGAGACCAAGTAGATTTTATATCACCCTTTGTGTCTAAGTTGGCAATAATTTCTTCAAAGTACCGCAAAGAAGGAATTAACCTGCAAGGACTAATTGAAAATCAACATATCAAAAGAATTAAATCTAACATAATACTTGGGCAATATCCGGAAAACAGTGATACTTCTATTTTACTTGGGAAAACTCTGGCAACAAAACTCCTGGTTAAGCCAGGAGATAAAGTAAAACTTTTTGCATTAAAAAATGATAAACTCCCTTCTCCGACCGATTTACCTAATATAAGGGTTTTTATAATATCCGGAATTTATGAAAGCGGTATGGCTGAGTTTGATAATATGATCGGGTTTACAAGTTTAAAAGCAGCTCAATCTCTTTTTTCTATGCAAGATAAAATAAATGGACTGGATATAAAACTTAAATCAGTTACAAAGATTGACAGTCTATCAACATTAATCAGAAAGGAATTAAAATATCCTTATTATGCCAGAACAATTTTTGAGATCCATAGAAATATTTTTACCTGGATTGATCTGCAAAAGAAACCTATCCCTATTGTTTTGGGATTAATAATAATCGTTGCGGTTTTTAATATTATCAGCACGTTATTGATGTTGGTATTGGAAAAAACAAAATCCATTGGAATATTAAAATCATTAGGGGCAAAGAGTCGTGAAATTATCAGAATTTTTCTTTATCAAGGGATTTATTTAAGCTTAATTGGAATTATTGCTGGTAACATTTTAGCCTGGATTTTAATGAGTATCCAATTAAAGTTTAATATAATTAAAATCCCCTCCAGTGTGTATTTTGTTACAAGAGTGCCGATAGAAATGGATATAAAATTTTTTGTTCTGATTTCAGTAATAACGTTTATATTATCTTTAATATCAGCTATTCTTCCAAGTTACTTTGCTTCTAGAACAAATCCTGTTACTGCATTAAGGTTTGAATGATGAATTACGAAAGATTTATTGCCAAAAGATATTTGTTTTCGAAGCATAAACTAAATTTCATCACAATCATTTCATTGATATCAATTTCCGGTATTACAATCGGAGTAGCGGCACTAATAGTTGTTCTTTCAGTATTTAATGGATTTGGAAGTCTTGTTACAAAATATTTAAGAAACTTTGACCCGGATTTAAGAATAGAATATCAAACTGAAAAAGCATTAAACACTGATGAAGAAATAATTTCAGCTATGAAGCAAATTGATGATATCAATTCTTATGCACCATTTGTTAGTGGAAAAGTCCTAGCATATTCAAGTAGAATAACGCAAGTAATTTCGCTTAAAGGTATTGATACATCAGCAATAAACAAATTATATAATATTAAAAATAGTATTATTTATGGTGATGATAGTTTTTCTGAATCTGACAATTTATCCGGAGCTATAGTTGGGCTAAGATTGGCTGATAAACTTCGAACACTGATTGGCGATACAATTACTTTAGTTTCTGCTGAAGGTATAGAAAGAACCATTGCTCAATTTGGCATGCCAAATATGCAGAAATTTGTGGTTAGCGGAATTTTCAGTTCACAGAATAATGAATATGATGGTAACCTGATGTTTGTTCCATTGGATGACGCTCAATATCTTTTAGGCTATGATAATACTTATCAAGGATATGATATCAAACTCAACAATTTTGATAATTCATTTAAAGTTAAAAATCAGCTTGAAACTTTGCTTGGCACTGAAAATTATTCAATTAGCACATGGTATGATTTTCATAAAGAGCTTTATTCGATGATGCAAATTGAAAGATGGGTAGCATATATATTACTTTCGCTTATTATTGCTGTTGCATCTTTTAACATACTTGGTTCACTTTCAATGTCAGTAATTGAAAAGAAAAGAGATATTGGCATTCTGAGGTCAATGGGCTCCAAAGAAAAATCAATTCTAAATATTTTTATGTATGAAGGATTGATGATTGGATTAACCGGAACGTTTTTGGGTGTGATTTTAGGCTACTTTATTTGTTATCTTCAACTGCAATACAATATCTATCCATTAGATCCAACACAATACAAAATTAATTCTTTGCCATTAGAACTTAGAATGACAGATTTTTTCTATATAACCGGAATATCAATTTTTCTTGCGTTGATTGCTGCTTATATTCCTGCAAAGCGTGCTGCAAAAGTAGATGCATTACAATCTATTAAATGGGAGTAAATCAATGAGTATAATTTTAAGTGCACATAATCTTAATAAATCATATCAGGTAAATAAAGAAAACAAACTAAATGTGCTGAAAGATATTTCCGTTGATATCGAAGAACAAAAAATATCTGTTATAGTTGGTGCTTCAGGCGCTGGTAAATCTACGTTATTACATTTGCTTGGTGGACTTGATAGACCCGACAGCGGAGATGTTCTTTTTGAAAACAGTAACATTTTTAAATTTAACAATGACAAACTCGCAAAGTTCAGAAATGAAAATATGGGATTTGTTTTTCAGTTCCATCATTTATTACCTGAATTCACTGCACTTGAGAATGTTGCTATTCCGATGATGATTAACGGTAAAAGATTAAAATCAGCCCTAAAAGAATCACAGAAACTGCTGGATATAGTTGGTCTTAGTCAAAGAGAAAATCATAAACCTGCTGAACTTTCTGGCGGAGAGCAGCAAAGAGTAGCTGTTGCAAGAGCAATTGCAAATAATCCTAAGATTATTCTTGCTGATGAGCCAACCGGGAATCTTGATTCAGTTAATAGCGTTTCAATTCATAAACTATTATTTGAGCTCAGGGACAAATATCAAAAGACTTTTGTCATCGTAACTCATAATCCTGACTTAATGAAACTTGCTGATGCAATTTTTGAAATAAAAGATGGGATGATAAAGCAAACTAATAATCAATCGATCAAATAATGCCTTATCACTATTAGTTTTAATTGCTTTATCAATTAAATTAACTTAAAGATTATTCAATCCTAATTCAAATCTTATTTGATAGATAATCAAATAATAATCTGACCCCAAAGCCAGTCATATATTTTTTTGTATAACTTTTAGATGAATTATTTATTGCTGGACCAGCTATATCGAGATGAGTCCAGGGAATATCTTTATTAACAAAATGCTCAAGAAATTTAGCAGCTGTAATTGCTCCAGCCCATCTGGTTGTGCCAAGATTAGCCACATCAGCAACATCACTTTTAATTAATTCATTAAAATCGTCCCACATTGGCAAACGCCAAACCCGATCATAAGTTTTCATTCCGCTTTTATAAAACTGTTCAGCCATTTGTTCATCTTTTGTAAACATACCAGCTACAAACTCTCCAAGTGCTACTACACAAGCTCCTGTTAATGTAGCAAGATCAATAATCTGATCAGGTTTAAGCTGTGAAGCATAATGTAAAGCATCAGCAAGCACTACTCTACCTTCGGCATCTGTATCATCAATTTCAACACTTTTTCCGTTTGAAATTTTAACAATATCTCCGGGTCTTATTGACTCTCCAGAGCACATATTTTCTGCTGCAGGAATAATACCGTATAAATGAACTTGCAGATTTGATTTTGCAGCAGCACTTAATGTTCCTACAACAACAGCAGCGCCTGACATATCTGCTTTCATTGCGCCCATACCTTTTGAAGGTTTCAAAGAAATTCCACCGGTATCAAAAGTAATTCCTTTTCCAACCAAAGCGATAGTTTTTACATTTCTTTTTTTATTCTTTTCAGATTTTAGCGAAGGCTTATATTCCAGAACAATAAATCTCGGTTTGTTGATACTTCCCTGCCCGATTGCAATCAAACCGCCCATCTTTCTTTTTTGAATTTCTTTTTGTCCGAATACAGTCACTTTAATTCCAAGTTGACTCAGTTCATTTGATATTCTTTTTGCAAACAGATCCGGTGTAAGATTATTTGCTGGTTCATTTTGCAGATCTCGTGTAAGATTAACTGAAGAAATTAAATTTTGGGCAGTTTGTAATGCAGATTTAAGCTTAGTTTTATCTTCTGCATAAAAATAAACACTAAGAGATTTATTTTTTTGTTTTTCTTTTCTATACTTATCAAATGAATAATTACCAAGTAAAATACCTTCTGCCATTGATTGATAATAATATTCTTCATTATCAAAATACTTTTTTACAGCAGAAAATGATGGAATAAATATGTATAAATTTTCAACTACTTCAGACTGCAGATTGACAATAAACTCTGCTAATTGATTTCTAAAATAATCAGAATTTAAATTATCCGGTTTAACTTTATAAAATATTATTGCATCTGGTTTCCCTGAAGGCTTAGTAATTCTTATTTCATTAACATCAGAAGAAAGAAAACTTTTCTTTTGAAGTTCAGAAAATTTTATGTTAAAAATCTTTTCAAGATTCGGGAGATTCTTTGCAAGTTTATTATCATCAATTAGATATTTAAGAGTAATTGATAATGGTTTATATGAAATTTTTTTATCCCCGCCGAAAAGACTTATTTTGTACATATTTACTACCTTTACTAATTAAGATAACCTTTTGCTTTAGAAAGAATTACAGGTATCATCTCCTGCATATTGTCTGTAAAAAACCTAGCACCCGATGCATTAATATGTCCGCCTCCTCCAAACTCCTTTGCCAGAAGATTAACAGGGATATTTCCTTTTGAACGGATACTAACTTTGAATCCATTTTTAAGTTCAATGAATAAAATTCCAATTACAACATTTTCAACAGAAAGATTATAATTAACAAAATTCTCAGTATCACTTTCTAAAGCACCAAGCTCATCAAAATCTTTTTGAGTTATCACCATATATCCTATTCTGCCTTCTGCATCTAACTTTACGGAATTAAGTGCTCGGCCTAATAATTTTATTTTACTGAATTTACTTTGATCATAAAGCTGATCATAAATTTCCCATGGACTAACACCAAGATCGAGTAATTCTGCTATTATTCTGTGCACTTCAGAAGTTGTTCTCTCAAATCTGAACGAACCAGTATCAGTCATAATTGCAGCATATATCGGATTTGCAATTTGTAAATCAAGTTCTATAATATTTGTTTGTTTTATGAAATCATAAATAATCTGCCCTGTTGCACAATAATCACTATCAATAAAAAGATGATCGACAAAATCTTCCGGCAGCTGATGATGATCGATACAGATTTTTAATTTATCAGACTTAGTAAAAGGTTCTTTCATACTTACAACCCGGTCAGAACGGTTAAAATCCAGAGCCACAAGCACATCAACATTATTAAACAAATCCTTATGAAGATTTTCATCGTACTTATGAATGATTTTATCTTTATTGAAAAACTCCATATTGTAAGGTATTGAGCTGTGATTGATTATAAAAACTTCTTTCCCAAGTTTCTTCAGCAGATAATAAAATGCTGTTTCAGAGCCAATCGCATCGGCATCCGGATTAACATGTGTTGTTAGTAAAAATGAATTATTACTAAGAACAATTTCTTTAAGTTTAAAAAAATCTATCATATATCATTTAAAAATAAAAGGGCTTGATAAAAATTCAAGCCCAAATAATAATTTTAAGTTTAACAATAATTCAAATTTGAAAAGCTCAATTAACTTCCCAGGTATTTCCGCCAAACAAAACTTTTTCCAGGTCACCTTCGCCTTTTCTCTTCTTTATTTCTTCAATCTGTTCTGTAAGTCCCTGTCCATAAGTTGGTTTAAATATTTGTCTGAATACACCAACCGGAGTCGGGAAACCAGGCAAAGTAGTAAAACTTGATAATATAGTGGCACGCAGAGGAGACTCATCAAACTCGTCGTGAACCAATACATCATTAATTGAATATTTACCGTTTGTTATATCAACGACAATTGGTTTTAGTCCATCAAGTTTAATTCCTTTATCTTTATTTTTTCCAAAGACCATAGGCTGATTATGTTCCAACATTAAAACGTTATCGTCCTTTGTATCTTTTTCAGTAAGCAGAGAGAACGCTCCATCGTTAAAGATATTACAGTTCTGATATATTTCCAGAAAAGCTAATCCTTTATGTTTTGCGACTCTTTTAATCATTTCCTGTAAGTGTTTTGTATTCCTGTCAATTGAACGAGCAATAAAAGTAGCATCAGCACCTGTTGCGAGCAATGTAGGATTAAACGGATAATCTACGCTTCCATAAGGAGTAGTTTTAGTAATCTTACCTCTCTCGGAAGTAGGTGAATATTGTCCTTTTGTTAATCCATAAATCTGATTATTGAACAGAAGCACTTTCAGATCAATATTTTTTCTGCAGGCATGAATAAAATGATTACCACCGATACTAAGTAAATCACCATCTCCTGTAGCAACCCAAACATCCAATTTAGGATTTGCAAGTTTGACTCCTGCTGCTAAAACTGGTGCTCTTCCATGAATTCCGTGGAATCCATAAGTTCCCATATAATATGGAAAGCGGCTGGAACATCCAATTCCGGAAATCCAAACTATATTTTCTTTTGGTACTTCGATTATTTCAGGAAAAGTTCTCTGTACTTGTGCAAGAATAGAGTAATTACCACATCCGGGACACCATCTTACTTCCTGATCCGATGCAAAATCTTTAGCTGTTAACTTTTCTGTATTCATCTCAACTTTACTTTCCATTACTTCCTCCGTGGATTTCTTTAATCTTATTTAATATATAGGATACTCTTAACGGCAATCCTCTCATCATATTAAATTGTTCAACTTCAATTAGATATTCACTTCTTAATAACCTTGCAAGCTGTCCAAGATTAATTTCTGGTACAAGTACTTTCTTAAAGCTCTTGAGAACATCACCGGTATTCTTTGGAAATGGATTAAGGTACTGCAAATGAGCTTGAGATACCTTGTAGCCTAAGATCCTTGCTTTTATAACTGCTTCTTTAATCGAACCGTATGTTCCGCCCCAGCCAAGAACTAAAAGATCACCTGACTGGTCACCATCAACTTCAAGCAGTGGAATATCATTTTCAATATTTTTTATTTTCTCAGCTCTTAACCGACTCATTTTATTATGGTTTTCAGGATCATAACTTACATTTCCTGTTATATCGGCTTTTTCCAGTCCACCGATTCTGTGTTCAAGATCCGGAGTACCGGGAATTGCCCAAGGTCTTGCAAGAAATTCATTTCTTAAATACGGATAGAATCCTTCTTTCTCAGTTCTTAATTTCACTTCTATTTTAGGCAGGCTTTCTACTTTGGGTATTCTCCATGGTTCACTTCCATTTGCCAGATAACCATCAGTCAAAAGAATAACCGGTGTCATATATTTTAAGGCAATTCTTGAGGCTTCAATCGCCATATAGAAACAATCTCTCGGTGTTTTGGCGGCAACAACTGCAACAGGAGATTCACCATTTCTTCCTAAAACAGCTTGCAAAAGGTCAGATTGCTCTGTCTTTGTAGGCAAACCAGTACTAGGTCCGCCTCTTTGGACATTTATAATAACCAAAGGCAATTCAGTCATAACCGCAAGACCAATCGCTTCAGTTTTTAATGCTAATCCAGGACCGCTTGTTGAAGTAATTGCAAGATTACCTGCAAACGAAGCTCCTATTGCAGTTGCAATACCAGCAATCTCATCTTCAGCCTGAAATGTCTTAACTCCAAAATTTTTATACGTGCTTAAGAACTGTAATATTTCTGTAGCAGGAGTAATTGGGTAAGAACCCAAGAACAATGGTAATCCGCTTTTAACTGATGCTGTAAGGAATCCTAATGCAGTAGCTTCGTTACCAGAAATATTTCTGTAAGTACCTTTTGGCAGTTTTGCAGGTTCAACAGCATAACGAGTTGTAAATACTTCTGTCATTTCGCCGTAATTATATCCGGCATGCAAGGCTTTAGTATTTGCTTCAATAAATTCGGGACTTTTAGCAAACTTTTCTTCAATCCATTTTTCAGTATTTTCAAGTGGTCTGTTATAAAGCCAGTACATCAATCCAAGTGCAAAAAAGTTTTTACACCTTGAAATTTCCTTTACTGATAATTTAGTATCCTTAAGTGCATTTTCAGTTAATGAAGTTATTGGTACAGTAAATACTGTTATACCTTCAAGAGTATTGTCCTCTAACGGATTTGAATCATAGTGAGCAAGCTTTAAATTCTTTGAATCAAAAGCATCGCTATTAACTATTATCATTCCGTTTTTCTTTAACTCCGAAAGATTTTTCTTTAATGCAGCAGGATTCATTGCAACTAAAACGTCAGGTTGATCACCAGGTGTATGAATATTTTCACTGCTGAAATGTAATTGAAATCCGCTAACGCCATAAATTGTTCCGGCGGGTGCACGTATTTCAGCGGGATAATCAGGCAGGGTTTTCAGATCATTACCTACCCAAGCTGTTGTATCACTAAATTGAGAACCGGTAAGCTGCATTCCATCACCTGAATCTCCAGCAAATCTTACGGTAACCTCTTCAATTATTTGTAATTCTTTTTCGTTTGTCATGTCGTTTACTCTAAAAATTAATAATTTGCTAACACTAAACTAATAAGACTGTTTAGATTTTACAATCTATTTTGCAGTCAACTATATCAAAGTAAAAAGCCATATTACATCCGCCAGCCTTGAACAATAGGATATCTTCTGCCATATCCAAAAGCTTTTGAAGATACCCGAAGAACAGGTGCAGACTGATTACGCTTAAACTCACTTGTATCAACCATTCTTAAAACTTTTTTTACTATTTCTTCATCATTAATAACTTTATTGATTTCTTCAAATTCTTTATTCTCCTCCAAATACATTTTTAAAATTTTATCCAGCAATTCATAAGGAGGCAAAGTATCCTGATCAGTTTGATTTGGTTTTAATTCTGCTGATGGTGCTTTATCAATAATATTCTTCGGAATTATCTCTCCATTTCTATTAATATTATTTGCAATTCTATATACATCTGTCTTATACACATCAGCAATAACAGCAATTCCACCGCACATATCTCCGTATAAAGTACAATAACCAACCGCACATTCTGATTTGTTACCGGTTGTAAGTAAAAGATGACCAAAATTATTTGAGTATGCCATCAGATAAATTCCTCTTACTCTTGCCTGTAAGTTTTCTTCTGTTATTGATTTTGAGTTTGAATTCAGAATAGTATCTAACTGCTTTAATGTTTCATCAACTACCGGTTGGATGCTGACATTATCTGATTTAATATTCAGATTTTTTATTAATTCCTCTGCATCTTTTAAACTTTCTTTACTTGAATATTTTGACGGCATAACTAAAACATTAACATTTTCTGCACCGATAGCTTTAACAGCAATATAAGTTACAAGTGCCGAATCTATTCCCCCGCTTAATCCAATTACAACTTTTTTAAAATTAAGTTTAGAACAGTATTCTCTTAATCCAAAGATCAGTGAGTTCAATACTTCTTCTTCAAATGTATCTTCACAATTAGAAATTGGATTCAGTTTTTCCTTAGTATCGTACACAAAAAAATCTTCTTCATAAGCCTTACCAAGTTTTACCAGATTTCCATTATTATCAAAGCACATACTTGTGCCGTCAAATATCAAATCAGTTTGTGCACCAACACAGCAGACATACACAAGAGGAGTTTTATCTTTTTTTGATAAAGCAGATAGCATTTCTTTTCGGGTTGAGCGTTTGCCGTAATAATAAGGGCTTGCGGAGATGTTAATCAATAATGATGCATTCTGATTCCTTAAATCTTTAATTGGATCTTTTCGATATCTTCTTCTGTACCAGTAGTTTTCATCATTCCAGATATCTTCACAAATCGAAATACCAAGTTTTTCTCCTTTATATTCAAATACGCTAACACTTTCTGCTGAATTAAAATACCGCATCTCATCAAACACATCATAATTTGGGATCAGTGTTTTATGCTGAGTAAATTGTATTTCTCCATTAAAACAGAGTACAGCCGAATTATAAATATCTCTTCCTACCTTATTTAATTCTTCAGTGATAGTTCCAAAAATCAATCCAACAGAATCTGTCTGTGATGCGATTTCTTTAGCAGCATTATTAACAGCTTCCCTAAATTCAGATTTTTCAATCAGGTCTAATGGAGGATAACCCACAAGTGCCAGTTCAGGAAAAACAGCCAAATCAACTTTAGCTTCAACTGCTTTATTATATCCTTCGATAATTTTTTTCTTATTGTATTCGAGTTTTCCTACAATGGGGTTTATCTGGCAAAGAGCTATTTTCATAAAGTAATTTTATCTCAATTTAAAATTTAATCTGTAACTAAAATAAGATAAGTTTTAATGAATACAATAATTTTGGCAGCTTTATCCACCATTCACCGATACTATTCGCCCGAAAATAAATTGATTTTTCCTGTTCTAATCACACATTACCATTCATACCATAAAATCAACCTTCCATCTATTTATGTATTAGTTTTGCATCAGGAATTTGATTTAGAAAGGAATTCTGAAATGAACAAAAAACTATATCGGTCAGTTACAGATAAAATGTTAGGTGGGGTTTGCG
>JAANMU010003101.1_pt1 | contig 11226 bp, 5 predicted proteins | sample 7279701 | NCBI WGS metagenome assembly JAANMU01 (sample SAMN14094539, study PRJNA606508) | bioreactor metagenome | isolation source: A lab-scale SPAN reactor treating ammonium-rich wastewater day 57 | place: Ireland: Galway | collected 2017-03-13 | reverse complement strand
GTCCGCGGCGACCTGCGCGATCGCGCCGTCGTGATCGAAGCCTGCAAAGGGTGCGAAACGATCTTCCACGTCGCAGCGCTGGCCGGTATCTGGGGCGACGAGCGCGTCTACCGCGCGATCAACTACGACGGCACACTCAACGTTCTGGCCGGCGCAAAGACCCACGGCGCGGCGCGCCTGGTTTACACCAGTTCCCCCAGCGTCGTCTTCGACGGGCGCGACATGGCCGGAGCGGACGAAACCGTGCCGTATCCGTTGCACTACCTGGCGGCTTATCCCAAGACCAAGGCCATGGCCGAGCGCGCCGTCCTGGAACCATCGTCGGCCGAGCTGGCCACGGTCGCACTGCGGCCGCACCTCATCTGGGGCCCGCGCGACAATCACCTCGTGCCGCGCATTCTCGCCCGCGCGCGTGCGCTTCGGCGCATCGGCGACGCCAACCCGCTCATCGACACGACCTACATCGACAATGCCGCCGAGGCCCACCTCCTCGCGGCCGATCGGCTCGGACCCGGCGCCGCCTGCGCAGGCCGCGCGTATTTCATCTCCAACGGCGAACCGCGCCCGCTTTGGGAGATCGTCAATCGAATCCTTGCCGCCGGCGGACTCCCGCCGGTCACGCGCCGCGTTCCTGCCTGGCTCGCCAAACTCGCAGCCGTCACACTTGAGTCAACCCATCGCGCGCTTCGCATCGACCGCGAACCAAGGCTGACGCGCTTTCTCGTTGGCGAACTGACCAACGCGCACTGGTTCGACATCTCCGCAGCACGCCGGGATTTGAGCTACACGCCGCGCGTGTCCCTGGAGGACGGTTTTCATCGCCTCAACGCCTGGCTAAGAAAACCCCTTGAACCACGCCTCGGCATCTCCACTTTCGACCCGATTTGAGGATTAATCCGCGATGCGTCCGATAGTGATTGGGCCATTTCGAAGCAGGTAATTCGTTTTACTGGTTTTCTATTGCCTGGAATGCCGCTATATTTGAGGATGAGGTGGTTGTTTCCGCATCAAGGTGAGGTGCGTCGGCGGTCGGTGGATCGCAAAGGCCGCCGGGAGGATTCATCATGGGCATGACACAGAAGCGCGATTCGCTGGCTCATCGCAAGAGCGAGATCGAGCGCGAGCTGGCCGGTCTTGGCGAGAGTCGCCTGGAGTCACAAGGCAATACGGCGCTGGGCGACCTGGAGCGCGCGCTGATGGCTGAATTGGACCAGGTTGATCGGCAGCTTCGCCTCCTTGACGAGTATGCGAAGCAACTGGATCAGTCTTCCCAACCAGCCGGCCGCTAACCTTCCAGCACACTGTCGCGGGCGCCGTCCAACCTGTCGCCGCGCGCGACCAAACGGTGCGCCAGCCCCAACCTGGCACACGCTGACGAGTTCTACTCACGTTCAGGATCGAAGCGAGGCGTCTTTCGAGGCATCGTGGTAGCGCCCTCAAAAGCCATGCGCATCACGGCGCCTTTGCGATCTGGCGCATAACACGCTTTCAAGAAGAAACGGCCCCCCGTGCAAGCGTATTGCACGAGGGGCCGTCTTGATCTCTACCGATTCCGCGTGCTCTCAACTCACGCGGTGATGACTTACCGCACGCGGCGGCGGCGACCCATGACGAGGATGCCGAGCAGCGCGAACGGCATGGCCATCATCGCACCCGGACCACAGGGCAGCAGACCGCACGGGGGCGGACCCGGAGGCGTCGTGTCGCATGCATCGCCCACGCCGTCGCCGTCCGCATCCGCTTGGTCGGCGTTCGCGGCGTTCGGGCAGTTGTCATCGCAATCCAACACGCCGTCCCCGTCGGCATCGCCGGCCGGGTTCAACTGGAGGCAAGAGCAACCGTCGGCGTCGACATCATCGCCGGAGGCCGTATCAGGACAGGCGTCGTCGCAGTCGATGACGCCGTCGCCGTCGTTGTCCGGGGCCGAGCCAAGCTCGCCGCTGACGTCAACTTCGCCGGTGGCCTTCGTCGGCACCGCGCCGAAGAAGTTGCCGGTTCCATCGATCACGTTGGCGGCCAGGCCCATGACGTTGACGATGCCGGTCGTCGCGACGCCGCTCAAGTCGTTGCCGTTCACGTTCACGAAGGCCGTGTCCATGATGTCTTCCACTTCAACACCGGTATCGACGCCGGTGATGCAGTTGTTGCGGATGGTCACTTCGGCTGCGCCATCGACCAGGTCCTGAATATCGACGCCGGCGACCGAGCCGTTGCCCTGAATCCGGTTGTTGGCGATGTCGATGATCGAACCCCAGATGTCGCTGGCATCGATGCCGACCTCGGAGAAGTTCGAAATCGTGTTGCCGGTGATCGAGCCGTCGGTACCGTTGATCCAGTCGTAGCCGTCGGTCCAGATACCGAACCGGCCGCCGTCGATCTTGTTGTTGGTGATGTGGAACGAGCTGCCGTAGTCCACGTCGTCATACAAGAAGACACCCGCATCCCAGAAACCGGCGATGTCGTTGTTGCAGACCGTCGCGGTCGAGCCGTACTCCGGCGGGTAGTAGAAGTAGACACCCACCATATACATGCCCGGTTCGCCCGTCCGTCCGCGGATGAAGTTGTCGCAGATGGTGGTCTGGCAGCCGCTGTAGGTGTAGTAGGTGTAGATACCGGCCGAATCATCCGCCACATCGCCGAGGATGCCGCCGATACTGTTGCCGATGGCTTCGAAGGTGGAGCCGTACTCCGGACCGTCGTCGCCGTAGATGCCATAGTACCCGCCGGTGTTGGGGTCGCCATTGACGGTGTTGTAATTCACGGCGACGTGGCTTCCATCGTACGAGTAGTAGTAGTAGATACCCGTGTCGGTGAAGCTGTTGATGGTGTTGTTGCTGATGTTCATCCGGCTGCCATACTCGGCGCCGTCATCCGACAGGATGCCGTAATCGCCCATGTTGGCCAGCGGAGTGAAGGTGTTGCCGGTGACGGTCGTCTCGGAACCGTCGTACGTGTAGTAGAAATACAGACCGGCGTAGGTGTAGCCCTCCACGACGTTGTTCATGAAGAAGCCCTTGGAGCCGTCGGAGATGCCGTCGTCGCTGTAGATGCCGTACTCCGAGCCGTTGGCGTGGGCCATGAACGTGTTGTTGGACACGTTCAGGCGCGAGCCGTACTCGGTGTAGTCATCCTGCCAGAAGCCGGCCTCGCCACCGCCCTGATTTCCGTAATTGGTGACGGTATTGCCCGTGACGTTCAGCGTCGAACCGGCTTCATACACGTTGTAGTTGTAAATGCCGTAGTCACCGCCGCTGTTGTTCATCGTGACGGTGTTGTTGGTGACGTCGCAATGTCCGCCGTAGTCGACGTACTCAACGTAGATGCCGCCGTAGTCCGGATTGGTGATCGTGTTGCCGTCGATTGTGGCTTCGCCGGTGTACACTTCGTACACATAGATGCCGTAATCAGCGCCGGTTGACAGGGCGGTCAGCGTATTGCCGTTGATCCAGGCGACGCCCGCCTCGTACGACGGGTATTCGTAGTAAATACCCGCGTAGTCGTAGTTGGTGACGGTATTGTTATTCACCGTTCCGTCGGAGCCTTCCGACGTCTCGTAGAGGTAGATGCCGTAGTCGGCACCGCTGGAGATGCCGGTCAGCGTGTTGTTGGTGATGGTGATGTCGGCCGTGTAGTAACAATCGTCGTTGTAGATACCGCAGTAGTCAAAGCCGCTGGCGGTGTTCATGTCGAACGTCGCCGTGCTGTATTCGTACAAGTCATCAAGGTAGATGCCGTAGTCAGCGCCCGCGGGCAGGGCCGTCAGCATGTTGCTGTTACAGGTGATGTGCGAATTGTCGTAGGTGTCGCCGAAGTAGATGCCGGCGTAGTCGAAGTTCGACGCGGTGTTGTTGTTCACCGTGACCGTGTTGCCGTAATCGGGGTCTTCGACGTAGATGCCGTAGTCGGCGCCGCCGTTGTCGGCCGTCAGCGTGTTATTGCTGATGTTGACGGTGCAACCGGCGTAGGGGTAGTACTCATCGATGCCTGCGTAGTCGAACCCGCTGACGGTGTTACCGGTGATGGTGGTGTTCGAGCCGTACTCGGTGTCCACGTAGATGCCGTAGTCCATCTGCGTGCTGCTGCTGATGGTGTTGTTGGTGATGACACCCGTGGAACCGTAGTAGTTGTAGTAGTAGTAAATCCCGCAGTAGTCGATGCCGCCGACCGTGTTGCCGCTGACGGTACACATGCTGGCGTATTCGACGTCGTACGGATAGATGCCGTAGTCGGCGGAACCGTTTCCGGTCACCGTGTTGTTGTTGATGTTGACCGTGCTCTGGTAGTAGATGTAGTCCAGTTCAATGCCGGCGTAGGTCACGCCGGTGATCGTGTTGTTGTTGACGTTTACCACGCATTGACTGGTGATGTCGTACATGTAAATGCTGTAATCGCCGAAATCGGTAATCGTATTGCCGTTGATGTTGACCGTTGAAAAGACGTCCGCGCCATAATCGAAGTAGACGCCCGAATAGCCCGTCACGCCCGTCATGGTATTGTTGTTGACGTTGATATTGCTCTTGTAGCAGTGGTAATCGAAATAGACACCGTATGTGTCCATGTCCGTCAACGTGTTGTTCAGAATATCCACGTTGGAGTCGAACGTGCTGACAAACCCGACGTTGGCGCTCGTGTGGTCGGCGCTGTCGAAATACACGCCCGACGTGAACGAATACGTACCGCCGTTGCGATTGAACGTGTTGTTCTGGACGACGAACAGGCCGGCCTCGATGTAGCTGTCCACGTAGATGCCGTCGCTCGAGTCATTGCCCGAGATGCGGTTGGATTGAATCGTCGTCGGCACGCCGAACTTCACCTGGTCGGCCTGCACGACGATGGCGTCCGTCGCCGCCTGCAACTGGCGGATGTGGAAGCCCATGCCCACGTCGCCGACGATGACGCCGGGGGCGGCGATCGTGATGACGGGCATGCCGGCATTGTTGTTCTCGATGATCGTCGTCGCCGAACCGGCCGTGCTCAACAGCTGCAGGTTCGACTTGTCGATCACCAGGCCGCCGGCGGGCGTGGTGTACGTGTTCGGGGCGACCAGGATGCGGTCGCCGGCGCTGGCCGCCGCGATGGCCGCCTGGATGGTCGCGTGATCAGCGGGCACGTTGATATCAACGGCCCGAACGGCTGATGGGACGATTGCTGCTGCAACCGCCGTACAGATTGCCAGTACAAATCTCGTGTGTGTGCGCAACATTCTCAAGGTCTCCTTAGGTTGGAAAGCAATTCGATCGGACAAGTTATGTCCAGCGAGGTGTTTCTTCAAAATTCATTCGCCAAGCCGTTGGCCGGTTCCCTGCACGCGGGCGACAACCACACCTGTCAGCGCAGGATCGCGGCGGCCATCCATGCAACCGCGATTCCGGAACCGGTCTCTCGGTGCGAGGTAAGAGACCGCCCGGCAGCCGAGTAGGTTACAACTACCTCCCCTTGCAAGTAAAGGGCAATTTCTCGATAAATTTGACAGGATTTGGGGTGGGCCAAATCGGCCGTCCGAAACCGGTGCGCCCCAACCTGAACCCCGTGAGCATTGGGCAAATGACCCCAGCTTAGCAGGATTGGGTGCGCAGTTTTCGCCGATTCGCGCCGGTTCGTCCGACCTCTGCCTCGCTCTGCCGCTCCCAACCCTGTGGTGATTCGCACATCCTGGCCCCGCGTCGAATATTGGGGCATCGCTTGCGCGTCGCGGCCGGCTCGCATGACGTCATCGGTATGTATAATGCCATACAGCCGCGTCCGGCGACGCAGCCGGTTCGAAAAAGACAGAAATCCATGCAAGTCGCGCCACGATCCGAAACCTGGTGAAAACTGCGGGAAGCTTCAAATGAAACACAATCGCCTTCTGATCGCTGCGGCGGGGATCGCGACTTTTGTTGTCGCAACCGGCCGCGCGCAAGCGTCGTTCCATCTGATGCAGATCGAACAGGTCATCGGCGGAGTCGGCGGCGACACCGACGCCCAAGCGATCCAGCTCCGCCTGCGCGCCAACGGTGAGGGGCAGGTGTCCCAGGGCCGGCTCGTCGTGCGTGATGCGACCGGCGCCAACCCCGTGACGATTCTCGTCTTCCCGTCGAATGTCGCCAATGAGGCACAGGGTGCGCGCATCCTGATCGCGTCCAACGCATTCATCACCAAGAGCCTGCCCAATGCGCAGGCCGATTTCATGATGACGAATCTGATCCCGTCGAGTTATCTTGCGGCCGGTTCGCTCACCTTCGAGCGCAATAACAACGGCGGCATCCTCTGGCGCGTGAGCTGGGGCACCTACAGCGGCAGCAATGCCGGCGAAACGACCAACGACGCCGACGGAAACTTCGGCCCGCCGTTCGCCAGCGCGCTGCCGTCCTCGAATACATCGGCGCTGAAGTTCGGCGGCACGGCCGGCGCGATGAGCACCAACAACGCGGCGGATTACTCGATCCCCGCCGGCTCGGCCACGTTCATCAACAATCGCGGCTGCCAGTTTGTCGTCAATGCGGCGCCGGCCTGCGGCGCGACCGATACCGACGGCGACGGCACCAACGACGCCTGCGACGCCTGCACCGACAGCGACGGCGACGGCTTCGGCGACCCTGGATTCCCCGCGAATTGCTGCCCGGCCGACGGCTGCCCGAATGATCCCAACAAGACCGCGCCGGGTGTTTGCGGCTGCGGCGTGGCGGATGCCGATGCCGACGGCGACGGCGTGCTGAATTGCAATGACACGTGCGCGAATACGCCGGCCGGACAGAGCGTGAACGGCGAAGGATGCTCCTGTGCCCAGCTCGATCCCAATCAGGACACCGACGGCGACGGCGTCACCGACTGCAACGACGTTTGTCCGAATGATCCGAACAAGTCCACATCGGCCGGGGCCTGCGGGTGCGGCAATGCCGAGACCGATACCGACGGCGACGGCACGCCCGATTGCACCGACGGCTGCCCGAACGATCCGAACAAGATTGCGCCGGGCAATCTCGGCTGCGGCGTGGCCGAGGCGGATGCCGACGGCGATCTGATTCCCGATTCGGCAGACAATTGTCCGAACGTGGCCAATGCCGACCAGGCCGACGAAGACAACGACGGCGTGGGTGACGAATGCGAAGCCGGGCACGATGACGGCGGCGCGAATTGCGGCCAGACCGGCGGCTGCGGCGCGATGGGCGGGGCGATGCTGCCGCTGCTATTGCTGGGACGCGGAAAGCGCCGGCGGCGAGGACTTCGGGGATAATTGGCGAGATCAAGAGGCGAGCAGATTCGGCGCAGATTGCGCATGGTGGAACGCGATCACTTGCCAACCGGATGAGCGAACTTCTCACCGCATTCCGGGCAGACACCGCCCGTCAATCCGGTAAGGTCGTAGCCACATTGTCCACACCAGCCGCCGCGGACTCCCGCGATCAATTCCGCCAGGTCGCGAAACGTGGTAATTCCGTGGGGCAGATTCCATTCACGCGACACTTTGCCAAGTCGCCTTAATACGAATGTCACCATAGCGGCCATGGCCCCAAAGACACCTGCCAGAAGCAGGGCAATGAGTGCAACCATGAGCACGAAGCCGAAGCAGCCGATGTTGGCCGGCGCGCCTTTCGTGCTGAATAGCACGATTGATGTCACCGTGCCCAGCCCCAAAACGAGCAACACGCCCGGCGTGTTGTAGAGCTGATTCGCCGCGCGCTCCATACCCGTTGCCTCCAGCGGTGGGATTCGGCCGCATGACATCAAGCGCAACCGCTCCCACAGCTTGCGAAGCTTTCTCCCTTTGAATCGCTCGGTGATGACCGTGCTCGGGCCGAACGGTTCAACACTCGGCGCGATCTCGCGCGAAACGCTTCGGATGTGTCGAAATGCGCCGGCTGCCTTGGACGTCACGCCGAGAATGGTCACCGGCGCGGGCGCGGCGAACGCCGCACGACTCGCCACGAGGTCGGCCAGTCTTCCGAAGGTGAAGAACTGTGCGTACTTCAGCTCCCATTCCTCCGAGATGTGGGCCTCCCGACCGCCGCTCAGGAAGTTCCAGTCTTTATCGTCCAGCCAGACTCCGAGCTTTTCTTGCAACACGAAAGACAGTTCGAGGTACTCGAGTGAATCGGCGCCGACAACTTCTTCAAAATAACGATCCATGCGCGTTTCGCGCGTGAAGGGAACCCGCATGCCGGTGACTTCATACACCGCCTCGGTAATCGCATAAAAAATCGGATCATTCGCGGCGGATTGGTCGGTGCTCGCGGTGTCATACTCCATGACGATCATGATAGCGACGTCGACGCGCGGGCGGAAAGATTCTCTCCGCTCACACGCCTACCACAACGCCGCGCTCCACGGATTCGGCAACCGCGCGCGGGCCCATCGGCGCGGCTGCCCCGTGCCCCGCCTCCTGTTGCGCCCGCAGCTCGCGCTCCAGTGCGGCTAGATGCGCCTCGATCTGGGCCATCTTCGCCCGGCGCATGACCAGCTTCTCGCGGTGGCGTCGCAGAAAGTAGGCGATTGTCTCCACACGAATCTTGATCGAGCCGGTCGGTTTGTTCTCGTCGATGTCCTTGAAGCAGAAATACGGCGTGCCGCTGGTTTCGATGATCTCCTCGATCACGCTGTAGATCGGCGCGTCGTGGCCGCACTTGAAGCTGGACAGCTCGAGGGCGACGAGGTTCGGGTGCCGCGCGGCGAACTTGGCCGCCCAGACTTTGCGATTGGTGTTCTCGCTGTAGGCGTTCTTCCACGCATCCTCGATCGACACCGGGCTGGCGAAATCGCCCCGGCGGACTTCCTCGCCGAACAATCGCTCCAGAATATCCGGGTCGCGCGGCAAAACATCCATCGTGAACACCGGGATGCCCAGCTTCTGAAACTCGTCGGGAATCTCGTGGCAAACGCCGGGGTCGTGGTGGTACGGCCGCGTCAGCAGCACGACGCCGACCTCGTTCTTCGCCTCCAACTGATCAATCTGTTCGCGGGCCTGGCGGCGCAAATCGGCATAAAAGCCGTCGTAGTAGTCCCACGCGACGCGGCAGGCACGTGCGTTTTCTTCCGGCGAGAGGCCGAGCTTGTCGGCGAACTCGGCAAACATCTGCCGCGCGAGCAGACCCGGCTCTGAAAAGTTCACAAACGTGTCAAGATACTGCAGGCCGTGATCGGCGAACAGATCGCTCTCCTTGGTGAAGGCCGCTTTCACCGCTTCGGGCGTCGCGGTCACGGTCGGGCAGGCCCGGCTGCTCTGGATGTTGTCCATGAACGTCGGCATGCAGTCGATCATGGGAAAGAAGATGTAATGCAGCGGCTGCTTTTCGGTGTGCTTGTGATAAAGCAAATTGTGGACATGCGGGATGCCGATCTTGCTGGGAAAGCAGGGGTCGATGGCGCCGCGCTTGGCGCCCTCTTTGTACAGTTCCTCGCTCGTGTAGTCGCTCCAGACGAGATTGGCCGAGCGAATGCCCAGCGCCTGGAAATAGCCCATGAACCACGGACCCATCGAGTACATGTTCAGCACGCGCGGCATGCCGATGCGAATGTCGCCGCGGCGCTTCATCAGCTCGACCCGCTGCCGAGCCGCCTCGCGCTTGCGTCGAACCGCCGGCAGCAGCAGACGATCGGGCATGCCGAAGCCCGCCGCTGCTTTTTCCGCATCGGCGACATCGTCGGCCACGCACGGCACGTCGGCCGGCGCGAACGCTTCGCGAGCGCAGATTTCCGCGAAGTTGGGATAGGCCTTCTTGATCGCGTCGAGACCGGCTTTGATCTCGCGCATGTCGTTCACGTCTTCGACGGTGCCCTTTTCGCAGGTGGCGATGATGAGCCGCTGCTCGCCTTCCTCGAGCGCGACCTTGGACTTGCTCTTGGCGGGTTTCGCGTTCGCGGCGGCGCCCTCCACAGAACCCTTGACGCCGACGGATTGCAATCCGTCAGCTTCTTGTGATGACGCTGCGGCGCTTGCTGCGCTGCCATGCTTGATGCGCGTGGGGTGACCCGCCTCCGGACCCTGCTTGATGATCTGCGTCGTCAGGCTCACCAGCACGCCCGAGCCCGTTCCCTCGTGGTCGCGGCTCGGATGAGTGCCGCCGATGCCGACGGATTGCAATCCGCCGGCTTGCTCCTCGCCCGTCTTCACGTCGATGAACGTCCGCAGGCACTTGTTCTTGCAGAAGTAGCAACGCGTGTTCTCGTTCCGCGTCGTGCGATAGGTGATCTGCTGCACCCGCTCCAGGCCGATGAACGACGTGCGATGGCCCAGCTCCGTGTACATCCGGTGCGCCTCGACCGCACAGCCGATCGCGCCGGCCTCGCCGCAGAACTTGTGCACCGTCACCGTCGGCTGCGTCGCCATGCCCTTGAAGCGGCTGGTGATGAAATCGACCTGTGTCTTCACCGCGGCGAGGTTGTGCTGCGTGCCGCCCTGAAGAATAAACTTCGTCCCCAGCTTCGCCAGGTTCGGAATCTGCGACACGTACAGCCAAATGTTCTTGGGCAACACGTCGCACAGCCCGGCCATGATCTCGTTCGGTGCCCAGCCCTGCCGCTGAAAATCGACGATGTCGCTCTGCATGAACACCGCGCAGCCGTAGCCGAACGACGGCATGGCCTCGGCGCTGAAGGCGATGTCGGCGAACTCCTCGACCTTGAAGCCGAAGCCCTGGGCCGTACTCTGCAGGAAGTACCCGTTGCCGGCCGAGCATTGCGTGTTGAGCTTGAAGTCCTTGACTTGGCCGTTCTTGAGGATGATGAGTTTGATGTCCTGCCCGCCGACGTCGACGATCACGTCGGTGTCGGGATAAAAGTGCAAGCCCGCCTGCGTGTGGGCGACCGTCTCCACCAGCGCCACGTCCGCCTTCAAGACATCTTTCAAAATATCCTTCGCATAGCCCGTCGTGCCGACGCCGAGCACTTCCAGCTTGCAACCCTGATCGGCGACCTGCTTTTCCAGCAGCGCGAAAATCTCCATCGTGTCTTCGATCGGGGTGGTGGGGTCGGGCCAATGGCACTGGTAGAGGTCGATGACCTCCGTTTCGAGACGCAGCAGGCTCTGTTCGCATTCCTGGCGGATCGATTCCGGGCGGAGGTTGCGAAAGATGCGGAGGGGTTGCCCGTCGTTGTCGATGGTGTCGAAGAAATGCTGCCCTTCCTCGATATCCCATCGCAAACCGCATTTTGTCGCAAGAATGACCTGATCACGGCGACCTGCGATGGCACGCGCCACAATGCGCTCGCTATGGCCCATGCCATACGCAGGCGCGGTGTCGAAGTAGT
>JAANMU010003100.1_pt1 | contig 11236 bp, 9 predicted proteins | sample 7279701 | NCBI WGS metagenome assembly JAANMU01 (sample SAMN14094539, study PRJNA606508) | bioreactor metagenome | isolation source: A lab-scale SPAN reactor treating ammonium-rich wastewater day 57 | place: Ireland: Galway | collected 2017-03-13 | reverse complement strand
ACTGGCTGATGCAAAGTATTTGCCCCGAAATATCCAGAACAGATCGGTTGAGTTTTCCCTCGTCATCCCCGAAAATCCGGAGATTTAGAATCTTCTGTATTCACAAATGTCAAAGAAGATTCTATTACTCTGTTTGGTTTTTATACCCAATCCGAAAAAGATATGTTTGAGCTTTTAATTTCTGTTAGCGGCATTGGACCTAAAGTAAGTATGGGGATATTATCGGGTATTGTTGTTGATGATTTGAAAGAAGCTATCAGCAATGGAAATATTTCAAGACTTATTGCTATCCCCGGCATCGGCAGAAAAACTGCAGAACGAATTGTTCTGGAATTAAGAAATAAGGTTGACTCAATTAAAGCTGATGGAGAAGTAAAAGTATCATCAGCAAAAGAAGAAGCTGTTGCAGCGTTATCTACGCTGGGTTATCAAAGACAAATAAGTGATAAAGTTATAAGAGATCTGCTTTCTGAAAATCCAAATTACTCCTTAGAAGAGCTTATAAGAAAAGCCCTGTCAGAATTGAATAAATAATCATCTTACCGAGCATTCAAGTTTTAATAATCCATTGAGTTCAGCGGTTAATTTATCACCGCTTACAACTTTATTTACTCCTTTAGGTGTTCCAGTAAAAATCAAATCACCAAACTCAAGTTTCATCAGAGAGGAAATGTATTGAACGATCTCTGCAGGTTTATGAAGCATTTTACTTAATTGATCTTTTTGTCTGTATTCACCATTTACTTTTAATGAAATGGTTTCTTCAAGGGTTAATTGATAAGAAGTTTTTTCTATAAACTCTGAAAGTACAGTAGAAGTATCAAAACATTTTGCAGTTGTCCAGGGATATCCTTTCTTTTTAAGCTCCGATTGAACATCCCGCAAAGTCATATCCAAACCAATTCCATATCCGGTAATTGCTTTTTCAGATGTTTCAAGATCAGCATCTTTGATCGCTTCCCCAATCAGCAGTACAAGCTCAGTCTCATGGTGCATATCATTTGAATACGAAGGACATACAATTTTATCTCCTGAATAAATAACAGATGTAACTGTTTTTAAAAATACAACAGGTTTCTCCGGAATCTTGTTACCAAGTTCCTGAGCGTGTTCAGCATAATTTCTCCCAACGCAGACTATCTTTCCAATTGTAATTTCTTTACTACTGTTTTTAATTTTTATGGTTTTCATTTTTCTATACTCTCTATAACTCTCTGCAGCTTGATCTTCAATCTGAGGAAATGATTAAAGAACAAGTCCAAATAATTTTAACAAGTAACAGGCAGAATAAACTCTGCACTGATGCAGCTTATTATAAAAACACATTACTGGATAACAGACATCAGATTCATTTTTTTATGTCTTTTGTTTTTTCTTGGTTGCTGCAGGAAATAAAATATTATTTAGTATTAATCTGTATCCCGGTGAATTCTTGTATAAACTTAAATCAGTCGGCGGGTCTCCTACTACATGCTGATAATCTTCAGGATCGTGACCGCCATAAAAAGTAAATGTTCCTCTTCCGAAATTTCCATGAATATATTTAACCTGATTGGTTCCTTGTCTTTCTGCTAATATTACTACTGAATTTTTAATCAGGTTTTTCCTGAACATACTTGTTTGTCCCATAAAACCTTTAATTACGTTTGCATGGTCTTGTGTTAACATTGTCGGTACGGGATCATACTTGGCGGAAAACTCAAATAAAGTAAAGTAATCATTTTGTTGTAACCCAATTTCCACAGGCTGAATATCAATATCGCTGTATTCATAAACATACGGATTCATTTCTAATTTAAAATCACTAAAAGCAAGAGTTTTAGAAAAGTCCAGTTTGCTTTGTGCTTCAGGATCAGCAGCATCACCGTCAAAAACCGGTGCACAAATATCAACATCTTCTGCTGCAAGAGATATATCATAAGAATCTGTTGCGCTGCACATAGCAAATAAAAATCCTCCCTGTCCAACAAAATTTTTTATCGTTAAAGAAACAGCTTTCATCATCTCAGAAACTTTATTGAATCCGTTTTTCTTCGCATTATTTTCATACATAATCTGCTGATCAATATACCATTGTGCATTGTTGAAACTTGCGTAAAACTTGCCATACTGTCCAGTAAAATCTTCGTGATGCAGATGCAGCCAATCATATTTTTCCAAATCACCTCGAAGGATTTCATCATTCCAAACCTTGTCATATTTTACCTTGGCATATTCCAGTGCAAGAGTAACAGCATCATCCCAGGGTGAAAACCCCGGCGGCACATAAACAGCAATCTTTGGCGCTTTTTCTAATCTTACAACATCCATATTGTTGTCTTCACTCTGAACTTCAGAATAAATCAGCGAAGCCTGAGCAAGACTTATCTGTTCAAAGTACACTTCTTCTATCAGGCACTCTGAAACTACTTTATCTGACTGGTCAATTAAAAAAGAACCGCCCCGATAGTTTAACAGCCAGTCGGCTTTTAAGCCATTCTCCAATGCGTGAAAAGTAATCCCATAAGCTTTAAGATGATCTGTCTGTCTAAGATCCATCGGGATAAAAATTTTGTTTTGAGAATAAAACTGAGCTGAAAATAAAATGAACAGCAGAGATATGTAAATAATTATGTTTTTCATCTTACAATAAAAATCGCTGAACGCAAATGCCGGCAAAGAAGCAATCTGATAACCAGATAAAAAGATTGTATTTCGCTATAACAGCGGCAAGCACGAATAACTTTCTTAGTATCAATCAGGCAGACTTAGCATCTGATTTTATAAATATCGGTTCTGAGTTTTTTTCAACTACATCTCTGGTGATAATACATTTTTCTATATTTTTTTTAGCAGGCAGATCATACATTATATCAAGCATAAAGTTTTCGACAATAGAACGTAATGCGCGTGCACCGGTTTTTCTTTCCATTGCCTTTTCAACTATTGCATCCAGAGAAAAAGGATCAAATTCAAGTTCAACACCTTCCATTAAAAACAGTTTTTTATACTGCTTGATTATAGCGTTCTTTGGCTCGGTTAAAATATTACGCATTGCTTCTTTTGTAAGCTGATGAAGCGGAGCAGCAACGGGAAGTCTGCCAATTAATTCAGGAATCAAACCAAACTTTAACAAGTCTTCGGGCTGTATAAGTGAAACAAGGTCTTCATCTTTTGTTTTTTCTTTTAAGTCTGAAGAAAAACCCATTCTGTTTTCATTCAATCTTTTTGCAATAATTTTATCTATTCCATCAAAAGCACCGCCCACAATAAACAGTATATTTTTTGTGTTAAGATTAATTAAACTTTGCTCAGGATGTTTTCTTCCGCCTTTAGGAGGAATGCCGGCAATGGTGCCTTCTAATATTTTTAACAATGCCTGCTGTACACCTTCACCGGATACATCACGAGTTATTGATGTACTTTCACTTTTGCGCGCAATCTTATCTATCTCATCGATATAAACAATTCCTTTTTGTGCCCGCTCTAAATTATAATCAGCAGCTTGTAATAAATGAACAAGAACTGATTCAACATCATCGCCAACATAACCTGCTTCTGTTAAAGTTGTTGCATCAGCAATTGCAAACGGAACATCCAGAGTTTTAGCAAGAGTTTGGGCAAGTAATGTTTTACCAACGCCGGTTGGTCCGATTAAAAGAATATTACTCTTTTCAATTTCAACATCATCAAGCTCAAAAAAAGTTGTTCTGGATCCAATTCTTTTATAATGATTATAAACAGCAACAGCTAAAACTTTCTTAGCTCTTTCCTGTCCAATTACATATTCATCAAGTGCTTTCTTAATAGTTTCCGGGGAGTGTTTTGTCCATTTACTTTGTTTTTGATTTGCTACCGCCGCTAAGTTGTTCTTAAGAATATCAACACTGCTTCCTATACAAATATCACAAATATAAACATCGGGTCCTGCAATCATACTTCCGACTTCATTTCCATCTCTTCCACAGAAAGAACACTTAACTATTTTTTGTCCCGGTTTTTTAGACATTGTTTATCCTAACTAATTTTTTTCTTCAATTCAATTATATTTTGTCTTGCTGCATCAAGGTAAAGTGACCTTGGAAATTTAATAAGCAGACTCTCGTATGATTCTATTGCTTTGTCGTTATTCTTAAAACCAAACTGATAAATTCTGCCTTGCAAATATAAAGCTTTATCAGAATAAATATTTTTTTCTGCCTCCTCAACAATTAAACTAAGTGCTGATAAAGCATTTAAATAATCATTATTTGCAATCTGCATTTCTGCACTTCTCATCTTTGCCAATGAGTGAAACATAAAAGCCTGCGGGTTTTGAGCAAGCTGATCATAAATAATTTTTGCCTCATCAAATTTTTGCTGTTCGGTTAAATATTCTGCTTTACAATACAGTGATAAATTAGACGAGTCATTTTTTGCATTGTTCAATAGAATTGAAAACTCAATTGCGTCATTTGCTATATTGTCTTTAAGATTATCCATCACGGTAAACAGCTTTTGTCTGGCTTGTTCAAAATCATTTTTAAATGAATATATCCGTGCAAGCATATAATTTGAAAAACCTCTGTCATCCTGGTTTACCCTGGGGAGATTTGCAACTGATTGAAAATATTTTTCTGCTTCATCCAGTCGGGATTTTCGTATAGAGATATTTCCAAGTTCAATCAGAGCGAGTGAAACGAATTTCGACGCAGGATAGTTTTCTGTTATGTTGTTAAAATAATCTTTTGCTTTTTCATTGTTATTAAGATAGTATTCATAAAGAATCCCTATCCTTAGATTAGCCTCAATTGCAACTTCAGAATGGTTGTAAATAGTTATTATTTCTTTATAAGCATCAATAACAGGCTGAACATCACTTTCTTTAGCAGCAACCGGAATAAAGTATGTCTTCCATTCCGGATTATCAGATTTAAATTTTTTTATAAATAATGCCTCGAGTGATTTTGCGTAACCAAGTTTTGCCGGTGGAATTATTTGTTCATTATTAAAGTTATCTATTATATATTCATAAACATTTAATGCAGTTTCAAATGTACCATCACGATATACAAAGTCAGCAAAAGATTGGAGTTCAATTCCTTGATTATCTCCTTTTTTATCTATTTCTTTATAAATATCAAACGCATCATTAAATAATTTTTTTTCAATCAGTAACCTTGCAAGTAAATGAGAGAAATTTATATTCTCATTCTTAAATTTTCTTACTACTTCAATTGTTTCATCAAGCGCACCAGGTTTATTAGAATATGAAAGAACTCTGCTTTCAATCTGCTGATATTGTGAAGAATTAGTTTTTATAAGTCCGCAGTATTCGTTTGCTGCTTCACGATATCGCATTGTAATCTGATAAAGTTCTGCAAGATCATAAGAAAATAAATATGGATCTTTTGATAACTTTTTGCCAAGACTCAGGTATTCAATAGCCTTTTCAAAATCACGCTTTTCAATTGCGTAGTTGGAAATGATCCGAATAGCCATCTGATTGGACTTAAACTGATTAATAGCATCTTCCCAAACCTTATAAGCTTTTACATGATCGCCTGATGTGTAATATGTGGAACCGAGCATTCCATATAGACTTATATCTTGAGGCGACAGTTTAATTCTGGCTTCAATCAATGAAACTGATTCGTTATATTTTTTAAGCTGAAGGTAAAGTGTGTTAAGTTTATTAAAGAACTGAACATTATTCGGATCTTTTTGATTAAGGTTTTCAATTATCTCAACCGCTTTGTTTAGATCACCTTGTTGTTCATAGCTCTCAGCAAGCATAAACAGATTTTGATCCATTTGGTTTTGCTGAGCTTGTAGAGGAAAAAGCAAAAATAAAGTTATAAGAATTTTCTTTAGCATAATCTAAAAATAGCAATTAATAACAAGCATTCAAGGGAAGAAATGTTTCTGCAAGTCTGTAATATTTGAGAACAATGGCACACTGATTTAACGGATGTAACTGAATAGAACTGATTTAAATCCATTAATATCCGTTTAATCAGTTCAATCTGCGTTCTATTTGTATTTAAGACAACTTAAACATAACGGGAATTGTTACTTCTGCTTTTACAAGTTTGTTGTCTTTAATTCCGGGAGTGAATTTTATTTTCGTAATTACATCCATTGCGGCTTTATTACATTCATCATTAAGACTTTAGTTTCTATCTCATTCTGTTCTACCTCTTCGGGGATATTTTATTTTACTTTGTATTACATACATTCCACTAATTAGCCCGTGCATATTTTCAACCATTGGTAAAAAATCATCTTCATTAATGAGTTGATTGGTTTCAAAATATTAAAATGAGACTAATAATTAGCGGCTAAATCTGTAATAGTAGATTGTAAATCCTACTTCTGACCTGCATTTTGTCTTAATATCCAATTATATCTTGTCAAAAAGAAGCTAAAAAGAAATAAATAATTCCTGCTCCTACGAAAAATCAAATGGAATAATCTTTGTTATTAAATAATGTTCTAATAATAAACTTACTAATATTGTTATAACATTTATTAACAAAACCATTGTGTGAAATTTTATCGCTTAAAGTAATTTTTACTTAGACAATTCAGTTTTATATTTGGAAATCAGAATTGAGTATTATTTCATAACTAAATAACTATCAACAATTAAAAGGATTAAATAACATGCGTAAATTATTTTTGATCTTACTTTTTTCATTTACATCAATAATCTATTTCTCTTGCGATTCTGCTGAAACACCTGCAGATAATTCCGATATTCCCGCTGATCCATCAGGTGTAACAGTACCGGCACCGACAAAAAACAATGTTTTGCCGTCTGCAACATTTACTGCTGCTGGTAACAGAATAAAATTAAACCTTCTCGGCTTGCTTGATCCTACAACACAACAACCAATTGTATTTAACTATAATTCTTCAAGTCCACAAAGCTCTAATCTTTTTATACAAGAAGATGGAGTTGTAAAAGGATTGAAAGTAACAAAAGTTGGATCAGGCAATATTCTTACTGCAGATGTGGTGTTTTTAGTTGATAACTCAGGTAGTATGGATCAGGAAGCTGATTCAGTTGCTGCAAGTATAATTGAATTTGCAAATTTCTTGCAGGCAAGCGGACTTGATGTAAAATTTGCAGTGGTTGGTTTTTCTGTAAGCGGCGATATTAATGGCGGAATTAATTTTACCACTGCTCAAAAACTTAGCACTTACTTAAATCATTCTACTGGTACCTATAGAACCGAAGGTTTTTCAGGACCTGATAGCGCTAACCTTTATAACAGAGCACTTAACTTTGGTTATGCAGGAGATGAAAACGGTGTAATGGCTGCATTTTTTGCAGATTCAGTTTATTCCTGGAGACCAGGAGCTCAGCGTGTCATGGTTTTATTTACCGATGAACCAACTCAGAATATGGATGGAATACATTGGACAAATGCACAAGCTTGCAGTTTACTCAGCGGCAAGGCAACAATTCACACTATTTATAGTGCTGATACAACTTATTCCAGCTGGAATCAATATAACGAAAGACCTTGGGAGGTTTCACTCTGCACCGGCGGTACTATTAAATTCATACCTTACGATGCAACCGGTTTATCATTAAAGGATCTTCCAGTTGCCGGCGCTCTTGCAAACAGCTATCTTGTTGAATATGTTACATCACAAACAGGTAAAGCTCATACTGTTAAAATCACAGTAATTACCTCTACAGCTGATGGTGTTCAGACATTTAATGTAACGTATTAGTGTAACGTATTAGCGTAAGCTGATAAATTTGTTAAAAGCCAGTCACACAGAAGTGATTGGCTTTTTTATTAACCAAAAGTATATCACACCCAAACAAGTCTTAATTGCTAAACAAATCATTCTTTGGTACTTTTGCATTCAAATTCTTAGCAAATGAAAAAAGTTTTTATATTAGGCTCAACCGGTTCAATTGGTGTTAATACTCTTAATGTTATCCGTAATTTTTCTGATAGATTCAGTGTTATCGGATTAACTGTTAACTCAAGGATAGATTTACTTGAACAACAAATAAAAGAGTTTAACCCTGAGTTTGTTGTTGTAACTGATGAATGCAAAGCTAAGGAGTTAAAATCTAATGTCGGTAATATTTGTGAGGTTCTTTCAGGTTATGATCAAATATTAAATACTGCTGCAGAAAGAGATTATGATGTACTGCTTGGCTCCATTGTTGGGTTTTCAGGACTTGCGCCAACGCTGGAAGCTATAAAACGCGGAAAAAGAATTGCGCTGGCTAATAAAGAGACTCTTGTTGTTGCTGGAGAAATTGTTACAAAACTTGTTCTTGAAAATAATGCCGAGATAATTCCAGTTGATTCGGAGCATTCAGCAATCTACCAATGTCTGATTGGAGAAAAACTAAACGAAGTTGAAAAGCTGATTTTAACTGCTTCCGGCGGACCTTTTCTAAATAAAGAAAAAACATTTTTTGAAACAGCCACTTTGGATGAAGCGCTTAACCATCCTAACTGGAAAATGGGAAATAAAATTACTATAGATTCCGCAACAATGATGAATAAAGGACTTGAAGTTATTGAAGCAAGATGGTTATTTGGTTTACCTGTCGAAAAAATTAGTGTCGTTATTCATCCGCAATCAATAATCCATTCTATGGTTCAGTTTGTTGATGGATCAATTAAAGCACAGCTTGGTCTGCCGGATATGAAATTACCGATTCAATATGCGCTTACATTTCCGGAAAGATTAAAAAATGATTTTAAGCGTACGGATCTGCCGGCAATAAATAACTTTACGTTTTTTGAGCCTGATTTTGATAAGTTTGAGTGCTTAAAATTAGCCTATAATGTAATAAGAACTGGTGGAACAACACCTTGTATTTTAAATGCAGCAAATGAAGTTGCTGTCGATAAGTTTTTAAAAGGAATGATCAAATTTTCTCAAATACCTTATTTGATAGAAAAAGCACTGAACTACATTGAAAATCACTCCGAACCTGATATTGAAATAATTTTTGAGTGCGATAGAAAAACAAGAGAGTTTGTTCTGGATGCTGGATGATAGATGCTGGATACGAGATACTTGAAGCTATATTAAATTTTAGATTTATTATGGTAGTAAAATAAATTATAAAGATTTGGAAATCTTGCAATTGGCAAAAGAAATTATGATTGGTATTCATAAAATAACTTTGAATTTGCCAAAGTTTGAATTGTTTGAAGAAGGCAGTCAAATTAGAAGATCAAGTAAATCAACAAAATCAAACATTGTTGAAGGTTTTGGTAAAAGAAATTATTAAAATTAAATCTTAGAAAAGAAGATAAATTGATTTCTACAATCAGTTCAATCTAGTCATTTAGTGATAAATGATTTTAAATCAAGTATCGAGTATCCGGAATCAAGCATCCGGAACCAATTTTAAAAAACGAAATAATAAAAAGACTTAGTTTAAGGAGTTTACAAATAAAATGGATTACATAATTTATTTTGCGATTACAATCGGCATTTTGGTTTTCATTCACGAGTTTGGACATTTTGCTGCTGCAAAGTTATGCGGTATGCGTGCCGATGTATTTGCTATTGGATTCGGAAAAAGATTGTTCGGTTGGAATAGAAAATCCGGATTTTCATTCGGTGAACTGCCAAAAGATTTTGATGGTGAAGGAAATACAGATTACCGATTAAGTTTATTACCGCTCGGAGGATATGTTAAAATAGCAGGAATGGTTGACGAAAGTATGGATACAAGTTTTGTTGAAAAGGAACCACAGCCTTACGAATTCCGCGCAAAACCATTATGGGCAAAAATTTTTGTCATTACTGCTGGCGTTTTTATGAATCTTATGCTTTCCTGGATAATATTCTGGGGAGCAATTTTTTTCCATGGAAAACCAATAACACCTACTACAACAATTGCTTTTGTAGAAGAAGGTAGCCCTGCAGCATTGTCTGGATTCCAATCCGGAGATAAGATATTAAGTATTAACGGAAAACAAATTAACAATTGGGAAGAACTTCGCTCAAATATTTTTATCAATACAATTGGTGAAAATTTAAATGTTAAGTTGGAACGTAACGGCAAGACAGAAAATCTTTTAATTGATAGAAAATTAATTCCCGAAGATGAAAGCATATCTCAATACCTGATTCCACAAGGAGAAAAACCTGGCATTGGTGATGTTCTAAAAGATTCACCAGCAGAAAAATCCGGACTTCAAACCGGTGATATTTTGCTAAGTTTAAACGGAACTCCACTCTACTCAACAAAACAAGCAACTGAATTAATTTCTGCAAATAAAGGGAAAGAAATTCAGCTTGTAGTTAAACGTAAATCCGAAGAGATTAACATCGCGGTTACACCCGGCGAAGATTCAAAAATAGGAGTTGTTCTTTTTACAACACTTATGGGCGAGACAAAAATGCAAACCTACGGAGCATTTGAATCTATTTATTATGGCTGGAAAGATATTGAGAAATTAACAGCACTTACTTTTCAGATGATAGGAAAAGTTTTCTCGGGTAATATTGAAGTTAAAAAAGCTTTTGGCGGACCGATTAAGATTGCACAAATTGCTGCAAAGTCCGCAGATTCGGGTATAGCAAGTTTCTTATATTTTCTTGCACTGCTAAGTCTTAGCCTTGCAATACTTAACATAATGCCGTTCCCTGTTTTAGATGGTGGTCATTTAGTAATGATAATAATTGAAGCTATAATCAAGAGGGAAATACCTATTAAGATCAAAGCGGCAATACAAAATACAGGATTAGTTCTTCTGCTTCTGTTGATGGCTTTCATAATCTATAATGATATAATTTCCTTGTGAAATAATCTTTAAGGAAATTTTTTTAGAGAATTATAATTGTTATTAACCAATATTCAGTAAAGTTTTTGGTCAATTCATTTGGGTTGTATTAAGGATTGCTGAGCTCAACATTTTTATTCCTGACAAATTCTATGAAAATGCAGATTTGGTTAGTTGCACTTTGCATAGTCAAAGTGTGGCGTTAAATTTAATCAGTCTTTCACAGGTACAGACTGACACAAGAAATTTTTTCATTGTTTATATATTTCCCTTCTATCACATTTCTTTACCAATCATAAAAAAGCCATCTGGTAGAAGGCGTCGAGTTTTGCCGATCCCTTCTTGAACCGCCGCTCGGCATACGGACGCAGCATGTCCACAAACTGGTCGTCCGGGATCGCCTCGACGCGCTCGATGTACGTGAGCGTCGCCTGCAGGTTCATGTCGATGCGCTTTTCCGAAAAAGCGCGCATGACGGTGTTGTAATACGGCTC
>JAANMU010003098.1_pt1 | contig 11245 bp, 8 predicted proteins | sample 7279701 | NCBI WGS metagenome assembly JAANMU01 (sample SAMN14094539, study PRJNA606508) | bioreactor metagenome | isolation source: A lab-scale SPAN reactor treating ammonium-rich wastewater day 57 | place: Ireland: Galway | collected 2017-03-13 | reverse complement strand
TTGGGCGCCACGAAGTAGCTGCGCCGGTCGTCCTCGGCCACCCGCGATCCGATGTAGCGGTTCGGATCGCCCGGCAGCCCGGAGCCGCCGGGCGTGGACTCGATGCGGATCACGCGCCAGCCCAGTTGCGCGAAGCGCAGCGTCGCCGACGGCAGCGACAGTGCCTGCTCCATCGAGAGAACCGTGCGGCGCCTCATGCGCGGATGCCCTGGTCGATACGGGAGGAACTCAAGGCGCTCTCCTCAGCCGCCCGCGATCGGCGGGGCCAGAACCACCTCGTCGTCGTCGCGCACCGGATGGTCGCGATTCGCATACTCGTCGTTCACCGAGACCAGCACGACGTCGATGTAGTCGAAGGCACGCCTGAAGCGCTCGTCGCGGTTCGCGAGCCAGTCGAGCAGCATGCCCACGTTGCTGATCCCGTCGGGCAGGGCGATGCTCTCCGATTCGCATCCCATGCTGTGGCGAAGCCAGGCGAAGTACTTCAGTTTCATGCCCGCTCAGACCGTCACGCTCTCGCGCCCGACCGCGGCCCCGCCGGCACCGGCGGCCGCCCGCTTCTCGTGGATGGCGCGCGCGACCGTCTCCGGCGTCATCGGTGGATCGAAGATGCGCACGCCGGTGGCGTTGTACAGCGCGTTGGCGATGGCCGGGGCGATCACGATCGTGGGCAGTTCGGCGATGCCCTTGGCGCCATAGGGACCCTCGGCGCAGTCGCTCTCGATGAAGTGCATCTCGATGGGCGGCATCTCGGGCGCCGTGATCAGCTTGTAATCGCGAAACGACGGGTTCCTCAGCATGCCGTTCTCGATGCGCATGTTCTCGCTCATCGCGTAGCCGAGCCCGATCGCGATGCCGCCTTCGACCTGGCCTTCGAGGCCCATGCGATTGATGACGCGGCCGACGTCCTGCGCGATGGTGATTTTCTCGACCACGATCTCGCCGGTGAGCGTGTCGACGGTGATCTCGGCGACGTGCACCGCGTGGGCATACGCGGCCGAGTGGTCGGAGACGTGCTTCGCGCCTTCGGGCTCGCTCCTGGGTTCGTAGTAGTCGGTGACCATCACCAGTTCGGGTTCGGCCTGGAAGTGCATCTGGCGCATCAGGCGCTCGAGCCTGATGAGCGCGGTGCCGTCGTTCGCGCGCACCACCCAGCCGCCGCGCAGGTCGAGGTTCTGCGCGGGTTCGTCGAGGAACCTTTCGGCGGCGTTCAGGATCTGCGTCTTCGCCTTGCGCGCGGCACGGCGCGCTCCGTTGCCCGCGATGAAGGTGGTGCGCGAAGCGTGCACGCCCACGTCCCACGGCGCGATGTCGGAATCGTTGTTGACGAGGGTCACGTGCTCGAGCGGCACGCCCAGCTCCTCGGCAGCGATCAGCGTGATCACCGCGTCGATGCCCTGGCCGATCTCGGAGGCACCGGTGATGACCGTGACCCGGGCGTAGTCGTCCACCTTCAGGATGGTGCCGATGCCGTCGGACTTGTGGATCTTGGCGCCGCCGGCGTTGTGGATCGACGAGGCGAGGCCGATGCCTTTCTTGTAGCGCCCGGGCGCATCGCGCAGCGCCGCGTACTCCCGGTGCTTGCGGCTGTAGTCGCTGGCCCGGGCGGCGGTCTGCAGGCATTCGACGAAGGCGCATTCGCGCAGGAACGATTTCTGCGGCGTGGTCTCGCCCGATACCTGGGCGTTCTTCAGGCGGAACTCGAGCGGATCCAGGTCGACCATTTCGGCCAGCATGTCGATCTGCTGCGCGGTGGCGTAGCTGGTCTGGACGTTGCCGTAGCCGCGGAACGATCCGGCATAGGGATTGTTGGTGTAGATCGCCTGCGCCTTGAAGTCGACGACCGGCACGCGATAGTGACCGGAAGTGGTGCGCATCATGATGACCGGAATCGTCGGTCCCCACGAGGTGTAGGCGCCGTTGTCGAGCAGCACGTCGGCGCTGCGGAAGGTGAGCACGCCGTCGCGGGTGCAGCCGGTGCGCATGTGGATGATCGCGGCCTGGCGCGTGGGCGAAGCCTTGAACTCCTCCTCGCGCGTATACGTGACCTTGACCGGCCGGCCGGTCTTCTTCGCCAGCAGCGCGGCGATCGGCTCGTAGGGATAGACGTCGAGCTTGGAGCCGAAGGCGCCGCCCACGGGCGGCTGGATGACCCGGATGTCGCCCGGATCCATGCCCAGCGCCGGAGCGAGGTCCATCTTGTAGTTGTACGGGTACTGCGTCTGCGTCCAGATCGTCAGCTTGCCGTTGTGGTCGAAGTCGGCAATCGCGCACGAAGTGCCCATGCAGCAGTGCGTCACGTGGTGCGGGCGGAACACGTTGTCGACGATCAGGTCGGAGGCAGCTTCGGCCGCGGCCAGGTCGCCGTGCCTGAACTCGAAGTGCAGGCTCCTGTTGCCGGGAAAATCGTCGTGGACGAGCGGGGCGCCTTCCCGGGCGCCGGCCTCGGGCGTGAACACGCCCGGCAGGTCTTCGTATTCGACTTCGATCAACCCGAGCGCGCGGGCGGCGAGCTCTTCGGTTTCGGCCGCGACCGCGGCGATCTCGTCGTGCTCGCAGCGCACCTTGTCCTTGAGTGCGACGTTGTCGCGCACGAAGCCGAATTTCATGCCGGCGGCGTCCTTGCCGGTGAGCACCGCGTGCACGCCCGGAAGCCTGCGCGCCGCCTCGGTGTCGATGCGAACGATCCTGGCGTGCGGCCGGCCGGCGAACAGCACCTTGCCGATCAGCATCTGCGGCAACACCATGTCGTTGATGTAGCGCGTCTTGCCCGTGGCCTTGTCGGGAGCGTCGGGTTTCCTGACTCGCTGGCCGATCAGGGACGTCTTCATGATGGGTGAAGGATTGGCGCTCTTCTTCATCGCTGTGCTCCGCTCGTTCCGGCCACGGCTTCCACCGCATCGAGCACCTTGGTGTAGCCGGTGCAGCGGCAGAGATTGCCTTCGAGGCCCCGGCGCGCCTGTTCGCGCGTGAGGTCGGGATTGTTCTCCAGCAGGTAGCGGGCCTGCATGATCATGCCGGGCGTGCAGTAGCCGCACTGCACGGCGCCGTGGTCGACGAAGGCCTGTTGCACCGGGTGCATGCCCTGGGGCGTGCGCAGTCCCTCGATGGTCACGACCTCGCGTCCGTCGCAATCGACCGCGTACATCAGGCAGCTGTTGATCGTCTTGCCGTCGACGCTGACCGTGCAGGCGCCGCATTCGCCTTCGCCGCAGGCGTACTTGGTCCCGGTGAGGCCGAGCATGTCGCGCAGCATGGCCAGGGTCTTCATCACGACGGGCACCTTCAGGCGCACCTCGCGGCCATTGAGCGTGAAGCTGATTTCAGTCTCGACGGACATCATTGAGTACCTCTTCGACGAATACCCGGACAAGGTGGCTGCGGTACCAGGCGCTGGCGCGCACGTCGTCGATCGGCCTGGCGTCCTCGCCGGTTGCGGCGACCGCGGCGGCGATCGTCGCGGCGTCGAGCGGCCTGCCTTCGAGCGCGGCTTCGACGTGCCGGGCGCGCAAGGGGGTGGCCGCGACCGATCCCATCGCCACGCGCACCGCGCCCAGCCTGTTGCCGGCGAGCCGCGCGCCCAGCGCGACCGACACCGTGGAGATCTCGAGCGCGGGACGTGGCCCGGCCTTGCGGAACCTGCTCACGAAGTCGGCCGCGGGCCGGGCGAACACGACCGCGGTGAGCAGTTCCTGCGGGCGCATGGCGGTCTTGCGGGGGGCGAGGAAGAACCGTTCCAGCGGCACCCGGCGCGTCTGCACCGCGCCGTCGCGCCAGCAGGCGAGCTCGACCGCAGCGTCGAGCACCAGCAGCGGCGGGCTCATGTCGCCGGCGGGCGAGGCGTTGCACAGGTTGCCGCCCACCGACGCAGCGTTGCGCAGCTGCTCGCTGGCGAAATGCCCGGCTGCCTGGACCAGCGCCGGTGCGATGTCCGCCAGCGCGGCGTTGCGGCGGATCTCGCTGACGGTCGTCGTCGCGCCGATGCGGATCTCGTCGCCGCTGGTGTCGATGCCGCCCAGGCCTTCGATGCGGCGGATGTTCAGCAGCGTCGTTCCGTAATGGCGCACGCCCGCGTCGGTCTGCGGCGTGAGGTCGGTGCCGCCGCACAACACCGTGGCATCGCCGTCGGCCATCGCACGCAACGCCTCGTCCAGGCGGTGCGGTGCCAGGTAGGTGCTCACCTCTTGCATGAATCGCTCCCGACTGCGTTCAGAATCTTATCGGCTCGCGGTAGCGGCCGAACACCTTGACCATCTGCTTCGTGATCTCACCCACGCTCGCGTAGGCCTTCACTGCCTCGACGATTGCCGGCATCAGGTTCGCGCCCGCCTGCGCGTCGCGCGCGACCCGGTCGAGCGCGCGGGCCACCGCGGCCTCGTCGCGCCCGGCGCGCACGCGGTTCAGGCCCTCGATCTGCACCCGGGCGTCTTCCTCCCTGTACGGGTGGAACTCCACCGGGTGTTCCTCTTCCGTTTCGTTGCGGTAGCGGTTCACGCCCACTTTCGGGAACCTGCCCGATTCGATGTCGCGCTGCATCTGGTAGGCCTGCGCCGACACTTTCGCCTGGATGATGCCTTCCGAGACCAGCCGCACGATGCCGCCGGCCGCGTCGGTCTCGGCGATGATCTCCTCCATCTTCTGGCGCATCCGGTTGGTCATCGTCTCGACGTAGTACGAGCCGCCCAGCGGGTCGACCGTCTCGGTGAGCCCCATTTCCTCGATCAGGATCTGCATCGTGCGCAGCGAGATGCGCGCCGAGTACTCGGTGGGGATCGTGTAGGCCTCGTCGTACGAGCACAACGCCATGGTCTGCGCGCCCGAGAGCGCGCTGATCAGCGCGTAGTAGGCGCCGCGCACGATGTTCAGCTCCGGCTGCTCGAAAGTGAGACCGCCGCCGCCGCCGCCGGCGATCATCCGCAGCCACATCGAGCCCGGCTTCTCGGCCCTGTACTGCTCCTTCATGATCTTCGCCCACAGGCTGCGCCCGGCGCGGAACTTGCAGACCTGCTCGAAGAGGTTGCCGAAGATGTTGAAGTTGTACGACAGCCGGCCGGCGAACTCGTCGACGTGAAGGCCGCGCCGGATCACCTCGTCGGCATAGGCGCGCGCGATGCAGAACGCGTAGGCCATCTCCTGCGCGGGCGTCGCCCCCGATTCGCGGATGTGATAGCCGCAGACCGACACCGGGCTGTATTTCGGCGCGTGCCCGGCGCAGTACTCGATCGTGTCGCCCACCAGCCGGATCGACGGCTCCACCGGGAAGATCCAGGTGCCGCGGCCGATGAATTCCTTCAGGATGTCGTTCTGCGCGGTGCCGCGCAGCTGCTTCAGGTCGTAGCCGCGCTTCTCGGCCATGGCCAGGTACATCGCGATCAGGATCGCCGCTGCGCCGTTGATCGTGAGCGACACGGTGATCTTCGCGAGGTCGATGCCGTCGAAGGCGACCTCGAAATCGCGTAGCGTGTCCACCGACATGCCCACGCGGCCGATCTCGCCTTCGGCGAGCGGATCGTCGGAATCGAGTCCGATCTGCGTGGGCAGGTCGAAGGCCACGTTCAGTCCGGTCTGGCCGTTGGCGATCAGGTACTTGAAGCGCTGGTTGGTCTCGTGCGGATTGCCGAAGCCGGCGTACTGGCGCATCGTCCACGGCTGCCTGCGGTACATCAGCCGGTGGATGCCGCGGGTGAAGGGGTACTCGCCGGGCGCGCCCAGCATCGCCAGCCCGCCGCTTTCGTCGACGTCGGCGGCGGTGTAGAGCGGCTGGACTTCGATGCCGGATTCGTTGAGCACCGGCCGCAGTTCGGGGGACGGACGGTCGCTCATTTCACCTGCTCCCGGATGTAGCCGACGATCGCGTCGAGCTTCGAACCGGTGGGAAACACGCCGCGAAAGCCCAGCGCGCGCAACTCGTCGTGGTCCTGTGCGGGAAGGTTGCCGCCGATCAGCCAGAGCTTGTCGCCGAGCCCGTTGGCCCTGAGCAGCGGCTCGAGCTTGCGGCAGAACGGCAGGTGCGAACCGGCCAGGCTGGAGAGCGCGATCACGTCGACGTCTTCCTCCAGCGACATGCGCGCCACCGATTCGGGCGTCTGCCGCAGCCCCGTGTAGATCACCTCGAAGCCGGCATCCATCATCGCGCGTGCGACCACCTTCGCGCCCTGGTCGTGGCCGTCGAGGCCGGGCTTGGCGAGCAGCACCCTGATCCGGCGCTGCTGCGGGCTTCGTGGCGCGAGTCCTGCGACGGCGCTCATGAGGTGACCTCCTTGGCGATGATCAGTTTCAGGATTTCGCTGGTGCCGCCGCCGATCAGCGTGAAGCGCACGTCGCGCAGGTAGCGCTGCACCGGGTATTCCATTGCGTAGCCGTACGAGGCCAGCACGCGGGCCGCCTGGTCGCAGATGTCGGCTGCGGTCTCGGTGGCGAACAGCTTGCACATCGCCGCCTCCTTGTGGTGCGGGCGCCCCGAGTCGCGCAGCCAGGCGGCGTGGCGCACCAGGTGCGTGGCGGCCTGCAGCCCGGTGGCCATTCCGGCGAGCTTCATCTGGATCGCCTGGAAGCGGTCGATCGGCTTGCCGAACTGGCGGCGCTCGCCCGCGTAGCGCACCGCCTCGTCGAGCGCGGCGCGCGCCACGCCCAGCGCCATCGCGCCGGTGATGATGCGGATCTCGGCCAGCGTCTTGCGCAGGTGAGCTTCGCCGTCGCCTTCTTCCTTCGAGAGCCGGTGGCTGTCGGGGACAAAGCACCCGGCGAACGCGACTTCCGAGGTCGGCAGCGCCCAGACCCCCATCTTGTGGATCTCGCGTCCGACCGTGATGCCGGCGAAGTGCTTCTCGACCAGGAAGATCGTGAGCTTCCTCTCCTCGCCGGCACGCGCGAAGACGGTGAAGAAGTCGGCCACCGGCGCCGAAGTGATCCAGGTTTTCTGCCCGTCGAGCACGTAGCCGCCGTCGACCTTCTTCGCGGTCGTGGCGATGGAGCCGAGGTCGGAGCCCGCGTTCGGCTCGGTCATGCAGATCGCGCCGATTTTCTCGCCGGCCAGTGCCGGCTTGAACAGCCGCTCGACGATGTCGGTGTTGCCCAGCATGTGCAGGAACTTGGTGCCCATCAGCGACTGCATCGCCGCGGCGCCGGCCAGCGACATCGAGCCGCGCGCGATCTCCTCGAGCGCCAGGCAGAATTCGGCGAGCGCCATGCCGCTGCCGCCGACCTCTTCCGGATAGCGCATTCCGAACAGGCCGAGTGCCGCCAGTTCGCCGAACAGTTCGCGCGGGAACGCGCGCGCCTCGTCGAGCGCCGCGGCCTGCGGCACGATGCGCTGGTCGGCGAAGCGCGCGAACGCGTCGCGCACCGCCTTCTGCTCGTCGCTCAGCTCGAAGTCCATCTTCAGGACTCCTCGTCCATTCCGTAGACCTCGCGCGCCGCCTCGGCCGAGATCACGCCGTTGCGCACCTCCTCCGCGAGCACCTTGCGATCGCGCTTCTTCGGATCGCCATAACCGCCGCCCCCGCTGGCCACCTGGTGGTAGATCGTTCCCCTGGGCACCCCGGTGATCAGGTCCTTGTTCCTCGGCACGACGGTGCGGCCGTCGGGGTACTGCAGGCGGATGAAGTTCAGCCCGGCGTTTTGGCCGCCGAACAGGCCGAAGGCCGGCTCGAAGTCGCCGTCGCCGAAAGTGACCAGTTGCGTGTCGTCCGAGCCGATCTCGAAAATCGTCTCCACGCCCAGCCCGCCGCGCCACCGGCCCGCGCCGGCCGAGTCGGTCAGCAGCTCGTGGCGCAGCAGCGTGTGCGGTGTCTGCTGCTCGAACATCTCGTAGTCCTGGTCGAGCACGCCGCCCGAGGCGTCGATCATGCCGATGTGGTCGTAGCCGTCGGCGCCGAGCATCGCGCCCGAGCCGCCCTTCAGGCCCATGAAGCCGATGTCGACGTACTTCTCGCCGGTGCGCGGATCGATGCCGGTGGTGAGCGACGCGAGCAGGTTGTTCCAGCCGGCGGTGACGCGGTCGGGCAGCACCGGCGCGAGCGCGCGCTGGATCGCGTCGGCGTTGGGCGGGCACAGATGGTTGCCGAAGGTGGTGGCCTTCGGGTAGGCGGCGTTCAGGATCGTGCCTTCTGGAATCACGATCTCGATCGGCTGCACCATTCCCTCGTTGTGCGGAATGTCGGGGTTCACCATCTGCAGCAGCGTGAGGATCGTGGCCGAGGCGCTCGAGGTGAAGGTGCCGTTGACGAAGCCGTTGGTCTGCGGGTCGGTGCGCGAGTAGTCGAAGCGGATCCTGCGATCCTCGACCTCGATGTCGACGCGGATCGTGAACTTCGAGCCCTCGTGGCGGCCGTCGTAGTAGACGTAGCCTTCGCCCGAATAGCGGCCGTTCGGGATCTTGGCGATCTCGGCCTCCATCATGCGCCGCGTGGCCTCGAAGAGCGCCTGCTTGTGCGCTTCGTAGCTGTCGACCCCGTACTTGGCCAGCAACTCGAGCATGCGCCGCTCGCCGATCGTGCACGCGCCCATCTCGGCCTTCATGTCGTGCTGCACGATGTCCAGGCGCACGTTGGCGAAGATGAGGTTCCAGACGTCCTTGCGCAGCTTGCCGCGCTCGACCACCTTGACCGGAGGGATGCGCAGCGCCTCCTGCCAGACTTCGACCGCGTTCGGGTTGTAGCCGCCCGCGACGTTGCCACCGATGTCGGCCTGGTGGCCCTTCACCGCGGTCCAGGCGACCAGCCGCTCGCCGAGGAACACCGGCTTGAACACCGCGACGTCGTTGTTCTGGTTGCCGAGGCTGAACACGTCGTTGTGGAAGATGACGTCGCCCGGGTAGATCTCGTCGCCGAAGTACTCCTTGATGTACTTGCACACCGGCGCGAGCGAGAACGCGAGGATCGGCAGGTTCTCGGTCTGCTCGAGCATGTTGCCGTCGGCGTCGTAGAGGCCCGTGACGTAGTCTTTCGCCTCGCACAGGATCGGCGAGCGCGTCGTCTGCTCCATCGAGATGCTCATCTCGTCGGTGATCGAGCGGAAGGTGCGTGCGTACACCGACAGCAGGATCGGGTCGATCTTCGGCGATTCGGCGGTGCTCATGGCGAAGGCTCCGGGTCGGGTTCAGGCGGGGGCCGTGGCGGGTTCGGCCTGCGCCGACGGCCCGAAGGCCGCGCGGCAGAGGTCTTCGCGCCCCTTGCGGTAGACGGCGAACGAGCCCAATGCGTCGACCACGCAGTCGTACGAGGCGCTCACGAAGATCGCGGTGGTCGCCTGCTCGATCATCGCCGGGCCGTCGATGCGGTTGCCGAAGCGCATCCGGTGGCCGTCGTAGATCGGCACCTCGGCGAAGCTGCGGCTCTCGGGGACGTAGACGGCGCGCCGCCCCTTCAGCGCATGCGAGGCATCGGCACCCATCCACTCGTCCTTGCGGTAAGCCGGCATGTCGACCGCGCCGATCGCCTGCACGCGCACGTTGATGATCTCGATCGGCGTCGCCTCCTGCTCGAGCGAGTAGCCGTAGAGCCGGTTGTGCTCGGCGTGGAAGGCGCGCGCGATGCCGGCCGCGTCGCGCGCGTCGAGCAGCGCGCGCGGCACGACGAACGACACCTCGTGGTACTGGCGGATGTAGCGGCAGTCGAACTTGACTTCGTAGCGCCGGCGCGCTTCGGGAATGCGCTCTTCGGCCAGCAGCGCAGCGCCCTCGCGCGCCATCGCGTCGATCATGTCGACGAGCTTCGTCCATTCGAGCGACTCGAGCCGCGCGACGAAAGTGCGCACGAAGTCGTGCTTCAGTTCGCTCATCAGCATGCCGAACGCGCACAGCACCGAGGATTCGCGCGGCACGATCTGCAGCGGGATCTCGAGCTCGTGGCAGATCAGGCACGAGTGGATCGGGCCCGCGCCGCCGGCCGGCACGATCGGGAACTCGCGCGGATCGAAGCCGCGCTTGATCGTGACTTCGCGCACGCCCTGCGCCATGTTGTTGCAGGCGACCCGGTACATGCCGGCCGCGGCTTCCTCGACGCCCAGGCCCATGGGACGCGCGACGTGTTCCTCGATCGCCGCCCGTGCGGCGGCCGCGTCGAGCTTCATCCTGCCGCCGGCGAAGAAACCGGGGTCGAGATAGCCCAGCACCAGGTTGGCGTCGGTCGTGGTGGGCAGCGTGCCGCCCTTGCCGTAGCAGGCAGGGCCCGGATCGGCGCCGGCGCTTTGCGGGCCCATCCGCAGCAGCCCGCCTTCGTCGAGCCAGCCGATCGAGCCGCCGCCCGCGCCGATCGTGTGGATGTCGAGCATCGGCAGCGCGAGCTTGTGGCGCGCGATCTCGCCGTCGTTCTTGATCATCGGCGCGCCCACCGAGACCGAGGCCTCGAAGCTGGTGCCGCCCATGTCGGTGGTGATGCACTTGTCGAAGCCGTGGGCGCGCGCATAGAACAGGCCCGCGCCCGGGCCGCCCGCCGGGCCCGACAGCAGCGTGAGCGCCGCCTTCTCGCGCGCCAGCTGCGGCGAGATCACCCCGCCGTTGGACTGCATGATCAGCAGCAGCCCGTCGAAGCCGATGCCCTTCAGGCGCCCGACCAGCTGGTCGAGGTAGTGGTTCAGCTTCGGACCGACGTAGGCGTTGAGCACCGTGGTGCTCACGCGCTCGTAGAAGCGGATCGACGGCAGCAGGTCGGTGGACACCGACAGGTACGCACCGGGCAGCTCGCGCCGGACGATTTCGGCGGCGGCGCGCTCGTGTGCCGGGTTGGCGAACGAGTTCATGAAGCAGATCGCCACTGCCTGCACCTTCTCGCGCCGGAACAAGCCGATCGCCTCGCGCACGGCGTCGACGTCGAGCGGCGTGGTCTCCGCGCCCACCCGGTCGATGCGGCCCGGGACGCCGGCGCGCAGGTAGCGCGGCACCAGCGGCTTCACGTTCGCATAGCGGTTGTTGTACTGCTCCTCGCGGATGCCGCGGCGCATCTCGAGTGCGTCGCGCACGCCCTGCGTGGTGACGAGGCCGCACTTCGCGCCGGTGTGCGTGAGCGTGGCGTTGGTGGTCACGGTCGTGCCGTGCACGATCGAATCGATCGTCGGCGCGAAGTCCTCGAGCGTCATCGGCGGATTCATGCTCGCCGCGATGTCGGCCAGGCCGGCGACCACCGCGATCGACGGATCGTCCGGCGTGGACAGCGACTTGAAGATCGCCGGCTCGGCGCCGTCGCGGGTGACGACGAAGTCGGTGAAGGTGCCGCCGACGTCGATGCCGATCTCGAGGGCCATGGGG
>JAANMU010003094.1_pt1 | contig 11264 bp, 11 predicted proteins | sample 7279701 | NCBI WGS metagenome assembly JAANMU01 (sample SAMN14094539, study PRJNA606508) | bioreactor metagenome | isolation source: A lab-scale SPAN reactor treating ammonium-rich wastewater day 57 | place: Ireland: Galway | collected 2017-03-13 | reverse complement strand
CGCAATCAAGGAATACCTGCCCAGCGCGCTGGTCAAGCGCGGCCCCGGCCAGCTGGCGCCCGAGATCGCGACAGCGAGCGAGGCCACTTTCCGCAACGGGTTGCGCTGCTTCTTCGAGGAAGGTCGCGCGCTCGCGCGCATTTTCCATCCCAACGTGGTGCGGGTGGTCAACTTCTTCCGCGCCAACGACACGGTCTACATGGTCATGGCCTGGGAGCGCGGCCGCAGCCTTCAGGAACTCGTGCTGCGCCATCGCGGGCGCCAGGCCGACAAGGCGGTGCTGCCCGAGCGGCACGTGCTGCGGGTCTTCAACCTGGTGATGAACGGGCTGCGCGAGGTGCACGCCAACCGGCTGCTGCATCTCGACCTGAAGCCGGCCAACATCTACCTGCGGCTCGACGGTACGCCGCTGCTGCTCGACTTCGGCGCGGCGCGGCGCACGCTCGACGCGCAGCCGCAGAAGCTGTTCCCGATGTACACGCCGGGCTTTGCCGCGCCCGAGCTCTACCGGCGCACGCAGCGGCTGGGCCCCTGGACCGACGTCTACGGCCTCGGCGCGAGCATGCTCGGCTGCATGTCGGGGCAGCCGCCCCAGCCGGCCGACCAGCGCGAACTGGAAGACAAGCTGCCGCGCGCGATCGACGCGCTGGCCGAGCACTATTCGCGCGCGCTGCTCGACCTGGTCTCGTGGTGCCTGAAGCTCGATCCGCTCGAGCGCCCGCAAAGCGTCTTCGCGCTGCAGCGCGCGCTGCGGCTCATCGAGGTGCCCGCCGAGCCGCCCGGCAAGCCGAAGCCCGCGGCGCGCTGGTTCGACACGCTCGCGTTGCGTGCCGGCATCCGGCGGCGCGACGACGAAAACCTGACGCTTCCCGGCTGAGCGACGCGCGCCGCGGAGATCCGATGCGCTTCTCGATCTACCAGGACAGCCTGATCGGCGCGCGCGCGTCGAACCAGGACCGCATGGGCTACTGCTACACGCGCGACAGCCTGCTGATGCTGGTCGCCGACGGCATGGGCGGGCACGCGCGCGGCGAGGTCGCCGCGCACCTGGCGCTGCAGGTGGCGGCTTCCGTTTTCCAGGAGGAGGCGCGTCCGGTGCTGGCCGATCCGCCCGCTTTCCTCGACCGCGCGCTGCGGCGTGCGCATCGCGAGATCCTGCGCTACCAGGACATGCATCGCCTGCCCGAGTCGCCGCGCACCACGATCGTCGGCTGCGTGGTGCAGCACGGACGCGCCTGGTGGGCGCACGCCGGCGACTCGCGGCTCTACCTGGTGCGCGGCGGCCAGGTGGCGATGCGAACCCGCGATCACTCGAAGGTGCAGAACCTGATCGACCTGGGCATGATCGACGAGTGCGAGCGGGCCACGCACCCCGAGCGCAACAAGGTGCTGAACTGCCTGGGTTCGCCGTTCGAGCCCACCATCGAGCAGGGCGGCGACGTGGCGCTGCAGCCGGGCGACACGCTGATGCTGTGCAGCGACGGCGTGTGGTCGGCACTGCCCGAGAGCGATCTGCTCGAGCCGCTGACGGCCGAGTCGGTGCTCACCGGGGTGCCGCGGCTCGTCGCGCAGGCAGTCGGGCACGCTGGATCGCTGGCCGACAATGCGACCGCGCTGGCAATGACCTGGGAGGCCGGCGCGGACGTGCCGGCGCTCTCGTCCGACGAGGTGCCCGATGGCGCGATCACCACCACGATCGCGGTCGGCTCGATCGACGAGACCGCGGCCGGCGACGCGCTGACCGAAGACGAGATCGAACGCACGATCGAGGAGATCCGCGAGGCGATTTCGCGCACGGGCGGCCATTGAGGATGCAGCCAGCGATGTCGATCCGTCCGAGCGGCCGAGCGCCCGATGCGCTGCGCGCGGTGCGCATCACCCGCGGTTTCACGCGCCAAGCCGAAGGATCGGTGCTGGTCGAGTTCGGCGACACGCGCGTGCTGTGCACCGCCAGTGTCGAGGAGAAGGTGCCGGCGTTCCTGCGCGGCGCCGGGCGCGGCTGGCTCACTGCCGAGTACGGCATGCTGCCGCGCTCGACGCACACGCGCACCGAGCGCGAGGCGGCGCGCGGCAGGCAGAGCGGGCGCACCCAGGAAATCCAGCGCCTGATCGGGCGCAGCCTGCGCGCGGTGTTCGAACTCGAACGGCTCGGCGAGCGCACGATCACGCTCGACTGCGACGTGCTGCAGGCCGACGGCGGCACGCGCACCGCGGCAATCACCGGCGCGTTCGTCGCGGCCCACGACGCGGTGACCGGACTGCTCGCCTCGGGCGCGATCGAGCGCACGCCGGTGCGCGACTTCGTCGCGGCGGTCTCGGTCGGGCTGTACCAGGGCACCGCGGTGCTCGACCTGGACTACGCCGAAGACTCCGCCTGCGAGACCGACCTGAACGTGGTGATGACCGGCACCGGCGGCTTCGTCGAAGTGCAGGGCACCGCCGAAGGCGAGCCGTTCACCCGCGAGCAGATGGACCGGCTGGTCGATCTCGCGGCCGACGGCATCCGGCGCCTGATCGACGCGCAGCGGGCCGCGCTCCGTGGCTGAGCGGCTGCGGCGCGTGGTACTGGCGTCGAACAACGCGGGCAAGTTGCGCGAGCTCGCCGCGCTGCTCGCGCCGCTCGGGCTGGCGCTCGAACCGCAGTCGGCGTTCGGCGTGCCCGAAGCCGAAGAGCCGTTCGCCACCTTCGTGGAGAACGCGCTCGCCAAGGCGCGGCACGCGAGCAGTCTCACGGGCCTGCCGGCGCTCGCCGACGATTCCGGGCTGTGCGTGGACGCGCTCGGCGGCCGCCCGGGCGTGATGTCGGCGCGCTGGGCGGCGCGCGGCGCGGGCGCCAGCGCGGGCACCAGCGCGGGCACCAGCGCGGCGGCGCTCGACACCGACGCGTCCAACAACGCGCAGCTCGTCGCCGATCTCGCGGGCTGCGCCGAGCGCGCAGCACACTACTACTGCGTGCTGGTGCTGCTGCGCGCGGCCGACGATCCGCAGCCGCTCATCGCCGATGCGAGCTGGCACGGCGAGGTGATCGACACGCCGCGCGGCAGCGGCGGCTTCGGCTACGACCCGCACTTCCTGCTGCCCGAGCTGGGCTGCACCGCTGCCGAGCTCGACCCGCAGCGCAAGAACCTGCTCGGCCACCGCGGACAGGCGCTGCGGCTGCTCGTCGAGCGGCTGCGGCGCGATCGACTGGTCGATGCCTGAAAACGTCGCCCTGCCGCTGTCGCTCTACGTGCACCTGCCCTGGTGCCTGAGCAAGTGCCCGTATTGCGACTTCAATTCGCACGCCTGGCGCGGGAGCCTGCGCGAACTGCCCGAGGCACGCTATCTCGATGCGCTGCAGGCCGATCTCGAGGCCTCGCTGCCGAAAGTCCGGGGCCGCAGCGTCTCGACCGTGTTCATCGGCGGAGGCACGCCGAGCCTGTTCTCGCCGGACGCGATCGAGCGGCTGCTCGCGACGATCCGTGCGCGGCTGCGCGTTGCGCCCGGCGCGGAAGTGACGATGGAGGCGAATCCGGGCACGTTCGAGGCGCAGCGCTTCGCCGCCTATGCGCAGGCCGGCGTGACCCGGCTGTCGATCGGCGTGCAGAGCTTCAGCGACGACGCGCTGCGCGCGCTCGGGCGCGTGCACGACGCGCGCCAGGCGCGCGCGGCAATCGAGGAGGCGGCGCGCAGCTTCGCCAGTTTCAACATCGACCTGATGTACGCGCTTCCGGGCCAGACGCTGCAGGGGCTGCGCGACGACCTCGCCAGCGCGCTGGCGTTCGGGCCGCCGCACCTGTCGCTGTACCACCTGACGATCGAGCCCGGCACGGCGTTCGCGAAACGGCCGCCGCCGCTGCCCGACGACGACCTGTCGGCCGACATGCTGGCGCTGGCCGACGACACGCTCGGGGCGGCCGGTTTCGAGCGCTACGAGGTGTCGGCGTGGGCACGGCCGGGTGCGCGCTGCCGCCACAACCTGAACTACTGGGAGTTCGGCGACTACCTCGGCATCGGCGCGGGCGCGCACGGCAAGCTGACGTTTCACGACCGCATCGTGCGCGAGGCACGAGTGCGCCAGCCCGAGCGCTACGTCGATGCGGCGCTCGCCGCCTCGGCGATCGGGGAAGAGCGCATCGTGAGTTGCGACGAACTGCCGTTCGAGTTCATGCTGAACGCCCTGCGGCTCACCGAAGGGGTACCGGCGGCATGGTTTTCCGAACGCACCGGCCAGTCGGTGGCGGCGATCGGGCGCGAACGCGCGAGGGCGGTCGAGCGCGGCCTGCTCGAAGCCGATCCGACCCGGATTCGCGCCACGCCGCTGGGGCTGCGCTTCCTGAACGATCTGCTGGGGCTGTTCCTGAAGAACGACGACCGGCGTTGAATGGAGAGAGGGACGATGCATTCGGTCAAGACCACGATGATGCCGGTGCCGCTGTCGCTGAACCGGCTGATGGAGCACGCGGGCCAGTTGTTCGCCGAGTCGGAGATCGTCTCGCGGCTGCCCGACAAGTCGCTGCACCGGTATCGCTATGCCGACTGGTACCGGCGCACGCGGGCGCTGGCGGCAGCGCTGAAGAAGCTCGGCCTGCGCAAGGGCGACCGCGTCGCCACGCTGTGCTGGAACCATCACGCGCACCTCGAATGCTATTTCGGCATCCCGGCCGCCGGTGGCGTCATGCACACGCTGAACCTGCGCCTGGCGCCCGACGACATCGGCTGGATCGCGCACCACGCGCGCGACCGCTTCCTGGTGGTCGACGACATCCTTCTGCCGCTGTACCGGCAGTTCGCTGCCCAGCATCGCTTCGAGCGGGTGATCGTGTTTCCGTTCTCCGGCGCCGCGGTGCAGACCAGCATCGGTGATCCGCACGACGGCGAACCGGCGTTCGACGACTACGAGGTGCTGCTCGCGCAGGCGCCCGCGGGCTTCGACTACGCGCCGCACGACGAGAACGACCCGGTGGCGATGTGCTACACCTCGGGCACCACCGGCCGGCCGAAGGGAGTGGTGTACTCGCACCGCTCGACCGTGCTGCATTCGCTCAATTGCGCGCTGCCCGACTACGTGGCGCTGTCCTCGCGCGACGTGGTGATTCCGGTCACGCCGATGTTCCACGCGAATTCCTGGGGCATTCCGTACGCGGCGGTGATGCTGGGCGCCAAGCTGGTGTTTCCGGGCCCGCACCTGCACCCCGAGGATCTGCTCGACCTGATGCAGCAGGAGCCGCCCACGCTCACGCTCGGCGTGCCGACGATCTGGCTCGCGCTGATCCAGGCCTACGAGGCCCAGCCGCAGCGGTGGCGGCTGCCGGCGGGCATGCGCAGCATGGTCGGCGGCGCGGCCGTGCCCGAAGCGCTGATCCGCCAGTTCGAGCGCCACGGCATCCGCCTGGCGCAGGGCTGGGGCATGACCGAGACCTCGCCGATGGGGTCGCTGTTCTTCGAGAAGCCCGAGCTGCGCGCTCGCCTGGACGAAGACCAGTGGTTCGCCCGCAAGGCGACGGCCGGCGTGCCGGTGCCGCTGGTGGAGGTGCGCATCATGGGCGACGCGGGGCCGTGCGCCTGGAACGGGACCGACGTGGGCGAGCTGCAGGTGCGCGGGCCCTTCATCACCGGCTCGTACCACGCCGAGCCGCCGGGGGCCGACAAGTTCACCGCCGACGGCTGGCTGCGCACCGGCGACGTGGCGGCGATCGACCCCAGCGGCTACATCCGCATCGCCGACCGCACGAAAGACCTGATCAAGTCGGGCGGCGAGTGGATCAGCTCGGTCGACCTGGAGAACGCGATCATGGCGCATCCGGCGGTGGCCGAGGCGGCGGTGATCGCGATTGCGCACCCGAAGTGGGGCGAGCGGCCGCTCGCCTGCGTGGCGCTCCGGCCCGGCGCCGCCGTGAGCGCCGACGAACTGCGCGCGTTCATCGCGCCGAAGTTCGCCCGCTGGCAGCTGCCCGACGCTTTCGAGTTCATCGACGCGGTGCCGCGCACCTCGACCGGCAAGTTCTGGAAGGCGCGGCTGCGCGAGCGTTTCGCGGCCTTCCGCTGGCCCGACGAGCCGTCGGCGGGCGAGCCGACGGCGGCTGCCTGATGGGCTCGCACCGGGCGCAGCCGCGCGCGCACCGGTGCGTGCGCCGGTGCGTGCAGCGCAGCCGCGGGCGCGCCATCGCGGTGGCTTCGACGATGGTGCGATGATGTCGAAAGAGGCGACGCAGCGCGCTGCCGCCCCGCAACACGAGACCCCCGAGACCAGGAGAACGCCAGCATGGCCACCGTCAAAGACGTGATGAAGATGATCGCCGACAACGAAGTGAAGTTCGTCGATCTGCGCTTCACCGACACCCGCGGCAAGGAGCAGCACGTTTCGCTGCCGGCGAAGATCTTCGACGAGGACCGGATCACGTCGGGCCACCCCTTCGACGGTTCGTCGATCGCCGGATGGAAGGGCATCGAGGCCTCGGACATGCTGCTGATGCCCGATCCGGCCACCGCGAACATGGATCCGTTTCGCGAGGAGCCGACGCTGATCGTCACCTGCGACGTCGTCGAACCGGCCGACGGCACGGGCTACTCGCGCGATCCGCGTTCGCTCGCGCGGCGCGCCGAGGCCTACCTGAAGTCCACCGGCCTCGGCGACACCGCCTGGTTCGGCCCGGAGCCCGAGTTCTTCATCTTCGACTCGGTCACCTGGAGCGTCGACATGTCGGGCTGCTTCGTGAAGATCACTTCCGAAGAGGCTCCGTGGTCGACCGGCAGGGAGATCGAGGGCGGCAACCTGGCGCACCGGCCGCCGGTGAAGGGCGGCTATTTCCCGGTGCCGCCGGTCGATTCGTTCCAGGACATGCGCTCGGAGATGTGCCTGATCCTGGAGCAGATGGGCATTCCGGTGGAAGTGCACCACCACGAGGTGGGCGGCGCCGGGCAGAACGAGATCGGCACGAAGTTCTCGACGCTGGTGCAGCGCGCCGACTGGCTGCAGACGATGAAGTACGTGATCCACAACGTCGCGCACAGCTACGGCAAGACCGCCACTTTCATGCCCAAGCCGATCGTCGGCGACAACGGCTCGGGCATGCACGTGCACCAGTCGATCTGGAAGGACGGCGAGAACCTGTTCGCCGGCGACAAGTACGCCGGGCTGTCCGATTTCGCGCTGCACTACATCGGCGGCGTGATCCGGCACGCGCGCGCGCTCAACGCGATCGCCAACCCGGGCACCAACTCGTACAAGCGGCTGGTGCCCGGCTTCGAGGCGCCGGTGAAGCTCGCCTACTCGGCGCGCAACCGCTCCGCGTCGATCCGCATTCCGTACGCGACCAATCCGAAGGGACGGCGCATCGAAGCGCGTTTTCCCGACCCGAGCGCCAATCCCTACCTGCTGTTCGCCGCACTGATGATGGCGGGCCTGGACGGCGTGCAGAACAAGATCGACCCCGGCGAAGCGGCCGACAAGAACCTGTACGACCTGCCGCCCGAAGAGGCGGCGAGGATCCCGACTGTCTGCGCCTCGCTCGACGAGGCGCTCGGGCACCTGGACAAGGACCGCGAGTTCCTCACGCGCGGCGGAGTGTTCAGCAACGACCTGATCGATGCGTACATCGAGCTGAAGATGGAGGAGGTCACGCGGCTGCGCATGACCACGCATCCGGTCGAGTTCGACATGTACTACAGCCTCTGATGCGCGCGCGCGGCACGCCCGGAGCGGGGCGCAGGTCGGGCTGCACGCCCCGCAGGTCGGTCGGCCGTCCGTCGGGTTTGTCTCGCCATCCGGGCTGCCTTACACTGGCCGCGGAGTTCCCGGCCCGACCGCTTCCAGTTCGACTCTCTCCGGCCTCAGCATGAGATCGCTTCGCACCGTCACGCTGGTTCGCGCCGCCTCGCTGGCGGCCGTGGCCATCGGCCTGGCCGCGCCGGCCGCCGCCGAGGTCTATCGCTGTGAGTCCGAGAGCGGGGTGCCCGTCTACCAGGGCACGCCGAACGGACGCAATTGCCGCGCGATCGATCTCGCACCGCTCACCACGATTCCGGCGCCGAAGTTGCCGGCGGGGGCACGTCCGGCCGCCGGCACCGCCCCTGCGCAGGCCGGGGCCGCGGCCGCACGGCCCGGCGGCGCGAACGCTTTCCCGAAGGTCGACGCGAGCACGCAGCGCGAGCGCGATCTGGAGCGCCGGCGCATTCTCGAGGACGAACTGCGCAAGGAAGAGACGCGGCTGGCCGAGCTGAAGGCGGTCTACAAGGACGGCGAGCCCGATCGCCTGGGCGACGAGCGCAATTACCAGAAATACCTCGACCGCGTGCAGCGGCTCAAGGACGACATCGGCCGCTCCGAGGGCAACATCGCGTCGATCCGCCGCGAGCTCGACACGATCCGCGACTGAGGCCGACCGGCACGCCGGCGTCGGCCGCTACGCGACCAGGTCGATCTCGGCGATCACCGGCGCGTGGTCGGAGGGCTGCTCGCGCTTGCGCGGCTCGCGGTCGATGCGGCAGCCGCGCACCGAGGCTGCGAGCGCCCGGTGCACCAGAATGTGATCGATGCGCAGCCCGGCGTTACGGCGGAATGCCAGCTGGCGGTAGTCCCACCAGCTGTAGGTTTTCGGCGGCTGCTCGAAGAGCCGGAACGCGTCGACGAAGCCCAGTCCGATCAGCCGGGCGAAACGTTCGCGCTCGGCGGCCGAGCACAGCACCTGGCCTTCCCAGGCCTTCGGATCGTGCACGTCGCGATCTTCCGGGGCGATGTTGAAGTCGCCCACCAGCACCACCGGCAGCGTCGCAGGTACCGCCAGCCAGTCGGCGAGCGCGTCGATCCAGCGAAGCTTGTAGTCGTACTTGTCGCTGCCCACTGCCTGGCCGTTCGGAAAATAGGCGTTCACCACGCGCAGGCCCCCGAGGTCGGCGCTGATCAGGCGCTTCTGCTCGTCGGGGAACAGCGGGTTGCCGACGGCGACCGCCGACGGGGCACCCACCGTGTCGCGCCGCGCGAGGATCGCCACACCGTTGTAGGTGGGCTGCCCGGCGAAGGCGGATTCGTAGCCCAGCTCGGCGAGCGCCGAATGCGGGAAGTGCTCGTCGCGCAGCTTGGTCTCCTGCAGGCACAGCACGTCGACCGGGTTCTCGCGCAGCCAGTCGATCACGTGCGGCAGGCGAACCTTCAGTGAATTGACGTTCCAGGTGGCGATTTCCATGGTTCGGGCGGGCGTGCAGGTCGGCCCGAGGATAACCGGTTCGCGCGGGACGGGCCGGTTCGCGCTACGATCGGGCCGGCGTGAGCGCGGGACAACGGAGAACGCGGAGAGCGACGATGCACGGGACCGGCTTTGTGGAAGCGATGCGCAACGCGCTGGCTGCGCAGCTGCCGTCGATCGTCGGCGCGGTCGCGCTGTTGCTCGTCGGCTGGATCGCGGCGCTGGTGGCCGCAGCGCTGGTGCGCCGCACCTTGTCGATCGCGCACCTGAACCGCAGGATCGCACCCGCATCGGGCAGCCCCTTCGAGGTCGGGATCGTCGCTGCGCGACTGGTGTTCTGGTTCGTGCTGCTGGTCGCGATCGCGGCAGCGTCAGCCGTGCTCGATCCGCAGGTGGTGTCGGCGCCGGTGGGGGCGCTGATGGCGGAGGTGGCGGCCACGCTGCCGCGGCTGCTTGCGGCGCTGTTGCTGGCGCTGCTCGGCTGGCTGCTGGCGCGCGGGGTGCGCAGCGGCCTGACGAATCTGCTCGATCGCACCACGATCGACGAGCGCCTGAGCGCCGAAGCCGGCATGGCACCGATCAGCGACAGCATCGGCCACGTCGGCTACTGGATCGTGCTGCTGCTGTTCCTGCCGATGGTGCTCGGGGCACTGGACCTGCAGGGCTTGCTCGACCCGGCGCGCGAACTGTTCGATGCGCTGCTCGTGGCCTTGCCGGGGCTGGCGCGTGCGGCGGTGGTGCTCGTGGTGGGCTACTTCGTCGCGAAGATCGCGCAGGGCATCGTGCGGCACCTGCTGCTGGCCGCGCGGGCCGACAGTCTTGCACGCCGCGTCGGGCTGGGCGAGGGAGCCGACCTGTCGGGATTCGCCGGCATGGTGGCGTTCTTCGCGATCTTCGTGCCGGCGCTGATCTCCGCGCTCGACGCGCTGCAGGCCGAGTCGATCGCCGGTACGGCACGGCTGCTGCTCAGCCAGTTCGTCGAGGCGCTGCCCGACCTGGCGAGCGCCGCGCTGATCCTGGGCGTGACCTGGTACGTGGCCCGGTTCGTGGCCGGGCTGGTCGCGCAACTGCTCGAAGGAGCGGGGGCCGATCGCCTCGGCGACCAGCTCGGGCTGGGTCCGGTGCTCGGGGCACTGGGACTGTCGCAGCTGGTGGGCCGGCTGCTGGTCTTCTTCGCAATGCTGTTCGCGCTGGCCCAGGCGGCCAACCGGCTGCGCATCGTGCAGTTGAGCGACCTGGTCGGCAGCTTCATCGTGTTCGGTGGCGACGTGCTCGCCGGCACCGCGATCCTGCTGGTCGGCCTGTGGCTGGCCAACCTGCTCGGCTCGGCGGTGGGGCGCAGCGAGCACCGCGACGCGCCCTGGCTGGGTGGGCTGGTGCGCGTGCTGATCATCGGGCTGGTGCTCGCGATGGGGCTGCGCTCGATGGGCGTGTCCGAGCCGATCGTCAACCTGGCCTTCGGCCTGACGCTGGGCGCGGTGGCGATCGCGCTGGCGCTGTCGTTCGGGCTCGGCGGCCGCGAGGCGGCCGGCAAGCTGATGGAGCACTGGGTCTCGAAGCTGCGCCGCGACTGAACGCGCAGGCGAGCCGGGGTGCCGGCGCGCGCCCTGGGCGGCGCGCGGGCACCCGCGCGTTCAGAAGCGGATCGGGTTGCGGAAGTCCGGCTGTTGCGCCGGAATCAGCCCGCTGCCGCCAGCCTGCGCCGATCGCGCGGTCTGCGCCACCTGCGGACGGCCCGTTTCGTCGCCGGCCGCGGACGGTGTCTGCTCCGCAGGGCTCATCGGCTCGAGCGTGCGCGCGACCTGGCTCGGCGGCAACATCGACGAGCGCGGACGGCGACGGATGGCACGCGGGACACGCTCACGCCGCGGCTTTGCCTACTTCGCCGTGCAGCCAGGGCACCCGCATCTAACGCCGGGCATCTACCAGCGCCTTGCGTTAGCGTCAGGCAGCGCAATCAAGCCGGTGCTTATCTTCGTCGACAGCGCTCACTACCAGCGCGTCTACTCGTTTCGCGAAGTCGCGGCGCGAGCCTTTGCGCGCCACTGGGGCGATGAGTTCCGCGCCGCGTTGCAGCGCGCGATTGCGACGGCGCGATGA
>JAANMU010003093.1_pt1 | contig 11266 bp, 10 predicted proteins | sample 7279701 | NCBI WGS metagenome assembly JAANMU01 (sample SAMN14094539, study PRJNA606508) | bioreactor metagenome | isolation source: A lab-scale SPAN reactor treating ammonium-rich wastewater day 57 | place: Ireland: Galway | collected 2017-03-13 | reverse complement strand
GAAATGATCGCTAACAACTTCTTTCGTTCTACTTCTGTGAGATGGACTTCATGTTTTTCGTTTGCCATCCGTCCATCTTATCCTCACCCTACAACTTAATCAAGTTGAGGTACTAGAAGAAGGGGCGTTGAATGGCTGAGCCGCTCAAGCCCGATCCGAGCGCATCCAAGCCCGCGCTTGCCAAAAGAAACAGGATCAGGACGACCAGAACGATCGCAAACGATTTGCCTTTCGTCAATCCATCCGCAGCCGCGAGACCCACGACCAGCAGGATCATGCTCCAGACCAGGAAGATGTCCGCGCGCGCGAGCAGGTGTGAGATAAACCCGGGCGCAGAGGCAAAACCGGAAAGTCCGGGGCTTGCAATGGCGCGACCGGCGATCAGCATGAAGACAAGGCGCAGGATGTCCCGCAAGGCAAACGGGACGTTCGCCCAGGCGACCACGTTCAGCGAACCCTGCATGGTGCCGCGCCCGCCGGAAAGCGTCGAGCCGAGATGCATCAACCCGGAAAGCACGAGCCACCCCACCCAGAGACGGGTCCATGCGCCGACGAGGGGAATGACGTACGCGAACACGGGTCCCTGCGTGGCTTGTTGCGCCCGCATGTAATTTTCCTGCATTTCGGGCGTCCACCACTGCCACTCGGGAGGCAGGGTGATCTCGCCCATCATGGCGGCGCGGGTCTTCAAGTAGCCAGCCGCCAATACGACGAGAAGCGCGGTGACGCTCAACACGAGCATGGGAGTGGACCAGGTCGGGCGCGATTCGGAAGCCATCTCCGCAAATACCGCGCGGGGACGGAACAATACCGCGAGGACGCGCGGCAGGCTGGAACGATGGATTGGTTGCGACGTTGTGTCTGTCATAGGAATTGATGAGGGGATTCTAACATGCTTCGATACATCCCAATAACGCCCCAAACGACAGGAAAGTTCCCCGCGTCATTCGCGGCTGGGAGTTAGAGCCCGTCGAGCAGATCGCGCTTTCGGGTGAAATGTCCATTGACGGGCGGGTAGGCTCGCATGTAGTCTTCCCGCTCTCCGAAAAGATTCGTCACTATTCCCATCCAGCCGCGGCGCATGGCAATACCGCCCTGCGAAGCATGTTGTTCGCCCGCCTGCCGTTTGATCTCCGCCACCGGACGGATGTCAACGCTTACGTGCACGGGGAAATCCGCGATCAGGTCGGTCAGGTCAATGTCGCCGTTTCTGCCCCATTTGCGCGGGTCTTTTCCGAACAGAGGCATCAAGCGCGTTGCCCACTCGAGGAACCAACGCGGGAAAATGTGATAGTAGAGGGCGCGGGGTTTGAAAGGCGCGCCAGCCTCGGGGTGAAAGGAGGCGTCGTCCGCCTTTTCGAAGGCGAGCGTCGTCGCCCGCTGGATGTGGATGTGGTCGGGGTGCTTGTATCCGCCGATCGGGTCGAAGGTCAAAACGATATCGGGTTTCAGTTCGCGGATGTATCTAACGACGCGCCCCGCCACTTCCTCGATGGGATGGTTGACCTGCGCGTCGGGATGTTTGTTGTCCTCCGAGCCGTTCATTCCAGAATCGCGGTAACCCAGAAAGAAGACCTCCTTCAAACCGAGGACCTTCGCGGCGCGCATCAACTCATCGGTGCGCAGTTCCGCCGTATCTTTGAATCCACGCAAATGCTCCTCGTCCATCGAACCCGCTTCGCCGCGCGTCGCGCAAACGAGATAGGCGTCATATCCCTTCTGCGCATAAAGCGCCAGCGTGCCGCCGAGCCCGAAGGACTCGTCGTCGGGATGGGCAAGCACGGCAAGGATGGTTTTGGTGTCGGTCATATCGTCTGCTCCTTGTTTATTCGTACCGCGACATTCATGTCGCCCTGCGAAGGCGAGGCTGCGGTCTCGCGGTACAGCGTAAGATGAATCAGTAATCCTGACAGGCAATAGACGCCGGTCAGGATTGGTATGTTACGTCATTCCAGGTTATCTGTAGATCGCGAAAATTTGGCGTAGGACGCCTTCGGCAGCGCCAATTACGCGCTTTTGTGAATCACACGCTTTCGCGAAGCGCTGAATATCATCGAACAGTGATTTGCCCGATGAATTGAGGAGATACCGCGCCGCCCGTTCCATAGAATGACAACGCATCCCCGCAGTTGAATTGCCAATGGTATTCCACAACGACATAATACGTGCCTGACGCTTCAGGCGCGTAAAGCGTGACGCTTTCGAAACCGGTCACGCCGGGAGAAACGCCCGGCACGCCGTTGTAAGCGCACGTCCCGGCATGAGCGCCCGGACTGCCCAGCCCGGTGACCAGTTGCGTAATGCACCCCGGGCAGGGATCGTTGAAGACCCGGAAATCATAAGACACGTAGAATTCCTGTCCCGGCGAGAGCGTGATGGAAGTACCAAATTGAGCAACGTCGTCCGTCAAACTTACGTTGCTTACCGTAAAACCGGTAAACGGAACGGACGTAGGCGGCGTCGCAGGGGTTACAGTCGCGGCGATGACCGTCCCTGTCGAAACGTCCACCGTTTCGTTCGCCGATGAGACCACGTAATCCGCCACCAAACGCGTCGAGGCGGCATCAACGAACCACCAGAGTTGCCCGATGAATGTCTCCAGAGTGATGGATTGCTCCGGCCCGAGCGCGCTGGCAAGGGTAAGTTTGCAGTCGGGATCCACCAGGTAGATTTCCATGGTCAGCCCGGAACCGTTGATAAATGTCGTGGTCGCGAGGGTCGTTGACGGACGAGAGCATATTCGAGTGGGCGTCGGGGTGGGAGTGGAGGTGGGCGTGTAGGTGGACGTTGCGGTCGGGGTGGAGGTTGGGGTAAACGCGGAGGTGAGCGTAACGGTCGGCGAGGGCGCGGCAGTGGGCGTCTCCGTCGGCGAGGGAGTCAAGGCGTCGGGAGTTTCGGTCGGCGTATCGCCAAGCAGAAGAGCGATCAGGTCAAGGGAAGGATTGGGAGTCGAAGCAGGCTGGGGCGGAATCGTCGGAACCGAGAGGTCGTCCAGGTAGGAGTTGAACAAATCGAGAAAAGGATCGGGAAGATTTTGACCGATCTCCTCCTGGAACGTCGTTGTAATGGGATTGCCGGGGAGCGCGCCGAATCCGCCGGTGGCGATCATGGTCGTGGTCACAGTGACCGTGAACACAACGGATGCAACCGAAGCGCGGCGTTTCCTCGGCGGGCTGGAACGGGGAACGGTCATATCGGCGCAGAATTAGCGGGCAAGTTTTTGTCCAGCCCGCTTGATCGCATTGGTCGCAAGCAGGTAGAGACGCGTCTTTTCGGTTTCGATATCCCCCTTTTTCGCGGTATAGGCGCGGATCTCGACGGTGAAGTAGCCAGCCTCGCCCGATTCCACGATCACTGTCGGCTGATAAGGCTGATTGACCAACTCGGGGGAAAAGTCCTTCACCGCCGCTTCGACGGCGGAGACGGCAATATTCAAGTCCTGGTCAACAGGGAAAGGCACTTTGATCGCAACCAGATGCACGGGCTTGGAAGGGTATTTGACGACCGTTCCGCTCGTCGCCTCGGCGTTGCGAACGTACACCAGGTCGCCGTAATCGTTTTCCAGCGTCGTCGTGGTCAGCGAGATGTTCACGACCTTCCCTTCGTATCCCGCCAGCGAAACAAAATCGCCGACGGCGTACTCGCGTGAAAAAAGAAGCCCGATACCCGAAACCAGGTCCGCCGCGAAACGCTCGGAGCCGATCGCGAACGCGCCGGTCAGCGCCGTCACCAGGATCACCACCAGACCCGCCGCGCCGGTCGAGTCCAATATCAGTTTTATGGTCCAGATCACAATCAGAAGCGCGACCAGGCTCGCAACGAACCTGCTCCATCCTTCGCCTATCGGGCGGGCTAACGCGCGGCGGACGATCTGCGAAAGGATGAACGCCAGCAACAAGCCCCCCACGCCGATCAAGACGGCGTTCAAGAACGGCTTCACGTAAACGAAAAGTTCCTCCCACATCGCGGCACCTCCATTGCTTCTAAGGTTTTGGCGCGCATTATAAATCAATTCCAGCAACAACGGCAGGTGGCAATATGAGCGTCGGTCTTCCTGCGCAAGCCGAACGACGTTGGAGAACGTCTCTTACGCAAGAGGAGGTCTATTGCTCAAAAGGCGTTCCTCTTGTATGATTTCGTCAAACGACCAACGCCAAAGGAGACCCAATGAAATTCGAAACGCTTGCCATCCACGCGGGGCAGGAACCCGACCCGAACAACGGCGCGGTGATGACGCCCGTGTATCTCACCTCGACTTACGCGCAGGACGGCGTCGGCAAGCCGCGCCAGGGATACGAATACTCACGCACGATGAACCCCACGCGCAAGGCATTGCAGGATTGCCTGGCGAGGCTGGAAAGTGGAAAGTGGGGACTTGCCTTCGCATCGGGGCTCGCGGCGACGGATGCCGTACTTCGATTATTGAACGCGGGAGATCACGTCCTCGCCGGCAACGACGTGTATGGAGGCACGTTTCGTCTCTTCGATAAAGTGCTCCGCCGCTTCAACCTGGACTTTACGTTTGCCGACACGACCGATCCCGAATCCGTCGCCGATGCCTTGACGCCCTCCACGCGGCTCGTCTGGCTCGAGACGCCCACCAATCCCTATCTCCGCATCACGGACATTCGCGCGGTCGCGGAGGTCGTCCACGCGCATCGAAACAAACCCCTGCTGGTCGTTGACAACACCTTCGCCACCCCATACCTGCAGCGTCCCCTCGAACTTGGCGCGGACATCGTCGTCCATTCGACGACCAAATACCTTGGCGGGCATTCGGACGTGGTGGGCGGCGCGGTTATCGTAGAGGACAAGGACCTCGCGGACAAACTCCACTTCCTGCAAAACGCCGTCGGCGCAGTGCCGGGACCGATGGACTGCTTCCTCGTCCTGCGCGGCATCAAGACCCTCCCCCTGCGCATGGACAGGCATTACGAGAACGCGCTTGCCATCGTCGAGTTCCTCGAAAAGCATCCCAAGGTGGAAAAATTGTATTATCCCTTCCACGCCTCGCACCCGGAACAAAAGATCGCAAAGCAACAAATGAAGAACGGCGGCGGCATGATCTCGTTCATCGTCAAAGGCGGACGCGAGGCGGCGATCAGGACGGTGGAGTCAACGAGACTCTTCACGTTGGCTGAATCGCTCGGCGGCGTCGAATCGCTGATCGAAGTTCCCGCCGCGATGACGCATCTTTCCGTGGCCGGTTCGCAGTTGGACGTGGACCCCTCGCTCGTGCGGCTCTCCGTCGGCATCGAGAACAGGGACGACCTGATCGAAGATCTAAAACAGGCGTTGGATAAGGCATAACTCCCCGCTGACTTATCGAAAAAGAGACCGGGCTTTCACAGACCGGTCTCTTCCTTATTTTTTCGCGTGGACCGCGACCAGCGTCACGTCGTCGTCCTGCCTCGAACCGCCCTGATGCATCTGCAAGGCTTCGAACAACCGATCGCATCCCCTTTGCGCGGAATTGCCCTTCCAGTCCGCCAGGGTTTTCTTGACGCGTTCGAAACCGAAGGGCTCGCCCTGCGGATCGCGGCAATCCGTCAGCCCGTCCGTGTACATGATCAGGCAGGAGTCTTTGGGAAGGGTCAGGCTGTTTTCATCCAGCACGATGTTTTCCCACAACCCCAGCGCCATGCCCGGCTGATACGGCAGGCGGCGAACCTCGCCCTTATCCAAAAGAAGCGGCGGCTCGTGTCCCGCGCGCGCGTAATGGAACTCGCCGGTGGCTGCGTCCAGAACCCCAAACAAGGCAGTGACGAATTGCGTGGATTTCTCGAACCGCGTAATATGTTTGTTCACTGCGCGCAGGACTTCTCCCGGCGTGGCGGCGCTGTCGGCTTCGGCGATGATCAGGGCATGAGCCCGCGCCATAAAGATCGCGGAGGGAACCCCCTTGTCCGCCACATCGCCGATCAGGATTCCAAACTTGTTCCCGCCGAGATCAATGACATCGTAAAAATCGCCTCCCACCTGACGGGCGGGCAGGATGCGTCCGCCGAAATCATACCCCCCCGCCGAGGGCAAAACGGCGGGCAGGATGGACATCTGGATTTCAGCCGCCACCTGGAGTTCGCGTTCCATGCGTTCCTTTTCGATCAGCTGTTCCTGCGCGGCTTTGAGTTCGTCATAAGCCTTCTGCAGCTGGCGGTTCTTCTCGGTCAGCCCGCGGAAGGTCTGCACATTGGTATTGACCAGGCGCTGGCTCAACACGCTGATCATGGGTCTTGCCAGTTCCGGATGGCGCTGCAAAAGCCCCTTGAACTGATTCCGGCTCATGCTCAACAGCACCACCTCGCCCAGGGCGCGCGCGCTGGTGGAACGATGACCTTCCGGCTGAATGAGACTCATCTCCCCGACGTATTCCCCTTCGTGAAGAACGTTCAGCACCAGTTCATTGCTCGTATTCGGCGCCATCAGGATCTCGAGTTCGCCCTTCACGACAATGTACAAATGCTCCCCCGGATCGCCCTCGCGAAACAGGATTTCACCGGGCTGCAGGTTGACGACGTTCAATTCGGAGAGCAAACGATCCAGTTCATCCGAAGGAAGGTCCGTAAAAAAGGGAATTTGAGCGAGCAGGTTTGTTGACATGATCTTTTCCAGGGAGGGCGGCGAACCCGGCTATTTTACACGAAGAACCGGCGTTAGGTCGCAAAACGACAGGACGGGCGGTTAGAATTCCACCACTTCCTTGCCGGCCAGTTTATCCTGGACGCGCCCCACAACCGTCTCCAAATGTTTCTGCTGGTGGACGTAATCGAGATCGTCGGTGCGGATCGTGAGGACCGGGCATTGGTCGAACGCGCCCAGCCACTCGTCGTAGAAAGAATCGAGCAGGGATAGATATTCGGGCGTAATGCCGGTTTCGATGTTGCGGGCGCGGCGCCGGATCCGATCCATCAAAACGTTCACCGGCGCCTTGAGATAGATCAAAAGATTCGGGCGCGGTAGTCCCTGCACCACGATCTCGAACAAACGGCGATAGGCGAGATGATCCCGTTCAGCCAGGTCGCCCATGTGATGCAGGGCGCGGGCAAAAATATAAAAATCCTCGAAGATGCTTCGATCCAGGATCGCCGGGCGCGGGTCGCGCGACGCCTCCAGGTATTGTTCGGCGCGATGCCCCAAAAAGAAGATCTGCAAATGGAACGACCAGGCGCGCATGTCGCCGTAGAAATCCGCAAGATAGGGGTTATCCGACACCGATTCGTAACCCGTCCACCACCCCAGGCGCGAACCGATGCGCTCGGTCAACGACGTTTTACCCACTCCGATATTGCCTGCCACCACGACGAGATACTTGGTCATATACGCCTCGCGATAGAATAAGATGTAGTATAGGCGAGCCAAACAAATTTGTCGAGACTTGCCCCGAATTCAGTAGGGGTAATTTTCGGGCATGGGAGATCGTTTCGTGACAATGAACCTCAAGACCAGGGACGCCTCCGGCAAATGAGCAAATCAGCAAATGAGCAAATGGGCAAATGAGCAAATCAGCAACCGGCAGAAACCGCGCAGTAACGGGGTGTGGGGAGATGTGCAATCTCACCGTTGACACCGCGCACACCTTCTTTCCTTCGGTAAACTCAGGATCGGCGTGAGCGAAGATCAACCGCTCAAGTATTTCGACGACGAGGAATCAGCCAAAGGATGGCTGACGGAAGAGAAGTGACTTTAGGAACTCCGGGAGAGTCTCCCGGAGTTCCTCTTTTTTCGGATGTTATAATCGCCGCATCACATCTCAAAGGGAGTTGCGCTATGACGTACAAGATCAAATTCGGCACGGACGGCTGGCGCGGCGAGATCGCAGAAGATTACACCTTCGACAACGTCCGCCGCGCGGCGCAGGGATTTGCATCCTACCTGCTCGAACAGGGCTTCGCTGGCAGATGGGTCGTCGTCGGTCACGACAAGCGCTTTCAGTCGGAGAATTTCGCCGCGGCGACCGCCGAGACGCTTGCCGCGAACGGCTTGAACGTGTATCTCACCGACGGCGCGACGCCGACGCCGGTCATCTCGTACGCGGTGGTGGATAAAGAGGCTTGCGGCGCGGTCAATATCACGGCTTCGCACAATCCGCCCACCGATAACGGCTTCAAGGTCCGCGACCCGAATGGCGGGGCGATAGACCCCGAAGGGCTGGCAAGGATCGAAGCGCTGATCCCGGACTCGGTCCAGGAAGTGAAGCGGATGAATCTCAAGGATGCCCTGCGCGATAAAAAGATCGTCTACTTCGACGCGTCCGAGGCGTACCTGGAACACATCCAACAACTGGTGGACATTCAAAAGATCAGGGATGCGGGCTTTACGGTGGTGGTGGATGCCATGTGGGGTAACGGCGCGGGCTGGTTCACGAAACTGCTCGGCGGCGGCAGCACCAGGATCATCGAGATCCATAACGAACGAAATCCGTCCTTCCCCGAAATGATACGCCCTGAACCCATCCGCCCGAACATCGACGCGGGACTTAGGGCGACGGTCGAGAACAAGGCTGACGTTCTGCTCGTCACCGACGGCGACGCGGATCGCTGCGGCATCGGCGACGAGAATGGTGAGTTCATCAATCAGCTGCGCGTGTACGCGTTGCTCGCGCTCTACCTGCTCGAGGCGCGCGGCGAACGCGGCGACATCGTCAAGACGCTTTCGACGACCACCATGCTCAACAAACTTGGCAAGCTCTACAACGTTCCCGTCCACGAGACCGGCGTGGGATTCAAATACGTCGCGCCCAAAATGATCGAAACGAACGCGCTCATCGGCGGCGAGGAGAGCGGCGGGTACGCCTTCCGCGGCAACGTGCCGGAACGCGATGGGATCCTGGCGAATTTATACTTCCTCGATTTCATGGTTCGCACCGGCAAGAAACCCACCGAACTCCTGAAGATGCTGTTCGATAAGGTGGGCGAACATTACTACGATCGCGTGGACACTCCCTTCAGCGGCGACCGCCAGACCCGCGAAAAAATGATCCTCGACGCAAAGCCCGAAACGCTCGGCGGTTTGAAAGTGACCGAACTCGTGACCGTGGACGGTTTCCAGTTCAAACTCGAGGACGGCGGCTGGCTGCTCATCCGCTTCAGCGGGACGGAACCCATCATGCGCATCTATTGCGAGACCACCCGCGAAGACAAGGTCAAGGCGATTTTGGACGACGGGTTGAAAGTTGCCGGGATCAAATAAAGTTTCAAGTGTTCCAGTGTCAGGGGTCATATTGTGCGGGGACTTGACACCTGACACCTGATACATGACACTTGACGCGTGAAACTCACCGACACCCACTGCCACCTCGATTTCGACAAGTTCGACGAAGACCGCGGCGCGGTGATTCAGCGCGCGCTGGCGGCGGGCGTGGAAAGGATTCTCGTCCCGGCGCTCGATCTGGGATCGAGCAGGGCGGTCGTCCAACTGGCAGGCTTGCATCCGAACCTTTTCGCGGCGGTCGGCTTCCACCCAACGGATCTGGACGAATGGAATGAAGCGGCGATTGAAAATCTGCGCGCACTGATTCTCCCTCACCCCAGCTCCTCTCCCGCCGGGAGAGGCACTCAGGGTGAGGAGAAAATCGTCGCCATCGGCGAGATCGGGCTCGATTACTATTGGGTCAAGGAACCCGATAAACAGGCGCAACAACGCGAAGTTTTGAAGCAGCAACTTCGACTCGCGCAAGAGGCTAATAAGCCAGTCATCATCCACATGCGCGAAGAGAACGACGCGTGGTTCGGGCAGGCATCGGCTGACCTGCTCGCGATCCTCACGGAATGGCAGAACGAATTGCAGGCAACGAACCATCCTCTGGCTGAAAAGCCGGGCGTGCTCCATTCCTTCAACGGGAACCTCGAAACCGCCCAAAAGGCGATGGCGCGCAATTTCCATATCGGCGTGACGGGACCCGTCACGTACAAAAACGCGGAAGAGAAGCGTCAAATCCTCCGCCGACTACCGCTCGAAAAAATTCTCATCGAGACCGACGCCCCATTCCTCGCCCCCGTCCCGCACCGGGGCAGGCGCAACGAACCATCCTTTGTGACGCATATTGCTGATAAAATTGCAGAAATTCACAACACAACCCTCGAACAGGTCGCCAAAATTACCAGTGACAACGCGAACCGCCTGTTCGGTTGGGGAGGCTGACGTTTGAGCACGGTTACTTTTTTCACATCGGTACAGGACCAACTTAGATTCGTCGAACAAAGGATTCGGGAACAGGCGGGCGATGAACACCACCCCGACTTGCGTTCCGCGCTGGAACACCTTCTTTCCGCGGGAGGGAAACGCATCAGACCCACCCTGGGCTTGCTCGTCGGAAACATGCTTGGCGCGCCCGAGGAGAAACTCATCACCCTCGGCGCGTCCGTGGAACTGCTCCACACCGCAACGCTCGTTCACGACGATCTGATTGACGGCGCATTGCTGCGCCGGGGGATGCCCACCCTGAACGCGCGCTGGTCTCCCGCCGCGACCGTCCTGACCGGGGATTTCCTCTTTGCGCGCGCCGCCCGCCTCGCCGCAGAGACCGACTACCTGCCCCTGATGAAACTCTTCGCCGAAACCCTGGCGACCATCGTCAACGGCGAATTGACCCAGATGTTCTCGGCGCGCGGCGTAATCGAACGGGACAATTATTACCAACGCATTTACGCCAAGACCGCCTCGCTGTTCGAAATGTCCGCGCTCGCCGCGGCGATGGTCGCCACGGAGGACGAAACGATGCGCGCCTCCATTAAGGAATTCGGGTACCAGGTGGGCATGGCGTTCCAGATCGTGGACGACATCCTGGATTTCACCGGCGATCAATCCACGGTCGGGAAGCCGATCGGTTCGGATCTGTTGAACGGGCTGATCACGCTGCCGGCGATCTACTACGCGGAAGAACATCCGCACGACGAAGACATACTCTCCCTGCCCGACGGCGGCTGGAAGGATACGGAGCGCGTGCAGCGCATCGTGGACAACATCCGCAGGAACGCCGCCATCGAAAAGGCGATGGAAGAGGCGCGTCGAGCCGTCAGCCGCGCGCTCGGCGCATTGGAAGACGCGCCAGCCGTCCCTGAGCGGGACGCGTTGGAAAATCTGGCGAAGTTCATTGTGGATAGAAAGATCTAAGGGTCAGTAAATTATTAACTTCCCTCATGTCGTTGCGAGTCTTCGAGAAGCAATATCCTGTTGCCATAGATTTTCCTGCAAAGTGGGGATTGCTTCGGGACGAACACCCTCGCAATGACATCCATTTCGTGGAAGGTGAGGGAGCTTATTTTTT
>JAANMU010003090.1_pt1 | contig 11271 bp, 7 predicted proteins | sample 7279701 | NCBI WGS metagenome assembly JAANMU01 (sample SAMN14094539, study PRJNA606508) | bioreactor metagenome | isolation source: A lab-scale SPAN reactor treating ammonium-rich wastewater day 57 | place: Ireland: Galway | collected 2017-03-13 | reverse complement strand
GGTCGACCGCCTGACCGCTTATCGCACAATAACCAGGCGGAGCGATTGGCCCTGCCGGAGGCGGCTCATTGAATCCGGGTGTGATGGATTGTCATTCGCCAGCCCGTCCGCTGTGGATGGCTTCTGGGAAATCCTGGGCGCCGATCATGCCTCACGGATCTGCCGGGCCGGGCAGGTCTTCAGCATCGGGCCGACTACCACCCGTTCACTGGCGGAACATGGAGTTGAAAAGGTGCATCAGGCCCCCCGATCATCTCCTGAGGGCATGTTGAGCATCATCCTGGAGACTCTGGCTTCTCCGTCATAAATCAGGCTGGATCAGCTGTACAATCCTTCCAGAGGTTTTCCCTGCCCAAGGTTGGTTATGTGGATCGGACGCCCCTCTGTGATGTAGTTTGTGTCGGGGGGGATTCCCAGTGCGCGATAGATGGTCGCATGGACATCCGGGAGCTCGACTGGATTTTCAACCGGCAGCATCGGGTGAGTATCGGCGGTCTTCCCGAAAACTGTCCCCCCCTTGATGCCGCCCCCAAAGAGCAACATGCAGTTGCAGCTGCTGAAGTGCCCGTGAAACCCATACATTTTTTCATTCTCGATCACCAGGTTCTCTCCAGTTGAAAGCTCCGTGAATCCATCCGGCTCCTGCCCGGCGGAAGGCTTGTCCGCAACTGTTCGGCCGAACTCTGTGGCAATGACAACCAGTGTCCTGTCGAGCAACCCTCGTTCATCGAGTTCACGGATCATATTCCCGATGGGGCGGTCGATATATTTTTTCATCTCGACCATGCGGGGCTGTCCACTCTCGTGCATGTCGAACCCCATGAATGGGGCGTATTGATATTCCACCTGAACAAACCGTGCTCCGACCTCAACAAGGCGTCGAGCCAGCAGGCAGCCATGCCCAAACCGGTGCCCGACATCATAGGCCGCCAGGGTTTCCGGTTTCTCGTCCTTCATGAAATCGAATGCTTTTTTGACCGGAGAGTCCATCATGGCGCGGGCATCTTCCATGACTTTCATATAATCCTTCACCTTCCCGGATTCGCGAAGTTCTTTCGGCCCGAGACCTGTGATTGTTTCCAGGTAGCGTTGACGGCGGTCGAGGCGGTCCATTTCCATTCCGGCGACAGCATTCAGGGTGGGCAGCCCTTGTGTCGGCTCAGGAATCATGAAGGGTGCATAATTGACACCATAGAACCCCGGCCCGCTGTATTCATTGATGAACAGGTATTCCTCGTTGCTGGTATTGATATCCCGGCCGATATCGATATAGGCCGGCACATTCGGATCTCGGCGCCCGAGTGTGCGCGCCACGACTGCGCCCATGCTGGGGGCTTTGAATCCGGCAGGAAAGAGATAACCGGTCATCATGTAATACTGCGCCTTGAGATGGACTGCCCCGAATTTGGTCTTATTGGTCAATGTGCGGATTATGGCGCCTTTATCCATGACCGAGGCAATCGTTTCCAGCCCTTCTCCGAGGTAAATTCCATCGGCTTTGGTGGGAATGGATGGGCAGGTGCCGAGAATTTCACTCCCTTTCATCCCCTGGGTGTAGGGGGTGTGTTTCTTTGGATCCCAGGTATCGGTCTGGGCGATCCCTCCAGGAAGCCAGATGAAGATGATCGAATCTGCAGTGGCCTGCATGGGAAGCGGCAGCTCCGCTGCATGGGATACTGCATTTCCTAAAGAAATTCCGACACCACCAGCAATTGTGGTTTTGAGAAAATCCCTGCGGTCCATTTCAGGCTAACCTCCAGTGAGGATTTGATTGGCTGTCAATTAATATACTGAAATCCCGGGCTGCTCACAAAAGCCCAGACCATGTCACCAATCACCTCATTCAATGATTGTGGGTTCCTTGGCTCACCTTCTATTTGACAGCTCTCCAGGAAGGCAATTCCGGCAGATCTTTCATCCTCCCCCGGGGGCCGGTTGAGAATCCGCAGATAAATCTCATGGACAATCTGCTCCGGTTTCCCCTGTGAGGCCATCTGGGATATGGCCGGGCCTTGATAAATGCGTTCATATAATTCATCGCCATTCAACAGCTCGAGGGCCTGCACCACCGCCACATCTTCAGGGCGGCTGGTGCTGACATCATTCCGGGCTGAGGGGCGCCCCAGGGATCGTGTCAGTGGGGTGGATTCATCATCCTGGAAGGTGCGCTGCTTTCCGCGCCACTCTGTGCGTCCTGCCACCAGCAGCAGGCTGTCCAGAACCTGTTCCGCTGTGAGCCGCCGGAGGGAAGGGGACTGAAAATAGCGGGGCTGATCAGGCTTCCCAACATCATAGTGATCCTCAAACTCGGGATTATAGGCCAGCTGGTAGGTGCGGCTGTTGAGAATCAAACGGATCGTATGCTTGATGTCAAAACCATGGCGCATGAAATCATCGGCAAGCCAGTCCAGCAGCTCTGGATGGCTGGGGGGACGGTCCAGACGGAAGTCATCGACAGGCTCGAACAAACCCAGTCCGAAGTGGCGTTTCCACAGGCGGTTGACAATGGTCTTTGCAAAGCGCGGATTGGTGGGATCCACCAACAGCTGCGCCACACGCCGCAGTCGGGAGGTCGGATTGGCCGGGACATCATTGGGCATGTCAGGCAGATCGAAAATAAAGCGGGTGGGAATGAACTGTCCGGTCGGTTGCTCGCAACGGACCAATTCCAGGTCTGCCGGAGCAAAGTACCCAGCGAACCCGAAAAATCGTGCCTGAGTCCACTCTTTGTTTTCGAAATGGTTATGGCAGCTGGCGCATTTCAATCCGGTCCCCAGGAAAACCTGGGCGGTATTCGCAGCACTCTGAACCGTTTTCATCGGCTCATTATTGAGAATGTATCGCTCCGGATGGTTTGGCATGGTTGGATCGATCAGCTCGGCCGCCATGATATCGTAGGGCTTGTTCTGTTCGAAATTTTTGAAGGCCCAGTCACGGTAATTGCCATGCGTGCCGACTCCCCCTTGATGGTTGCCATTGCTGCACAAGGCATCTTCCCAGAAAGGAGTCCAGTGCCCGGCATATTCGGAATTTCTGGCGAGAAGCTGATCCACCAGATTCTGCCGTTTTTCAGGAGAGGAATCGTTTAAGAAGGATTCGGTTTCGGTGATGGAGGGGATCCGGCCGATGACATCCAGAAAAACCCTTCTCAGGAATGTTGGATCATCACAGACTTTCGGAGCATTGGATTTCACCGCCGGGTTCGGGCTGGATTCCCATTTGGCCACAATAAACCGGTCGATGTCGTTGTTCACTGGCCCGGTAACCTCGGGAGGCTGGGGTGGCGCTGGGAGATATCTGAGCCGATAGGCACGCTTTTTCAGCAGCTGCTCGACAGGATCAGCAGTGAACAGCAGAGCCTGCAGTTCAGCTTCGGCCTCTTCCTGGGAGAGTGGAGGCGCTGAAGCTGCACCGGCAGTTGTTGCTTGAGTTTCAATCTGTGTCGATGAATCATCGATGGCGCCTGATGCGATCCACTCACGGATCAGGTGAACCTCATCTTCAGACAGGGGTGGCTCTTCTTTGGGCATACGGGGTTGGAGGATGCCGCGGACATACTGAACCAGAGAACTATCATCCGGTTTGCCGGGGATGACTCCAGGACCCGCAGAGCCGCCTTCCTGCATCAGGTTGTGGACACTGGTGACATCATACAACCCTTTGGGCCTGGCTCCGGCGTGGCATCCGACACACTTGGCTTCGAGGAGCGGTTTAATCTGGAGAGAATAACTGACCCGCCCAGCCTGATCTGGATCGATAGGACGGATCGGGATGGGTTCTTCAGCCAAGGCTGGTGGGGAAAGCAGCAGGAGTAAAGAAAATGCCCACACCTGGAGAATCAACAGTCGCTGCAATGACAGAGAAGTGCGCACACCATGCCTCCCGGGCCTTTTAGGTGGTTCCGTGGTTAATTTAGAGGAGGTTGTGCCCTTCTGCAAGCATAAATCCACTCGCGCTGGTGTTTTGATATAAGGCTCTCATCCCATAGACCGTCATTTAGGTAGTTTTATGGCATGATGAGCCCTTTCGGCTCAGAGTGCACTTACCGGAATGGGCGAACCAGGAAGGGATGACGAAAGTTGAATAAAATCAAATGGTTGAAATGGTGAGCGGACTGGGACTCGAACCCAGAACCAACGGCTTAAAAGGCCGCTGCTCTACCGATTGAGCTATCCGCTCAACTCACCTTCACCTGATTGTTTTCAAGGAAGAACGATGATTCCTCTCTCTGAAAGACGGGGAAGAATTATGGCAGACCTTCTTTCACTGTCTAGTACCCAGAAGGTCGTCTTTCCCGCTCAGGGGCTTGATCCTGCAAGGAATCAACAACACCGGCCTCAGCAGTTCAGTTGAGTTCCTTGATCCTGATATTCCGGAACCAGACCGGCACTCCCCCATGTTTGCCCTGAAAACCGATCCTTCCATAAGTCGGCAAAGTATTCAATGGTTTGCTCAGCCAGGCTGGAATTTCAGAACCATCCGGGTTGGTGGTGGCCGAAGTCCAGAGGTTCATATCCATGCTGAAGATCGGCTCGCCATTCAAAACTGCATCGATCTGTTTGCCGACACACCGGATGGTCATGCGGTTCCACTCTCCGGGCTTTTTCACAGCACTTTTCGATGGAGCCAGGTGGCCAAATACCGCCCCGCACTGCCAGGTCTTGGGAGAGGAAGCCCACTTCTCCGCAAAATCATCAGCAATCTGAATCTCGATGGTATTCGGGATCCAGTCACCCATATCTGAGCAGCGCACCAGGACACCGCTGTTGGTTTCCGGGGCATTCTTGAACTCCAGGTCCAGAATGAAATCCTTGTATTCTTTTTTACTCCAGATGGACTTGTCTTCACTGGCAGTCAAAACACCTTCGCTGACTGTCCACACACCTTCCGGTTTGTCGGTATTGGAGAGATCCTCGTCAAACAGGCTGGGCCAGCCTGCTGTATCCGGATGAGTTTTCAAAGATTCCAGGCAGAATCCGGGAACTGCCAGCAGGATCGCCAGCAGAAAGGTAAACAGATGAATCACAGCAGGTTTTTCAGACATGGGTCTTTTTCGCTCGTTTCGAACTTGTGAGATTGAACAGCCTCAGTATTGAAGAAATCTTCTTAACAGAGGGAAAAATTATAAACCAGCCAGAATCGAATATCCATGTATGCCAGAGACCTGTTTCCTTGTGGGAGTCGGTTGAATCCCCTGCTTTGAAAACCTAGACTCCTGGCTGTGCTTATTGAAAAAAGTGCCATCTTTTCATCCAGGATCGATGACCGAATGAAGATCGAGGTGCAGCCGAAATGGGAGTTTTCAGATTTATTGCCCTGCTGGTGGTATTCCCCGCTTTTTCAATTGGAGGTTCCCTATTGAATTCACCCCTTTACCAGCACCTGTTGAACCAGGCTGTCGAACGGCTTGATGAAAGAAAAGCAGAAATCCTTTCTCTCTCTGGGCCGGATGCATATAAGGCCCGGGGGGAGAAAGTGCGTGCATCGATCATTGAGGGGATGGGGCAGTTCCCTGAAAGATGCCCATTGAACGCCCGCACTGTATGGACCCGTGATTTTGGCGATTATGTTGTCGAAGGGGTGATTTTCAACTCACGGCCAGACTTCCCGGTCACCGCTAATCTCTATCTCCCGAAGCAGGGGGAGCCCCCTTACCCGGCAGTCCTGGGGCCTTGTGGACACGCCCTCGAAGCAAAGGCTATGGAGGCCTATCAGTACTGTTGGATCAATCTGGCACGCCGTGGGTTTGCTGTATTGACCTATGATCCAATCGGCCAGGGAGAGCGCCTTGGATACTTGAAGGAGGATGGCGCCCCGGATTTCTGGGGAACCACAGAACACACACAATTGGGCGCACTGGCCCTTCTGCTGGGACATTCTTTCGCACGTGACGAGATCTGGGATGGGATCCGCGCCCTCGATTACCTCGAAACCCGTTCCGATATTGATAAAACCCGTATCGGCTGCACAGGAAACTCCGGCGGCGGAACACAGACCGCTTACCTGATGGCTATCGATCCTCGAATCCGATGCGCCGCAGCTTCCTGCTACATCACATCGCTTCAAAGGCTTTTTGAAACCATCGGTCCACAGGATGCCGAGCAGAACCTGATTGGCCAGGTTGCCAGAGGAATCGACCATGCTGATTTTATCGAGTCACAGTTCCCGAATCCAGTTCTGATCTGCTGTGCATCGGAAGATTTTTTCGATATCCGGGGCACCTGGGAAACGTTTCGTGAGGCCAAGAAATACTTTGGCAAATTCGGCATGCCAGAGCGGGTCGATCTGATCGAATCTCCTGAGGAACATGGCTATCACCTCCCCCAGAGAACAGCAATGTATCACTGGATGTCACGTTGGCTGAAAGGAACAATCGACGAAGAACCGGAACCCGAGACCAGAGCTCAGGCGGCAAAGGACCTGAACTGCACTGAAACAGGCCAGGTGCTGACCTCGATCCCTGAAGCCCGCACACTGCAATCGATCTACCGTGAAGAGGCGCAAAGACTTCGTGAAAAACGCCTGTCATATCTTTCGACAAATTCATCCGAGACCTGGTTGAGCGACCTTCAGAAAATCTGTGGGATTACTCCCCGGGCCTCATCTGCCTGGAATGAAAAAGGCCATGCAGAAGCTGATGGCATCAGGGAATCAACATGGACCACAGAGATCGAACCCGGATGGAATCTTCTGGCCACACTCTATGAGAAAAACAGTGGCTCCAGTCAGCCCCCGATCCTCATTGTTGCAGATTCGATTGGCCAGTTCGAATCTGAAGATGATATGAGAAACAGGGCGCGTGAGGGATATCCGGTCCTGCGGGTCATGCCACGCGGACTTGATATGCAGGAGCGCTACAAAGGTGGTGAGCTGGATCAGTATTTTGGTGATTGGGTGGTTTCGTTTCTGGCACTGCATCTGAATCGGCCGCTTGTGGGGCAGCGGGCTGCGGATGTACTGAAGGCAGCTGACTTCCTCGCTCAGAAGTTCCCTGGCCAGAAAATCGATGTGATAGCCAATAACGAGGCCACCATCCCTGCCTTGCTGGCCGCTGTAAACGATCAGAGGATCGGCCAGATCAGGCTGATCGAGGGGCTGATATCCTGGGACTCTGCTTTTCAGCTCCCTTACACCCGGGGAATTCCCTCGAATATCGCTCCAGGAATTCTTGAAGTCGCTGATATCCCTGACCTGATGGCTGCTGTCTCCCCGAGAAAGGTAATCCTGCAGTCGCCGGTCATGGCCACTGGAGAAAAGGCGGCTGCAGAAGAGATGGAGAAGATTCTTGCACCTGTACGCGAAAAAGAGAAAACAAGTGGGGTAAAGGTGCTGGACATCCTTCCCTGATCCCCGGAATGATGGGTTTCCGGCCCCGGTGTGGAAAAGCATTTTCCAACCGGATGACAGAGTGATTGAATGAGATGCTGTTCATCTCACGAATGACAGTTGCAAAGTCTGGAGGTTGTTGTGATGTACCGTTGGAACCATTGCTTATTGACGTTGATTGTTGTCATCCTGGCCAGTTTGAGCGCAGTTGCAGCACCAGTTGCCGAGCATGTCTTCATTGTCAGCGTGGATGGGGGAAGCCCAAAAGTGCTGCATGAAAGCCATATTCCGAATATGCTGGCATTGGTGAAAGAGGGTGCGGCTACATGGAATGCGCAGACGATCCTTCCCAGTGTCACTCTGATCGCCCACACCTCGATGCTGACAGGAGTTGGACCCGCCAAGCACAAGATCGACTGGAATGGCTGGGATCCGGAAAAGGGGCATGTAACAGTCCCGACTGTTTTCTCGCTCGCCAAGGAAAAAGGGCTTTCCACCGCGATGTTTGTTGGAAAACAGAAGCTGAACCACATTGCGATTCCCGGGAGTGTGGATGAGTTCCGGGTTCCCTCCTATTACTCGCGGCTGGTGATTGAAGATGCGGCGGCTTACATCAAAGAAAAGAAACCGAATGTGTGTTTCATTCACTTTGCTGAATCCGATGGCGCCGGACATGAATATGGCTGGGGTTCTCGTGAGCAGAAAATGGCCTTTGGGGATGAGGATTCGGCCCTCGGGGTGCTGCGACAGGCGCTCACGGACAGTGGAATTTCGGATCAGAGTGTCATCATCATTACCGCTGATCATGGCGGCCATGAGAAAACCCATGGCAGCGATTCCCCCGAAGACATGACCATCCCCTGGATCATCTGGGGCAAAGGAGTCAAGCCGGGATTTGCGATAACAGAACCGGTGACAGTTTTCGATACCGCCGCCACCGCCCTGTGGGTTCTGGATATCCCGGTTCCGGACAGCTGGGATGGCAAGCCGGTTCTTTCTGCATTCAACAGCGCATCGAAAGAAGCGCCGGCTGCGACAGGCTCCCACTGAAACCTGGTGACGATTATTTTTTCCGGTTCTTCCAGGCCTTTTTAGCGGATGCCATATCCTTGGCTGCCGGTATGATTTTGGATGTGACCTGGGCAGATGCCGGGTTGTGCCAATGTCCGCGATTGTCTTTCATGACCCGCAGACGTTTTTCGACCGGTGGGACAGCGGCAGCCGGGCAAGGCTGATCGGCATACCAGTAGGCCACACTGCTCATCTCATTGGCCAGGTGATTCGCATGGCCATGCTCGATGGTCACCCGGATGGATTTATTGAAACGGACCGGGTTTTCGGCATGAAAAACATAGCTGGTCTGATAACCACCCGTGTGGCCTTCAAAGATCGATGAGCCATTGCGCAGGAATGCATTCGGCTGCATTCCCCAGGCCTGATTGAGGTAGTCTTCGCTTCCTGTGCCATGCAGATCCGGTGGCCACTTGTAGCCATCGACCCAGATCATGTCATCCCCTTCGCCCCACCAGGTGCCCTGGAAGTTGGTGACACTCAGATTGCAGCCAAGGTAATGGCCGCATCCGGTGGTGTCGAGGATGACATAGTTGTTCGACCAGGCGCGCCGTTCTTTGTTGGGAATATCCACCTCAGGCACATTGACCGGAATTTCATGGCCCCAGCCTCCGAATGGATTCTCACGGCGGAACTCTGCGTGGAAATAGAGCTGGTCGGCCGGCAATGGTTGATCAAAGGTTTCATAATCGATGTAGAAGTATTGGCCATGCTCTTCATCTGGAGATTCATTGATCAGCTCGATCAAGGCATGTTCCCTGAAGGGCATGGGTGCATAACAGTTGAGGGCACAACCCTGGTTCATCTGATTGTTGCCGTGTGTGGATGCGGTAAAAAACAGCGATTGGAATGAGTTGACCAGGCTGTGTCCAAGACAGAAGAAATCTCCCAGAGGAACCAGGACACTCGGGTGTGCTGCATGGTCCCAGGTAAAGCGCAGCAGGCATTCGCGGTAGTGGTGGTGTTGTGTCATCCAGATATGGTTGATCCGTCCCGGGCCTTTGATATCTGCCAGTACCCGTGTTTCTCCCGGCTTGAGAAACCAGCAGTCACGATTGCATCCAGTGATGTCATAGGAAGAAAACCTTTTTGTTCTCCCCGGCATTTTTCGAGAGATGTTTTCAAACATGATTGCACTCCTTTTTAATGGGTTCTTTTATTCAGATAATATGCGTTCAAATCTGAACCGCCTGGCAAGCCTGTCCATATTTTCGAGAATTGTTTTCATCCTTTCAGGCCGGTAAGTGTGATTCCCTGAATAAAATGCCTCTGGGCGAAAAAGAAGAGGGCGATGACAGGAAGTGTCATCAGAACCGAGGCAGCCATCATGAGGCCATAGTTCCCGACTTGAAAAACCTGGAGAGCGAAGACTCCCATGCTGAGCGGGTAGAGTTTCTGGTCATTGAGATAGATGAGCGGCCCCATGAAATCATTCCAGACCCCGAGGAAAGTGAAGATTCCTATGGCAGCCAGTGCCGGTTTTACAAGTGGGAGGATGATCCTCCAATAGATTCCAAAATAACCGGAGCCATCGATCTTGGCGCTGTCTTCGAGATCGGTTGGAATGCCTCTCATGAATTGCCGGAGCAGGAAGATAAAAAACGGGCTTCCAAAAAAGGCTCCGATCCAGAGTGGCACCAGTGTGTTATACCAGCCCAGGGACTTGAAAATCAGGAACTGCGGGACCAGGGTGACCTGATGCGGAATCATGAGCGTCGCCAGCATAAGCATGAAACAGAAGTCTCGTGCCGGCCACCTGAGGCGTGCGAAGGCAAAGGCTACCAGTGAGGAGGCGAGCACCTGTCCGATGACATTGCTCATGACCAGGATGGTGCTGTTTTTTATGTAGGTCAGCATCGGGACGAGGCGGAGAACTTCCCTGTAGTTGTTCGTCAGCTTGTAGCAGGAGGATTTCCAGGGAGGGCAGTAATCCACCTGCAAGGTGATCCGGGCTTTGCTGGAATCAGTGAAGGAGGAGGCTGTTTCCTGAAGCCAGATCCAGGTCCGGATATTCATGGGGGCGGGCTTGTTGTCGTCAATCCTCCAGGTGGTTTCCTGCCACTGGCCAGTACTCAAAAATGACGGTTGTATGGCGGTGTACTTTTTTCCTGCTGTTTCGATAATGGCAGAGATGGCGTGCCAGGAACGGTCGCCGCGGTATCCAATCGAGATCTTGGCAAGATCCTCCGGGCGAATCGAAAGCGGAACGACAGCCTGGAGGGCAAACTGCGGATGGTTCCTGAAGTTGTAGTGGATCTCCTTTTCGGTGCGATGAAGCCCTTCCGTACGCTCGATGATTTCCGCTTCTCCGGAAATGACTTTCCAGGGGCATTCATCTCCGGGAATCCGGTCTTCGATGGTGACATCCTGTGCCCTGAAAACCACATCCGAAACAGCCATGCGGCGGTATATCGTTTCGAATACCTCCTGGACAATGGGAATGTCGATTTCTTCCCTGAACCAGGCGAGGAGGCTCTTTTCCGGACGGGAAAACAGATCTTCGGGTGTGCGGCGGAGCAGCCGCAGAAGGATGCCATCGGTTAACTCTGTTCGCTGGAGTGCCGGTGCATAAAAGCCTGGGAGATTGAGGGATTGAATTCCACTATGGATGGCCTGCCTCATGAGCGGGAGCAGGTGGTTCCATGCTTCTTCATCGAGTGCGGGGGGCTTCGCTGGATTGTCGTTATCCCGCAGTGCAATGTAGGGTGACTGGATGACTGCCGGTGGGATTTGTGGCAGCCAACGAATCGGGAGCATCTCCTCCGGAACTTTACAGCTGGTGCTGAGCAGCCAGAAAAAGGGCAGGGCGAAAAAAAGGGAGGAAACCACCAGAGTCAGATGGAGGAATGCAGTTCGTGCTTTTCTGTTGATGGT
>JAANMU010003085.1_pt1 | contig 11297 bp, 11 predicted proteins | sample 7279701 | NCBI WGS metagenome assembly JAANMU01 (sample SAMN14094539, study PRJNA606508) | bioreactor metagenome | isolation source: A lab-scale SPAN reactor treating ammonium-rich wastewater day 57 | place: Ireland: Galway | collected 2017-03-13 | reverse complement strand
GGCTCTGTCGCCCGAAATGCCTCGAACGAACGGATCACTTCCACCAGCAACGCGCTGACCGCCTGCGGGTTTGCCTCGGCCGCGTCGCGATCGACGCCGCTCGAAATTATCTTGCTGTCTTGATATCCCGCCTCGCCGGCCTCCCCGACCGTCGCCGGCTCCATCCCCACGCTCATCGACGCCGCGCGAGAGAACACCAGCACCCCGCCCCGGATCAGGTCGATCTCCGTCCGATGCGGGCCGACGTCCACCAGCAGCGTCAATTCCGGGCCCGTGCCGCCCGTCGCCGCCGTCAGCGAGATCAAGTTCGCCAGCGGGCGCAGCCCCACGCTCTCGATCGACAGCCCCGCGGCCGACGCCACCTCTTGATAGAACTCCAGCAGCTCCCGACGAATCGCCGTCGCCAGTACGCTGCACGGCGCTTTCGGATCGTGCGCCCCGGCCACCGCGAAATCCAGCACCGCCTGCTCCGCCGCGAACGGAAGCTCCTTCGACACCTGAAACTGCACCAGCGACGCCATCTCCTCCGCCGGCGTCGGCGGAAGATTGATCGTATTCAAGACCACCTGATCGCGCGGAATACACAAGATCGCCCGGCCTACGCCGATCCGCGCGCTGGAGATAGACTCCTTGATGAATGCACCGAGGCTCGCCGCGTCCTCCGCCGACACGCTCGACGGAATCGGCGCCGAAACCGCCTTCAACAGCTCCACGCCCTCGGCCTTCGGCCGCGCCAACACCATCCGAATGCTGCGCGAGTCCCACTCGACCGCCAGAATCTTTTTGCTCGACAGCCCGATCGCCATGATCACCGCCCCCCCTGACCGGCCGTCGCGCGCTGCTCAATCACATGGGGCAAGTATGCCGTCCCCAGGCTGCTCAAGTTGCGGTAGTACCGCACCTGCGCCACCGGGCCGCGCATCTCCAGCACTGCTTTGATTCGCTGCGTCACGCCCGTGTGATCTCCATATCCCACCGCATCCACCGTGAATACCGCCGACGCCGACGTCACCTTCGGGAGAATCCGTCGGAACTTGTACGGACTCACCAGGCCCGCCGTCACCAGAAACGCCGGCGTGCTCAACTGCTCCGCATCCAATTGCTGCCTCGCCGCGAAAATCGCCTGAACCTCCTCGTCCGTCAGCTCCACGATCGAAGCCAGCACCGGCAACGGTGCGGTGCTCACGTTGATACGCCCGGCCATCGCGGGCGTCGCATCCACCGTTAGCCGGTCGAGGATCAAGGGAAGATCCTCATACGTCCCGGGCGGCGGCTCCGGCGTCAGATCCTTGAACACCGGCGGCGCACCTGCCGCCTGCTTTTCGGACCTACCCTGATCGGTACTTTCGCTCGGTTGGCTCGCCGGGTTTTCTTCGCCCGGCTGGGAACTGGGGGGTTCCCCCTGCGGCTGTGTTGTTGCGGGGTCTTCCGGCGTTTCGGCTGATTCGTCGGGTGGTTCGTCCGGCTCGGGCGCCGGGATCAGGTTCATAACACTGTTAAAGGCTTTCCCCCCGGTGCGGACCGCCATGATATAACTGGTAAGGTGGGGCGGAATTTCCGCCTCCAGCGCCTCCTGCAATTTTTGCGTGTCCTTCATGTTCAGGTTGATGCGCGGCCGACCGTCGCGCGAGAGGTTCGCTTCGTACGACCAGATGGTGAAATAGGGCGCGACACCGGGGTACAACACACCGTCGCCGTTGTCCGGCGGAAACGAATTCGCCCCGTCGTCCTCGTTCGGGTCGAGCAGACCGTTCTGGTTGTAATCCTCGCCGTACAGCACCCAGCCGCTGAACCCGCGGACCAGCAGCAATTCCTCGATGGTCGAGAAGCGCGCCCCCTTCACGCGATAGCCCGGCTCCAGCTTCGCGTAATAATCGTCCTTCGCGCCATTGGGCCGCGGGGCCGGGCCCTTCTCACGCCAATCCAGCAGCGAATCCACCAGCACGTTCACGTCCACCTGCGAAGTGGTCTCCTGCGGAATCGCATACTGAAACAGCCGCCGAAGCTGGTCCTCCTTCGCGAGGTTCAAATCCAGGCGTGATGTTTCGTCCGTAACACCATACCGAACCGTCGCCGGCGCGTACGGATTCGGCGCGACGAGATTGAACCGCCACACCGGCGGCGCGTTCGGGTCGTAGCTGTTGTTGACCGCCTCGTTGTTCTGCACGGCCTGCTGCGGGGTCGGTGTCACTGGTACGGCACGAAACACCGCGGGATTGTCGTACCAGACCGTCGGATCGCTGCGATAGGCCCGCAGCACGACAATGGCGTGCTGAATGCCGCTCTCGGCCGCCATCCGTGCGTAGAACGACGCCTGCTGCGAATTCACCTCGTCGGTGTACGATCGCACCATAAACGAATAGCTCGCTGCCAGCAGCGAAAGCAGGGCGATCATCACCAGCACCACGACCAGAATCAGCCCGCGGCGGCGTCTCATGGGGTCCCACCTCCGCCCGCCGACTGGTTCAGCTGCGATGCCCGCTGCTGCGCCCGCATCATCCGCGAACCGAAGAACACGTCCGCCTGCGGCAGCTTCACCTGAACCGTGAACGTCTTCCGCGAGAACGGCTCGGGCAACGCCGGCTGCAATTCCGAATCCTGCAAGTCCATTTCCTGATCATCCGGCGGCGGCAGTTCGTCGTACCCCACCGTCACCTCGACCGCCTGCGGCAGCGAGTTGCCCATCCCGCCGAACCCGCCGCGCAAGTCCCACTTGTCGATCCAATCGATGCCGTCGTAGTAGCGAATTCGCAGGTATTTCAGCTCCGGCGCGAGCAGGTCCAACTCGATGGAATCGGGCCGGGCCTCGTTCAGCACCGTCTGGTTCAGCGTCTTGATCTCCCGCCGCGCCAGGCCCAGCGGCCTGGGGCCCTGCGTGCCGTCGGGGTAGTCATGCGACTCGTCGTAGTCGTAAGCAAGGTAATACTGCACCTGGCGGATGTCGCATCGCGCGGCGATGGGGTTGTCGCCGATCGCCTGCGGAATGAACTGCTCCTTTGATGGTAGGACAACTGTCTGGATCGAAAGAAACCGCTCCGTCCCCCACACGCCCGGATCGCCGTTCCCCAGGAACCCGCTCGATGAGCGAATCTCGTCGGCGATCTTCAGCGCCGTGCGACGGGCCAGCGCCCCCTCGGTGATCATGCGCGTGCTGCGGTCCCGTTCTGACAGCGTGATGTCATAAAACGCGAACATCACCATCATCACGAGCGCAATGAGGCTGATCGCCAGCAGCAGCTCCAGCACCGTCATCGCCCGTCGTGTACGCACCGCCGTCCCTCACGTTCGCTCTCAACCGCCGCGCTGTCCGCGACGCGGTGTCCCCGGCATCATCCCGCTGTTCCCGCCCGGTTGACCCGCGCCGTCCCCCCCGCCTCGACCGCCCTGACCTCCTCGTCCGCCCTGCGCCCCCTGTCCGCCTTGCCCGCCGGGAATCCCGCCGGCCCCGCCCAGTTGCTGCTGCAATTGCTCGATCTGCCCCTGATCGCCGCTCTGAATCGCTTCCATGATTTGCTGCATCTGGGCCTCGCCCAGTTGCCCGCCGAAGGCCTGCATCAGCATCGGGAGGATCTGCGCCAGCATGTCTAAATCCAGCGACGCCAGCGCCTTCGGATCCACTGCTGCCGGGTCCAGCACCGCCGCCCCGCCGGGGATCGCGTCCGTCAACTGCTGCAACTGCTCGTCCGACAGGCCGAAATCGCGACCGAGATTGATCGGCCGCGGCGGCGCGCGAAGCACCATCGTCGAAAGGATCAACGGACTGTTCTCGTCAGTCGGGTCGCCGTTGAAGATGTCCACCTGCACCCGCGCGGCCCCGGGGATCATCGGGTCCATCCCGGCCATCACGCGGTAACTCATGCCCGGCGGCGCGTCGATGTCCATCGCCCCGCTTAGGTCGGTCATCTGTCCGCCGGTCGCCGCCTCGGCCTGCTGCACGATCGGCAGCGTCGCCAAGTCGATGTTTGTCAATACCTGCTCGGTCGCCATCATCGCCCGGGTGCGAAGCTCGGCCCGGTCGATGTCGAGCTGCCCGTTGCGAAACGCGAATCCGATGATCCCCATCGCGATCACGAGGATCGACACCGAAAGCACCACCTCCAGCAGCGCCGCCCCGCGCCGCCACCGCGCGCGGCCGACTGGCGCGCGGAATGCCCTCGATGCATCTCGCCCGCTCGCAATGGATTTCGATCGCTCCGCCATCGCGTAACCCAAGTTCGTATATCGAGTAAAAGGCCGACCGAAGGCCCCTGCGTCTTGTACGCGCAAAGGCCCTTTCCGTCGCAGCCGATCGGCCACGAAGTTCCATCCAAACCCGACTCACCCGGCCCTATGATTTCCTGCTTAAGAATAGCTCTCAAATGAGCTTACGGCTGATCAGAGTCTCGCCGCGGCATGGTGCAACCTGGCGGACTGCTGCGTAACTCCGGCATGCACATCATGTTGAGAACGAGCGGAGCAAGGGCCGAATGCAGAATCGCGCCCCGAGAGGTCGCGCGCCGCGTTTTCATTGCGAATCAAATGGCGACGGTCGAATCACGACGACAGGCTGCCGAGCGAATCGCCTACTTGCTGAACCGGCCAACGGCGATGCAGGCATTGTGCCCACCGAAGCCGAAGGAGTTGCTGATTGCGACGTTGACGCGGGCGTCCTGCGGCTTGAGCGGGGTGTAGTTCAGGTCGCAGCCTTCGCCGGGGTTTTCGAGGTTGATCGTCGGCGAGATCACGCCGTGCTCGATGGCCATCACCGTGGCGACGAGTTCGACGCCGCCGGATGCGCCGAGCAGGTGTCCGATGCTGCTCTTGGTGCTGCTGACGCGGAGCTTGTAGGCGTGTGCGCCGAAGACGCTTTTGATGGCCGTGGTCTCGGCGACGTCGCCCAGCGGGGTGCTGGTGCCGTGAGCGTTGATGTAATCCACGGCGTCAGGATTGAGACCGGCGTCCTTAAGGGCATAGCGCATGGCGGCCGCGCCGCCGCTGCCCTGTTCGTCTGGCTGAGTGATGTGGTTCGCGTCGCCGCTCATGCCGTATCCGAGAACTTCGCAGAAAATGCGAGCGCCGCGCTTCTTCGCCCGCTCCAGCTCTTCAAAGATGAACAAGCCGGCGCCCTCGGCCATCACGAATCCGTCGCGATCACGATCGAACGGGCGCGAGGCTCTGGGGGGATCGTCGTTACGGGTGGACAATGCCTTCATGGACGCAAAGCCGGCCAGGCCCAGCCGGGTCAGGGCGGCCTCGGCGCCGCCGGTGACCATGATGTCGGCGTCGCCGCGCCGGATGGCATGGATCGCGTCGCCCATGGCGTTCGTCGCGGAGGCACAGGCCGTCGCAACGGCCGTATTCGGGCCCTTCGCGCCAAGCATAATGGAGATATTTCCGCTGGCGGCGTTGACCATCAGCTTGGGAATGGTGAAGGCCGAGACCTTGTCGGGGCCTTTCTCGTGGCAGCGGAGGTTCTGCTCCTCCAGCTCCTGCAAGCCGCCGATGCCCGAGCCGATGATGACGCCGAAACGCGTCGGGTCGATCGTCGAGCGATCAAGGCCGCTGGATTCGAACGCCAGCTTCGCCGCGGCCATGGCCATCTGCGCGAAGCGGTCCAGCCGCTTGATCTCCTTCCGTTCGAGGAACTTTTCAGGATCGAACTCGCGGCACTCGCCGCCGAAGCGCACGTCGAACCGGCTCACGTCCAGCCGGGTCACCGGACCGATTCCGCTCTCGCCGGCCAGCAACCGCTCCCAGAACACGTCAGGCGTATTCCCCAGCGGGCTGATCAGCCCCATTCCCGTGATGACGATTCGACGACGTTCAGCCATTCCCGAACAATCCCTCTTTCAGAACGCTCCACCGGCCCGGCGCAGCAACCGCCGGGTCGCGCCTTCCGCGGCGGTCAGTGCAGCGGAGTTATTCCTTCTTCTGGTTCTTGGCGATGTACTCCACCGCGTGGCCGACGGTCTGAATCTTCTCGGCCTCCTCGTCCGGAATGCTGATCTCGAACTCGTCCTCGAACTCCATGACCAGCTCGACCGTATCGAGCGAGTCGGCATTCAGGTCGTTGACGAACGACGTCTCCATGTTGATGTCGTTCTTGTCGACGCCCATCTGCTCGCTCACGATCTTGACGACTTTTTCCTTGATCTCTTCCTGTGTAGCCGCTGCCACTGTGATCTCCCTTCTGTTGGCCACTGATTCGGGCGAGCGGCCCAACCGCCCGGCGGTGTCGACACGACGCCGACCCGGCCGCACGCCACTACATGCGTAATCCGCCGTCCACGGCCAGAATCTGTCCGTTGATGTATCCCGCTGCCGGCGACGCAAGAAACGCCACGGCGGCCGCCACTTCCTCCGGCTCACCAAACCGCTGGAGCGGAATCAGCGGGCGGACCTGCTCCTTGACCTTTTCCGACAGAACGCTCGTCATGTCCGTGTTGATGAAGCCCGGCGCGATCGCGTTGCAGGTCACGCCGCGGCGGGCCAGTTCCTTCGCCACGCTCTTCGTCAGGCCGATCACGCCGGCCTTGCTGGCCGCGTAGTTCGCCTGACCGGCGTTACCCATGACCCCGCTGATGCTCGTGATGTTAATGATGCGGCCCCATCGCGCCCGGACCATGTATTTGCTCGCGGCGCGCGTCATGACAAACACGCTGCGCAGATTGGTGTTCAACACTTCGTCGAACTGCTCATCGGTCATGTTCATCAGCAGGCCGTCGCGCGTGATACCGGCGTTGTTAACGAGGATGTCAATCCGGCCCAGGTCGGTGGCGACATCGTCGATCCACTTTTCGACCTTCGCCGCGTCGGTCACGTCTAGGGCGCGGGGAACGATCTTGCCAATGCAGCGCGCGTCCGCCGCGACAGCAGAAAGCGAGCCAAGCCGCTCCGCGTTACGGGCACAAGCCACTACCGTCGCGCCCGCCTTCGCCAGCGCCAGGCTCGTCGCCCGGCCGATGCCGCGCGATCCGCCCGTCACAATCGCCACTCGGTCGATCAAGTCCGCCATGAACGAAACACTCTCTCGCGGGCCAGGCCCGTCGCTGGGTCAGGCCGCTTAGCTGCGCACCGACTCCGAATCACGCACCAGCGACGCCGCCGTCGAAAAATTCAACGCCGTCGCCTTGCGATTGATCTTTTTCATCAGGCCCGTCAGCACGCGGCCGGGGCCGACTTCCACGAACCGGTCGAACCCCTCGGCAATCAGACGCTCCATCGAGGCCTGCCACCGAATCGGCTGCGCCACCTGTTCCCGCAGCAGGGTCCGAACCGTATCAGGGGTCGCATGATAGTCCGCCGAGACGTTTGATACCACTCCCAGCGGCCCCTTCACAATCGTCACGGTCCGCAGGGCAGATTCCAGCCCCACGGCTGCCGGCTCCATCAAGGGCGAGTGAAACGCCCCCGCCACCACCAGCGGAATCATCCGTGCACCGTACTTTTCCGCCAGGGCCACCGCTCGCTCGCATGCGGCCGAAGAACCGGAAATCACAATCTGCCCCGGGCAGTTAAAATTCGCTGGCGCAAGGACTTCCCCCTGCGAGGCCTCATTGCAAAGCTCCGCTGTCTTGGCCTCATCCAAGCCCAGCACCGAGACCATGCCACCCCGGGAAGCCTCGGCCGCATCCTGCATCAGGCGGCCGCGCCGGGCAACCAGTTTCAGGGCTTCTTCGAAGCCGATCCATCCTGCGAGGTGCAGGGCCGTGTACTCACCAAGCGACAAGCCGGCCATGGCCTGCGGGGCGAATTCGTCGGCCATGCCGTTGGCCTGCATGGCGCGCCAGACGGCGACCGAGGTGACGAAGATCGCCGGCTGTGACATATCCGTGGCATTGAGCCGATCGGCCGGACCGTCGAAACACAGGCGCGACAGGTCGGTCTTGAGGAGGTCGTCGGCCTGCTCGAAGACCGCGCGGGCCTCGCTCGACGCTTCAGCGATGTCCTTGCCCATGCCGACATGCTGGGCGCCCTGTCCGGGGAAAATGATTGCAGTCTTACTCAAAGTTGAACCTCAACGTGCCCAGGCCGCGGGTCGCTCGCGTCCGGCGGCGAATCCACCCGAAGAATGTTTCAATCAAATGCGGACCAGCACCGACCCCCAGGTCAGGCCGGCGCCGAACGCCACCATCAGCACGAGATCGCCGGATTTGACGCGGCCGGTCTTTCGGCACTCGTTCAACCCCAGCGGCACCGAGGCGGCGGACGTGTTTCCGTACTTCTGAATATTGCAGAACATGCGCTCCGGCGGCAAACCCAGCCGTTGCCGGGCGCTCTCGATAATCCGAAGGTTCGACTGATGCGGAATGACAATCGCCAGTTCGTCGGGCTTGATGCCGGCTTCTTCGAGCGTGGATTCGACGAGTTCCAGATTGCGCTTGACTGCCAGTTTGTATACTTCGCGGCCTTGCATCTTGATGTAATGCAGCCGCTCGTTGATGGACATCTGCGAGGCGGGCGTGCGCGACCCTCCGCCCGGCACGCACAGCATGGTGAAGCCGTTGCCCTCGGCGTGCATCTTGTGATGCAGCAGGGCCGGGCCGGACGTGTCGGGCACGGCCGACAGAACCACGGCGCCGGCGCCGTCGCCGAAGAGAATGCAGGTCGCGCGGTCCTCGTAGTCGGTGATGCGAGACATCGTCTCGGCGCCGATCACGAGGATGTTTCGGAACGTGCCGGTCTGCAGCAGGCTGGTCGCGGTGATGAACCCGTAGATGAACCCGCTGCACGCGGCGGCAAGATCGAACGCGGGAATCGTCCGCTTAGTCAGTGCTTCCTGCACGAAGCAGGCCGTCGACGGAAACGGGCACTCGGGCGTGATCGTGCTGACGATGATCAGGTCGATGTCGTCGGGCGTCATCCCGGCGTCGGCGAGCGCGTCGCGCGCGGCGGCCGTCGCCAGCGTGGCGGTGCTTTCCTTTTCGGAGCAGATGCGGCGCTCGAGAATGCCGGTGCGCTCGCGAATCCATTCGTCGGTGGTATCGAGCCGCTCGACGAAATACTGGTTCGTAAGGACGCGCTCGGGGACCGCGCAGCCCGACCCGCTGATCTTGACGCCGAGCGGCCTAGGCATTGGCCACTTCCTCCGTGAGCCGGCTAAGGATCATCTCGTTCACGCCCGAATTGACGTAGTCCACGCTGACGCGGACGGCGTTCTTGATGGCCCGGCGATCGCTGCTGCCGTGGCAGATGATGCAGACGCCGTCGACCCCCAGCAGCGGCGCGCCGCCGTACTCGCTGTAGTCGTGGCGCGCCCAGATCGTCTTGACCACGGGCTTGAAGCGTTCGGCCAGTTCGGCGCTCTCCTGCGCGATCTCGTGCTGGATCGTCTCAAAAATGCCGTGGCTCAACCCCTCCACAAGCTTCAGCACGACGTTCCCGACGAACCCGTCGCAAACGGCCACTTCGCACGCGCCGTTGAACAGCTCGCGCCCTTCAATGTTGCCGATGAAATTGACCGACGGATCCTGCTTGAGCAGTTCGTGCGTCTGCTTGACGAGCGGGCTGCCTTTCACCTCTTCGCTGCCGATGGAGAGCAGACCGACGCGCGGGCCCTTGATCTTCAAAACGGCTTCGGCGTAGGCCGACGCCATCTGGGCGTATTGGAGCAGGTGATGCGGTTTCGGCGCGACGTTCGCTCCGACATCGCAAACCGTCAACGGCCCATGAAACGATGGCAGCACGACCGCAATGCCCGGGCGCTGCAAACCGGCGAGCGTGCGCATCTTGAGCTGGCAGGCTGCGGCACAGGCGCCGGTGTTGCCGGCGCTGATGACCGCGTCGACCGCCCGCTCCGAGGCGAGCTTCGCCATGATCATGATCGAGGAGTTTTTTTTCTGGCGGAGCGCCTCGACCGGCGAGTCGTCCATCTCGATGACTTCGGGACAGTGCTGGATGACAATCTGCTTATTCGAGACGTCGCTGCCGAGGTGGGCGCGAATGACGTCTTCCTTGCCCAGCAGGACAAGTTCGTCGCTGGGGCTAAGGTAAGACAATCCCTCGACCGCGCCGCGAACAATCTCGGCCGGTGCATGGTCGCCCCCCATCGCATCAATGGCGATCCGCATGGGCCGGTGTTACTCCTCTTCAGTCTTGATTTTGAGCGCGATCTTGTTGTTCACGTATCCGCAATTCGAGCAGGCCCGGTGCGGGCGCTTCGCCGAGCCGCATTTCGGGCAGGCCGGCAGATTCGCCGCCTTCAGGGCGTGATGCGCCCGGCGCTTGCGGGTCATGGACTTGGAGCTACGTCTGGCTGGAACCATCCTGTCACCTGTGAATCATTAGGCCTATGGATCGAATCCGGCAATTTAGGGGCGAATCGGGGCAATGTCAAGCGCCGAATTCGCACGCAAGCTGTTTTCAGCAAGAAACTTAACCCAATTGACAGCCCTTCGGGAACTCGCACGCCTCGGCGGTTTCATCTCCGGTACCGCGTATCAGCCCGGTGCGCGAACTGCGGCGTGCAGCTTCCGCAGGTTGATCCCACCGGCGGCGTCGATGCGGGCCTCCCACGTTTCGCCCTTCTTCACCGGCACGGCCGGGGCTTCGACCTGCGCCACCCGTACGCCGTGCTGCGCCGCCACGCGCGGGTCGTTTACCAATTGCCAGAATAGACGCCACAGGAGCGCGTCTTCGGTCTCTCCGACGATCGACTCGGGCGCGCGGCCTGCGCCGAGGTCGTAACCGAGCCTGGGCGACTGGGCCTCGCCGAAGACCCGGCGGAACATGACGAGGCTTTCGCCGCGCGCCGCGTCGCCGCCGCCGACCAGTTCCGGCTCGAACTTGATGACCAGTCCCTCAAAATAGACAAGTTGTCCGACGACTTCCACGGTTTGCGGTGAGGAAAGTCGCCCGTCCGGCGCGATCTCCTGCCAGCGGAGCGTGGTGACGGTCTGCCCGGCGGAATCCTGACGCTGATCGATCACGTCGATCTGGGCCGCCCGGCGCGAGGCGGAGAGCCGTCGGGCGAAGGCGGCGAGCTTCTCCTTCTCTCGCCGTTCCTGCTCGACCTGTGCCGAGAGGCGCTTCAACTCCGCCGCGCCGAACTGATTCACGCCGTAGCCGATGCCGACGCCAAGGACCGCCAGGCCAATCAGATATCGGAACCATCGAATGGATTTGAGCATCATGCGCCAATCACACCCGGCGATGTCGAGCCGGGTCATGACCTTCTACCAGCATGGCCGCCAAAGGCCGCGGCCATGCCACACCTTGCAATCTGGCTCTTTCCACCCTTGCCAACCAGCTACTACAAGCTGTTTCAAAACCCCCTCTCCCTTCCAGGGAGAGGGTTGGGGTGAGGGTGAATCGGTTCG
>JAANMU010003083.1_pt1 | contig 11305 bp, 12 predicted proteins | sample 7279701 | NCBI WGS metagenome assembly JAANMU01 (sample SAMN14094539, study PRJNA606508) | bioreactor metagenome | isolation source: A lab-scale SPAN reactor treating ammonium-rich wastewater day 57 | place: Ireland: Galway | collected 2017-03-13 | reverse complement strand
CGAGGTCCGCGACCCGGTCGCCGTCCGCTCCGCGTGCGAGCGGCTGAAACTGCCCGCGCCTGTGCAAGGCAGTCATCGTTTGTTTGGCGGCGAGATCGTTGGCTTGGGCGTCGAACTGCCCAAGTGGAGGTATCCGGTCGTCTGCGACACTGCGAGCGGCCATGTCCGCTACGACAACTTTGGCGGCAGGTGGGGCGATCAAGCTCGTCTGGACGAGTTCCTGCAATCGTACGCCGTCGAGAAGGCCAAGATCGAGGCTCGGCGCAAGGGGCACACCTGCACCGAGCAGCAACTCGCTGACGGCTCCATCAAGCTGACCGTCAACGTCGGAGGTGCCGCATGACGAGCAAGACCATCGAGATCATCATTTCGCCCAGCGGCCAGACGCGCGTCGAGACCAAAGGCTTCGCCGGCAGCGAGTGCCGGCAGGCCAGCCAGTTCATCGAACAGGCTCTGGGACAGCGGACCAGCGAGCAGCTCACTGCTGAGTTTCATCAGCACGCCAACCAGCAGCAGACCAGCCGACAGGGTAGGTGATTTTACCGCCAAATCTCAAAACCACCTTTTGAAAGGAAAACAATTTTGAACTTACGCAATCGACTTACCGAATACGTGCGGGCCTGCTTTACGGGCATCTGGATCGAATCCCACGAACACGCTGACGCCCTCACCGAAATCGCCCAGCTCTGCCGCGACGAACAGTGGCAACTCGCCACCTGGGACATCGAGACCGGACTGAATGTCCCCGGACAGGCCGAGTCTGACACGAGTGGTTCCGATCCGCTGGCGGCGATCCGATCCGTCAACGCTCTGGCCACTCAGGACGGGACGGCGATACTGGTGCTGCAAAACTTCCATCGGTTCATGCAGTCGGCGGAAGTCGCGCAGGCCCTGTCACGGCAGATCATCGCTGGCAAGCAGAACCGCACGATTCTTGTCGTCCTCGCGCCAATGGTGCATATCCCGACCGAACTCGAAAAGATGTTCGTGGTCATCGAGCACGAACTGCCGAGTCGCGAACAGCTCGAAGAGATCGCTCGCGGCATCGCCGTCGAGGAGGGCGAGTTGCCGGAGGGACCGGAGTTGCAGACCGTGATTGACGCGGCGGCGGGACTGACACGGATGGAAGCCGAGAACGCCTTCAGCTTGTCGCTGGTGCGGCAGGGGCGTATCACCGCCGATGCGATTTGGGAGCTGAAAAGCCAAATGCTAAAGAAAAGCGGCACGCTCCAGCTCTACCGCGGCAAAGAGAACTTCAACCGACTTGGAGGCCTGACGGCCCTCAAAGCGTTCTGTCGCCGGTCTCTGCTGCAACCGAGCCGCACCAACCCGCACAAGCGAGCCAAGGGGGTACTGCTGTTGGGCGTGCCCGGTGTGGGCAAAAGCGCGCTGTGCAAAGCTCTCGGCAGTGAAGTGAACCGTCCCACGCTCACGCTGGACGTGGGAGCCTTGTATGGCTCGCTGGTAGGTGAAACGGAGCGCAACATCCGGCAAGCTCTGCGCATGATCGACGCGATGCAACCGGCGATCGTGATGGTGGATGAAATCGAAAAAGCTCTCAGCGGTGTCTCAGGCCAGGGCGACAGCGGCGTTTCGACCCGGATGTTCGGCACGTTCTTGGGCTGGCTGTCGGACCATGAGAGCGACGTGTATGTGGTCGCCTCGTGCAACGACATCTCCAAGCTGCCTCCAGAGTTCTCCCGGGCCGAGCGCTGGGATGCCATTTTCTTCTTGGACCTGCCAGGCCGCGACGAGAAAGCCGCGATCTGGGACATCTATCGAAGCATTTACGAGATTGACCGCGACCAGCGACTGCCAGATGACACCGACTGGACCGGCGCAGAAGTGAAGGCGTGCTGTCGTCTGTCGGCGTTGCTGGATGTTCCGTTGGCGCAGGCGGCACAGCACGTCGTCCCGGTGGCCGTAACCGCCGCCGAGTCTGTGGAACGTCTGCGAACCTGGGCCAGCGGTCGCTGCCTGTCGGCGAACCAGCCGGGCATCTACCGTCATGCCAACGGCTCATCCAAGTCCCGTCGTCGCGTCAGCCGCGATCCGTCGAACAACTAATTGCTCGATAACCCCATCCCATTCATAGCCGGTCGGTGACCTGTGTGGTTGCCGCCCGGCTTGTTTAGTTTCTGGAGACCACGCATGACCTCATTGTTAGATGAACCTCGCACGGAACGCTCGGCCTCGCCGAGCCAGCGGTTGCAAACCACGATGGCCGCGGCCCGGCTCAGCTTCACCTGGCTGGGCGTCCGCAAGACGTTGACCGCCGCGCAGAAGAACCAGGCTGCCGACTCGTTCGGGGCCGAAGGCAAGTTCCTGTCTGCCGGCAAGAAGCTGCTCGATACGTCCCACCCGGCGTTCAAGGCGGTAACCGCGATCCGGGGCCGGGCGGTCGCCTACTGGAAGGGCGTGTCGTTACCGTTCCCAGAACCGGGTGTCCGCCTGATTCGGCAAGACGCAATCACTGACTTCGATGACCAGATCGCCGCCTTCCGCGCCGAACTGGATGAAGCTGTCGCCGAACTCGATCGGCACTACGATGAACTCCGCAGCGCCGCCCGCAATCGCCTGGGTGACCTGTTCGATGCGTCCGACTACCCGCCTTCCCTGATCGGGGCGTTCGCCATCGAGCATGACTTCCCGTCCGTCGAGCCGCCGCCGTACTTGCAGCAGCTCAGCCCCGAACTGTACCGGCAGGAGTGCGAGCGTGTGCAGGCCCGGTTCGACGAAGCAGTCCGGCTGGCCGAAGCCGCGTTCACCGAAGAACTCGCCAAGCTGGTCGAGCATCTCACCGAACGACTGTCAGGCGACGTGGACGGCAAGCCGAAGGTGTTTCGGGATTCCGCCGTCGAAAACCTCACCGAGTTCTTCGAGCGGTTCCGGCAACTGAACGTCGGGTCGAACGAGCAACTCGACGAGCTGGTTGCCCGTGCGCAGCAAGTGGTTCGCGGTGTCGAACCGCAGCAACTGCGCGACAGCCAGTCGCTCCGGCAGCAGGTGAGCACGCAGCTTTCGAGCGTGCAGTCGGCGCTCGACGGCCTGCTGGTCGATCGCCCCCGTCGCAACATCCAGCGCCGGCCCCGGTAAGGAGGTCGCCGTGCAGATGATTGTTCAACCGGGCGGCAGCGTGCGCTGCCTCTATGGCGAGGAACTCGCTCTCGACACTCTGGGCCGGCTGTCGATCGCTCGTGGCAGTCACGTGGAGCCGACGCCGGACGGCCAGTGGACCGCCGATCTCTCGCCCGTCAACGGTCCAGTTCTGGGACCATTTCGCAGTCGCAGCGAAGCCCTGTCCGCTGAACGCCGGTGGCTCGAAGAGCACTGGCTGATCCCTGCCCAATATCCAACGCCCTGACAGTCCGTCCTGGGCCTTCAGCCATCGAGCCCCACTTCGGGCCTCCCGGCCTCTTTCCGACGTTCCTGGGGCGATTCTGAGCCGTTTCCGGCCACTTTCTTGACGTTTCCGCCTCGCCGACCGTGTTCGGCGCGGGCGTTCACCCATTCTTGTCACCTGTTTGTGGGACAGCATCCATGACTCAAGCAGACCTCAACCGGGCCGTGGCTGAAGCCACCGGCGAAACCATCTCCGAAATCAAGCATCGCGGGTTCCAGCCGCTCGACCTCGACCCCGATCTGCCCGACCCCGAAGACCTCATCATCGACTGGGATGAACTCGAACAGCGACGGAACATCCCCGTCTTCGAGCAGCGGTATCCGCGGGCCGTCGCCTGATCCACACCCTTGTTGCCGGTCGTGCTTGCCCGGTCCTTCGGGGCTGGGCAGGTGCGACCGGCTTGCTTATGCCACGAACTCCAACTTGAGGAGAAGAATCTTGCTCAACATCTCACGTTCTCAGCTCAAGCGACTGCGAGTTGTCTTCAGCCGGGCACTGGGCATCTCTGGCCGGAGTGCCACAGGAATCGTCTCGTTCCAGCCGCATGACGACGCCGTACAGATCGCGGTTATCGGCAGCGACGTGGCCATCGCGTACCAGCATCGCAAGTCGCAGACATTGCAGCCGTTCGCCGTTCCCCTGGAACTATTCAAGCGGTGCGAAGGCACGAGGGACGAGCCGGTCACACTCACTCGTCACGGCGACGAGATCATCGCCGAGTGGACCGACACCGGCATCCCGCAGGTGGCCCGCTTCCCTATTGCCGAAGGGGTTGAGTTGCCGCCGACGCCGGACGCGATGCAGGCGAACGGCCCGGAGTTGATGTCCGCCCTGCGAGACGCCGTCGAAACGGCGGATCGCGAGTCAACCCGTTATGCCCTCAACTGCCTGCGGCTGCGCGGCCGCGATGGACAGATCGCCGCGACGGACGGACGGCAACTGCTGTTGCAGGACGGCTTCACCTTCCCCTGGGATGACGAAGTGCTGGTGCCCGCATCCCGTGTGTTCGCCAGCGCCGACCTCACCACCGGCGATTCCTACCAGATCGGGAAGACGGACGACTGGGTGACGCTGAAGAGCGATCTCTGGACGATCCACCTGCGGATCGAGAAGGAGGCCCGGTTCCCGCACGTCGACGATCACCTGCCGCAGACGGAGCAAGCACCCTCGACGTTGCATCTCTCGGATGCTGATGCCCGGTTCCTCACCAAAGCGGTCAGCCGCCTGCCGGCCAGCGAGGACTTCAATGCCCCGGTGACGGTGGACCTCAACGGCGCTGTCTCCATCCGGGCCAAGGCGGTCGACCAACCATCGCCCACGGAACTGATTCTCTCGGCTTCGCGCCGGGACGGCGAAGCGGTGCGATTCAACACGAACCGGGACTACCTCTCCCGCGCCGCCCGATTGGGCTTCCGGAGCGTACAAGTCTTCGGCCCCGAGACGCCAGCCTGTTGTCGCGAAGGCAACCGAGCCTACGTCTGGGCGCTGCTGGGCAAGGACGGCGTCATCAAGTCCGACTCCGAGGCGACGCGCATCGAGTCGTCGCCGGCGACTCCGGACAAGCCTCAGCCCCGAACATCCAACAAGCGAAGGAATACCAGCCCCATGCCACAAGCCAAGAACAACGGCCACCACGACAACGACGACAACGGCAACGGCAGCGACCAGCAGAGCGCGAGCGAGCTTCTCGACGCAGCCGAACAGCTCAAGACGTCGCTCCGCGACTCGCTGACGCATACCACAACGCTAATCGCCGGACTGAAGCGACACCGCCAGCAGTCCAAGCGCATCCGCTCGGCGGTATTGTCGCTCAAGCAGCTTCAGGCGATCGACGCCTGACCCCGCTGCCAGAATCAACTCAGCGAACAACTTCAACCTGGAGGACCATCACATGCTGAAACTCAATGTCGGCCTCAGCCGGAAAGTGGGCGAGGCCAACTACGGGAGCCGTGGGGCATCCGTGAACCTGGAACTCGAAGTCGAGTCGGCTCTGGCCGGCGACCCGCAGACGTTGCAGGACCGCATCCGCTCATTGTTCCGTCTGGCCCGTGCGTCGGTCGACGAGGAACTGAACGGGAACGGCCAGGCAAACGGCCATCACGGTAACGGCCACCACGGCAACGGACATCCAAACGGCAACGGACATCCAAACGGCAACGGTCGCAACCCCAACGGCCACAGCAACGGCTCACGGCGGTCGAACAGTCGCAGCGCGACGGCGAGCCAGGTTCGGGCGATCCACGCCATCGCAAGTCGCCAGCGGATCGACCTCGCCGGCGAACTTCACCAGCGGTATGGCGTTGATCGGCCCGACGATCTCAGCATCAGCGAAGCGTCCGAACTGATCGACTCGATCAAACCGCAGACCAGCGGGAACGGAGGGCGTCGATGAGCGTGGCCGTCGCTGGCTCCAGTCCCAACACAACTGCCGAGCAGATCATCGGTCGCGACTACCTCTCGTTCAGCGCCGTCAGTCTGTATCAACGCTGCCCTCTGGCCTTCAAGTTCCGCTATATCGACGGCCTCCCGGAAGAAACCGTCTCATCGAGCCTGGCCTTTGGTGGAAGCATCCACGCCGCCCTGGAACTCTGGTTCCGCGAGCAGATGTGCGGCAACGACGCTCCCGATCAGGATGCTCTGCTGAGTGAGTTCTGGGATTCGTGGCGCTGCAAGAACGAGGAAGCGACCATCAACTTCGGCAAGGGCGAAGACGTCTCCGCGATCGGTCAACTCGCCGACCGCGTGCTGGCGACGTTCCGAGACAGCGAACTCGCCAAGCCAGCCGGCACGATCCTCGGGGTGGAAGAAGAACTGCGTGAGGCTGTCGTGCCGGACACGCCGGACATCCTCGCCCGCATCGACCTGCTCCTCGAAACCGACGACGCCTTGACGGTGATCGACTTCAAGACGGCCCGGAGCCGCTGGAGCGACGGGCAAGCGCAGGACCAGGCCGATCAGTTGCTGCTGTACAGCGAGTTGGCGAGGCAGATCGCTCCGGGCAAGGAACTGCGGCTGGAGTTCCACGTCCTGAGCAAGACCAAGAACCCGGTCGCAGAACGCCATCCCGTCTACGTCGATGTGCAGCGGATCGACCGCACCAAGAGCGTCGTGCAACGAGTCTGGCGGGCGATCGAGTCGGGGCATTTCTTTCCCTCGCCGAATCCGATCGCCTGCGGATCGTGCCCGTACCGTGAGCCGTGCCGCCGCTGGAGCGGTTGACTGCTTCTTCGATCCACGCGAGCAGACAGATCAAAGGAGAGCAACTTGAACCGAACGAGCAAAGACAAGTTGAACGCGATGCACCTCGGCGGCACGATCGGTGTCGCCGCACTCATCGGGGCCATCGCGGAGAGCTGGGTTCTCTTCATCCTGGTGACAGCAGCCCTGATCGGCGCGAGCCTGTTCACCGGCGAGATTCGCCCGCCGACGCGTTACGGCAGGCCCCGCAAGTAGAACCCGGTGTTGGATTGACTGATATGGCCCGTCCGCGGCTGCCGTGTGGCGGGCGCGGACGGGCCTGCCGGTTGGGCTTTAGCGATTTCCTTTCGGTGCTTCACTTTACCTATTGGCTCGACCAAAATGCTTTCCATCTGACAAGTCACAAATGCGTCACGAATGTCGCTTTTCGATCCGCACAGGCAGGAGCCGCGATCAACAGAAATGAACGAGCAGCCTGGGAATACCACGGTCATTCAGGGCCTCTTGCAGCGGATGGCGGCAGGAGACGATCGCGCGCGCGAGGAACTGATCGTCCACAGCGTCGACCGTTTGCGCCGCTTGGCCCGCAAGATGCTGCGCGAGAACCCCGCCGTCCGGCGCTGGAACGAGACCGATGACGTCTTGCAGAACTCGCTTGTGCGGCTCCATCGAGCATTAGCGACCGAGCAGCCGGAGAACCCCCGTCGCTTCATCGGTCTGGCCGCAACGCAGATCCGGCGCGAACTGATCGACTTGTGGCGTCACCACTACGGTCCGCTGGGGGACGGTGCGCATCATGCTTCTGATCCCGGCCAGGCGGATTCCATGGGGCAAGCGAACCCGCTCTTCGATCAAGGGCCGAAGAAGGGCGATGAGAGCGCGATCAACCTAGAGGATATGGGGCGGTTCCACGACGCAGTCGAACAACTTCCTGATGAACTTCGAGAAGTGTTCAAAATGGCGTTCTACTTCGGCATGCAGCAGGCCGACATCGCTTCCGCGATCGGCGTGTCCACCAAGACGGTCAAGCGGCGTTGGCGGGATGCACGGCTGGCGTTGCAGGAGATGCTCGGCCCAGACGCTGATACCGGCTGAGGGAAATAGAAGTCACTTTGTCTCGGATCGGTTCGCCAGCCTCGCGATTTCTCTGGCGGACAGCACGCGATCGTAGAACCGTACGTCGTCGATGGCTCCGCGAAACGGAAACCAGACCGACTTGGGATCATTGAACGCCGCGATTCGCCAGGCGCTCTGGAAGTTATCATGCCCGCCGAGTTCAGAAATAAGAATGGCGGGATACCCGTCGTTGACAATCTCGGGAGGGCTCATCGGATCGGGGGCACGCCGGATCGTTAGGTGACTCTGCCCTTCGCCGTTGACGAACAGGCTCACCTGCTGCTTGTCCTTGTTCACGATGACAGCCAGGTGCGTCCACTCGTCGAACTCGAACCCCGGACCGCCCGTTGAGACGGTCGCTCGGTGGATCTGAAGATGGATCTTCCGGTTTGGCGCAGACGATGAGTTCGAGTTCAAGAACAAAGCGATACCGTCCGGAAAGCCGTTGTCGCCAAAAACATCCGGAGGTTTCGTGGCGAACACGCAGAGTGCCGCCCGGCTCTCACGGGGACGTACCCAAGCAGCGATCGTGAAGCGTTCCGGGAACTCGGTCGATGGCATCGCAATGTAGTCACTGTCTCCGTCGAACAGTAATGCCTTGTCCCTTACGCCTTCGACCGGCTGCGGATTGTTGTGAACTTCGCCGTGACAACTGCCCGCTGCGTCAACGAGCATCCGCCCGTCGATTGAATCGCACGTCCAATGCGAAACAAGTCCCATCATTATCTCAGGAGACGATGACGTATCGTCGATGGCTGTGGGCTGTTCGCGATGCTTAGATCCGGTCGCGAGATGTTCGCTTCCGGGTTGGACTGCCGGGATACCTGCGGACTTCGGCAACAGGAACGGCGCAGCCACTGCAACAGCGAGCATCAGCCCCAATAGGATCGCCCATCGCAAGCGGGAATGACGCTGGCGGGGCGGTACGTGACTCGGGGGCGGATCGGGAACGGGCGAGATTTCTTTTGCTTCTTGCAGCGCTTCCACGAAGTCGCGGCAACAGTCCCAGCGTTTTCGTGGATTCTTTGCCAACGCCCTTTGGACCGCGGGCCGTTCCGAGTCCGGCAGCATCGACAAGTCGGGTTCTCGATGCAGATGGCCGGCGATGACTTGCGCCTGGGTTCCCTCGAACGGGAGCTTGCCCGTGCGGAGATAGCACCAGGTCATCGCCAGCGAATACTGATCCGAGCGATCCGACGTCTTTCCTTCCAGAAACTCAGGGGCCGCATACGCGAGCGTCAGGCTGCCGGTGTGGCCGGTGGTGCTGTGCTGCATGCTCCGGGCCAGGCCGAAGTCACCGACTTTCACACTGCCGCCAGAGACGAGGATGTTCTGCGGTTTGATGTCCCGGTGCTGGATGCCGTGACCGCCCTCCGACTTCGGACGGTTGAGGAAGTCGATCCCCTTGGCCGCTTCGGTAAAGTATTCGAGCAGTTCGCCGCGCGGGATGCCGGACTTATCCTCGGCCACGCATGCTTGGAAACGATCGAGCAGCGTGCCGTCAGCCAGTTCCGAGGCGATTACGATGCGTCCATCGACATGCCACACCCCGAAGATAGAGAGCAGATGCGGATGCCGGACCGCTTTGACCGTCTCCAAGGCACGAAGTTCGATCCTGGCTGCGTTGTCGTCGGCACGGACGAACTTCAGGGCGACCGAGAATCCGCCCGGCGAACTGGCTTTCCAGACTTCGCCGAAGCCTCCTTTGCCCAGTTGTTCGATCAGGACATAGCCGGAGATCGGTTCTGCGCCGGGGACCAGCGGCCCGACCTGCGCTCGGGCCGGATCGGTCTCTACGCCCGCTTGGAGATTCCCGCCTGTGTCGTCAGCTCCGATCCGTTCCAGCTGGCGATCCATCGCTTCCAACTGGGCGACCTGCCTGCGGAAAGCGGCGAGGAGTGGAGGCGGCGTGTTGTGGCACGAACCGGCGATGAACTCATCGAGCGTCAACCGAGGATTCTGCTCCAACTGCTCTTCCCAGCAGTCGAGCAAGTCGGCAAGTTCGGCCCGGTCCACCATCGGTCACTCCACGCACATCGCTCCTCAGAAATGGAAAGGTCAGTGCGTCGAGTATAGTCGGTGCGAAGCCCGTCCTGCCACCGGTACGGCGTGACGATGGGAAAGGAATCCTCGTGCTGGCCGCGGCCCTCAACGAAAGTCGCTGCTTGTTCTATCAAGGATCATTTCCTGGAGTCGCTCTCTTCGATGTTCGCAATCGCCTGTGCCGCAGTTTCACGGACTGCTTTTACGTCATCATCGAGCAGACGCCTGAGCTGCGGAATGGCCTCATTCGCGTCCGGCCCGATCCTCCCCAGTGCCCGAGCAGCGGTCTCCCGGAGCGGTGGATGCCCGTCCGAAAGTGCAGCAATCAAGTCTGGAACCGCAGCTTTTGCCTTGTCACCGAACTCGCCCAGCGCGCCTGCGGCATAGGTTCGGTAGAGAGTGCTGCGCGTTCTGAGAACGTCAATCAATCCAGGAATGGCCTCTTCGGCATCCTCTCCGATTTCTGCCAAAGCAGGGATGATGTATGTCAAAAGAAGACCTCGCTCCACTTTCATCATCTCGATCAGCGGCTTGACGGACGGTTTACCGATCCTCTTGAGGGCAAAGACTGCTGCGGTTGGCACGTTCGTGAAGCCGTTGCCGTAGAAGCCCTCGCTATCCCGCTTCAGAGCCACAATCAGATCCGGGATGGCATCGGCAGCCTCTTGCCCCGTTCTTCCAATTACGTCGCAGGCAGCCACGACGACCTGTGGGTTTCGGCTACGAAGCGCACTGCGAACCGCGGGAATAGCCGGCTTGCCGATCTCAGCCAACTGTTTGATAGCGGCACCACGTTCGTCGCGATCTTCGGACGAAAGAGTCTCTACCCAGACTGAGATCGGTTTGCCGTTGAAGAGTTTCTCGTCCGAGTCATCCGAAAGTGCGGAGCCGTCATCGGTTGTCTTGAACGTAAATACGATCCAACCATTCGGATTGAGGCACAACTGCTTCCGGACGACGAACCGCCCGATCGATTTCTCACTCCCAATCGGAAGAGGGCTTTCGACGAAACCAGCGAGGCCAGCCGCTTCATCCCGGCTGAAGACAGTCTTTGCTGCAATGGCGATCCATGCCTTCAATCCGGCCAAGGCCGGTGGGATCGCCAAGTCGATTCCATCCTGTGTTGGGACGGCGAGCATCTGCATTGTGCCATCAAGCCGGACATAGTTTGGCTTTCCTGAAGGGTTCAATCCCTCTGGGATCGTGGCAAGGAACTCCTTCCAGAGCCAGTGTCCTTCGGGACTAGCCGGTTTGGTTCGCCCGACACGCCCAGCGACTCGGAACCCCTCGTCGGCTGCGCGCAGGCAGCCAGCGTCAGGCTCAAGAGTTTTCGGATGCGGGTCATCATGGCGTGTACTCCGGTTCCCGCGGCGCACTCAACCGCGCCGCTTTACATTCTACGTCGATGCAAGCGCGGTCAACGCCGGAGATGGCTCCGAGGCCGCCCCGTTCCTAACCCTGGACCAGGCCTTGGCCGGATTGAAGGCATGGATCGCCATTGCAGCAAAGACTGTCTTCAGCCGGGATGAAGCGGCTGGCCTCGCT
>JAANMU010003080.1_pt1 | contig 11319 bp, 8 predicted proteins | sample 7279701 | NCBI WGS metagenome assembly JAANMU01 (sample SAMN14094539, study PRJNA606508) | bioreactor metagenome | isolation source: A lab-scale SPAN reactor treating ammonium-rich wastewater day 57 | place: Ireland: Galway | collected 2017-03-13 | reverse complement strand
ATGCCAAGAAAGCCAGCATTCGATGGAACTTTACCGTGGATGACGCTCGGATCGTTTTTAAAGAACATTACCCTACAGCTTTAACTTGTTGAGGTACTACGCATTACCTCCTTTGCGCTTTTGACGGCATTGATGGCGGCAGTCGTTCCCCATCCTGTCCACGCCCAGGTGTCTATCACGTCAATTCAACCCTCGAGCGTTCAATTCGGCGTCAGCGTAACAATAACTGTTCAAGGTACGGATTTCGTGAGCGGTTCGTCTATCGTCATCCTTGATGGATACGGCGCGCTCGCGACGACCTTTCAAAATGCCACTGTCCTGACCGCCATCGTGCCGGCGAATGTCCCGGTTGGGACTTATGATGTAACCGTTTCGACGGGCGTTGGCGCCTTTACCCTTGCCGACGGATTCACGGTTAATTCGCCTCCGCCTCCCACGGATACGCCCCCTCCCTTCTCCCGTCCCCAGTTCGCGGTGTACTCCTCCAAAATTACGGGCAACGTCAGGATCAACGGCGAGGTGACTTTGAAGGTGGTCATGGAAAACGTGGGACGAGCCACCGCCTATAACACGCAGGCGGCTTTCGCCTCCTCCGATCTTGTCCCGACGAAGACGGGCGGTATTGCCATCGTCGGCAACGTTGACTACGACGATGAAGTGGAGGTCAGCCAGACGTTCATCGTTTCGTCCCTGAACACCGGGTTTGGCGTGATCGTCGTGGATATGACGGTCACGTATTACGACGAGAAAGGCACGACCTATTCCGACAAGTTCACGCTGTCCATCCCGGTAACCGTCGCGGGCGTCTCCGGCGGACCTCCAGCCGCCACCGCGACTCCCACCGGCGTAAAGGTCTCGCAACTGGTCATCACGCATTATGCCACCAGCATCGCGCCTCTTCAGCCCGGCGAACAATTCACCCTCGACCTCGACGTGCAGAATCTGGGGAACGCCAAAGCCCAGCGCATCACCCTGATCGTGGGGGGCGGCTCGAGCGGCTCTGGAAGCGGAACCCCGCAACCGGGCGGCGTTTCCGGCGGAGGCGGCGACTTCGCCAACTTTGCCCCTGTGGGCGCGTCGAACGTGCAATCCCTGGGCGATCTCGACGTGGGAGGGAAATTAAAGGCAAGCCAGAACCTGATCGTCAACGTGAACACGAACCCGGGCGCCTACCCGATGCGTATCACGTTCTCGTATTTGAACGATAAGGGCGAAACGATCAGCGATGAGCAGGTGATCACCCTGCTCGTGTACAGCCTTCCCAACGTGGACGTCGGTTTTTATCGCCCGCCCGATCCTTTCTTTGCCGGTCAACCGGGCGCGTTGCCCATTCAGATCGTGAATTTGGGGAAGCGGTTGGTCGTGTTGGGTACGATGAAGATCGAAGCGGAGGGAGCGACCGTCGAAAACGGGACCAGCCTGGTCGGGTCGCTCGATGCGGGCGGTTATTTCACGCTCGACGCGTTCGTGACTCCCGAACAGCCCGGTCTGCTCACACTGGATGTCACCATTGATTACACGGACGACTTCAACCAATCGCGCGCCATCACCCGCACGCTGGAAATCGAGGTAATGGAAGCGATGATCGAACCGCCGATTGACGATCCATCTTTCAACAACGGCGGCGGGTTCCCAGCCCCGGAGCAGGAGGGCGTCTGGCAAAAGGTCTGGCGTTTCATCCTCGGACTGTTGGGGCTGGATAGCGCGCCCTCGACGGACGGCGCCCCCGGACCGGGACCTCAAATCGAAGAGCCGATTCCCGCCCCGCTGCCCTCCGGCGGAAAAGGCTGATCGCATCTTTTTTCGCGCATGAAATTTTTTGACCTGCTTCGACTCATCTTCGGCAACCTGAATCGCCGTAAAGGACGCGTGGCGCTTACCGCCATCGGCGTCGTCATTGGTACGGCGGCGGTTGTGATTCTGGTTTCGCTGGCGATCGGTTTGCAGATGAACGCCAACGAACAACTGTACGGCATCGGCGACTTGACGCAGATCCAGGTCAGCCCAACGTATGGGGAAGGACCGGTGGTGGTTGGACCAGGCGGGGGCGGGGGCGGAGGCGGAGGCGGCGCGCCTCCACAGCAGAAACTCCTCACGAATCTCGCGTTGGAGGAGATTCGAGCGATCCCTGGCGTGGAATGGGTTGTCCCGCGCGAATTTTTGATGGCGGGCGGAATGGTCAAATTTCAGAGGCTGGAAGGCTGGGCGAACATTATCGGCGTTGACGTGGGCGACCTTGCCGACCTGGGTTTGGAGGCGACCCAGGGTTCGACGGCGCTCGGACGCGGGGTCGTTGTGATGGGTCCCATGATCGCGAACAATTTCTACGACCCGCGCCAACGTCCCGGGCAGGAACCCCCTCCTCCGCCCGACCTGTACGATCAGCAGATTCAAATGATCGTTTCGAAATGGGACGCGCAGGGGAACGAAACGCGCAAGACGCTCAGTTTCCGCGTCGTCGGCATTCTCACGGAGACGCGCGGCGAATCGGATTGGACGATCTTCATGCCGCTCGACCAGGTCAAGGCGTTGAACGAATGGGCGATGAATCGCCGCATCAATTACAACAAGGACGGTTACAGCATAGCGGTCGTAAAGGCGGCAAACGTGGACCAGGTGCTGGACGTGGCTGACCAGATCACGCAACTGGGCTATCAGGCATATACGCCGCAATCCTTCGTCCAGGGCATCAACAACTTCTACGTGATCCTGCAGGTCATTTTCGGCGGCGTGGGCGCGATCGCATTGCTGGTCGCCGCCATCGGCATTGTGAATACCATGGCGATGTCCATTCTCGAACGCACGCGCGAGATCGGCTTGATGAAGGCGGTCGGCGCGACCAACCGCGACGTGCTTGCCATCTTTTTGGGGGAAGCCTCCGGCATCGGTTTTCTCGGCGGGCTTGGCGGGGTGCTGATCGGCTGGCTGGCGGGGCAAGCCATCAACGTCATCGCGATCGTGTATCTCGCCGGGCAGGCGAGCCAGCAGGGAGGTCCGCCGCCGAGCGTGGCTGTGTACACGCCGTTGTGGCTGCCGGTCTTTGCCCTGGTCTTTTCCACCCTGATCGGGATGGTCTCCGGGTTGTATCCCGCCCTGCGCGCCGCGACCATGATCCCTGTGATGGCGCTCAAATACGAATAGCGCCTTCTCTCCCTCGTATCTTGTTCCCCTCGAAATAAAATTCCCATATCTGGCGCTTGATTTTTTAGAACACTCGTTCTAAAATAGGGCTATCAACCCAACCCAAGAGGAGAGCAACCATGTCCAAACGAAATGTCGTGCACGTTGAGATCCCCGCCGCGAACGTCGAAGCCGCCGCCGCCTTTTACAAGGAACTGTTCGGGTGGAGGATCGTCACCTCCCAGGAGATGAACTACACCATGTGGGAGGATGGCACCGGTTCCGGCGGCGGATTCCCGCAAGTCTCGGACGAGAACCCGCCCGGGCGAGTGTTGATCTACATTGACAGCGATGACATCGAAGCCGACCTGAAGAAGGTGGAAAAACTTGGCGGCAGGGTGATCCATCCTAAAATGGAGATTCCCAATACCGGCTGGTTCAGCATCTTCCAGGACCCGACCGGCAACGTCCTTGCGCTCTACACGAGCATGAGCCCCGATTTCAACAAGTGAGAACCTTCGCAGCGACGACTTCAGTCGTTTATGACTGAAGTCATTGCTGCATCTTCGTAATTGGAGAGGGGTACAATCAGGGCATGTCCCTGCCCTCCGAATTCATCAACGAATTGACGAAACGCTTCACGGGGGACGTTCGGCTTGATCCTGCCTCCCGAATCCTTTACTCCACCGACGCTTCGATCTACCAGATAAAGCCGACCGGCGTCGTCATTCCCAAAACACAGGACGACCTGCATGCCGCCGTGGAACTCGCCGCGAAATATGCGATTCCCATCCTGCCGCGCGGCGCGGGGACGAGCCTCGCGGGTCAGGCAATCGGTAATTCCCTGATCCTCGACTGCTCTCGCTGGCTGGATGACATCATCGAGATTGATCCCGACTCCCACACTGCGACTGTGGAACCGGGCGTCGTTCTCGCGGACCTCAATGCTGCCGCGGCGAAATTCGGCTTGACCTTCGGTCCCGACCCCGCCTCCGCGGAGCGCGCCACCATGGGCGGAGTCATCGCGAACAACGCCACCGGCGCGCATTCCATTTTGTACGGCATGAGCGCGGATCATTTGCTCGAAGCGGATGTAGTTTTGAGCGACGGGTCGTTGGATCGTTGGGGGGTAATCAGCGATCAGTTTTCAGTGAACAGTGATCAGTTAGCAGCGGGCAGTCGTCGGTCTGCGATTCTTTCGGCGGTGAAGGATATTCGTGAAAATTACGCCGAGGCGATAAGGCGGGATTATCCGAAAACGTGGCGCAACTCTGCGGGCTATCGCCTGAATTATCTCCTTCCCTTTTCCCAGACAAGACCTTCTCGTTGGGAGGGCAATTACCCGAATATTCATCCTTCATCCCTCAGCCTTCATCCTTTATTGGCTGGCTCCGAAGGCACCCTTGCTGTCATCCGCCGCATGAAAGTCAACCTTGTGCCGAAGCCGAAGCATACGATCCTCGGCGTGCTGGCGTATCGGAGCATTGCGGAGGCGTGCGACGACGCGCCGCGTTTGCTAGAGTTCGGTCCGAGCGCCATCGAGTTGATCCCGCGCATGATCCTGGAGTTGGCGCGCAGCATCCCCGCGTATGCGCGTCAGATGGGGTGGGTGGTTGGAGACCCTTCGACTGGGCTCAGGGCAAGTCCGTCCGCGCTGCTGGTTGTCGAATTCAGCGGCGACCAGCCGTCGGCTTTGAGGGAAGCGGTCAGGAAGATCGGCGATGTGCTTGTCGTTGCCGAATCCGATGAGGAGCAAAATCGAGTCTGGAATATTCGCAAGATGGGTTTGGGGATTTTGGATTCGAGTCCGAGAGCCGCGCGCCCGGTTGCGTTCATCGAGGATTGCGTCGTGCCTGTCGAAAGGCTGGGCGAATACGTGCGCGAGGTCGAGAGGATAATGGCAGCGCACGGCACGGAGGGCGGAATCTACGCCCACGCCTCGGCGGGATGTTTGCACATCCGCCCGATATTGGATTTGCGGAAGGGCGAGGGCGTGCGGGCGTTGCGAACCATCAGCGAACAGGTCTTTGCGCTGGTGACGCGATCGGGCGGGGCGATGAGCAGCGAACACGGCGACGGCATTGCGCGGGGTGAGTACATCGAGCGCACGTACGGGAGGGAGGCGACCGACGCCATGCGCCTGCTGAAACGCGCCGCCGACCCGCACAATATTTTGAACCCCGGCAAGTTGTTCGACGCGCCGCCGATGGATTCACACTTGCGTTCTGGCGATGGTTATCAGGCAAAGGTATGGAAATCCGCCTTGTATTTCGATCACGAGCGCGGACTGGCTGGGGCAATCGAGCAGTGCAACGGTCAGGGCGTATGCAGAAAGATGACGGGCGTGATGTGTCCCTCGTTTCAGGCGACGCGGGAGGAGGGATTAAGCACAAGAGGCAGGGCGAATCTGTTGAGGGAGTTGAGCAAAGCAGGAATGGAAAATGGAGAATTGGCGAATTCGATTTTCTCCACTCTCGATCTCTGCCTGGCGTGTAAGGGCTGCACGTCGGAATGTCCCAGCGGGGTGGATATGCCGAGGTTGAAGTATGAGTTCATGAATCAATATTACAAGACGCACCGCAGGCGATTGCGCGATTATCTGTTCGGGTATTTCCACGTCGCGGCAAGGTGGTTAAGTCCGATTGCGCCCCTGGCAAATATTTTTATGACGATGAATTGGTCGCGTAGGTTGATCGCGCGCGTATTGGGGATCGCGGAGGAGAGGACGCTTCCGTTGTTTGCCGGGAAGGCGCGGGTACGCGGGTATACAGGTAGACAGGTAGACAGGTACGCAGGTAGACAGGTGTACCGAGGGGAGGTGATCTTCCTTTCCGATGTGTTTTCGCATTACATCGAACCTGAGGTGGAGGAGGCGGCGATACAGATCTTGCGCGCGCTCGGTTATGAGGTGAAGGTTATATCGTGCGTCGGCGCGGGGGCGTCGTTGCTTTCGAAGGGATTCATCGAAGCGGCGCGGGATCACGCGGAGAAAGTTTTGGGGGAGATTCAGGCTTTGGATGGCGGGGCAGGCTTGAGCGTGGTCGGATGCGAGCCTCCCGAAGTGTATTGTCTCAAGCATGAGTATCGTGCGTTGTTGCCGGGCAGGCGCGCGGAAGTCGAAGCCATCGCAAAGCGGACATGGTTGGTGGAGGAATTTGTTCTACGCGCAGCCAATTTAGACGAATACATACATCAACCAAATAATACAAAAGGAAGCATAACCTTCCAGCCTCACTGCCACCAGCGCGCGGAGGCGCCCGCAGCAGACGGCTTGCCCAGCGGAACGAATGCGACGGTCGAGGCGCTTCGCTTATGCGGTTATGAGGTGGATGTGGTGGACGCGGGCTGCTGCGGCATGGCTGGCACGTTCGGCTTCGAGGCGGAGCATTACGATCTTTCGATGCAGGTGGGGGAGTTGAAGTTATTTCCTTTGCTCAAGGGTCTTGACTCCGAAAGCGCGAAGACCCCCTCCGCCTTCGGCGCCTCCCCAAAATTCGACAGAAACACCGCCGAATTTGGGGGCGGATGGGTGGGGGTCGTATCCACCGGCGCGGCGTGCAGGATGCAGATCAGGCACGGGACGGGAGTCGAGGCGAGGCATCCGCTGATATTGGTGAGGGACGCGTTATCAGGGACCGTTCCTTGAGTTCACGGATTCGACGGTTTCACAGGCAAACACAGGTAGTTTATGAAACGCCCTTTGCAGGAAAGCGGCTTATTCCATTTCGTTGATTTTGAACAGTGTTTCGCCTGTTCGGATATAGGCATATACTGTCCGGGTTTCACCGTCCGGGAAGATTGCGTTGAACCCTATCAAATCCCTCAGTGAAACAAACATGGAGGCATACGGCTCGCCCTCTTTTGAAAATACCATCCTTGCCCAGCAGACTTCGTCCGCGTGCAGGAGGATGACAGGCGCTTCCCCCTGACAATTCCCTGAGATCTCCCCCTGATGGAGGAGGTCCCCGTAAGCATACACTTCATCCGTTCTGAGCGCGAGCTCACCTCCTGAATTATTTCTGACCAGCAAATCCACAAATATTCCTGTGCTTGTTGAGGTGTCGAACCCGATCATTATCAGTTTCAGGAGAGGCCTGGCGCTGCGCTCGTTGATCTCCAGCTGCGCAAGCGAATAGGACATCCCCCAGCCAGACAGGCTTGTAACTGCGATCAAGATGACCGACCACAGGAACAACCAGGCTTGTTTCAAGCCCCGCTTTCTTACCCAAAACTGGTCCTCGTCAATCACCTTTACGACCAGGCGATAATAGACAAGGATCACCCAGATCAGGAACAGCAATGCGCCGACCGGGATGGCGTAGAAAAATCCCTCGGGCGGATCGAGGTAAACCAGAAGGCTCACCAGGGAGAATAGCAATAAATATGCGATATATTGGAAGCCCACTGCGTAGTAGGTGATACTCAATAGGACCTCTCCCGAACCAGTGTGCTTCTTCAACAGCACGAATTTCAGGAATTGCGAGATCAGGATGACCACGATCAGGGTCGGGATCCCATACAGGATGATCTCGGTGATGGAGGGGATTTTCAACTCGTCCCAGAAGGACGGATAGGCGTTTTCCGTCAACGTCTCTGCATGGCAGGAGGCAGTCCCGAATGCCAGGAGCAGGGTAAGCACGCCGAACCGAAAGATCCGTAACGCCACAAAGCTGACGAGCGTAATGAATGTGATCGGCTGGGCGTATTTTGTCTCTGTGTCCTGCCCTTTCAGGACCTGGCTGAAGCGCGCCTTGTTGAAGGCAATGTCCCGCAGGGTACAGAGGAGATGCTTTACGAACGCAATCAAACCGATCAGGAACTGCTCTATCCGGTCGGTCGGCTCGAAGGCTGGGACAGTCTCATTTTTAGGCTGGTCTTTCATATTCCACGATCCTTTGGGGGGTGGGGAGTTGTCAATCTAACTATACAATTTTTCCGGGGCAATTACAATCATTTTGGACCATCGCCATCCTGGTCAGGACTCTTGCCATTCCCGCACTACACTTCATCTTTGAGACACACGAAGTTCAGAAGAAACCACACGTGATGCTGGCGGGGAAAGCAATATCCGGGATGGATACTTGACCCCTCTGAATTTGAAACCGGAAGGCGGTTATTCGGGCGGGTGATGCGGTACGTCGAACCTGCGGGCGGGGAACTTCCTCCTGGGTTTTTTTAGCCGCAGATATAACACCAGGGCAATCGAGAACGCGGTAATGACCAGGAAGAGCGGCATCTCCGTCCAGGCTGGAATACGGTGGGCGTTGACCGCGTATTCATGGTAATCGGCGAGGAAGGACGGTCCTGCGACCATGACCGCGATCAGGGCGATGACGATACCGATGCGATTGATCGTAGCCTCGTTCTTGTTCAATTCGTCCTGCAATTCCATGCTGGAGAAGAACTGGACGAAACTGACCAGTTCGTCCACGTTGCGTTCGACGTGCGCCTCGATGTCCTTCAGGTGGAGGACGTTGTTCAGGTATTCGAACTTGTTGACGGCGTAACTGGCGCGGTAAGAGGAGGAGGGGACGAGCACGTCGCGGAGAAGCGGGAGCAGGCTGAAGGTGTTGGCGACCGCCTGCGCCATGTGGCTGATGTCGTCCTTGTCCTCGTCCGTCACGGTTCCGTCCACCACCTTTTGAGTCAGCATCGGCACTTCGTCCAGGTCGCGGGTGGTGTAGTATTCGATGTTTTGCAGCGCGGAGCGGATCACGATCGTGTGTTCGATGCCCCTGTTGATGCACTCCCAGTACTGCTCGTAGTTGACCGCGTCGGGTCCCGTTTGACCCGAGAGGTAGATGTTCTTTTGCGGGAAATAGATGAGGGCGCGTTCCGGCGCGAAGATGCACAGGTCGTCCGTCCAACTGGCAAGGTCTTCGAAGCGAACCGTCTCCTCGTCCATGTCCGGCAGGGTCAGTTCGCCTTTTTCGTTTTCCACCAATACGCCTTCGAGGATGGCGGCGAGCGTCTTTCCGTAGTCGGTTCGCAGTTTATCGGCGTCAATGCGGCATCCGCATTTTTGGCAGACGATCCCCCGCAGGAACAGGGTGGTGTATCTTTGTCGGTAGGGCAGTTCGTCGGGAGATTGCCCGATCGGTTCGAGGTAAATATCCGTGGGTTTCGTGTTCTTGTTTTCGATCACGCGGATCAGGTTGGGGATGCTCCTGACGAACCGATCCGCGCAATAGAGCGCGAGTTTCACCTGGACGGATTTCGGTTGGATGCCCTTTTCGTCGCGGTGACCCATTTCCATCAGCTTCTTGAGGAGTACGGCGATATTTTCCCCGTCGCCCTGCAGAATGCGGGTGAGTTTCACCTCCAAAAATCCCGCCCTTGATAGGCGGATGCCGAGCTCGTAATTATCCCATTCCTTTACAACGGAAGGATCGCCGGGCGGCGGCACGTTTTCTTTTACGAGTCGGTGGGTGGGATACAGCCAGTCATCCTTGAGGTGACCGCGAAAGACCTGGAACTCGTGACCGCGTTTGATGGTCTCCGCTTCGTTCCTGTCCTCGGCGAAGTGACTGCCCGGCGCGATCTCCCGCACCGCCCGTGCGAAAACGTGACTGCCGCGCAGTCTTTCGAAATCTTTTCTCGAGTTCCTTCGGACGAAGTCGTGCAGGTTCAGCGCGATAAATGTATGCACCTTTCCCTTGACGAAAAAATGCTCGGATGGGTTTACGGTTGTGGGATCGCAATTGCAGGTTTGTGCCGACATGGACGATACTCCCGTTTGCTATTTGGATGAATGCAATGCGAATTCGACTATACTCCACTCGATTGAAAAACGCAATCGGATGGATTCAATTTCCACCCGATATATCTACACAAATTCCCGCTTCGTTCTTACGCTCGAGGCTGGTCCTCGACCTTGATTACCTTACACTTTGATATTGGGACGCGGACTAGCGCGGATGAACGCGGATTTTTATTGGCAGCGACAAGGGATTGAAATGGTAAAATCCACCAAGACAATTTGTATGGGAGCGAATACGAATGTGCATTGTCACGATCTCGTCCAGATACCAGATCACCGTCCCAAAGGAAATTCGGGAGCGTTTCGATATTAAGCCAGGGGATAAGGCTTTGTTCATTCCCCGCGGAAAGACGATCGAAGTTGTTTTTGCGCGCGCCGAGGAAGAATTGGAAACGAAGCAACGCTTGTATTTATCTGAGAATCGGGAGACTTGATTCAAGATGTCCCGCCAGATCTCGGAAGAACGCACCCGCAAGAAAATGATTGATCCGCAGTTGGAAAAGGCGGGGTGGTATCTGCGTGACCATTCGAAGGTGAAGGAAGAAATCCCCGTGGACGGTTACGATGCCGAGCCGTGGAACGGGATAACAGATTACACGCTCTACCGCGAAAACGGGGAAGTGCTGGCGCGGCAATTCGAGAGTTACGTTACCGAACACAACTATAACGCCGACCAGATTCGCTTTTTGCGCCCTGTGCAAAGTGTGTTCTTGCAGAAGCGCCATCTCGAAACCGCCGACACTTCGACTTCGCTCAGTGCAAGCCTGTACGAGCCGCCGCTGGATATGTTTGGCACGGATGCGGTGAAGCGGTGGTTTACTGAGAGGGAAATTTCCAATATTATAGAAATAGTACGAAAACTTGAAGTGTGACAGTGGAGATACTATGGACTTCAACCAAGTTTGGACAAATTATAAAGAGCTCATCCTTGTAGTTGCTACAGCAATCATTACGCTCATTTTTAGCAAAATCCTGCCATGGCTTTGGCAACATTTAATTGCTAAGCCATGGAACATATTAATTAAAAAAATAAATCGACGATGGGGCAAAAGGAGTTTTGAACTTGATTATCTAAACTGGTTGATAGAAGAAAATAGACATCTAAAAATTCGTGGGCTAAGGATGCAAACTGTTATTTCTCCTGAAATAGAGGACATCTTCATTCCGCTTAATTCTCAGGCAAGCGCACAAATCGCTTCATCCCAATCTTATGACACAAAAAAATATGATGATGAGGCTGTTCCAGTCGCACAAATGATGAAAGAGAATAATAGGTTAGTTATTCTTGGAGATCCAGGTTCGGGAAAAACAACATTATTACGATACATGGCAGTTTGTTACGCAAGAATTCTTCGGAATAAACGAGCTGAGGGCGATAATGTCAAAAAAATCAAAGATAGGCTTGGTTTTAATAAGGTTTCTAAGTCGAAAAATGTTAC
>JAANMU010003076.1_pt1 | contig 11326 bp, 8 predicted proteins | sample 7279701 | NCBI WGS metagenome assembly JAANMU01 (sample SAMN14094539, study PRJNA606508) | bioreactor metagenome | isolation source: A lab-scale SPAN reactor treating ammonium-rich wastewater day 57 | place: Ireland: Galway | collected 2017-03-13 | reverse complement strand
CTTTGCTGGAGGTCTTGAGAAATTCCCGCCGTGTGGTCAGTGCCGAGGATGAAGCGTTGAATGAATTCATAATCCGTTTCCCGAAGTTGTTTGCCCGATGCCAATGCCCTGTTCCATGGACCGCATCATTCGCCCGCGCCGCGCACTTGGCAAGCCCGTTCTGTTAGCTGTAGAGCAGGGCGCATGTGACTTTTTTGCAGTGGGATATGTGTGCTGCCGCGCTGACGTTCGCAGAGTTCAAATGTCATCGGAGTCAACGTAGTAGGACTTCAACCCGAATATCATCAATCCCTTGGCAATGAGCCAGAACACAACGCCACTCAAAACCAAGACAAGAAGAAAGCCCATTACGCCAATGAAAATCTTGGCTTCACCGCCTTTTGGAAGGTTCTGCACCAATCCTCCAAGTGCAATTTGACAACACGCAAATCCTAAGACCAGCGAAGGAAGAATAAGGACACACCCCAACATCGTTGGCTTTAGTCTGAGCAGCTTCGCCAGTCGCTGAGTGCGATGCTGCGAATCCTCGGCTGTGGTTTCAGTGGTAACGCGCAGCCCCAGCGCATTCAAACCCTTCGCGACGAAAACAACAATCAGCAATGTGACCCAGGCACCTGCAATACCGCCGACGGCAAATATGATTCTCGGATAGCGCCCCGATGCCAATTGTGGCAGCAGCCATTCGGTCCACTTAAGCATCACCACAATCAACACCCAAAGTATGATCACGGTACGAGCTCCGTAGTAAAAGATTCCGAACAGAGTCAATCGGCGAGGGGCGATTCTCGGTGATGAGGGGTTGTGGTTTCCGAACTTTGATTCGGGAATGCGGGAACCCGGTTGGTGACTGGTGCATTTGGGTTAGCTATTTCTGACGTAACTGGGAGCGCCAAGACGGGTCTGACCTTTGAGGGGCTTGGTTGCGACCGCGATAAGGATTCCGGTGATCTGCCCGATTGGAGCAAGTGCAAGACATGCGCAGCGCTTGCACGGTCAAGCCCCCGGTAAACCAACGCGGCAACGATGTCCGCCTCCGCCCGCCGCGCCTGGAGCAGGGTTTGAGCGACTTCTTGGTCTCCTTGATTGATTTGCCGTGTCATTCTCGCGGGTTACTGGCGGCGGGGTAATAAGTCATCGAGTTTCACCGGAGGGATGGAATGCAGCGTTCGTTGGGAATCTGGAATTCCAGACTCAGAGCGGATGTAGAATGTTCCGTCATACTGCGCGGACTGCAACGAATCCGTGCCAGCATAACTTCGAACAGCGCCATCCACGGATGCCGCGACCGTGTAAGTGCCGGGCGTCAGATGTAAGGTTTGACTACCGTTTACCGGGAGCACAATCCTCCGTGAATCCACGCCGCTGTAACGCACTGTCAGTTCATATCCGGTCCTGTTCTTGATGTTGAGCTCGGCCAGGGACCTTGAAGCCCCAACGGGACCGAGCAATGTGGCTGGTGACAACGCTCCGGGATTGCCCGCCAGGATGTCTGCCACCTCCAGATCTATGATCCGTTTCCGGAGAGTCCGGCGGCGGCAGAACTGCGGATGGACCGAGGCTTAGCTCGTCACCATCCCAAATCTGCTCCGAACCTCGGTCCCTGCTGCAACCACCAGCACCGAGGCGTCACTGCGAAATCCGGATAGTCCGGAAGAATGTGGAGTTCTCTCCGGGTGTTAGCAGAGATTCGACTGTCACTCTGCCTCCCGTAACCGCAGTCTCGTCTAAGAATTGCCAGGCCGTTGGATTACCGAGGTCGCCACAACGTTCTACTCGATACCTGGCGCCCCAGGGACCTTCAATCGCTAACACTGCGGCGCCACCGGCCAAATCGATGGTCAGGCGTCCCGCTGCGGGCCGCGCCAACCCGCGAATCTGCTCCTCTGAAAGACAACCGTCATAGATCCGAAGGTCGGCCAGTTCAAAGCGCGCCATGGTATGCGGATTGATTGTTGTGCCGCCGACTTCCGAGGAGGCCCCGATAAAGAGCACCTGGTTGTTCCCCTTCATGGGTGGCCAGGTTCCCTCGCCGACCAGACGCCCGTCGACGAACAGATCAATCCTCTCCTGGTCAGCTCGGTACCGTGCCGCAACATGGTGCCAGCCCAAGCCACGCGCGCCTCCGCTGACGCTGCGGTTTTTCCCAGGGATCCCCGGTTCGGAAGCGTAGCGAGTCGAGTGCAACCCATGCGATGGTTCGTCCAAGTCAAGGCGGTATCCACCTTCGCCATCCCAGTCGCCGTAGGCGCGGATCTTGTTTAGGTAGATCTGATTGGAGAACCACTCCCGATGGTTGACCCAAAGCGCAATCGTCCAGTCTTGCGTGAGATCCAGGTCGTCGGAGTCTTCCACCGTGAGGTAGCTGTCCCCGTTGAAGCGGATGAACGAATGACCAATCTCCGTTGAGTAACCGAACTCCGGCGTGCCCTGAATGGTTGCGTCGTGGCCACGGGCTGAGCGATCCGGAATCACGCCACTTTGCGAAGCCATATCCCATCGAGCCACCAGGCTTGCTTGCCTGTTCCCGCCATCGAGCAGCCCACCCGTCAATCGGACGTCGTCAATACGGCCGTGGAACCAGTACGCTCCACTGCTGTGGTTGTGCCGTCCGACGTACAGCGGCAGAGTCGTGGACCCGGCGGGTTGTTGAGTGGCGCGTGTCTGACCAACCAGAACGTCGTCCTGGAACAAACTCCAGCACTCGCCATCCCAGTAGAATCCCACCTTCGTCCACCGCTGCAGTGGCAGGCGACAATCGGCGGAGAAATACCGACTCCCTGTTTCCGTGCCACACATGTGCGCGGTCAGCAGTCCTTCCTCACTAACCGCCAGGAAGAACAGGGTGCAGACCGTCGTGCCTTGCGAGAGAATGGGCGCCAAACCGCGCGGGAACGAATCGATGTAGATCCAAGCCTCGGCTCCGCCAACAGGCCAATCAGATGTTAAGGACGCCGGGAGCGAGGCGAAGCCTGAAGAACCGTCCAATGCCAGGCAGACACCAGAGCCTGAACGGGTTTGGCTTGAGTGAGAGGCCCCGTCCACCAGTTGGCCATCCCAGAGGCCGCCCGGAACTGAATCCTTGACCGTCTGTCCCTCATCGTCATCGAACCGATAGTAAGCACGGTTCCGGTGGAGGAGTTGCGCGACCTCCTCGGACGCAAGTGCCCGGTCGTATATGCGGAGGTCAGCCAAGCCAAAGTGAGCAGCAGTGTGCGGGTTGATGGTGGTCTCGTCCTCCTCTTTAGTGGCACCGATTAACAGGTCATACGGGTTCCCTGGTTCGAAGGCTGGCAAGGATTCAACCGAAGACAACACGCCGTCGATGTAGAAGGCAGTCTTGTCCCCGGCAGACTCGTGCGTCACGGCGACATGATGCCAAAGGGGCGGCGGCACAGAGCCACCCTTCACCCAAGGGTTGGAGCCGGATTGAATGAACTTGCTTACCGCAACCACGTAATCCGGCGCCTCTCCCAGCCATAGGCGGTAGCCGCCCTCATCGTCGTGATAGGCGCGAACCTTGTTCAGGACGATTTGGTTGGGACGGCTCCTTTCCTGGAGTACCCAGAAAGCAACCGTCCAGTCCCCGGGCAGGTTCAGCTCATCGCTGTGGGGTACCTGAAGATACGTAGAAGCTCCCTGAAAGCGAACGAAAGGACATCCAATCTCCGTGGCGAAACCGAACACAGGGCTCCCGAAGACCTGGGCAGAATGACCATTCCCGGAGATGTCTGCCACAAACCCCACAGTGCTCTGCCGCATTTCCCAATGAGCGATCGGGCCCCTCACTGGCGCGATCAAGTGCTGAATTTCTTGGGTCGAGAGCGCTCGATCATAGATCCGCACTTCGTCGATGGCTCCCTGAAACGTATTCTCAGCTGACCCGAATTGCCCGATACGCAACGGAACCTGCACGCTCTGGATACTCATCGTCACGTCTTTCTCCTCCAGCAGTCTTCCGTCCAGATACAGCCGCATTCGCTGTGCCCCATGGTCAAACACCCCCGCCACGTGATGCCAGGCCCCAGCGCCAACTGCCTCTGACGAAATCACCTGCTCTTCCTGGCTGCCATTGGAAATCACAAAAGTCAGATAACCCTCTCCCGTCAGCCAGAGCAGGTACTGATCGTCCTCCCGAGAACCCATGCCCCACTTCGCGACGATGGTTTCGCCGCTCCGCAGTGGGAACGCAGCATTGATCCAGGCCGCCAGCGTAAGACTCTGCGTTCCGTGGATGTCCACTGTCGTGGAGTGCGGCACGGTTATCACCGAACTGGTGCCGTTGAAGCTGCATGCTCGTCCGGCCTCGCCACTGCGGTCGTCCGTCCACACCACATCCGTCAAATCCCCGTGATTGCCGTTCCCACTGCTATCCTCTCCAGTCCCATCCAAGTGGTAAAGCGCCACAAGGCCACCAGGTGAGGGATCGGAAGCGGCGGCTTGGGTCACAGTGAACACTTGGTTGATGCCTTGGCCGCTCACGGTGATGGCACCTGACCGGGCAGCGCCGTCGTTGGCCTCAAGGGCGTAGGTGACAGATCCATCGCTGTTCCCAGCCTGACCGCTCGTAATCGTGATCCAAGTTTGGTCGGCCGCCGCCGCCCACGATACGTCCCCCGTAACAGTGACGATCTGCCCGTTCACCGCGCCGCTTGCGTGGCTGCGGCTCGAAGGGCTAATAGCCAGACTGCCCGGCGCCTCTTGATTCACGGTACATGCCACATTCATGCCACTGCCACTCACCGTGATGGTGCCTGAGCGGAAAATGCCATCGTTGGAGGCAATGGCGTAGGTGACGGTCCCGTCGCTGGTACCGGATTGGCCACTCGTGACGGTAATCCACGCCTCGTTAGCCGTCGCCGCCCAGGAGACGTTGGCTGCCACGGTAATCGTCTGTCCCGAGGCGCCGTGGCTTCCATGGCTACGGCTGGTGGGATTGATTGCCAGCATCCTTGGAACCTCCGTGTAATTGGCAGTTACTTGAATCTCGTCGTCGCCCGTCCCCGTGAAGGTGACGTATTGCGCGGACGGTTGGGTCCAGCCAGCGATTGCCTTGTAGCTGACCCGGTAGTCCCCCGGCACAAGCCCCGACACGCTGGTTCCGCTGTGCTGCCACGCACCCTCATCCAGCCGCCACTGGGCGCCGGCAGTCACGGCTCCGGCAGGTGCGATCGTCACTTTCAACCTTCCGGTCGGTATTTGAAGCTTGGTCGCAGCCAGAATGGCGCGTGTGGCTGGCAATAGACTGGAGGATTTGACCACCGTGCTCCCGTTGATCCTCTCGACCAACAGAATTGGGGCAATGCTCATGCGAGTCAGCTCGGCAAGATTCACTACACCCTGATGTAATTGATCGTTCTGGTGAATGTAGGCATACAACGTCAATCGATCGCCCCAAAGCGTCAAACTCTGTTGAAGAGTGCTGAGCGACGCATCTGTAGCATCCACCAGAGCGTTGTACGAACTCTCATCGGGGAGGCGTTGGTTCTGAAGGCTCTGGTACCAAACGGCCGCGACTTCCTCGAGTTTCAAAACCGCGAGGCCACAAGAGTTGCCGACCTTCGGCAACGAATAACCGCCAGGGCCAAATGCACCGTTGAACTCCCATTCGTCGCCAAGGGCACCAATTAGGTTCAGTTGCCGCTCAAACTCCGCGATATCCCACAACAAGAGCAGACCTGAGTACGGTAAGACGTCCGTCCACGTGCCCAACAGGGTGGACCGTATTGCCTCCATTGCCTGTGCGGCCACCGACCGAGTAGCAGGCCAGTAATTGTCAAGTTTCGGGACTGCGACTCGCGACCGGAATTCCTCGATGGCACTGGCGGCACCTAGACTCATGAGATAATACCCGACGGCTTGCCGTGGGGCCGGATAGTTCACGCGAACGGTCACAGATTCAACGTCACACCTTGCCGCCCAAGCCGTCACATCGAGGACAACATCAACGTAGTAACGGCTGCCCAACTGATGCACGTTGGCGCGTAGAGCCGAAACCGAAACAGGGTATACTTGGCCGGGCATGAAAGAACTGGCGACCAGATGGTCGCCAACGTACACGTCCGCGCCTTCGCCGATCCCGCGCACCAGAATCTCGAAGTTCTGCAACTCCACTGATCCGGCTACGATCGTAGGGGGTGGGATGAAGAACCTATAAACTGCTTTGGACTGACTCAAACCGTCACCCAAGATGATCCCTGAGGGGAAGGTGGAGTCATACTTGCGGTCGTCCTTTCCGTCCCTCCATTCGGAAACCGCATCTCCCGTCTTGTTCAGTTCGAGCATTTCTGCCCCTGCGGTGAAGATAGACATCAGAAGCACTCCGAAAGCGAGCATCGAGCATCCTCGTTGAATGTAGGTGGACAGTCCAGAGGTAATAGGTTTCATAATCTTACTCCAGTCTCACATTGAGCCTGTAAAATCCGATTCGTGGCGCGGTCGTTTCGGAATAGTTGGTTTGTGTTTTGGGGAATTGCTGCCCGGCGGCAGGAACGGGCCGGTGGCGTTTGTGGACCACAGCACGTCATAAACCTGCCTCGGCAGCGTGGGCCAGTGGATGACGATGTTCGAGCCGCCCGGACTGAGTTCTGCGCCGGTGATCGCGAAACGGTGGGTGCGAATCCCGCTATCTGCATCGGCGGTGTGAAATCTTCCGCTATTGTCGCCCATACTATGACTACGCACGGGCAGGAGCGGTTCTTGCAGAAAAAGTGTGAAAAAGTGAAAGCACTGGGAGGGCCGGTATCTTTGCCGGCCTGTTGGCTATGAAGGAATGGAAAGCCTTGCGGCTTCGCCCAAGACTAATCCGTCACCTTGATCTTGCAGATGCGACGGCGTCCCGCTTCCAGCCCCCACAGGTAGCCTTGATCGTCGTAGGCCAGGGCATGGTAGCGGCCTTTGATAGGCCTGCCTTTCGCCATTTCAATCGTGCCGTGGCGCAGCGCCGCTTCGCGGTTCACTGGGTAAGCTCCGCTTTCGCTGCTCGAAATCCAGAATTGCTCGCCGTCCCACGCCAATCCGTAAAGACCCCGGTCATTGCTCTTGAAGGAATTCGTGATGGCCAGGCGTTCAAGGTCCAAGGCGTGCAGGGCGAACCGGTTGTTCATGAAGTCGTTCTCGATGAACCATAGCCATTCTCCATCAAACGCACTGCCCTTCGGCCAATTCAGCCGGGTGCCATCGGGATGCTTCAGTTCAGTAATCACTTGAGGTGGATTTGCAGTGAGATCGAGCAGCTTCCCAGGCCACTGAGAAATCCCGATCAACCGGGTGCCACATTCGACGAAGCCCAAAAGCCCATGGGCCGGCTCATAGCTTCGTTTCAGTGTGTGGGGTGAGTCCAGGATATAGGTGTGGTTGACCGTGTCCACCGGCACGAGGGCAGATGAGCTGTTCGTTTCATTCACGTGCAAGTTCAATGTGCCCGCGCGAAAGCCGATGCTGGCGCCAACTGGGTGGTCAATGGGTATCACGTCCACGACATCTCCGTATTCAAACTCTTGCTTGCGCAGTACCACGGTAACAAACCCGCGGCCTCTGGAGTCGCCGGGGGTCCGCACGCCGACGAGTTCATAGCCGGATTTCTCGACGGTTAACGAGGCCGCGTTCGACGCGCGGTCGGTGACAAACGCACCATTTGCCAGCGTCTTGACGGGGTTCTTGCCCGAGGCGTCTTTGATCAGGGCATCCGGCACCGGCCACCCGCTGAGCAATTCGATGGCCCGGCCAACAAGTGGGTCCGGCTGCCGGAGGCGGTAAACCACGACCCGCTTGATTCTCAATTCGACCAATCCACCGGCAATTCCTCTGGAACTGACGGTATAGCAATGGAATTGCAGTTGCCAGGCCGGCAGGCCACGCAAGTCCACGATGTCGAATTCATCCAAACGGTCGGTGTTAGGATAAACGACGGCCGCTTCTGACTCCGGGAGCAGGTCAATACGCATCGTTGAGGCAGGCCAAGGGCCGCTCAGGCCGTTGATCTTCTCCAAGCTGATGAGCGGGACACTTGGTGTGCCAGTGTCAGCCGGGAAGTCGGTCCTGGCTGAAAGAGCGACCGTGATCTTTGCTTCACGCAGCTCACCGGCCAGTTCGATTTCCAGACGGCAGGGAGCAAACCGCCGGAGGTCCGGCGTTAATTCCAACCACCCCTCCTGGCTGACCACGAATCCTTCTTCAGAATCGGCTTTCGCTTCGAGCAAGAATTCGCCGCCACTCTGCACCGCTTTCAAAGATGGCTTTCCATAACGGCCTTCGTAACGGCGTTCCATCTGACCAACCGTCCATTTATTAGTGTCAAGTTGCGGCCCGTCGAAATCATCGTGGAACAGGATTCGAGGTTTGGTCTGGTAATTGACGGCCCAAATCACACCGGCGAAGAGAGCGCAGATGCTTGTAATTATAGCCATTGCGGCGGCCAGACGAAGTCGCTTGCGCTGCAAGCGCGCTCGGCTGACTGATTTTCCGCCTTGAAGGAGTTGGAGTTCCTGCAGCATGGCCTGCGCGCTCTGGTAGCGATCCTTTGGGTCCGGGTCGCAGGCTTTGTTGATGATCTCGTTGAGTTCAAGCAGTGGTCCGCGGTCAGGCAATTCGTCCAACAACGTCGGCGGACTGGGGAAAGCCTGGCGGTCTTTGCCCATCGCCATTTCGTAAAGGCATTTGCCGAGGCTGTAGATGTCCGCCCTCGGCGTGCCCGGTCCTTCCGGCGGAACGAAGCCTTCGGTGCCAACGTAGGTGCGGGCGCTGTCGGTTCGAGCTACCAGCCCCACGTCCGCCAACTTCGGTACGCCATCCACAAAGATGATGTTCGACGGTTTGATGTCCCGGTGGACCAGCTCGCGTTCGTGCAGATACCGGAGCGCGTCGGCGAGCGTCGTCGCAATGCGAATACAGTCGGCCACGGGCAGCCGCCGGCCGTTGGCGAGGATCTTGTCTTCAAGGGTCAGCGGTCGGTACTTTGCAGCATCAAAGCCATTGGCGAGCCCCTCACCCCGGCCCTCCTCTCGTCTGACGGAGGGAGAGTGGCCTTCAGCCGGGAGTTCGGACTTCTCTGGTTGGGAAGCAGCAGGGTGCGCAGTTGGGTATATCTCACTTTCCCGCTTTCCCCCTTTCTCACCCGCGGTACCGTCGGCGAGTTCCATCACGTAGTAGAAATAACCCGCATCATCGTCCCGGCCCACCTGGAGAATGTCCACCAAGCCCTCGTGGCCGCGGGAAAGCGGCTCGAAGTTTTTCAAGCCGGTGAATTCGCGTTCGTAAGGGCGGTCGTTTTCCTTGAAACGGCCGCAGTGAATGACCTTTACGGCGCGAAACGTGCCAAGGGAATTGCGCGCGAGCCAGACTTCGCCGTAGGACCCCTCACCAATGCAGCGGAGCAGATCGTGATCGGGGACCTTCGGTGGCGACTTGCGCGGTTGCGCCTCCTCGTTTGTGTCGGGGTCAGCCATCCGGTCGGGCAGCAGGCTTGTTCGGCTTGCTGCCTGCCGTTTTGCTAAACGAGATCGCCAAGCTTCGCAATAGTTTTCGGCGGATTAAGAATGCGTCCCCAGTCGCCAAAACCCCGTACTCGCGGAATTTGGCCGCGCGCGCCGGCTTGGGCTGTTTTGGTTTCATGGACTTTTCAGTCAAAGTGGCAGGGGGTTTAACCGTCAAACACCATCTTTCTCCAATCGCTCCACCTCGTTCTTGATGAGGTTCCCGACCCGGTGCTTGATTAAATGCACTTCAGCCGGGTTTACCTTGAGTTCCTCGGCCACCTTCGCCACGGGCCACTGCTTCAAGACGTGAAGCTCGAAAATCTGGTAGTGCTTGGGCTTGGCCCGTCGCTTGACACGTTGCACAGCGGCATCCATAAGGTTTTGCTGCCACTCCTGATCCCAGAGTTCATCAAGCCGGTCACTGATGGGGTCGGGGACGTTCTCAATCGGGCCGAAATCCTCCGGAGCCAAGGCAATGGGCTCACATGCTGCATGGCGCCTATTCTTTCGGACATGGTCGAGAATCCGCCATTTCGTGGTCTGCAGCAGCCAGCCTTTGAAGGAGCCTTTGGCTGGATCGTATCTGAATTCAGGCATTTTGCGCGCAACCGTGATGACCGTGTCTTGGACAACGTCTTCGGCCGCTGCGGGCGTAAGCCCGGATTTGACAGCGGCGTTAAAGATAAGCTTCCAGTACGTGTCGAAGAAATCGCGCCAAGAGTCCGCGTCGTCCACATTCCGCAGCCGGCTCAGGAGGCTGCGGCGCGTGGGAATGAACTCGCCGCTTTGGCAGTTGTCGCTGCGCATGGTCACAGGCCTTTTCTAATGTATACGGTTGCAGCCTGGCAAATCTTTCAGGAAAGGAAGCGGGAAAAGAACTGCCGACCTCTGCCGGTAACTGGCAGGACTTTTTGCGCTAACCACGGCAGCAGGGCGGTAAAGCCAATTCGCCTCGTCTGGAGAAACGGAAAGTGAAATACCCAACGGAAGACAACCATTGCGCGCCGGTGGAATCCCGTGAATCTAAAGTTCGCAGTGAACGGCGACGGAATCTCTCCGTCTATTGCCGGTCTGCACTGGGCCTGTTAAGGTTCATACATGAGCACGACAGCCGTTGCATGGACCGAAGCCGAAACTGAGCGAGCCACCCGGATTTGGGCAGACTACCAGCGCAGGCATGATTTGACCGCACAACGGGGTCAAGCGGTGGGCATTGACCCTGCAAGCGGACAGGTATGGTTCGGAAACTCCGCCAAGGATATCGTGCTGCGGCTGGAAGCCGATGGCATTCGTGTGCCCCTGTTCTTCCTTCGCGTCGGGCAGGACTATTACGGACGCAAGGGAGGACGACGGTGATCACCGTCACCGTCGACGCAGGCGGCGCACCGGTCATCCCCATTCCCATCGCCGGTCAGCAATGGCGCGCCGTGGTTGACACTGCGTTCACTGGTGACTTGGAATTACCGGAGACTCTTCGCGCATCGCTGGACGCAAAATTCATCGGTCGCACCCGCTTCTTGCTGGCCGCCGGGCAGACAGCGGTCCAGGACACGTTTCTGGTTAATTTTCCCTTCGATGGTGAGACGCTGCTGGCGGAGGCAACTTTCGCCGACACCACGGAGATTCTGATCGGTACGGGTCTCCTGCGCCAGTATCGGCTGGAAGTGCATTTCCCCAATCGCGTGGTGGCGCTGGAGCGCGTCGCCTGAGGCTTGACCACGCGAATCATGCGAGTGATGGAACGCTTCGCCCGCTGCCGTCTGTCGGCGCTCGCGTTGCTGCCATCCGCGACGACAGGAGTAACGCCGCGTGAGGGCACGCAGCCTGCAATTCCCGGTGGGCCGGCTGCCACC
>JAANMU010003073.1_pt1 | contig 11331 bp, 11 predicted proteins | sample 7279701 | NCBI WGS metagenome assembly JAANMU01 (sample SAMN14094539, study PRJNA606508) | bioreactor metagenome | isolation source: A lab-scale SPAN reactor treating ammonium-rich wastewater day 57 | place: Ireland: Galway | collected 2017-03-13 | reverse complement strand
AAAATATATGCAGCCCCTGCCTGGCTATGATTTGGTCTGCTGCCATAATTTTCTATATGTGCGTCTTCATCATGATAACCGGTTTCTCTTCTAATATACTTTTGCCAATCAGGATGATATTTTCCGAGGTCGTGCAGATAACCAGCTAACTCAGCCCAATCTTTATTTCCGAATTCAGAAGCGAATTCACCAGCTCTTTTTGCAGTATCATTAAGATGAGTAGATAAATAATGCGGCTCTGCCCAAATTCCTTCTGAAGATTTTTTTATGTGTGCGATAAATTCTTTTTTCATTTTATCTGCTAATTATTAGCCGTTGAACCAAATAATTAATCACAAACTTTAAACTGTGATTGCTGTATTAAATTAAAGAACTATATTGTGTAAGCCAGCAGCGTGTATAATGTTGCCCACCAAATCAGCATCCCCCAAAAGGCAAATGAAAGAGGAAAGAAGGGAATGATATCGCCATATATTGCTTTGATATTCATACTTCCGTTGCAAACTTAACAAGTAAGAGAAACAGAGGCAACTATTTGCGCAGAGTTCATTTCATAACTATTAAATGATCTTATCTCATAAATTCCTGTATTTGATTTTTAATGACAGATTTATCTGCAGTAATTTGTTTTTATGTTACTTTGGTTAACCAATTCATTAGTAATTTTATGGTGTGAAAAAATTAAAAGCTCTTTTCAGACTCATAAGATTTGAACTTCCGCTTGCTGCTGGAATTTGTGTTGTGCTTGGTCAGCTTTTTGCTCTTGGCAGATTTGCACCATTTTATTTAACACTATCAGCAGCTTTGTCTGTTTTTCTTATCTCCGCTTCAATACTCGTTTCAAATGATTACTTTGATGTTGAAACTGATAGAATAAACGCACCTCACAGACCTATTCCTTCTAAAGCTGTTACTTCTAACGAGGCGATGTTGCTTGCAGTCTTTTTATTATTAGCCGGACTAATATTAAGCTTTACAATTAGTGTTGAAGCTTTATTATTTTCAATCGGTTTAACAGTAATTGGTTTATTATACAACAGGAAATTCAAACGGAATGGTTTAGCCGGAAATCTTATGGTTAGTTTTTCCGTTGGTATGACTTTTATTTTCGGAGGTCTGTCTGTTGGATTACCACTCAATAAGATTGTTTTGTTCTTTGCACTTATTGCGGCACTCGTTGATCTTGGTGAAGAAATTGCTGCTGATTCAATGGATGTTAAAGGTGATCTGCTGATTGACTCAAACTCAATCGCAATTAAATACGGTAAAGAAAAAGCATTAAGATTAAGTGTGTTTATATTTGTATTTGTAATACTATTAAGTTTTATACCTTTTTTATTGAAGTGGTTTAAGCTGATATACCTAATACCAATCGCTGTAATGGATATCTTTATCGGTATTTCAACATATAAACTTATCAAATCAAAAAATGAAGAGGGTCGTAAATATATCCGTTTACTTTATCTTGGAGCGACCTTTGGTTTGTTTATATTTTTATTTATGAGATTGATTGGATTATAGTTAACTGTTCTTTTCTTAAATATTTCTTTCAAAATAATTTTAAATTTCTTTTTTATGAATCCCTGGAAAGGATTAAAGGATTTACCGCATGATATGTGGGCGTTGTTTTTTACTTCGCTCATAAATCGCTCCGGCACAATGGTAATTCCTTTTCTTGCTCTTTATCTTACAAAAAAAATCGGTGTAACACCAACAGAAGCAGGTACGGCACTGCTTGTTTACGGGGCTGCCGCATTTATTGCAGCACCATTAACAGGAAAACTTTCCGATAAAATCGGCTCAATTAAAATTATGCAGTTTTCTTTATATGGCACGGGCTTGATTTTTTTTGCTTACTCTTTTATAACAGATTATTACTGGATACTTGCAGCAACATTTGTGCTTGCCGCAGTTAATGAAGCATTTCGTCCGGCAAATCTTTCTTTAATCGCTGAGATTGTAACTCCGCCGCAGCGCAGAATGGCTTTTGCATTAAATCGTTTAGCTATAAACGCCGGAATGAGTATTGGCCCGGTTATCGGCGGTTTCTTAACTCTTATTGATTATCATTATTTATTTTATGCAAATGCTTTTGCTTCAATTGCAGCAGGTATTTACTTTAATTCTGTCAGATGGTCTTCGCTGTCATCTGAGGAAGAAGAGACTGTTAAAGAAAAATCCATAATAAAGTTTGGGATATTGAACGATAAGCATTATCTGTTTTTTTTATTTGCTGTCATCCCGGCAAATCTTGTTTTCTTTCAGCATCTTGGCGCTTTTCCGCTATACATAGTTAATGATCTTAAGTATTCCACAGCAGCATTTGGATTGTTCGGTTCAATAAACACTGTTTTAATAATCATCGCAGAAGTTCCGCTTAATAATATGATGAGCAATACTCCATACAGAATATCTTTAATGATTGGAGCTTCTCTTGCAGGCTTGGGTTTTGGCGGATTTGCAATTGCAGGCTCTACATTACCGCTTATAATTGCCATAATAGTTTTTACATTTGGAGAAATGATTTTCTTTCCAACAACTGCAGCATATACTTCAGAAATTGCACCGCCGGAAAGACGCGGCGAGTATATGGGATATTATCAAATGACTTTTAGTTTTGCTTTTTCTGCTGGTCCCTGGTTAGGAACAGTTGTCTATGAAAACTTTGGCTCTTCATTTCTGTGGAACTCTGCATTATTTTTCGGTATGATTACAGCAGTATTAATGTTTTTTATTAAAGAAAAGATTCCTTCAAATGGAAACAGACCTGAGTAATATTATCAATCATCTTAAACGGGATCTTATTACAAATATCAGTACAATCGGTTTTATCGAAAGCAATCCGATTACAGAGATTATAGAATTAGACAACTCATTTCTGATTAAAGGCTCAAGCGATGTTGAATGGGTTTATATTGTGTGCAATAACGAAGCCGGGCTTAAAGCTTTGTTAGAGAGAGCCGGTAACAGCATTTACTTTGCATCTGTAGAAAATTGGATGATACCTTTTATTACCGAAAAAAGAAAACCTGAGTGGATACTTACTACAATGCGTTACTTTCTGCCTGATGATGTGGATGTTCCTGCAAATAAAAAAGATGTAATACCTTTAACAACAGATCATATCGGTTTTATAATTTCTCAGTCGAATTACAGACAGTTTTTAACCCCAGCATATATTGAAGAAAGAATAACAAAATCTATCAGTGCTGCAATAATGAAAAAAGATAAACTTGTTGCCTGGGGTTTAACTCATGATGATGGTGCTCTTGGCTCGCTGCATGTTCTTGATGATTATAGAAAAAAAGGTTATGGAAGAGAAATACTTCTTTCGCTAATTCATCAAAACAGAAAGCTCGGTAAAATTTCTTTTGCACAGATTGAGGAAAAAAACCAAAAGGCAATTAATCTTGTTGAGCAGTTAGGGTTCGTTAAAGACAGATTGGTAAGCTGGATTAAATTGATTTGAAAAAGATTTTAATGCGGAGACTTTAAAACACAAAAGTGTTATAAAGCTTTAATAATTATTCTTTAATTTTGAAACATAATTAATTATTGGTTTATAAAATGGATTTAGTTGATTTACTCAAAACACAAAGTTCAGAAATTCTGGAAAACGCTCATCAGTCGTTAAACTGTGCTTATTTAAAATCTTACAGTAAATCTTCACAAAGTGAAAACAGAGCAAGGCTGTTAAACCTTCTTACATTAACACAGCAATGTGTAAGCGAAAGGAATTTGCTGCCAATGAAAGAGTATTCGTCACAGATTGCAAGAGAAAGATTTAATGCTGGATTCGGCTTGCACGAAGTACATACGGCTTTTAATGTTTTAGAAGTAGAGATATGGAATCGTGTTACAAAAAACATTGCGCCGGAAAATCTTGGTAAAGCTTTGGGATTGGTTAGCACTGTTCTTGGTGCGGGGAAAGAGGAGCTTGCATTAACGTATGTTTCACTTGCAAGCAAATCCAAAACACCAACACTAAATCTTACCGAACTGTTTGGCAGGAATTAGAATAGCTAAATTTTAAGTCATTATCATTAAAGCAGTAATTTATTGGTTGCGCTTTAGATTCCAGTTTTCAGTGGGTGGTATTTGAGAAAAATAAAAACTATCTAAGCACCAGCGTATCCGGTCCGGAGACTTTGTTAATGTGGCATTTGCATTCATCGGTATTAAACATAAACTCACCTTTTGCAGCTCTGATACCATCAGTTACGGAAAAATAAATTACCTGCGGCGTACCATAAGCAAACATTATGTGAGTAAAGGAATCATTTAATACTGTGTATTTGCCTTCATCAAGAAAAAACGGATCCTGCTGTACATCAAGTTCATCGCCATCTTTATCTTTAATAATAACGGTTAAAGAATCAACAGGAACACCAAGCGTATCTACAACTGTTACCAGATAAAATCTGAACTCGCCTGTGCAAATACAATCTTTCTCTATTTCGGAACAAGAAAAGAGAATTAAAACCGGAAAGAATGAAATAAAAAAGATTTTCATTTAAAAATAATAGTTGACGGATTTTTATAGTTACTAATATTAATTAAATAAGGATATTCACAATAGCATGTTCCACTCAATTCGACGTTAAATATAAATATTGTATCAATTGCTTTTGTTCCATTTGATGCGGAGAAAGAAATCTCATTGCTGCAGTTAATGAGAATAGATAGAAGATCTTAGTGCTCATCATCTACTATTGTGTACCGTCCAATCGCCGCTGTTATAGGGTTTTGCGGCACATTCAAAATATTTCCGCAGCCATCTTTAACAGTAATACTTAAATTATTCACAGGTCTTCCTAAGGTATCAATAATTGTAACATAGAATGTTTTATCAGGATCGCCCCGCATAGGGAGCAATTAATATCTTCTTCTGAACAAGAGCTAAATATCATAGGAGGGAATAGAAACACAATTAAGTTTTTAAATGTTATTTTAAACATAATTAAACCATTAAATATTTCTTTTATCAAACTTAAACTTATTTTTGGGATAAATCCACAAACAAGTTTTAACAAATCTTGAGAATATTATGCTTGACAATGCCGGAAAAAAAATAAAACATCAAACAAAAAAGCAACTAAGAAAAGTTGCCAGGCTTATAAAGAACAAGCCCAAAAATATTGGTTTGGCTCCAGGCTCGCTTGTTTATGTCGGGGATAAAGAAAAAAATCCTATTACTATTAGTTTGTTTGATTATAAGGCTGAGCATTTTGAGGAAAAAACAATTTCTAATCTTGATGAACTGCTGAATTATAAAGTATCGGATACAATAAGCTGGATAAATGTTGATGGAGTGCACGATGTACAAATTTTAGAATCAATCGGAAAACTTTTTGATATTCACCCGCTGACATTAGAGGATATTTTAAATACAAATCAACGTCCCAAGGTTGATGAATACTCAAATTATCTTTACATCGTTTTAAGAATGTTCTTTATGGAAGAAAAAGACAATTCGTTAAAGAACGAACAGGTTAGTTTTATACTAACAAAAAATTATCTTATAACTTTTCTTGAGGATGCCGGCGATGTATTTGATCCTGTTAGAGAAAGATTAAGAAAATCTGCAACAAAAATGAGGGAAAGTGGAACTGACTATCTTGCCTATGCACTTATTGATTCAATTGTAGATAGTTATTTTCATATATTAGAAAAAAAAGGTGAAGAAATAGAAGGACTTGAAGACTCGGTTGTTCTTAATCCAGATAAAAATGATATTCAAACAATTCATTTATTAAGAAGAGAAATGATTCTGCTGCGAAGGGCTATCTGGCCTTTAAGAGAGGTAATATCATCTTTACAAAGAAATGAAATTGAGTTTTTCGATGAGAAAATAAGAGTCTATCTGCGTGACGTTTATGACCATACAATCCAGGTTATTGATACAATTGAATCTTACCGCGATATGATTGTTGGTATGCTTGATACCTATCTTTCAAGCACAAGCAACAAACTAAATGAAGTAATGAAAGTACTAACAGTTATTTCTACTATGTTTATTCCTCTTACATTTATTGCTGGTGTTTTTGGAATGAATTTTAAAAATTTTCCCGAGCTTGGGCTTGAGTGGATGTATCCCTGGGGCTTCTGGGCTTTTACAATACTAATTATAGCCGGTATGACTCTTTTTTTCAAACACAAAAAATGGTTTTAGCATTTAAAAATGTGTGCTTTAACAAGCGGTTAATAAAAAACTTGCTATTGCTCTGAAAAAGATTATCTTACTATCAATTCAAAATTCTAATAAATTTAAAAAAATCCTGAGTGCTTTAAGTTTGTAGAACTTAAGTTTTTTTCTCAGGTATTTAACTGTATAGTTTTATTATTACTTAAACTTTGATCCAGAACTAATTTGAGATTATAGAAAACAAGCATTTTAGTTATCGATTTTGAACAGGAGTTTCGATGGAAAAATATCAAATAGTAATAGCCGATAATGGTGAACCTGCCTTAGTCTGTACCTTATCTGCCAGAAGTACTTATAGCGATAAAAGTATTGCGATTATAAAAACCGATAAAAGAAATACTATCATTGAGGAAATACTGACTCCTGTTACAGGTACTTTTAATAATATGTTCAATATCTTTTATGATGATATTGCCTCCAGAGATAAAAATAAAATTGTTTTAACAAGCGGCAGAATTATAGAATTTGAAAAGCTTGTTCTTGCCAGCGGCTCACGTGCTATTGAACCACCAATTGAAGGAATAAACAAATCTGGTGTAATTCTTATAAATAAAGATGTTGAACTGATCAGAAAGACAAAAAAGGAAGCTGTTTGTGCTGAAAACATTGTTGTATATGGCGGGGGCTATATCGGTGTAGAGCTTTGCGATGAATTACTCAGGCTGGGGAAAAGAGTAACTATTATAGAAAAATCAACACGGTTAATGCCGTCTTCTTTTGATGCCGAAATAAGTTATAAGATAAAAGAAGTGATCGAAAATCTTGGCGGCCGTGTTATTCTTGATTCCAAGATCAGGCAGGTTATCGGTCTTGATTCTGTAACAGGTGTTAAGCTAAACTCAGATGTGGTAGTAGATTGTGATTTTCTAATGATCTGTGCAGGCTCAAGACCAAATGTAGATATGGCTGAAAAGCTTGGAATTATTTACGATAAAGACAGAGGGATTCTTATTGATGAGTACTTTAGGACATCCGACAAAAATATTTACGCAGTGGGTGATTGTGCTGCAAAACATGATTTTTTTGCCAGTGACCTTTCAAATGTTTTAACCTATTCTTCCAAATTAGAAGAAGCAAAATTACTTGGAGCTAATTTATATTCAATAATTTTTAACCGTGGAAAAATGATCAGCTATCTTTCTGAAAAGACGGATATAAAATCAAAAATCTTAAACGAACTTAAAAATTTGGAGATAACCGATGCCTCAGAAACTTATTTACATTTGTCAAAATTGTAAAAGCGAGTGGGATGCTGAAGATAAATTAAAAACCTGCAGATTTTGCGGAAGTCTAAAGGTTTATAAAAGCTTTAATCATCAAAGAGCTGCTAAAAAAAGCAGAAGCAAACAACGGTGGGCTTACAAAACAAGATAACACTTTATTGTTTTCTGTTTTTTCAATTACCTTCATATATTTGTTCCGGACAACATTAAATTTTAGTATTAATTTTTATCACTACATCCGGAACGTACTTAATGGCAAATAAAAACAGACCCTCCTGGGATGAATACTTTTTAAAACTTGCAATGCTTGCTTCTGAAAGGGCTAGCTGCCCAAGAATGCACTGCGGATGCGTACTTGTTAAAGAAAGATTTGTTCTTGCAACCGGCTACAATGGCTCGCTGCCCGGTCAACCGCACTGCGAAGATGTTGGATGCTTAATCGTTGATAATCATTGTGTGCGGACAAATCATGCTGAAATAAATGCTCTGGTGCAGGCAACACGACATGGAGTCAATGTTTTTGGAGCAACTGCTTATATAACAAATATGTCCTGTACCACCTGTGCAAAAGCACTAATAGCTGCGGGAATAAAACGTGTTGTGGTGTTTTCAGATTTTCATGATACTCTTGCAACACAATTTTATTCGGATGCTGGTGTTGAAATTGTTAAAATGGATATGCCAGATACACAGATTAATTATGATCTGCTAAACTATTCATCTGCAAAGAAAACTGAAAAATCTTTGTAACTATTTAAATCTTGCTTATAGTTTATATAATCAGCAATTTGCTTAAACTGCTGTGAAAAGGGTTAACCTGAAGTTCAATCAACACTCAGATTTTTGAAAAATATTTTTTTATTGAAATTACTCTTTTAAAAAACAGAGAGTTTTTACTTAGGAAAATAGATTTATTTGCTCCATTCGGAAAATAGTACCATCTTATTTTTCCATAAGCGTTAGAACATTTTCTTGTGTGGTTTATCATATACTCAATCGGATCAGGGCTGCTATTATTGATAAGATATAATTCAATCTCCCGAAGAGCTTCAGTAAATATCTTTTTTAATAAATCAATATCATCCTGAAAGTTTAGTAAAAACTCAACTACAAAAATTTTATGCTTACAGATTCCAATCCTTGCTATGGGTCTGGTTATATAACCATACTTAAGCTCAAAGTACCTGTCTGACACATCTACTTTGCCGGGCTGCCAGCTCCAGTAATCATCAGCCATTTTGTTAATCCACAATTGTAAATGGATAAGGTTTTATATTAATAACAGATTTCAACAAAAAAATTATTCTGATAATAATATCTTTAATAAAAACAGAAACAGTTTCTTTCCGGTCTCAAATATCAAAGCCCTGATAATTGCCGAATGGAAAAAATCTTTTATGAGCTTTGTGCTGTTCTATGATGGCTCACAAATTTATTGTACAATAGTAATCCGATAATTGTAACTACGCCAATCATACTGAAAACTATCCACAGTGTTGCTGGTTGATTAAGCTTATCAACAAAATGGACATAAAGATTTGCACCAAGTATTCCGCCGATAAAGCTTCCTAAAACTCCATACAAAAATGAGTATCCCAGGTATAGAGCTTTTTTATCTTCGGGTGCGATAAGACCAACATAGCTTATAAACTTTGGATGAGCTGTCATTTCACCAATTGAGAAAATTGTAATGCCAAGCATAAAAATCCAGATATTGGTATTGATAGCAAGTATTGCCATACCTGCAGTGCCCATTGCAATCCCTGTAATCATAGTAGGCAGCGCTTTTGTATTCTTTACTATATTTGAAACAATTATCTGAAGCAGAATTATTGTTCCAGCGTTAATTACCGTAACATGCTCAACATCAAATTTCCAGTTTAGACTTACTCCCATTCCGTTAAACAATCCGTTAACAAAATTGTTAAGAGATGTTGCATCAACATATTTTTGTACATACCATAAAACAGAATCAAACATCTGGAAGTATAGAATCCAAAAACCTGAGTAAATTACAATCAGTCCGATAAATCTGAAATCAGTCAGAACTAATACCGCTCCCTTTAAAACTTCGGCAAGAGTTTTTGCACTTTCTGGTCTTTTTGGTTCTTTGTAGATAAAAAAGGTAGGAATTAACATTGCAGCAGTTCCAATAGCAGATGCAACCATTACATACTGCCAGCCAAAAGTATTTTTAATATATGGAACAAGAATCAGCGGAAATAAAAATGCTCCAAGATTTATTGACCAATAAAAAATTCCAAAACCAAGCGTGCTGTTGCTTTCATTGGTTTCGCGTGCAATGGTTCCGGATATCATAGGTTTAAAAGCACCAGCGCCGATAGCCATAATAATTAAACTTCCAAAGACCATTGCATACTCTGTTGTCTGGCTGGTAAGAAAATATCCAAGACCAAGAAAAATAAATGCAAATGTCAGTACACGTTTATAACCGAATCTGTCTCCTATCGCGCCGGATAGAATAGGGAGGATATATAACATCGGTTGAATAACGCTTTTTATCACTCCAACACTTTCCTTAGTGTATTCTAATTGATCAGTCATATAAACAGAAAGAATACTCATCATTCCGTAATATGAACCGCGTTCAAAGAATTCCATTAATATTACTATCCAGTAATTGAGAGAGAAAGATTTGAATACAGATTTTTTAGCTTGTTGTTCAGTCATCATTTGTCCGTTTTATGTTTAATGGTTTGGATTATCGCCTGCAAAATTAGTGAAATGAGAATTAAGAAATAACAAAAAAGGCGACTCTGTTTTGAATCGCCTTTTAAAATAATCAATCGTCAGAGTTACTTGATCAGAACCATCTTCTTGGTGTCAGTAAATGTTTTGCCTCCTCCAACTGCTTTCATCTGGTAAATATATGTGCCCGATGTAAGTGTTGAAGCATTAAAGCTTGCTTTCTGATAACCGGCTTCCATAGTTCCGTTAACAAGCGTAGAAACCAATTCGCCAAGTGTATTGTAAACTGAAATTGTTACATCAGCTTTTTCAGGCAGTGAATATTCAATTGTTGTAACCGGATTGAATGGGTTTGGATAATTTTGATAAAGTGTATAATGATCAGGAGTATTTACTTCAACTTCTATAACAGGTGAATATTCAAATGTTCCATCCAAATCAACTTGTTTCAATCTGTAAGAGTAATTTCCAACAGCAAGTCCCTTATCAACATAATTATAAGTAGTTATTTCTGTTGTTGTTCCTTTACCGTTAACAAACGAGATATTAGTCCACTCGTCAGATCCTTTGAGCTGTCTTTGAATCTGAAATCCCGAGTTGTTTATTTCGGTTGCTGTTGACCAGTTAATACTAACATTATTTCTGTCTGAATTAGCCGTAAATCCAGTTAACTCAACCGGAATTACTGTTATCTCCATAGTAACAGGAACAGTAACCAGCGGATTTACTGGGTCGTTGCTTGCTACCTTCAAATCCATAGAATAATTACCAAGTGGAAAATCTTCACTCTTAAATGTTAATACAACTTTAGCACTGTTGCCATTAAATAATGTTCCGCCGTTTACATCGTTAGTAAGCCATTCTGGTTCAGCAGAAAATTGCAGTGCTTTATTATTGGCAGCATAATTGGCATTGTAAGCAACCAGCAATCCAACTGTGCCCGCAGCATTTTCAATTCCAACTGTTGCAGAGTTTAGTGTTCCGCTCATATTGTTATAGTAAACCATTATCTTACCGCTTGAGTAGAGAACTACCTGAAATGTTAAAGACCCCTGATTGGAATATCTGTGCCAGCCGGTAAACTGCACTATAAATCTGTTGCCGTCTTGTTTATAATGAACCGTACCGGAAGATACACCGTCAAGATCATCCCAGAATGGTGCGATAAATTCATTTGGTACTGCGGTACTTGGG
>JAANMU010003071.1_pt1 | contig 11335 bp, 9 predicted proteins | sample 7279701 | NCBI WGS metagenome assembly JAANMU01 (sample SAMN14094539, study PRJNA606508) | bioreactor metagenome | isolation source: A lab-scale SPAN reactor treating ammonium-rich wastewater day 57 | place: Ireland: Galway | collected 2017-03-13 | reverse complement strand
GTTGCGGCGCGCTGTCGAATACCGTTCCCGGCGCGGGCACACCGACCTCGCACAGCATCAATCTGACGATGTTGAATCCCAGCAGTACCTACTACTTCGCGGTCGATGCGAGCGACGTGGCGGGGAACGCCGCCAGCGATGACAACGGCGGTGTATGCTACACATTTGACACTCCGCAGATACCGAATCTCTTCACGGAGATCTTCGAGTCGGGCGATAATGATCTGGATAATCGAACAATCCTGTTTGTGCCAAACGGCTCGATTGACTCTTATTCGGCGTGTTCATTCCCCAATACAAGTTTCCCGACGGATCCGGCCGGTGGGACGCCCGTTACGCTGACGGATGACGGGAACATCCAGGTCACGCTGACCGGTGGGGCGACGGTGAAGCTGTACGGCGCCTCCTACGGGTCGTACTACCTGAACTCCAACGGCAACCTGACGTTCACGGCTTCGGACGGTACCTATACCGAGAGTCTGACCGCGCACTTCAATCGGCCGCGTATCTCGGCGTTGTTTGACGACTTGAATCCGTCACAAGGCGGCACGATCAGTCACAAGCAGCTTTCCGACCGGGCCGTCGTGACGTATCAGAATGTCCCCGAGCACAACGCCGGCGGTGCGAATTCGTTCCAGATCGAAATGTACTTCGACGGCCGAATTCAAATCACGTGGCTGGCGATCAACGCGACCGACGGCCTTGCCGGGCTCTCGGGCAGCACGAGTCTGTCGCCCGACTTCTTCGAGGACGATTTATCGGCTCACGGGTCTTGCGGTCCGCGTCCGCCGACGGCCGCGAATGGCGCTGCTACGACCGCGATGAACACACCGGTGCCGATCACACTGCTGGCTTCGGATGACGGGTTGCCGGATCCGCCGGCTGCCCTGGACTACATCATCACGTCGCTCCCGACGAACGGATCGCTCTCGGATCCCAACGCCGGAGCGATCGGATCGGTGCCGTACACGCTCGCCGCGGGCGGCAACGTCGTGAAATATCAGCCGATTGGATGGTTTAACGGGCTTGATAGCTTCCAGTTCCATGTTGATGACGGTGGTGTGGCACCGGATGGCGGCGCGTCGAATACCGCCACCGTGACAATTACGGTTGGCGGGCCGCAGCCTGTCTATGTTTACAATCTTGACACGAATCCCGGCTGGGTCGGCGATGCCGGTCCGGGCGGAAGCGGCCCGAACGGCAACGGCTGGGCCTGGGGCGTTCCGAACAACAGCGGCGGAAGCTGCGGTGCCGGTCGCGCGAATCCGACCAGCGGGTTCACGGGATCGAACGTGTACGGCTACAACCTCATCGGCTGCTACACGAACAGCCTTAGCCCGACCCGGTGGCTGACGACTACCGCGATTGACTGCTCCAACCTTACACAAGTGGAACTGCGGTTCAAGCGGTGGCTCGGCATCGAGTCCTCGACGTACGACAGGGCTTACATCGAGGTTTCGACAAATGGCACTACTTGGACGCCCGTCTGGTCGCATTCCGGCACGTCATTCAGCGAACAGGCATGGACGTCGCAGAGCTACATTCTGCCGACGGCCGACAATCAGGCGACCGTGTATATCCGCTGGGGCATGGGAACGACGGACAGTTCCGTGACCTACCAGGGTTGGAGCATCGACGACATCGAGGTGTGGGGAATCGTCCCCACGCCATGCCTGGGAATCACGCCCGGCGATGTCAACAACGATACTCTGGTCGATGGCAGCGATATCGACGATTTCGTCCGCGTGATGCTGAATCCGGGCGGCGCGACTCAACCGGAGCGGTGCGCTTCGGATATCACGACCAACGGGTTCGTCGAGATGGATGACGTTGATCCGTTCGTGCAACTGCTCGTCGGTCCATAGACCCATCAGCTACGGAATGGAGAGCAACCGAATCCCCTCCGGCCGGGCGCCACGAACGCGGCGTTCGGCGGAGGGGTTTCTTTTCAAAGTTCATTCGCCTGTCCAGCGGACCGCCTCGTCGATGACATCAACCATCGGCGGACCTTTCTGCCTGGCCTTGGAGTCGCCGAGGCTGTGGTCGCGGCCGGGGTAGCGGCGCGCGGTGACGTCCTTTCGGCTTCTGCGAATGAGGTCGCTGACGATAAAGTCAAAAGACTCGATGGGAACAGAAACGTCTTCGGTCCCGTGTGCGAGAAACAGCTTCGCGCGGGTCCGGGCGAGACTCTCGACGGGCGGGTGGGCGCAGAACGTTGCCCAGCGTTTGTAGGCGTGCCCGGCGAAGAATTTATCAATTGCGTCAGGGTGGGCCATGATATCGCGGTATTCCTCTTCCAATTCGCGCACGGCCGAATCGATGTCCTCGGCGGAAGCGCCTTCCTTTGCCATGGCTTTGCGGCGCAGCGTGACGAGATCGAAGAACTGCGTCGGTCCACCGCCGGACAAGAAGATGACGTGCGTAACGCGTGGCTCGCGCGCCGCGGCGTGGGCGGCCACGTCGGCCCCCTCGGACATTCCCATCAGCACGACGCGGCTGGTGTCGACGTTCGGTTGCTTCAAGAGAGTGTCAAGTAGCAGGCATACATCGCCGGTGCGTCCCTCGTATGTCGCGTTTTGCTGATATTCCTCCGGCGCGCCCTCGGCGGAGCCGATGTGTTCCTTGGGGAAGTAGCCAAACTCGATGCCGCGCTTTTCGGCCGTGGCGACGTGGAATTCCTTCTTGAAACGGTCGGCGATGAAGCCGAAGAGGCCGTAGCCGACCTTTCCGTCGCGGACCATGAATTGCGAGTGCGATCCGGAGCCATCGACGAATACGAGAAGGGGTTTCTTGCTCGCTAGGCCGTCATCGAAATCGCCCAAGTAAATTGACAGATTGCTACCGTCGGCGCGGCGCGCGTCCACCTGCCGGAACATGGGAGGCAGCTTGGGATTGTGGGCAAACGCGACGTTCCAGCCCTTCGGCGCGGGGCGTGGAGCGGCAGGCATCTTCTCATCCGCGACGGCAAGAAGTGCCCATAAAACGCTTAATGTTGCAATTGCAAACGGAGAACATGGAACCGATCGGCGCGCCATAGCTCCTCCAACTTGGGATTTCTCTTGACTTGGGCGGCGAGGCTCGCCGCTACGTGGTACATTCAAGACGGTCGATCGCGTCAGTTCCTGTCAGATCCACGGAGATATATCAAACCTGTCGGCATGGGTGAGGATGGATGGCCACACAGGAATTATCGCGTGGGCCGCGGAATAGCCCGCATAACCCGTGTCACGAAGTCTTCGAGTGAGCCAATCGTGGACCTCTCCAATTCCGCCTGTAGAAACTCGGTTCGCAGGCGAATGAACCGCTCCTGGCGGAGCGTGTCCACGATTTTTGGCTGGGCTTGTTGGAATGTCATCTCATCGGCCGCCTCGATCTGTCCGACGCGGACAATGAAGAAACTGTTTGCTGCGTGAAGGATCTCGCTCGTTTCGCCGGCCTGCAATTCAAATAGCCGTCGCGACGGGGCCTCCCAATGCCCCTGTAATGCGGAGTCCGATCCCATCGGCTTGGTGATCATGCCCCAGTTGCCGCCGGCTTCCGTGTGCAAGCCGCGCGAGTGCTTCCGCGCGACGTCTTCAAACGGTTCGCCGCGCTGCAATGCCGCCTGGGCGGCTTCAATTTCGGCCCGGGCCTTGGCTTCCGCCTCCTGTTGTTCCTGACTCGTGGGCCAGCGGCGCGTGTCGAGAAAGGCGTTCACCGGCACGTCGATGAGCAGCATTTCACGCCGCTCGGGGCGGGAGAACTCGGCCCGATGCTGATTGTAGTACGCCATGAGTTCCTGCTTGCGCGGCGAATTGATCTGCGGGAGCAGCCGATCGCGCAGGTAGCTGTCAATCAGAACAACTTTGCGCAGACGCTTCTTGACGTCGTCGCGCGACTTGCCGTGCTGGGCGAGGTATTTTTCATACAGCGTTTCGCGGCCGCCAAACTCACGATTGATGCGGTCTTTTTCCATTTTCCCAATCGCCTTCTCGACCTGTGGCTCCATCTCTTCCGTGAGGTGGGTGCTGGCTCGCCGCCAGATGAGATGTTGCGCGACGTTCTCGACGATCTGCGATCGAACCAGCTTGGCGGCTTCATCGAAGTATGCGGCAGCCGGGAGCGACCGCGCCAGTTCTTCCAGACGATTCGTGACCGGTTCGAGAATGTCCGAGACCGTGATACGCTCGTCGTCGACGACGAGCACATCCGGAAGCACGGCCCCAGGCGGCGGCGCCGGGGCGGCCTGGGCGAACTCGGCCGCCAGCGCGCGGTCGGCCTTTCTCTGCTGGGCGGGTGTGGCATCCGTGGGAAGGCCGTGAAGCGATGAATGTTGGGCGGGCGGTTCGCGCAAAAGCGCTTTCTCTGTGGGGCTTGAATTCGATTGGGGGGCTTCGGCCGTGCGGCCGTGGAACCAGTCATTCATGGAGACGCGGTTTCCGTTTCGGTCGGAGCAGCCTGCCGCGGCAACGACGAGCAGGATCGCCGATAGAAAGTAGGACCGGTCCATGGCACAGGATTGTACCAGTTGATACGGTGTGGCGCAAAGGGCGAGAGCGATTACACTTGCGGGTCGCTGCGTTGCGATCCGCTTCGCTTGTCGGACTTCGTGCGCAAGTAGCCCCCGGGAGTGGTCCTCGATGGAATCCAGGCAATCGACGCCTTCCAGCGCCGCGGCAAGAATCGCCGTTCTCGTGCCTTGTTATAACGAATCCGCGACGATCTCCAAGGTTGTTGCGGATTTTCGTCGTGAGCTGCCGGAGGCGACGGTTTACGTGTTTGATAACAACAGCACTGATGGGACGGGCGACTTGGCACAGGCCGCGGGAGCGGTGGTCGTGAAAGAGAAGCGCCAAGGAAAGGGGTTTGTCGTCGCGGCGATGCTGGAGAAGGTCGACGCGGACTATTACGTCATGGTCGATGGTGACGACACATATCCTGCGGAACGGGTGCGCGATGTTCTCTCGCCCGTGTTGACCGGCAAGGCGGACATGGTGGTCGGCCGGCGCAAGGCGGAGAACGAAGCTGCGGCCTACCGTCGGTTTCACGTTTTTGGCAACTGGCTCGTCAGAACGATGATAAATCTGATTTTCCGCGCGAAGCTGACGGACATTATGAGCGGGTATCGCGCGTTCACGCGTGAGGTAGCACGAAGCCTGCCGATCATGGCATATGGCTTCGACATCGAGACGGAAATGACGGTGCAGTGTCTGTATCGAAAGTGGGTGCTGCACGAAGTGCCGATTGCCTACCGCGAGCGGCCGGAGGGAAGCGTATCCAAACTAAGCACGTTCCGTGACGGATTTCGCGTGATCTTCCGTATCTTGAGTTTGTTTCGATCTTATAAGCCGCTGACGTTTTTCGGCGGCATGGGAATCGCGTTCATGGCGTTGAGCCTGGGGAGTGGTGCGTGGGTGTTATTCGGGGAGGCTGGCGCCGATTCGACGCGGCGCACGCTCTTCATCGTAGCGACGTTTACGCTGCTGGCCATGAGCCTGATCGCCGCGAGCATCGGGGTGATCGTGCAATTGATCAACTTCCGATTTCTGGAGCTGGACTCGGTCCTGCGAAGGAGTCGCGGCGCGCGTTAAATCGCGCCCTCAAGAGAAGAGGCCCGCAATCCTTGTTACTACAAAATATACAATCGCGGACATAATCGCCGAACAAGGGAGCGTCAGCACCCACGCCGTCATGATCTCCGAGCCGACGCTCCATCTGATGGCCGACACGCGATGCGTCAGGCCGACGCCGAAGATAGCGCCGGTGATGGTGTGGGTGGTGCTGACGGGAATGCCGAATTGGGACAGCGCCAGAATGGTCGCGCCGCCGCCGGTTTCAGCACAGAATCCGCCGATCGGCTGAAGTTTCGTAACGCGATGGCCCAGAGTCTTCACAACCTTCCAGCCGCCCAGGTAGGTTCCCATTGCAATCGCAAGGTGGCAGGAAAGGATGATCCAGAAAGCCGGCTCCCGTGATGCGGGATCGCCGGTGTGCGTCGCGTATTGCGCCAGGGCTGGTTCGGCGATCATCACGGCCATGATAATGCCCATGGTTTTCTGCGCGTCGTTCAGGCCGTGCGACAGGCTGTAAATAGCGGCGGAAACAAGCTGAAGGAGGCGGAACGCGCGATCTACGCGATGGGGGTTCCGGTAGCGCACAATCCACAGGTTGATGACCATGAGGATCCACGCGATGACAAGGCCGATGATGGGGGAGAGTACGATGAAGATCGCGGTCTTTCCGATAACGCCCCATTGAAGTGATTCGAATCCGCCGCGGCAGATCGCGGCGCCGGCCAGCGAGCCGATGAGAGCGTGGGACACACTGATGGGCAAGCCCTTTTGCGTGCAGATCACCGTCCAGGCGATGGCGGCGATAAGCGTTGAGAGGATCATGTCGGGATTGATGACAGCCGGCGCGACGAGGCCCTTGCCAATCGTGGCCGCGACGTGGGTTTCAAATCCGAAGGCGGCGATGAAATTAAAAAAGGCGGCCCAGAGGACCGCCACGCGAGGAGAGAGGACGCGCGTGGCGACAATGGTCGCGACGGAATTGGCCGCGTCGTTGAAGCCGTTGCTGAAGTCAAACAGCAGGGCGATGATGACAATGATGATGACGTAGGTCACCATGCCGCGGGGGGTCTCACGTGTTCTTTAGTACAATGGCTTCGATGATGTCCGCGGTGTCTTCGCAACTGTCGATCGCCCGCTCGGTAAAATCGTAAATCTCTTTCATCTTAATGACGCGGAGCGGATCGCTGGCATTCTCAAACAACTCCGCCACGGCAGCGTGATTGTTTTCATCCCCCTCGTTCTCGATCAGGTGAATCTCTACCAGCTTCTGCTGCAGGCCGTTGGGCCGTTTCAGGTCGCGCAAGCGATTGACGGCCTCGCGCAACAGGGCCGTCGATTTGACCAGCAACTGCGACTGCTTGGTCAGCCATTTGTCCGGTGAATCGATCTTGTAAATCGCCAGGCGCTTGGCTGCTGCGTCGATCTCGTCAATCACATCGTCCATGTTCTTCAGCAGCATGTGGATGTCTTCGCGATCGAACGGCGTGATGAAAACCGTGTCCATCCGTGCCAGGGCCTGGTGGACGACTTCGTCGTTGTCATGCTCGGCTTGGCGAATCCGCTTGATGTGATCGTCCCGGCGGGGAAAATCAGCCATCAGCTCCCCATAGATGAAAGCAGCCCGGGCAACCAGATCGGCCGACTGCTCAAACAGGTCGAAGAAAACCGTATCGCGAGGGATAATCGAGAACACGGGGAATCTGCTCCTGATCCGCGTCTGCCGCGTATCGTTCCGGCGCTATCTGGGACTGGGCCTCTTTGACCTGCTGGTGGTTGCATCATACCTGGCGCGTCCGGTGTCGCAAGCGAGTCGCCTGTTAAGGTATTGTGAGCGTGAACTCGGATCAGATCAGCGCAGCGAGTAACGAATGGGTGCAACGGAAGTTGCGCGCGAGCACACACGTTTTCCACTGATTGTTAAGGTTCAATTAACGGAAGTCCGCAAAAAAGCCGCTGTGCGATGTCGTCGTACAAATTTGCTGCTGGTTGTGGCACAGTTGCAAGTCGTGAATTAACAAACCTTTCACAGGCACCGCCGATGCGGAGTTGGACCGGGCCGGTTTATAATGGCGGCCTAAACGGCGCCTCGGCCACGGTTTTGAACCGGCACCGAATCGCCATCCGGGATTGCATGGAGGCTTGGGGGAACATCGGAGCGACCGCATGGGACAGCCACAGGTTCTAGTCGTTGATGATGAGCGCGATCTGGTCGAGTTGATTTGCTTCAATCTAAAACGCAACCAATTGGCACCTTTGAGTTGCCACGATGGCAACACGGCGCTCGAATTGGCCCGCCGCGAGAAGCCCGATCTCATCATCCTGGACCTGATGCTGCCGCAACGCAATGGGCGCGAAGTGGCGTCTCTGTTGCGCGCGGACGCCGCGACTCGGCACATTCCCATCATCATGCTCACCGCGCTGACTGCAGAACATGACATCGTAACCGGACTTCAACTCGGGGCCGACGATTACGTCACCAAGCCATTCAGCATGGAAGTCCTGATGGCGCGCGTGGCCGCAGTCTTGCGACGTCGAACCTCCGACACGGGCGACGAAGCCGTGCTTCGGGCCGGTGCGGTGACGCTCGATCGGGCGCGTCATGTCGTGGAAGTGGACGGCCAGCCGGTGTCGGTGACGCTGACCGAGTTCCGATTGCTGGAGGCGTTGATCGCGGCCCGAGCCAGGGTCCTGTCGCGCGATCAATTAATGGCCAAAGTCATGGGTCCTGACATCGCGGTCACCGATCGCACGATTGACGTTCATATAACGTCGCTGCGTCGAAAGCTCGGATCGTGTCGGGACCTCGTCGAAACCGTTCGCGGCGTCGGATATCGCTTTGCCGATGTCTGGCAGGGCGAACCGGTCACGTGTTAGCCGCAGTCGGCCAGCCATCTGGACTGCGCCGGGCGCATTCCCTTCGGCGTCGCGCCGGTTTGGGTGAATGGCTCGGCCAGTTCGCGTAGAATTCGAACTGTGCCGCGTAACTCCGAAATGCATTGGCAGGGTCGATTCTTCAAGCGCGTCTTCTCGCGCTTGGGAATTCTATTATGCCTGGGCATGCTGCTGGTTTGCGCGGTCACCTGGCAGATTATGCACCGCTGGCTCGCGGGGTACACCCAGGATCAGATCGTCAACCAGGCGCACCTCTCCAAGTTAGCCATTGAACGACAGTGGCCGCTTGATGTCGCCACAATTCAGCGGGAGTGCGATCACATGCACGAGCTGACCGGCTTGCGCCTGACCGTGATGGCTCCCGACGGGCGCGTGCTGGCGGACTCGAACGCGAACCCGTTGGAGATGGAGAATCACGCAAAACGTCCGGAGGTGGTGGCAGCCCTTGAAGGACGACTCGGGCGGGACATTCGCAAGAGCAGTTCGGTCGGCGAGGATTTTGTTTACGTCGCTTTGCCGCTCGTACACGAAGGCCGCCTTGCGACCGTGGTCCGCGTAGCTGCCCCGGCGGCTGATATCAAGCGGCGTGAGGAAGCACTGATCAAGTGGATCACGGTCGGCCTTGCCATCGCCATTCCCTTGGCGTTGTTGGGCGCGTGGGTTCTCTCGAAGGCGTTGGCCCGTCCGGTGCAGCGCGTGAGTATCCTTGCGCGGCGGCTGTCGACGGGGGATTTGCAGGAGCGCGTTGAAGTCGGCGGAGACGATGAGATTTGGCAGGTTGCCGAGTCGCTGGAGACGATGCGCGAGAACCTCCTTGCGCGCGTGCATGAAGTTCAGCAACAGCGAAAGGACCTGGAAGTCACCGTCAGCCACCTCGAAGAGGGGATCATTACCGTGGATCGCGCCGGGCTGGTTCTGACGGCCAATGAGGCGTCCAGAAGGCTGCTTGCGGTGCAAAGCCCGCTGGTGGGTGGTGTTCTGGCCGATCAGATTCCCGACGGGCAATTGCGGCAGATATGGATGGACGCGCTCTCGGCTGGTCGCCCCGAAATGCGCCGTGAGATGAAGCGGAGCAAGTCCGAAGGCGCGCTGCACTTAAGCGTGACCATCATTCGTGTGACCGAGCCTGCGACGCCGATTGCGTGGCTGATCTGCCTACGGGACATCACGGCCCTGGCGCGATCTGCGGCGATGAAGACGGACTTCGTCGCTAACGCGTCACACGAGCTTCGCACACCGGTCGCCAGCATTCGCGCGGCCGTGGAGACGCTCAACGCCGACGGACTGGATCGCGAGATGACCCAGCGATTCATGCTCGTGATTTCGCGCAACGTCGAGCGGTTGCAGAACCTGACCGAAGACCTGATGGACCTGAACCGTGTCGAATCCGAATCGCCTGATCTGTCGGTTCGGCGGTTTCGTCCGGATGAGGTGTTTACGTCGATTCGGTCGGTGTTCGCCGAGGCGCTGCGGCAAAAAAGCGTGCGCCTGGAGTTTGTCAACGAGGTGGAGGAGCTGCAGACCGATCCGCGATGGCTTGAACTCGTACTGAAGAATCTCGTCGACAACGCCGTTAAGTTCGTTGGCATTGGTGGGCGAATCGATATCCGATGTCGGCACGAAGGCGGAATGGCCCGGCTCGAAGTTGAGGACAACGGCTGCGGCATTCCGCAGTCGGATCTGGAGCGAGTCTTTGAGCGTTTTTATCAGGTGGACAAGTCGCGTCGCGTCGGCATCGGGGGAACCGGGCTGGGGCTGGCCATCGTGAAGCACGCCGTGCTCGGCATGGGCGGCGAGGTTTCCATCGCCAGCGAGGAGGGCCGCTTCACGCGCGTCAGTTTCACCGTGCCGGTCGCGGCCGTGCCAGTGTGATGTCGAAGGGCATCCGGCTGCGCGGTGATTTTGCGGGCTGAACCGGCGCGTGCTACGATCCGGCCATGTTCAAGGCGGCGGTGATTACAGTCTCCGATAGTCGGTCTGCAGGCTCGAAGGAAGATCGCAGCGGTCCGGCTGCGGCTGAACTGATCGGCGGACTGGGCGTAGAGGTCGTTGAGAGGCGAACGACGCCGGACGAGGCGGAGCAAATCGCTGATTGCGTACGATCATTGGTGGGGCGGGTGAACCTGATTGTGACGACCGGCGGAACGGGAATCGGCCCGCGCGACGTGACGCCCGAGGCGATCATACCGTTGCTGAACCGCGAGCTGCCGGGTTTCGGGGAGATCATACGGACGGGGGGCTATGCGAAGACGCCGATGTTCGACCGTACGCCGCTGTCGATCATGTCGCGCAGCGGGGCGGGGGTGATTGGTCAGACGCTTGTCGTCATGCTCCCCGGCAGTGTCAGCGGAGTGCGGAGCGGGCTGGACCTGGTCGGCCCGGCCATTCGCCATGCACTGGGGGTTCTCAATCGCTCCGTCACGGACTGCTCCGCGGCGGCGCAGGGCCACGAATGATCCCGATTCGCGATGATAATCCAACCGTCGGAACGCCCGTTGTGACGATTGCCCTGATCGTCATCAACGTGCTGGTGTTCTTTGCCGAGCTGGGCCAGGGCCAGCGAATGCAGGAGTTCATCTGGAAGTACGGCTACGTTCCGGCGGAATTGACCGAGTCGCGTGCCGACCTTCGCCGCGCGATGATTGACGAGGCGCCGCTTCAACCGGCGACGGACCAATTCGGCAATCGGCTCGTCGATCCGTTTGGCCGGCCGCTGGGGCGGCGCGTGCCGCTTCCGTTCGACGAGGCGATCGCGCTGCCGGCGTGGCTGAATATCTTCACTTGTATGTTTTTGCACGGCGGCTGGGGGCATCTGCTGGGCAACATGCTGTACCTGTGGATCTTCGGGAACAACATCGAGGACCGACTCGGCTCGGCGCTGTTCTTCGTCT
>JAANMU010003070.1_pt1 | contig 11336 bp, 11 predicted proteins | sample 7279701 | NCBI WGS metagenome assembly JAANMU01 (sample SAMN14094539, study PRJNA606508) | bioreactor metagenome | isolation source: A lab-scale SPAN reactor treating ammonium-rich wastewater day 57 | place: Ireland: Galway | collected 2017-03-13 | reverse complement strand
ACACGCCCGGCGGCGAGCAGGCCTGGCGCGAGGAAGATCTGGGCTACCAGGCGGCGTTCAAGTCGATCACGGGACATATCTTCGAGTTCGGCTTCAGCGATGCGATCCTGCAAATGTGGGCGGCGTACTGCGTGGAACTGGCGCACGGCTCGGAGGCTGTGCCGTTCGGCTGCGTGAAGCCGGAGGAGACGGCGTGGCAGCACGAGCTGTTCACGGCGGCGCTGGCGTCGCACGCGGAAGGAAAAGTGGTCCGGCTTTAATCGGGTGAGCGATCGGATTCAGGTTAAGGGAGCGAGGGAGCGATGAAGCAGATCAAGTGCGGTAAGGGCGTGTTCCGGTTCTCGGTAGGCCCGTGGAACATGCATCCGGGCGCGGACCCGTTCGGGCCGCCGGTGCGAACCGAGTTAGGTTTTTTGGAGAAGATCCGCCTCTTCAAGAAGCTGGGTTTCGGCGCGATTCAGTTCCACGACGACGACGTCTGCCCCGCGGGTCTGAGCCCCGCGGCGACGCGCAAGGCGACGCGGGAGATGAAGAAGCTCCTGCGCGACCACGGTCTGGAGCCCGAGTTCGTGGCGCCGGTTCTCGGCATCGCCGGCGTGCTGCTGAGCCTGCTGCTGGCCGGAGTGGCGTTCTCGTCGCTGCTCAGCATGGTGGCGGCGCTGCTCGCGCTCGCCATGATGCTGACACGCTTCTACGGCGTGTCGCTCGAGCTGGGCGCGTCGGTCGGGTAGTCGCCACGAAGCCCGCGGGGCCCCACGCCCCGCGCTCCCATTCGGTCGGCCGCGCGCTGCGCGCGCGGAGGTTCGGGACTTCGGTCAGCCGGTGGGGACGGCGACGTGTGCTGTCAGGCCCCCTGCTTCATCGCCTCGGCGAGGTCTGCGCGGCGCAGCGCGTCGATCTCGCGCGCGACCGGCTCACGCTCGAGGAACCCGAGCGGGTCGCGATAGCGCGCCATCAGGCCATACAGTTGCGCCGGTGCGATGTGCACGTCGCGCTCGTCGTCGCCATAGGCGTTGTAGTTGATCGCCTCGCCGAGCCCGCGCAGCCGCTCGCAATCGCCAGCGCCCAGACCGATCTGCGCGGCGAGCCGCGCCGCGGGGCCGCGCAGGTTGTCGCCGAATGCGCCGACCACCGCCCATGCGCGGAACCGGCCATCGAGGCAGCGATCGACCAGGATGCTGGTGCACACGCTGCTGGCGGGATCGATGTGGGCCTCCAGCCCCGGGTGCGTGGGCACCTCGCCGGCCGCATGGTGATCGAAATAACGCACCCGCACCCCGCGATCGAGCAGGCGGATCAGCGCATCGCGATTGCGCTGCATCGACAGGTCGCAGACGAGCACCTCGTCGCCGGCCTGCGCCGGCACGCGGCCGAGCAACGCGATCTCGCGCTTGAGCCCGGTGACCAGCGTCGCGGCCGCCGGCTCGTGCAGGCGCCACTGCACGACCGAGCACAGCCCGTCGGCATCGCCGTTGCAGACGTCGAAGCGCCGTCCGCCGCCCCGGCTGGCCGCACTGGTGAGCGTCGAGTCCATCGCGACATTGTGCACTCTCAGGGCCTGTCGTCACCTCCGTCTTCGCCTTCGTCCTGCCCGATGCCCGCACCCGCGGGCGCCTCGCCCAGGTCGGGCTCCGCGCAGGCCGAAGCGATCCGCCGGCGCGCGGCATCGCGCAATGCCAGCGCGTCTGCCCAGCCGCTGCCCTGCGGCCGAAGCGGCGCGTCGATCCGCACCACCAGCGGGTGGCGGCGCGGCAACCATAGCCGCCCGCTCCCGCCCCGGCTTGCGATGAATCAACACGCGGGCGCACCGCAGCGGCGATAGTGTGCACACGAGGCACCACAGCGAAGGGGAACGCGCGCCGGTCATGCAGGAACACTGGGAACACTACGAACACGGCGCAGACATCGGCGTGCGCGGCATCGGCGCAACGATGGCCGGCGCCTTCGAGCAGGCTGCGCTGGCGCTGACGGCGGTCATCACCGACCCTTCCGGCGTGGCCGGCAACGAGGCGGTCGACATCGCCTGCGAGGCGCCTGATCCGGAGTTGCTGCTCGGCGAATGGCTGAACGCACTCGTCTACGAGATGGCCGTGCGGCGAATGCTCTTCGGCCGCTACCAGGTCGAGATCGACGGAACGCGGCTGCGGGCACGGGCGTTCGGCGAACCGACCTCGGTCGAGCGGCACTGCCCGGCGGTCGAGGTCAAGGGCGCCACCTACACCAGCCTGCGCGTCGCACCCACCGCAGACGGAGGCTGGCTGGCGCAGACCGTGGTCGATGTCTAGAGGTTTCACGAAATGGACCTGAACCAGCTGATCCGGCGCGGACCCTGCGAATGGGAAGCACCGATGACGGGCGACATGCGCGTGCCGGCGATCGTCTTCGGCACCGAAACGCTGATTGCCGAGATGGACGACAAGGTGCTCGAACAGTCGAGCAACGTCGCGAAATTGCCGGGCATCGTGCGCGCGTCGTACGCGATGCCCGACGCGCACTGGGGCTACGGCTTTCCGATCGGCGGCGTCGCGGCGTTCGATCCCGAGCGCGGCGGCGTCGTCTCCGCGGGCGGCGTGGGCTTCGACGTCTCCTGCGGCGTGCGCTGCATGCACACCGGCTTGCGCGCCGAAGACATCCTCGCGGTGCAAAAGACGCTGGCCGACGCGCTGTTCGCGCGCATTCCGGCAGGTGTCGGCAGCACCGGGGCGATCCGGCTCGATAGCGCGCAGATGGATGCGATGCTCGCGGGCGGGGCGAAGTGGGCGGTCGAGAACGGCTGGGGCGTCCCCGAGGATCTCGAACGCATCGAGGAGCGCGGTTGCATGCCGGGCGCCAGGCCCGAGATGGTGTCGGCACTGGCCAAGAAGCGCCAGCGCGACGAAATGGGAACGCTCGGCAGCGGCAACCACTACCTCGAGGTGCAACGCGTCGCCGAGATCTACGACGAGGCGATCGCCGCCGCGTTCGGACTGCGCGTCGGCGACGCGGTCGTGACGATCCACTGCGGCTCGCGCGGCCTGGGCCACCAGATCGGTACCGAGTTCCTGCGCAGGATGGCCACCGCGGCAAAGGAATACGGCATCGTGCTGCCCGATCGCGAACTGGCCTGCGCACCGATCCGCTCGGAGCTCGGCGAAATCTATCTGGGCGCAATGCGCTCGGCAATCAACTGCGCGCTCGCGAATCGCGAAATCCTCACCCACCTCACCCGCGAGGTGTTCGCCGACATCCTGCCGGCCGCGCGCCTGCCGCTGCTCTACGACGTCTCGCACAACACCTGCAAGGTCGAGACGCACCTGGTCGATGGCGAACCGCGTTCGCTCTTCGTGCATCGCAAGGGCGCCACCCGCGCGCTCGGTCCCGGTCATCCCGATCTCCCCGAGGCGCTGCGCCAGGCTGGCCAGCCGGTGCTGATCGGCGGCTCGATGGGCACCGGCTCGTACATCCTCGCGGGCACCGAGCGCTCCGAGTCGCTCGCCTTCTCCTCGGCCTGCCACGGAGCCGGCCGCGCGATGAGCCGTCAACAGGCGGCCCGTCGCTGGCGCGGACGCCAGGTGGTCGACGAACTGGCCGCGCGCGGCATCCTGATCCGCAGCCCGTCTTCGCGAGGCATCGCCGAAGAAGCGCCCGGAGCCTACAAGGACGTCGTCGAAGTGGTCGATGCCACCGATGCAGCGGGCCTGGCGCGCAAGGTGGCGAAGGTCGAGCCGCTGATCTGCATCAAGGGATGAGCGCCGCGCCGGCCGACGAGTTCACGGTGTTCCTGGCCGGCGACGTGATGACCGGCCGCGGCATCGACCAGGCGCTCGCACAGCCCTCGTCGCCCGAGCTCTACGAGTCGTACGTGCGCGATGCGCGCGACTACCTGCGGCTCGCCGAGCGCACCAGCGGCACCGTGCCGGTGCCGGTGCCGGCCGACTGGGTCTGGGGCGATGCGCTCGCGGAACTCGACCGCGTCGCTCCTGCGCTGCGCATCGTCAACCTCGAGACCGCGATCACCACGCACGATCGTCCGTGGCCCCGCAAGGGCATCCACTACCGGATGCATCCGGCCAACCTCGACTGCCTCACCGCCGCCCGGCTCGATTGCTGCGTGCTCGCCAACAATCACGTGATCGACTGGGGCTACGACGGGCTCGCGCAGACCCTGGCCTCGCTGCAGCAGGCCGGCATCCGCACTGCGGGCGCCGGTGCCCGGTTCGACGAGGCCCATGCGCCCGCCGCGCTGTCGCTCGGCGACGGCGGGCGGTTGCTGGTGTTCGCGGTCGCCACCGAGAGCAGCGGCGTGCCGGCGGCCTGGGCCGCAACCGGGCACCGCGCCGGTGTGGCCCTGCTGCCGGCGCCCGGCGAGTCGGCCGCCGAACAGCTCGCCGCGCGGGTCGCCGCGCAGCGCCGGCCGGGCGATCGGGTGATCGTCTCGATCCACTGGGGCGGCAACTGGGGCACGCGCATTCCCCGCGGCCACCGCGCGTTCGCGCACCGGCTGATCGACCTGGGCGCGGCCGATCTCGTCCACGGTCATTCCTCGCACCACCCCCTGCCGGCCGAAGTGCATCGCGGCCGCCTGGTGCTCTACGGTTGCGGCGACCTGATCAACGACTACGAAGGCATCGGCACGCGCGGCGACCTGCGCTCGGACCTCGGCTGCCTGTACTTCGCGACGCTTGCGCGCAGCGACGGATCACTGCGCAGCCTGCGGATCGTTCCGCTGCAGATGCGCCGGCTGCGGCTCGGCCCGCCCGACCCCGATGCACGCGACTGGCTGCACCAGTTGCTGAGCATCGGAGGACGCGAATTCGGCACCAGTCTCGAAGAGCATCCCGACGGCGGCTGGCGGCTGGCGTACGCGAGCCCGCGCTGAAGCGCGTTCGCGCTACGCGCGGCCCTGGGCGAGCCAGCGTGCGGCCAGTGCGCCGACGTCGACCGGCGCGCCGGTGTCGACCTCGATCGCCGCGGCCCGCTCGTCGTCGCGCAGCGGCTCGTGCCCCGCGAGCTGGCGCTCGAGGATTGCGAGATCGGCATCCGATGCGTCGGCGCCGCCGGCGCGTCGCGCGGCGACCCGTTCGCGCAGCAGCGCCGGTTCGGCGCGGCAATGCAGGATCGTGAACGGCAGCCCGCGCGAGCGCGCCGCCTCGCGGAACGCGTCGCGCTCGCGCGCGCGCAGGAAGGTGGCGTCGACGATCGTCGGATAGCCGGCATCGAGCGAGTGCATCGCCTGCGCGAGCAGCCGCTCGTAGGTGCGCTGCGTCGCGTCGGCCGCGTAGATGCCCTCGCCGGGCCGCGCCGACGCGTCGTGCAGCGCAGCCAGCCCGAACAGGCGCTTGCGCTCGACGTCCGAGCGCAGGCGGATCGCGCCTGCCTGCTCGAGCAGGCGCTGCGACAGGTGGCTCTTGCCCGAACCCGACAGCCCGTGCGTGACCAGCAGCCGCGGATCGTGCTCGCGCTCGAGCCGCTGCGCCAGCCCGAGGTAATCGGGGCCGCGCGGCGCGGCAGCCGAAGCGCCGGCCGGGGCGCCGTCCTGCGCGGCGCGGATCCGCGCCACCAGCGCGCGCACCAGCGCGCGATAGACGAGGTAGTAGCGCAGCGCCGGCAGGCCGTCGTGGTCGCCGCTGGTCGAAAGCCAGGCGTCGAGGAAGCGGAATGCCAGGTCGCGCCGGTCGTGGGCGAGCAGGTCCATCACCAGGAACGCGACGTCGCTGCAGACGTCGATCCAGCGCAGGCCGGGGTCGAATTCGATGCAGTCGAAAGCGGTGACCTCGTCGCCCAGGGCCACTGCGTTGGCCAGGTGCAGGTCGCCGTGACCCTCGCGCACGCGACCGGCAGCCTTGCGGCGCTCGAACAGCGGCCGCAGGCCACGCGCCCGCGCGTCGAGGCGCTCGCGCAACGCCGACACCTGCGCAGGCGCGAGGAACCCCGCCAGGCCGTCGAGCACCTGCGAAGTGTCGGCCTCGATCCGCGCGGGGCTGCCGTACGGCGTGTCGGCCCCGGCCGCGGGAGCCTGATCGTAGAAGAGCGCGAGTCGCGCGGCCAGCCGTTCGAGCTGCGCAGCGTCGAGCCGGCCCGCCGCGAGGCGCTCGCTGAGCAGCGCACCGGCCTCGAACTGACGCATCTTCACCGCGTACTCGATCGGCTCGCCCTCGCCGCCAAGCCGCGGCGCATCGACGCTTCCGGTGATCGGCACCACTTCGAGGTACAACCGGGGGGCGAGCCGCCGGTTCAGCCGCAGCTCTTCGTCGCAGTAGTGCCTGCGGGTGGCGAGTTCCGCGAAGTCGAGAAAGCCCAGGCGCACCGGCTTCTTGATCTTCCAGGCGAAGCGCCCGTCGAGCAGCACCCACGAAATGTGCGTCTCGATCGCGACGACCGGGGATTCGCCCCGGCGCTGCAGCACACCGCGCAGCGCCTCGGCGAGGCGCCGGCAGCGAAGCTCGGGGGATTCGGACGGTGTTGTCGGCGGCATGGCCCTTCCCGGTGACGGCCCATTCTCGCGGGGCGGCGCACGCCAGGCAAGCGCTCCAAAGCCCTCGCGGCGGCATGCGGGCGCCGGCACGCTAGAATTCGCGCTTCCGCGAATCGGGGGGACAGCATGCGACAGGTGTTCAACTTCAGCGCCGGGCCGGCCACCCTGCCCGAAGAAGTGCTCGCGCAAGCCGCGGCCGAAATGCTCGACTGGCACGGCAGCGGCCAGTCGGTCATGGAGATGAGCCATCGCGGCAAGGAGTACATGAGCATCCACGAGCAGGCCGAGCGCGACCTGCGCGAGCTGATGGGCATCCCGTCGAACTACAAGGTGCTCTTCCTGCAGGGCGGCGCCACGCTGCAGTTCGCGATGGTGCCGATCAACCTGATGCGCGGCAAGGCTGCCGACTACGTGCACACCGGCGAGTGGTCGAAGAAGGCGATCAGGGAAGCGAAGCTGTTCGGCGCGGTGAACCTCGCCGCGTCGGCCGAAGACCGCAACTTCAGCTACGTGCCGGCGCAGTCGTCCTGGAAGCGCTCGCCCGACGCGGCCTACCTGCACTACTGCGCCAACGAGACGATCGGCGGCGTCGAGTTCTCCTGGATTCCGGACGCCGGCGACGTGCCGCTGGTGGCCGACGTCTCGTCGACCTTCCTGTCGCGCCCGCTCGACGTCTCGAAGTTCGGCCTGATCTACGGCGGCGCGCAGAAGAACATCGGCCCGGCCGGCCTGACCATCGTGATCGTGCGCGAAGACCTGCTCGGGCACGCGCCCAGTGGCACGCCCACGATGCTCGACTACAAGGTCCAGGCCGACGCCGACTCGATGCTCAACACGCCGCCCACCTGGGCGATCTACATCGCTGGGCTGGTCTTCCAGTGGCTGAAGCGCCAGGGCGGGCTCGAGGCGATCGAGCGGCGCAACATCGAGAAGGCGCAGGTCCTCTACGACTACCTGGACAGCACGCAGTTCTACCGCAACCCGGTCGAGCGCGCCGACCGCTCGCGGATGAACGTGCCGTTCACGCTGCGCGATGCGGCGCTCGACGCGCCCTTCCTCGCCGGCGCGAAGGAGCGCCGGATGCTGCAGCTCAAAGGCCACCGCTCGGTCGGCGGCATGCGGGCGTCGATCTACAACGCGATGCCGATCGAAGGCGTGCGCGCGCTGGTCGACTACATGCGCGAATTCGAGAAGCGCAACGGTTGAAGGGGTGGCGATGCAAGGTCCGATCCGCGTCCTGGTCCTGAACCAGATCTCCCAGCACGGGCTCGACCGGCTGCCTGCCGAACGCTACCTGGTCGGCAAGGACGTCGCGCAGCCCGACGCGATCCTGGTGCGTTCGGCCGACCTGCACTCGATGCAGATCCCGTCCAGCGTGCGCGCGATCGGCCGCGCCGGCGCAGGCACCAACAACATCCCGGTGGCCGCGATGAGCGCGCGCGGCGTGCCGGTGTTCAACGCCCCCGGCGCCAACGCCAACGCAGTCAAGGAACTGGTGATCGCCGGCATGCTGCTGGCCGCGCGCAACATCCCGGCGGCGCTGCGTTTCGTGAGCACGCTCGATCCGGCGGCGCCCGACATGGACCACGCGGTCGAGAACGGCAAGAAGGCGTTCGCCGGCTTCGAACTGGCCGGCCACACGCTCGGCGTGATCGGGCTCGGTCGCATCGGCTGCCTGGTTGCCGACGCAGCGATCCGCCTCGGCATGCACGTGATCGGCTACGATCCCGAGATCACGGTCGACGCGGCCTGGAGCCTGCCTTCGCAGGTGAAGAAGGCGCACTCGGTCGGCGAGATCCTCAAGGCCGCTCACTTCGTCACGCTGCACGTGCCGCTCGTGGCGGCCACCCGCCACCTGATCGGCGGCGCGGCGCTGGCGCAGATGCGCCACGGTGCGGTGCTGCTCAATTTCTCGCGCGACGGCGTGGTCGACGAGCAGGCGGTGCTGGCCGCGCTCGAGGCCGGCCGCCTGCGCCACTACGTCTGCGACTTCCCGAGCGCAGTGATCAACGGGCACGCGCGCGCCACCGCGCTGCCGCACCTGGGCGCCTCGACCCGGGAGGCCGAGGAGAACTGCGCGAAGATGGTCGTCGACCAGCTGCGCGACTACTTCGAGAACGGCAACATCCGCAACGCGGTCAATTTCCCCGATGCGGTCGCGCCGCGCGAATCCGGCTTCCGGATGGCGATCGCCAACGCCAACGTGCCGAACATGCTCGGGCAGATCTCCACCGCGATGGCGCACGCGGGGCTGAACATCGCCAACATGCTGAACAAGTCGCGCGGCGAGATGGCCTACACGATCGTCGACGTCGACAGTCCGGTGCCCGAGCGCGCGATCGCGGCGATCGCCTCGATCGACGGCGTGCTCGCGGTGCGCTACCTGCCGCAGTCGAGCTGAGTCGCAACCCGCACCGGCGCTTCGCTACAATCACGTCCTGACCCGCGCTCCCGCCGCCGGTTCCGCCGACGCGACCGAGATCGCAGCAGACACCTGAACCCACAAGGAGCCCCCGATGGATCGCCGTTCCCTGCTGAAAGCCGGCGCCGCCGGCTCGACCGCGCTGGCCGCACCCTTCGTCCTCACCCGCGCCGCGCACGCCCAGAATTACCGCGCCGAATACCGGGTCTCCACCGTGGTCGGCACCGCCTTCCCCTGGGGCAAGGGTGCCCAGATCTGGATCGACCTGGTGCGCGAGCGCACCCAGGGTCGCATCAACATGAAGCTGTATCCGGGCGTGTCGCTGATCAACGGTGACCAGACCCGCGAGTTCTCCGCGATTCGCCAGGGCGTGATCGACCTCGCGGTCGGCTCCACGATCAACTGGTCGCCGCAGGTCAGGGAGCTCAACCTGTTCTCGCTGCCCTTCCTCGCGCGCGACCACGCAGGGCTCGATGCGCTCACGCAGGGCGAGGTCGGCAAGCGCATCCTGCAGATCGTCGAGAAGGCCGGCGTGGTGCCGCTGGCCTGGGGCGAGAACGGCTTTCGCGAGGTGACCAACTCCAGGCGCGAGATCCGCACTCCGGCCGACATGAAGGGCCTGAAGTTCCGCGTGGTCGGCTCGCCGATCTTCAACGACACCTTCACTGCGCTGGGCGCCAACCCCACGCAGATGAGCTGGGCCGACGCGCAACCGGCGCTCGCCTCCGGGGCGGTCGAGGGCCAGGAGAACCCGCTGCACATCTTCACCGCGGCCAAGCTGCACACGCTGGCGCAGAAGTACGTGACGATGTGGGACTACGTCGCCGACCCCCTGATCTACGTCGTCAATCGCGAGGTCTGGAACGGCTGGACGCCCGCGGATCGCGACATCGTGCGCGCGGCGGCGCTCGAAGCCGGCAAGCAGGAGATCGCGATCGCGCGCAAGGGCCTGAGCGGCAGCGACATGTCGATGGTCAGGGAAGTCGAGGCGCTGGGCGTGAAGGTCACGCAGCTCACCCCCGCCGAGAAGCAGGCGTTCGAGAAAGCGATCAAGCCGGTCTACGACAAGTGGACGAAGCAGATCGGCACCGATCTCGTGCGGCGTGCCGAAGCGGCGGTCGCGGCGCGCTCGAAGGCCTGAGAAACGCAAGCCGGGCAACCCGCAGGCCGGGTTCGCCCGGCCATCCACCGGGGAACCCGGCCTCCCGGCGTGCGGGCCACAGCGGTCCGGCGCGCTTCCCATCCGACGCGCGATGCCTGATTGTCCATCGTCTTCCCCGGCGTCCCCGGATGCGGCGCCCCGGCCCGCCGGCGACACGAACCGCCGCCTGCCCGAGGACTGGATCGGCGCAATCGTGATGGCGCTGCTCGCGGCGATCACTTTCGCCAACGTGATCGCGCGCTATTTCACCGATGAATCGTTCGCCTGGACCGAGGAGATCTCGATCGCACTGATGGTGATCGTGACGATGGTCGCCGCGAGCGCGGCGGTCAGGCGCGATCGCCACATCCGCATCGAAGTGCTCTTCGACTCGGGTTCGCCACGGCGCAGGCGCCGCCTCGCGATCGCCTCGGCGCTGGCCACGACCGTCGCGTTCCTGCTCGTCTTCGGCCTGGGGCTGCGGCTGCTGCAGGACGACTACGTCTACGAGGTCACCTCGCCCGGCATCGGCGTGCCGCAGTGGTGGTACACGCTGTGGCTGCCGCTGCTCGCGCTGCTGATCGCGGCGCGCGGGGTGCAGCAGCTGGTGCGGCTGCTGAACACGCGATGATCGGCGTCGCGATCTTCGTCGTCTTCGCGGTGCTGATGCTCGCCGGCGTGCCGATCGGCGTCGCCCTGATGCTGGCCGGATCGCTCGGCATCGGCATGGCCGACCTCGGCTGGCTGTCGATCCCCAACAACTTCTACGCGGGCATCGCCAAGTACCCGCTGCTCGCGCTGCCGATGTTCGTGCTGGTGGGCTCGATCTTCGACCGCTCCGGCGTCGCGCAGCGGCTGGTCGACTTCGCGCTGGCGATCGTCGGCCGCGGCTCCGGCATGCTGCCGATGGTGGCGATCGGCGTGGCGATGTTCCTCGGCGGCATCTCCGGCTCGGGCCCGGCCACTGCGGCGGCGGTGGGCGGCGTGATGCTCGCCGCGATGGCGCGCGCCGGCTATCCGCCGGCCTACTCGGCCAGCGTGATCGGTGCCGCCGCGGCCACCGACATCCTGATTCCGCCGTCGATCGCCTTCATCGTCTACTCGGTGATGGTGCCGGGCGCGTCGGTGCCTGCGCTGTTCGCCGCCGGCATGGTGCCCGGGGCGCTCGCCGGCTTCGCGCTGATCGTGCCGGCAGTCTGGCTGGTTGTTACGCAATATACTGGCATGGCTGGCAGAGTAATATTCCACGGACTATTACATGTAGCTTTTTATTATGAACTTTACCCACGCTACTTCAAAAAAACACTACAATGAGAGCT